>Ga0116152_10003915_pt1 | contig 11837 bp, 11 predicted proteins | sample AD_UKC119_MetaG_FD_89894 | JGI IMG/M metagenome (GOLD analysis project Ga0116152, IMG submission 89894) | Active sludge microbial communities of municipal wastewater-treating anaerobic digesters from Hong Kong - AD_UKC119_MetaG | ecosystem: Engineered > Bioreactor > Anaerobic > Digestate...
GAACATCCTGGCCGATCTGCGCGACGCCTTCGGCACGGGCTATGTCTTCATCGCCCATGACCTGGCCGCGGTCGCCACCATCAGCGACCGCATCGCGGTGATGTACCTCGGCCGCATCGTGGAGATCGGTGCGGCGAAGGATGTCGCCCATGACCCGGCGCATCCCTATACGCGGATGCTCTTCGCCGCCGCCGATCCGACGGCGGGCACGCTGCCGCCGCAGGGCGAGCCGCCGAGTCCGATCACCCCGCCCGCCGGCTGCCACTTCCATTCCCGCTGCCCGTTCGCGCGCCCCGATTGCGCCGCCCAGGCCCCTGCCCTGCGCGAGGTTCACGGCCGCCTGGCCGCCTGTCACTACGCCGAGTCGCTTTGAAATGACCAGAAGAGGGGACGATCATGACTAGCAGACCGCTTGCAACGCTGCCGATGACGCGCCGAAGCGCCATCGCGACCGTCGGTTCCGTGCTGGGCGCAACTGCGCTGTCCGGCTCGCTCGCCGGCAGGGTCCTTGCGGACGAGCCGCCGAAGCTTTCCTGGGCGGTGCATTTCTCGCCGACCAATCTCTTCTTCGATCCCGGCATCACGCCGGGGACCGGCGCGCCGCTGATCCTGCAATACGCCATGCACGATGCGCTGATCCGGCCGATCCGCGACCAGGCATCCGGACTGAGCCTGGCCGAGACGATGGAAGCGGCCGAAGACGGCCTGAGCTACACCTTCACGCTGCGGCCGGGCCTGAAGTTCCAGAACGGCGATCCGATCACCGCCGAGGATGCCAAGTTCTCGTTCGACCGCTACAAGGGCGCCAACGACGAGCTGATCCGCGAGTTCGTCACGGAAGCGGTGGTCGTCGATCCGCTGACCATCAGATACGTGCTCTCGAAGCCCTGGCCGGACTTCATCACCATCTTCGGCACACCGGCCAGCGGCATGGCCTGGGTGTTGCCGAAGGCCTATCTCGAAGAGGTCGGCGACGAAGGCTTCAAATCGGCGCCGATCGGCGCCGGCCCCTACCGGCTTGCCGATTTCGCGGCCGGGACCGAGATCACCTTCGAGGCGTCGGAACACTACTGGCGCAAGACGCCGGAAGTCCCCACGCTGGTCCTCCGCGTCATTCCCGACCCGGCGACGCGCCTGGCGGCGATCCAGAACGGCGAGGTCGACTTCGCCTATGGGGTCAAGGACGACCTGGTCCAACAGGCGATGGCGCAACCCGACCTGCGGGTCAAATCGTCGGCGATTCCGGTGACCAACTTCTGCGTCTTCGCTTCGATGAACGATCCGGAGTCTCCCTGGAGCGATGTTCGGGTGCGCAAGGCCGCCAACATGGCGCTCGACCGCGACGGCATCAACCAAGTGGCCTATGCCGGCCTCGGCCGGACCTCGAATTCGATCATTCCGCATGTCATGGACTACTACTGGCAGCCGCCGCAGACACCTTACGACCCGGAAGGCGCCAAGCAGCTGCTGGCGGAGGCCGGCTATCCGGACGGGTTCGACGGCGGCGACCTGAACACGAGCTCCGACGACGAACTGGCGGAACTGATCCAGGCGAATCTCCGGTCGGTGGGGATAACGCTGACCCTGCGCCCGACCGAGCGCGCCGCCTATCTGCAGAAGGTGATGGAGAAGAAGCTCACCGGCCTCGTGCTTACCGGATCGGGTGCACCGGGCAATGCCGCGAGCCGGCTGCAGCAATTCGTCCATTCACAAGGCTCGCTGTCCTATCTGCAGGACGACCGGCTGGATGCCGAGGTGCAGGAACAGGCCGGGACGCTCGATGCCGCGACGCGCAAGCAGCAGCTCGACACGATCCAGCAGCAGCTGGTCGAGGAATCGATGTTCCTGCCGGTGGTGGAATTCGCATTCCCGGTGATCATCGGCCCGCGCGTGGACTACGACGGCGTGAACGGCATCCCCGGCAATCCCTATACCGGGCCCTACGAGGATCTGACGATCAAGTCCTGATCGGGACGGATGCAGGCGCTGGCGGGGGCCTCTCCCGCCGGCGCCGCGCCGGGCGGCTGCGGCCCCGAAACGGGTCGCCCCAGGACATCGCCATCGGGACGCTCGGAACGGATCGAAGGGAGGCCGGGCATGGATCTTGGAATCGCGGGAAGTCGTGCGCTGATCATCGGGGCGAGCGACGGATTGGGCGCTGCCTGTGCGGCGCGGCTGGCGGAAGCCGGCTGCGACCTCCATCTCGTCGCGCGCCGCAAAGGGCCCTTGATGGAGGTCGCCCGTGCCCTGTCCGATCGGTACCGCGTGGCCTGCGGAACGACCGCGGCCGATCAGGCCGAACCCGAGGCGCAGCTCGCCATCCTGCGCGACTGTCCCGATCCCGACATGCTGGTGATCAGCGGGGGCTGGCCCGATCGCGTGGCCGACCCGGCGAGCACGACGCTGGCGGAGTGGCGGCGTTCGGTCGAAGCGATGATGCTGCCGGCCATCGATCTGGTCACGCGGATCTATCCTGGCATGGTCGAGCGCGGCTTCGGCCGCATCGTGGTGGTGACGTCGCGTCTGATCAAGGACCCGGAACCCGACCTCGCCATGCCGGCGGCGGCGCGCCTGGGGCTGACCGGTTTCCTCAAGGCGCTGAGCCGCGAGGTCGCTCCGCATGGTGTGACGGTGAACACCCTGCTGCCCGGCGTGTTCGGCACCGGGACCCAGATGGCCAGCATCGCGGCGGCCTCGCGCGAAGCCGGGCACGGCGAGGCGGAGGAGATCGCGCGGCGGATGCGCGCGACGCCGGCCGGCCGGCTGGGCAGACCGGAGGAATTCTCGAGCCTCTGCGCCTATCTCTGCAGCGCGCAGGCGGGATTCCTGACCGGTCAGGCGCTTGTCATGGACGGTGGCGCCCATACGGGGATCTGGTGATCCGGCCGCGCCGGCGCGCCACCCGTCCGTTCCTTGCCGGCTTCCGCGTCGCCGAAGCCTTCGCCTCGCTTCATCGCGACCGGATGAGATTGGCGGCGCGGTTCTCGATGATGGCCTCCATCGAGAAGTAGCCGGTCACCGTCGCCAGGTCGAAATTGGTGATGAGCCGCTGATAGAACGCATCGTAGCCCGCCATGCCTTTGGTCACGACCTTGATGAGATAGTCCCACTCCCCGCCGATCCGATAGAAATCGACGACGTCGGGAAGCTGCTCGACATGCTTGCGGAAACTGTCGGCCCATTCCTTCGAATGATGCCGCGTGCGGACCATGACGAAGACGGTTAGGTCGAGCCCGAGCGCGGCGAGGTCGATGGTGGCGCGCGTGCCCTGGATGAGGCCGCTGGCGTTCAGCCGACGCAGCCGGCGCCAGCAGGCGTTCTGGGAAAGGCCGACCTGATCGGCGAGATCGCGCTGCGAAATGGCACCATCCCGCTGCATGCAGGCCAGAATCCTGAGATCAATCGCGTCGATTTTGTCCATATCTTCGATCATCCACCCCGAGATGCGGCGTAGGATGCAACTTTTCGATGAGGTTTCAACACCGTCTCCGCCGTATGATCGCGCCGTTCCTGTCAGGGAGGCCCGAGATGAAGACGCCGCAATCGAATGCCGCCCCAGGGGCGGGGCTGCTCCGGCCGTTCCGCGACAGTCTGGCGGGACCAGACATCCTCGGCGCCCTGCGAGCGGGCCTGATCGGGGGTGATGCCGAGATCGACGGCCCGTTCGGACGCAAGCCGCTGGTCTATGCCGATTACGTCGCCTCCGGCCGGGCTCTCATGCAGGTCGAGAACTTCATTCTCAGGGAAGTGCTGCCCTTCTACGCCAACAGCCATACCGAAGCCTCCTATTGCGGCGGCCTGATGACCCGGATGCGCTCGGAAGCCCGCAGGGTGGTCCGGGATTGCTGCGGCGGGAACGACGAGCATGCCGTGATCTTCACCGGGTCGGGGGCGACGGCGGGTCTCAACCGTCTGGTCGAGCTCTTCGGGGTCAAGGCTGCGGTTTCGGCCGGCAAGCGGGCGCGCGTCGTCATCGGCCCCTACGAGCATCATTCCAACGTTCTGCCCTGGCGGGAAAGTGGCGCGGAGGTCGTCGAGATCGGCGAGGGTGCGCACGGTGGTCCCGACCTGGATGCGCTGGATGCTACCTTGCGCGATTCCCACGGCATCGATTGCCTGGTCTGCGCCTTCTCGGCCGCGTCGAACGTGACGGGGATCGTGACCGAGGTGGCCGCCGTCACCCGTGCCGCCAAGGCGGCGGGCGCGCTGATGATCTGGGATTATGCCGGGGCCGGCCCCTATCTGCCGATCGCCATGGCGCCGGCCGGGGATGCCGAGATCGATGCGATCGTCGTCTCGCCGCACAAGTTCATCGGCGGACCGGGTGCGTCGGGCGTGCTGATCGTCCGACGCGATGCCGTGACGACCACGAAGCCGACCTGGCCGGGCGGCGGGACGGTGAAGTTCGTGTCCGCCACGGGCCACGACTACAGCGACAGTCTCGAGGCGCGGGAGGAGGCGGGAACCCCCAATATCCTCGGCGACATCCGCGCGGCGCTCGCCTTCATCGTCAAGGATGCGATCGGCACGCAGCGCATGCAGCGCCGCAATGCCGAATTCAGGCGCCGTGCCATGGCCGCCTGGAGCGGTGCCGAGCGGATCGAGCTGCTCGGGTCGCTGACCGCCGAAAGGCTGCCGATCTTTTCCTTCAGGGTGCGGACCGGCACCGGCGGCCTCGTGCATCATCAGCTGGTGACGCGCCTGCTCAGCGACCGCTACGGCATCCAGGCACGCGGCGGCTGCGCCTGTGCGGGCCCCTATGTGCACCGGCTGCTCGCGATCGACGCGGCGGAATCCGATCGCCTGCGGCGCGCGATCCTGGCGGGCGAGGAAATCGCGAAGCCCGGCTTCGTGCGGCTCAACTTCAGCGTCCTGCTGCCCGACGACAAGGTGGACTATATCGTCAACTCGGTCCTCGAGCTCGCGCGGGATGCGGCGCGGCTGGCACCGGGCTACGAGTTCGATGCCGGTCGGGCGATCTTCTCGCCGCGGGCGACCGTGATGGGCCTTGTGGGATGATCGGATGCTTTCCTAGCGGGGATTCTGGCCTCGCTGGAGGGTCGACCGGCGGTGCCCCAGACCTGTCCCCATGGGGACAGGTTGCAACATGCTGATATCGAAGGCCTATTCGCGCGTTCATGCGCCGTTAACCCTGTTGATGGGCCGCCCGGCCATGCCAGTGGTCGGTTCGTCGGCGGGACGCGCGGGAGGGTGGAGGCAAAGAGGGCGGGTTTGACTGTCCGCTGGCAATCCGCGCCGCCTGCCTGGCGGGCGCGCGCGGATCTGTCATACCGGCAGCCTTCCCGTCGACTCTCATCCCGCCCGAGGGCCTGCGTGGTCCGATCCTCAACCGACGGTGAGGCTGCACTTCCCTCGCCCTGCGGCGCGCGCCTCCAGGCGACCGGACCGGACAAGGCGCCGCTGGCGCTTCGCCTTTTCGGTCCGGGGGATTGTGGCGCGGGCCGCTCCAGCGTCGCCTTCTGTCACGGGCGGGGTCGGCGGCGGTCTTCTGCCTTCCCTGCCATGGTCAGAGCGAGGCCGTGATGCCGCCGTCGACGAAGAGCGTATGGCCGTTGACGAAGCTCGAGGCGTCCGAGGCGAGGAAGATCGCGGCGCCCACCAGTTCCTCCACCAGCCCCCAGCGGCCGGCCGGCGTGCGCTTGGCGAGCCAGGCCGAGAATTCCGGGTCGCCGACAAGCGCGGCGTTGAGCGGCGTGTCGAAGTAGCCCGGGGCGATGGCGTTGCATTGCAGGCCGTGCTTCGCCCAGTCGGTGGCCATGCCCTTGGTGAGGTTGCCGACCGCGCCCTTGGTCGCGGTATAGGGCGCGATGCCGGGGCGGGCGAGCGCAGTCTGCACGCTGGCGATATTGATGATCTTCCCGGCGCCCCGGGCGATCATGTGCCGCGCGCAGGCCTGGCCGACGTGGAAGACACTGGCGACATTGGCCTGGAGCAGGCGCTCGAAGGCCTCCGCCGGAAAATCCTCCAGCGGGCTCCGGTGCTGCATCCCGGCGTTGTTGACCAGGATGTGGATCGGCCCGATTTCGGCCTCGAAGCCGTCGATGGCGCTCCGGACGGCCTCGTGGTCGGTCGCGTCGAAGGGGAGCTCGGCGACGTCGCAGCCCTGCTCGCGCAGCGCGGCGGAGGCTTCGGCGAGCTTCTCCGGATTGCGGCCGTTCAGGACGATCGCCGCCCCCGCCGCCGCCAGCCCGCGGGCGAGGGCGAAGCCGATGCCCTGGCTCGACCCGGTCACGAGCGCGCGCCGGCCCGTCAGGTCGAAGAGTTTCGTGCCTTGCTGCAAGGGTGCCTCCGGGTTTCGGGCCGTCCGATGGGCCGGGTCGTGGATGGTATCGATAGCATCTGGCGTCAAGGCCTGCGGGTAGAGGCCTCAGGGCGGTCGTGTTCGGATCCCACTTTTTCTTTCTCGACCGTCCCTCCACAAACCGAGGGCAGCGCCTGACCCGGCGGGTGCGAAGCGCCCGCGTCGTGCCGGAGGCACGCCTTCAGCGTGACGGGTCGGGGCGGGCGCTGCCCGGCGGTGCCCGCCGGGCGGGAGGGTGACGCTAGCCACGCACGGAACTCGGGCGGACGGGGCGCGACGTGACAGGGATGCGGTCGCGGGTTCCGGGCCATATGGCCGGAGGCCGGGGCCACAAGCTAGCCCTCGTCCAGGTCGACCCAGCGCCTTTCCTTCGAGGAAAGCTGCGCGGCCTCGATCACCCGCTGCACCTCGTAGCCTTCGCGAAAATCCGCAAAGGGCCGGTCGCCGCCGGCGATCGCCTCGAGGAAGCCGCCCACTTCGATCGTCTTGAGGTCGTTGAACCCGATCTGATGCCCCGGAGCGACGCAGAAATTCCCGTAGGGCGGGTGCTGCGGCCCCGCCGCGATGGTCCGGAAACCGTTGCGCGCGCCGTCGCTCTCGACCCTGAAGTACTGCAGTTCGTTGAGGCGCTCCTGGGTGAAGACGAGCGCGCCCTTCTCCCCGGTCACCTCGAATTCGAGCTGCATCGTGCGGCCGGTCGCGGTCCAGGAAGCCTCGATCGTGCCGCTGCAGCCGCGCTCGAAATGGACGAGCAGGCGTGCCTGGTCGTCCACCTCGACGGGCCGTTGCTCGCTCGATCCGGGCGCGACGGGCCGCGCGGGGACGACGGTCTCGACATCGCCGCAGACCCGATCGATCGGCCCGAGCAGGAAGCGCGCCATGTTGACGATATGGCTGCCGAGATCCATCAGGGCGCCGCCGCCGCCATCGGACGCCAGGCGCCAGGTCCAGGGCGTCGCGGGGTCGCACATGTAGCCTTCGGCATGGATGCCGCGAAAGCCGGTGATCCGGCCGAGCTCGCCCGCGGCGATCATTTCCCGGGCCAGCGCGAGGACCGGATTGCGGATGTAGTTGAAGCCGACCTGGGTCACGACGCCGGCGCCTTCGGCGGCCGCGACCATGGCATGCGCATCGGCGAGCGTGGTCGCCAGCGGCTTCTCGCAACAGCAATGCTTGCCGGCCTCGACGCAAGCGAGGGCGATCGGGGCATGCAGCGCGTTCGGCGTGGTGATCGAGACCGCCTCGATCGCCGGATCCGCGACGACGGATCTCCAGTCGCTGGAATGGCGCCGGAAGCCCAGGCGGCGCGCGGCATCGGCCGCCTCGCTTTCGCCGGCGCCGACGATCGTGTCGAGCACCACCGGCCGCGGCAGGTCGAAGATGCCCCCGACCATGCGGTAGCCGAGCGCATGGGTCCTGGCCATGAAGCCCGTGCCGATCACGGCCACATGCAGGGGCGCGCCGGCCGGCGCCGACGGCCCGGCCTGGCCGCCGGTGCCGAAAAGCACGTTGGCCGTCATGGCGCCACCCTGACCGGCAGGCCGGTCTCGCGCGAGCGCGTCGCCGCATCCGCGAGCTTCAGGGCCTTCACCCCGTCCGCGCCGGTCGGCTCGGGCCTCGTCCCGGTCCTGAGGCATTCGAGGAAGGCGTCGAGCTCGTTCCGGTAGGCGGCGGCGTAGCGCTCGAGGAAGAAGTTGAGCACGGGCGCCTGCAGGAAGCCGGCCTCGGTTGCCTGCTCGACGGTGGTCTCGTGGAGGTTCCCGGTGCGCAGCAGCCCCTTCGCGCCCAGCACCTCGACCCGCTGGTCGTGGCCGTAGGTCGCCCGGCGCGAGAGCGAGATCTGGCAGATCGCGCCGGAGGCGGTGCGCAGGAGCACGGCGGCGGTGTCGATGTCCCCCGCCGCGCCGATCTCCGGATCGACCATGCAGGATCCGAGGGCGAAGACCTCCGTGGGTTCCTCGCCGAGCAGGAAGCGCGCCTCGTCGAAATCGTGGATCATGGAATCCCGGTAGAGTCCGCCGGACCGCTTCACGTAGCTGACCGGCGGCGGGGCGGGGTCGCGCGAGGTGATCGTGACGATCTCGATCCTGCCGATCGCCCCCTCGCGGAGCCGGCGCGCGAGGGCGCCGAGATGCGGGTCGAAGCGCCGCTGGAACGCGAGCATCAGCGGCACGCCGGCGGCCTCTGCCACGCCGACCGCCCGTTCGGCGCGCGGGACCGAGAGGTCGATCGGCTTTTCGCAGAAGATCGCCTTGCCGGCGCGGGCGCAGCGCTCAATCAGGTCGGCGTGGGTATCGGTGGGCGAGCAGATCAGCACCGCGTCGATCCCCTCGCCGTCGATGATCTCGTCGACGGTGCGGAGCTCGGCCTTCGTGCGCGTCGCCAGCCGCTCCGCCGCGGCGGGATCGGGGTCGGTGAGCGCGACGAGACGCGCGTCGGGACTGGCTGCGGCATTGGTGCCGTGAATGATCCCGATGCGACCGGCGCCGATGAGTCCGAGACGGTGCATGGCAATTCCCCCTGGGTGACCGGGCCTTCGGGCGGAAGGTCCGGATCCATGTCGCAGACATCGCCCCGCTTGACCAGCGCGCTCGCGGGCGGGCGCCGTCTTGCATTCCCCGGCGGGGGGATCGAAACACGGGGGGGCGCGACGGCGCCGGCGGGGCGCGGCGGATTGTCCGCGAAGGGGGTTACCGGGTCATGATCGCCAATGTTCTGAGCATCGCCGGCACCGATCCCACGGGCGGTGCGGGCATTCACGCCGACATCAAGACGGTCTCGGCCCTCGGGGCCTATGCCATGGCGGCGGTGACCGCGGTCGTGGCGCAGAACACGCGCGGCGTCCGCTCCTTCGTCGCCCTCGACCCCGATTTCGTCGGCGAGCAGATCGATGCGGTCTTCGACGACGTGCGGGTGGATGCGGTCAAGGTCGGCATGGTGGCCAATGCGCGCATCGCCGAGACCATCGCGGGACGGTTGAAGCGCCACGCGGCCCGCAACGTCGTGCTCGATCCCGTCATGGTGGCCAAGAGCGGCCATCACCTGCTGGAGCCCGACGCGGTTTCCGCGATCCGCGAGCATCTGGTGCCGCTCGCCACCGTCATCACCCCCAACCTTCCCGAAGCCGGCGTGCTGCTCGGCGCCGACGAGGCCTGGAGCTTGGCGCTGATGCGCGAGCGGGTGGGCGATCTCTTGGCTCTCGGGCCCGACTGGGTCCTGCTCAAGGGCGGCCATCTGGACGGATCGAAAGAAAGCACCGACCTGCTGCACGGGCCATCGGGGACGGTCGAGTTCTCGGCGCCGCGGATCCGCACCCGGAACGACCACGGCACCGGCTGCACGCTTTCGGCCGCGATCGCGGCGCTCCTGCCCACGCGTCCGGTCGAGGAGAGCGTGCGCGAGGCCAAGGCCTATATGCACGAGGCGCTTGCCGCCAGCGGGGCGCTCAAGGTCGGCCAGGGGCACGGGCCGCTGCACCATTTCCACCGGCTCTGGGGCGGCCGCCCGCTATAGAGCGCCCCAGATCCGGGCCGGCAAGGGCGAGGCATTGCCTCGCGCCGGTTCGTCGGTTTGAGCGCGCGAGTCCGGAGACCGAGGAAGGTCGGGCCGCACCGTCGGTGGGTAATCCGCGCCAGATCCGCGAAGAGAGGCGGCGCCACGGGGCCGGGCGCCTGTTCGAGACGATCACCCGGAGGTCGTGCGCCAGTTCAGGATCGCCGCGGACAGGGCTCTCGCCGCGGCTTCGGGATCGGGCTGGCCGCAGATGGCGGAGACCACCGCCATGCCGGCGGCGCCGGCGTCGAGCACGGGCGGGACATGCGCGGCCTTCAGGCCGCCGATGGCGACCGAGGGCACGGGGCTGATCGCGGCGAGCCTGGCGAGGCCGTCGAATCCGATCGGCGGCTTGTGGTCGGGCTTGGTCGGCGTGGCGAAGACGGGCCCGACCCCGACATAATCGACGTCCGCCGGATCGACCGCGCGGGCGGCCGCCTCGGTCTCGACAGAGAGGCCGAGGATGCGCCCCCGTCCGATCCGCTGGCGCGCCGCGCCCGTCGGCATGTCGTCCTGCCCCAGATGGAGCCCCTCGGCCTCGACGGCGAGCGCCGCTTCGAGATCGTCGTTGACGATCAGGGGCACGCCGCTTCCGGCCAGCGCCGCCTTGAGCGCCCGGCCCACCTCGACGAGCCCCTCGGTACCGGCGGCCTTGTCGCGCAGCTGGACGATCGTCGCCCCGCCGGAGACGGCGGCGCGCGCCGTCTCGACCATGGAATGCAGGCGGCAGAGGTCGGGGTCGAGCACGAGGTAGAGCGACAGGTCCGGCCCTCTCATGCGCGTTCCACCTGAACGGCGCGCGAGGAAGCCGTGGCTCCCGCCCGTGCGCCGGCACGGGCAGCGCCCGCCCGTCCGCCAGGCGGCCGTTGCCCACGCTTCCCGATGGGATCAACCGGAAAGCGCATCATGCCGCTGCGATCCTCGCATCCGCGTCGAGGGAGGCGGCGTCGAGCGCGTGCAGGGCGTCGAGGAACCGCACGGCGAAGGACCCGGGGCCCTCGGCCCCGCGCCCGGCGGCTTCGCCCGCCGCCGCGAAGGCGGCGAGTGCGGCGGCGGTGGCGTCGAGCGGTTCCTCCGGCGCGACCGCGGCAAAGGCGCCGACCAGCCCGGTCAGCGAGCAGCCGAGCGCCGTCACCCTTGGCATGAGGGGCGATCCGCCGTGGATCCGCAACGCCCTCCGCCCGTCGGTGACGAAATCCACCGGCCCGGTGACGGCGACCACCGCGCCGCGCGCGGCGGCGAGTTGGCGGGCGGCCCCCTCGGCAAGCTCCACGGGATCGCCGCTGTCGACGCCCCGGCCCGAGCCCTGGCCGCCCGCGAGCGCGATGATCTCGGAGGCATTGCCGCGGATGATCGCCGGGCGCAGGTCGAGCAGCTCCCCCACGGACTGCCGGCGCAGGGCGGTGGCGAAATGGGCGACCGGATCGAGCACCCAGGGCTTGCCGGCGGCCGCTGCCCCGGTGGCGGCGGCCTTCATGCCGCCGATCCAGGCCGGCGAGAGGGTGCCGATATTGATGGTCAGAGCACCGGCGAGGCCCGCGAATTCGCCGGCCTCCTCCTCGGCATGGACCATCGCCGGCGAGGCCCCGGCCGCGAGCAGGACGTTGGCCGCCACGTTCATCGCCACGTAATTGGTGATGCATTGCACCAGCGGGGCGGTTTCGCGCAGGGCCGCGAGGAGCACGGAAGGTGTCGGCATCGCTCAGGCCTCCTCGTGGGCGAGGGGCATGTAGAGGTCGCCGCCCTCGCGGTATTTCTGCGCCATGGCGGCCATGCCCTCGTTCCGCGCCTCGGCGCGGATCTCGTGGCTGATGCGCATGGAGCAGAATTTCGGACCGCACATGGAGCAGAAATGCGCCACCTTATGCGCCTGCTTGGGCAGGGTCTGGTCGTGGAAGCCTCGCGCGGTCTCGGGATCGAGCGAGAGGTTGAACTGGTCCTCCCAGCGGAATTCGAACCGCGC
>Ga0116152_10003916_pt1 | contig 11836 bp, 10 predicted proteins | sample AD_UKC119_MetaG_FD_89894 | JGI IMG/M metagenome (GOLD analysis project Ga0116152, IMG submission 89894) | Active sludge microbial communities of municipal wastewater-treating anaerobic digesters from Hong Kong - AD_UKC119_MetaG | ecosystem: Engineered > Bioreactor > Anaerobic > Digestate...
ACTATATATGAAACAAGAATATGATAATATATGAAAAATTATCGATCTAATCAACTATCTAAATAGTGACAAGGATTGTATATGAATAGTGGTACAATTACCTTTACCAAAGGAATTTAAAGAATACAAAGCAAAGATACTATCTACAATTGCTCCAGACAAAGATATAGATGGACTTGGTGGTATATTAACTGGATTATCTTCTATAGATCTTATAGATTTTGTACCAGCTACTCCAAAAGCTGTAATCAATATATTACAAGAATACGACCTGTACAATGTGAGATGAAAAATAATCACCATAGTATGACAAAGTAATCTAGTATGAAAACCACTTATGCTAGAACTAGTAAAACAAGGTTGAACTGTCTATTCTTGTAATAGTAGTACACCACAAGAAGAACTAAAAAAACTATGTAAATCATCTGACTACATCATATCTTGCACATGAGTAGTACATTTATTAAATGATGATTTTGTTCGTGACGACCAAAGTCAAATAATCATAGACGTATGATATGGACACAAAGACGGTAAACCAGTATGAGATATAGATTTCGACAGTGTAAAAGACAAGGTAAAATATATCACCCCAGTCCCTGGTGGGGTCGGACCCCTGACAGTAGCATGTCTATTTGAAAATATTTTCACTATTCAAGAAAGTTTAGGAGAAATACATTAAAAAAAAGACCCCGGGGTTAATTATACAATCATGTATAACCCCGGGGTCTTTTTGAATATTATTTATACAAAATCTCCCAACCCTTAATTTCCCTATCCGTCAAAACAAAAACTTTTGGAGTATTACAATTTGCCCTATCCAACTCTTGTCATCACTCTTTGAGCAAATCCACTATTTCCAATTCTCACATTCATTCTGCATTTAGAAATTTCAACTTCATTCATCTCTCCAATACCTCTTTTGGATTAAATTCAAAATATTTTTTACCATCTTTTTCTATAAAGTTGTCTTTAAAAATACCAAAATAATTTCTACAAAAAGTAGGCCCAGGACTATCTATATTTGTACTAGTAACTTGTTCTTCTTCACCTTCTGGGAAATTTTTCAAATCATTGAATAAAAACCCATCCCAATAAGGTCTATGTGGAATTTTTTCTACCAATTCTTTGGCTTGTAAGTCAGGTTCCTTTCATGCCACAATCGCATCTCTCACAGTTTTGTATGCTTTTACCATAGCTCATACATAAAACTCTGATTTACTTCTTCATTCTATTTTGATGGCATCCACATAAGGCATTATCTCTTCTAGTCTATTTATCGTACAAAGATCTTTAGAAGACAATATGTAACTTCCATTTTCATCATTTTCCAATTGAAATAATTTACCTGGTCTTCTTTCTTCTTCCAACCAAACTTTGTACTTAAATCTACAAGCATGATTGCATTCTCACTTATTTGCTTGTCTACCTGCCATATAATCTCCCAACAAACATCTTCAGCTATATGACATACACATAGCTCCATGTACAAATACTTCCAATTCTATATCTGGGACATGCTTTCTAATTTCTTTGATTTCTTCTATATTTAGCTCCCTTGCAAGAATGACTCTCTTTATTCACAAATCTCTTCGAAACTTGATAGATTCATAATTCAAAGTAGAAGCCTGAGTACTCAAATGTAACGGCGTATCCGGAAAATGTTTTCTAATCACATTGAAAGTACCAGGATCAGAAAAAATGATCGCATCAGGCTTGGTTCAGACCAACCTCTCTACTACAGATTCAAACACAGCAATATCTGTATTTCTAGGAAATATATTCATCGTCAACAGTGCTTTAGATCAATTTTTATGTATTGCATCAATAGTTTTTTTCAAATCATCAAAATCTTTTACCTTATTTTGTCTCATCCTAAGAGACGTAAAAGGTACTCAAATATAAACTTCTTCTGCTCCATATTTACTAGCTACTACAGCTTTTTCATAAGATCATCCTGGAGCTACTATTGTTGGTTTGTTCATTTTTTTATTATTAATTATAAAGATTGTTGCCCCCCTTTGCTAAGGGGGAAGTTTTGACACATTGTTTGTGGCAAAACAGGGGGATTTTAAACACCGAATATGTCATCTCGAGTTTCAAGTATTGCGAGAGATCTAAACAATATTAACTAGATTTCTCGCAACAATTACACTCGAAATGACATTAAGAAGATTTCTCGCAAGTCATAACACTCGAAATGACACAGACTTTTATACCTGAAACACTTCATACTCTTGTTCTCTTATTTTGTATATCGGCAAATCTTCACCATATTTCTTCAACTTCTCTAGTTCTTTTTCACTATAATTGTTATATTTCTCAGATTTCCAATGCACCATTACTTTGATAGGAAGCCATCACAATCAATCTTCCAATCTATTATAATCTCCTGTAAAAAAGTGCCTTGCCCGTATCATAGCACCAGCAGAATTACCAGAAATAACTTTATCATCTAATAACATTTTAAGATTATCAATTTTTCTTAAAATTTCCAAATGATACTCTTGCAATCATCCACAAAAATACAATGACTTATATTCTTTTATTTGTTCTATTAATACTTCTATATCATCACTAGCCATAACACACTCTATATTTACATCAGGATTGTGATCTATAAACTTTTGACTATCTAACTCAAACTGTAAATCATAGTTTCTATTTTTTTGTGCAAAAGGAAAAATCAATATTTTATTTCCTCATTCTTTCACTACATGCTGAAAAAATTTCTTATTTTTTTCTGTCCTAGGACTAGTCACTCATCCATGAAGAATAAATTTCATACAATATGATTCAAAATAAAAAAACAAATAAAATATATTCTTATACAAAATAAATTCAAACAAAAAAAGCTTTCTCATTACAAAAACAAAAAAGCTCTTTATTCCTTATCAGATTTGTTTTCTTCTTTGTGTTCTTTTCTTTTTTCTCTTATTAAGAGAATCAAAGAAAGAACAATAAAAACAAACAAAATAATCCCTGTAGCCAAAGACTTAAAAGGAATACTAAACAAATTGTATATAGTCGCCCATATAATTATAACGGCAAGAACTATATAATCAACATACTTATACATCATAACCTCCTTTTCTATTTTATTTTTTTATTAACTTATACTATATCGTCCACCTCTTTTTTTACTTTTCTCACACGATACAGCGAAGTCAAGTATAACAATTTAAACAGCAAAAATCAAATGAAACTCATAATAAAGAATGCTATCCTCACAAATCCAAATAATAAGAAATATGAAAGCAACACCACAGACAAACCAAATCACTTAAGGCTAAATTTTTTGTTTATTTCGTTAAGCACCATATCACAAACTCACACACTATAAGACTCCTGCTGTCACATTATTTGATCTATCGCATTAGACTTCCATTTGTTAAATTGAGTAATTATAGGTTTCATATTTTCATCAGTATCCTCGATAGATATATTCTTATCTTTTGCTTTCAACAAAACTTGGTCCATATCAAATATCTTCTTTTCTTCTACTGGCGCTTCAGTTTCAAATTTTCAAATCAAATTTCATTGTACTCATTCAGTAAAAACACCTATCTTATCTACTGAAAACTTAAATGGTTTTTCTACAAATTCTATCAACTTGTTTGAAGCTCACTGTAGTCAATCACAAGTAAGAGGAAATTTTGAAAACATTCACACCAAAGCCAAACTATATGTAACAGTAATAAACAATGTAAATATGTATCATCATCTCAAAAAATAAGAAATACTACTAAATTGAATTATTTTCAAAGAATTATATAATACAAACAATGATGTATTGAATGTAATTACAGCCAATATAAGCCAAATATTTGTTTCCAAGCCAAAAGACAATAAGACAAATAGACCCATAAAGGTCAAAATAAACATAATCATCAAAAAATATTTTGTCTTAAATTTTTTGATATCCAAACACAAAAAATGAAAAAATATAAACAAAAAAAATATGCAGACAATAGAAGCAAAAAGATCGTGACCTGCAAAAAGATAGAAAAAAGTAAATATATATGCTATCAAAGATAACACCAAAAAAATACTTGTCCTAAGTTTAGCTCTACTTTTCCAGATCTCATTCATAATTTATGCCAATATATTTATAAAAACACCTCCAAACAACATTACCAACCAAAAGGCCAATATCATCGATGGTAAAAATGGTATTATTTTTGTTTGTTTAGATCAAATAATTTTGGATATCAAAGCAAACAACAATCAAATCAGACAACTTAAAATCACGTATATCAGTATTAAATTTATCAGATTGACTACTCCAAATTGCAAAAAATTATAATAAAAAACAAATCAAGATAAAGCTCAAATTGTAATAGACAAAAATACATCTCATTGCCCAAATCATTCTTCCTTTTTACTAAATCTAAGCCTCATATAGTATTTTGAAAACAAATATATAGCCAAAAAAACTAAAAAATAAGCAACCATAGTCTCAACAACTACTAAACTATTCAATTTAAAAAATGCAAAAATCACTGCAATCAAAGTCACAAAAATCCACATAGGTATATGCAATTCATATTTTTGTATATCGAATACAAACAACAACAAAAGTCACCAATTGATAAAGATCCATACCAATAATTCTCACAAAACTACATCTGGCAAAAAAATATAAGTCAAAACAAAAACAACACCAGACAATATTTCTATCCACAGATAGAAACTACTCAATTTTTTACCACATTTTTTGCATCTTGCTCTTTGTGTCAGAAAACTCACAATCGGTACTAATTCCAAAAATCACAATTTCTTGTGGCAAAAATCACATTTTGAGCGACCAAAAAAAATATCTTTTATTCACTTTTTATCCCATTTTCTACTTATTAATACCCCTCCAAAAGAACCAAAAATAGCACCCAAAATAAACAATCATATAATTACGACAGTTTCCATTCAACAAAATCAAAGTATAAATTTTTATTTCTGAACTATGCATTCTAAATTCTGCATTCATAATAGTTTTTGTTGTTTTAAAATCAAGAATGTATATATCTATATTAATTCTTTAAATCAATTTTATAGATGGCAAAATTTTGAATCAAAAAGAAACCAGAAAAAAATCTGAAGTATTATAGCAAATATATCAACATCGTATTTACCACATTGATTGTGATATGTTTTGCTATATTCGCATTTTATTCCAATGTGACAAATATAATTTTTGGAAAAGACAAAGTAGACATCTTCAAAAAAGATTTGCAACAAGTAGCTTTCTACTTTTGGAATATAGACGAAAATGTTTCCAAGATGCTTTTAAATATAGATGAAATATCCAAAAGTTATATGAGTTGAGACAATGTATTGATACAAAAAGAAGACACTATATTGGAGACCTTAGACTATATACAAAAAAATCAAGACTATCTAAAAAACTTAGGATTTGAAAAATATTGAAAACTCATAGATCTCTTAGAATGAATAAAAAACAATCGAGACGAAGTATCAAATCTTTTGGGTAAAGAACAAGAATATAATTATCTTGTCATACTACAAAATACAAATGAAAAAAGACCAAATTGATGATTTTTTGGATCTTTTGCTTTTATCACAGTCAAAGATGGTAGATTGGAAAATCTAGAAATAGTAGATGCATACTATCCTGATTACATTGCTCATTACACGCGTCTACAAGCACCAAGCCGAACAACATCATTCCTTCCTGACAGAAAAATTTGATTCATTGCTGGAAATAAATTTGGATTTTCTGATATAGACGGAAGCAATCTAAAATGGCTATACGAAAAAATGTTCAACGAAGATTATGTCATGCGAAAGGTACAAAAAACCATGGCTCCATGATTGTATGAAAAATTGTTGCACAAACACATCAAATGAATTATTTTCATCAGATCTGATCTAATAGAATATCTGCTTCCCTCATTTACAGAGATAGCACGAGAGCGACAATTTCAAAATGCAAACGTAGACATCATCAGATGAGAATATCGTGGAAATAAAAAAGAAGAATATACAAAAGAAGTGACAGAATATTTTCAAAAAAATCAGTTAAATATATTCAAAAAAATAGTAAACAATTTCGATGAAATTATTGACAAAAATTTTATCAACATATATCTGTCAAATGTCTCAGACGATATGCAAAATCTATTGTTGAAACATGATTTAAAGACAGTTTACAACACCTGAAATATCTATGCACGAGACACAAATACTTCTTACAACAAAGTAGATTGATTCGTAGAAAAAAATATACAAATAGTAGATAATCAATGAAAAATACTAATAGACACAGACAATGATATAGTACCAATACAACAATTAACAAGTGGAGAATATACTATGAAAATTTATTACACACTCAATGTACCAAACTACTACAAAGATTTCATACGAGATTTGCAAAAAGAATATGATATAGAAATGACCAATAGAGAATTGTGAATACTAGCTATGAAACCAGCCAAATATGAAGACAATATATATGAAAAACGAATGGAAACCAAAGCTACAGTCTATTTTCCACCAAATTTCGACATTACAAAAATTAACTGACAACAACAAGAACATAAAGAGTTCACCACTCCATTTGCAAATGGACTATATTACAAAATGTTAATTAATGAAAATAATACGACAAAGAATATAGAAATTAAATTTATTATTGAATAATTTTATATCATTTCATAGGAGAGATTATTAATCTCCCATCCACAAAAAATGGGAAGATAATATCTTCCCCTACATTTTTTTATCTTTGATTATCTCTCCAAAAATTTCTTCTTCCAGTTCTCCAACATCTTATGAAGATACAAAATATTGTGAAGTGACAAAATAATGCCTCACAACATTTCTCATTCTTTCAACAAATGATTTATATAAGATTTACTATAACTTTTCAATCAATCTACAGTATTATCCAAAGGACTAAAATCCTCTTTGAATTTAGCATTTTTCAAATTCACATTTCCATTGTCAGAAAATGCTATCCCATGTCTACCAAGCCTTGTAGCCAAAACACAGTCAAACATATCTACACCATGCTCTATAGCATGTAATAAATCTTCAGGAGTTCATACTCCCATGAGATATCTAGGTTTATCTTCTGGCAATAATGGTGTGGTAAACTCTACCACCTCCCTTACTTTCTCTTTTGATTCTCAAACACTCACCCCTCCAATCGCTATCCCATCTGTAGCAAATTGAGAAAGATACTCTGCGGATTCTTTTCTCATTTCCAAATTCGTTCCTCATTGAACAATAGGAAACAAAACTCATCTCACATCATCATATTTTTTCATAAAATGATCATAAGCTTTTTTAGCCCAACGATGAGTTTGTTGCATATGAGCGTACACAGTATCTTCATCTGCATCTCCAGGAGAACATACATCCAATACCATCATTATATCAGATCACAAATTACATTGGATATCTACTACTTTTTCTGGAGAGAAAAAATGTTTTGACCCATCATGCGGAGACCTAAAATGCACTCCATCTTCTACCAATTTTATATCTACTTTATGCTCATGATTATCACGACTATCATCTTTTCAAAGTCACAAGCTAAATACTTGAAATCATCCACTATCTGTTAAAATCAATCAATCTTCCCAATTTTCAAATTTGTGCAATCATCCTGCTTTTTTAATCAGCCCATCACCTGGGCGCAAATAAAGATGAAAAGTATTTGCTAATATCAATTTGATTGGTTCTATATCTCACAGTATTTCCTTATTTTTCAACAAATCCAAAAAAAGCCCTTTGATCGTAGCCTTAGTACCAACCGGCATAAAAACTGGTGTTTGCAATTTTACACCATTCAATTCTATCTCTCAAACCCTTGCATTTCATTTCTGTTTGAGTATTTTAAACTTCAGTTTAGACATACATTTTTAGTTAAGAATTAATAATGCAAAATTAACAATTCTTGACTAAAAAACAATAAAATAATTTTTCATTGTAAATTTTAAATTGTAAATTAAAAAAATGTTAGAGAAAATAAAAAACACAATATTTGAAAAATATAAAAAAGATGAGACAGTTGGTATATTTTTTTCAGCATTAGACAAAAATGAAAAATTAATAATGTCCAATGGTGTAGTGTTTTCAGATAAACCACTACAACAAACTATAGAAACCATATATCATTGACTTATAGAAAAGTACAACAACATAGAAACAATGATAGTAGATGTAGTCACAGAAACCGAAAAAATAAGTAAACCAACTGAAATAAACAACATATCTATGCAAGAATATGGTATTTTATTGATTACAAAAGAAAAATATTGAGCATTACTGCCCAATACAGAATGAATAAAAGATGTCAGCCATGCACTACAAATGATAAAACAAAAAAATAATCTAGAATGAAATGCTGAGATTATCAAATTTAAAACAGATAGATTTCTAATACAATAAACTAATTATTGTCTACAATAATTTTAATTCTAGATTTTAATTTAGAGATAGTATCATACCATATCGGTGTGATTTTTATTTTTACACTAGAAATTTCTGGAAAAGACAAGATATACTCTCTAGATTCTTCCCTTTCTCCACCAACTATATGAGTCTTTACGTCTTCTATTATTGCATTTATATCTTTTTCAAAATTATATCACTGTATTATATCAATCTTTGTAGGTATTATAAATGTTCCATCTTCTACCTTAATCTCATCCTCATCAAAAAATACTAAAGAGTTTTTGTCTATACTAACCAAATGAGTTTTATCAGATGGTCTTTGTTGTATATAATTTGAAAAAGCATCTATTATATCTTGCCACTTTACATAGACAAACAGCATATCCGCTTCTACGGAACCATTTAGTATAGCAGATTCTTCACCAGAAAAATGTGGTATATTTATATTTTTGACTTGTAATCATATGGTGTCATCAAAAGCCAATAAAACACCATCTTCCACATCAAAATTTTGAATTACAATATTCTTTTTTTGTTGATCAAGATAAGAATATAATTTACCAGACAACAAAGAAATATCCTCATCGCTAATCGTTCACATACTTTGCAAATCTCATCATTCAAAGTCCTCCATAGCAATAGCATACAATTCTTTTAAAAATAAACTTTGTTTGAGATTTTTTACATACAATTTTGTGCCGTTTTCTATATTTCACCTCTTTCACATCAATATACCATTGTCATCTTTTTCCATAGCTTGCACTGTGACTATTTTCTCACCAGGTACTCATTCATATCAAGCTGGTATTTCTATCCAGTTCGTAGTCTTAAACAACCTACCATCTTCTGTGATAAATCTCGTGTTGGGCACAAAAGCATATTCTTTTTCAGTAGTGTTGTATATCTTGATCCTACCAGCAGAAGGATTTTGTAAATACTTAGAATTAATAGTATTCATAGACATATCATATTTATAATCCAGACTACCAGTAAAAAATGGTATACTAATAAATCTAGAATAGCGAGGATAATCTAAGTCTGTATTGGGATAATAACGAAAATTATATATTATTGTCTCTATATTTTTGGCAGGATGAATATATATCTTTGCACTAGGCAATATAAGAGAATATAGCAAATAAAGAATACCCAGTACAAACAAAACCTCAAAGCCAAATATCAAGAAAAAACTATACTTTTTTTTGTCATTCAAGGTAGACAAATGAAACTTTTTTATATTAAATACAAAAAGATATATAATCCTAAAAACTTTTATAATCTTATTTTTTTCCAAATGTTTGGTATCTAATCCTATCTTTTCAAAAAACTTTCTAGATTTTTCGGTTTTAGTCACAAAGGTTGCATTTATAAATCTTTTGTCTAAGACATCTTTTATCTGTTTTCACCACCATTCATTATCAAAAAGAGAATGATGAGAATCTATAGAAATCTCAATATGCTTTCACTTTGGTATTTTTTCCAAAGTTTTAAAAATTTTATATAAGCTATCTTCTGCTACAAAAAATAATTTCATATATATTTAATATTTGATTTTAAATATGATTTATATGTTTTGCTGCCACTTAAAATATATATGCAAACAAAACATTATCACAAAAAATGACACATATTGCTTGATATCAAAAGTAATACCAAAGATAGACATTACACCATATCTAGGATATTGTTGAAACATAAATACTATATTTAGTCCAAGTAACAAATAAACAAATCCCAAAATACTTTGCCCAAATTGTTTTTTCTTTTTTCTAAGATAATATGTAATCATAGCTATCACAGACGCCACTATAGACAAAAACAATCATATAGGATAAACTCCATTAAATTTATTTAACTCACTTTCTGTAGTAAGTGGTTTTAAACTCAAAAAGCTACTACTTGGCTTTCACAAAAAATTATCTCCCAGCATCAAAAATATACCAAGTGGTATCAATGACAATATCAAAGAAAAAAAGAAGATATCAGCCCATATTTTTTTATTTTCATATCTTTTGATCTTCACAAAAAATAAATGCAAAGATAGTACAAATCACAACAATATTCCTATAAAATGAAAACTATAATTGTAAGGGCTAAACAATATCTTAAGTTCTTCCAAACTACTTGGTAGTATTCCAAAATTTAGAAAAAAATGTACATAAGATCACAAAAAATAAGTAATTATAAGTGCAATAGGCAACCAATAAAATAATTTATAAAAATCCTGATGCCATTTTTTACAAAGATATCTAGCCACAACTATAAAAGATATCAAAAATATTATAATTCAGATTCCAGTCATATATAGTTTCAATCACAACACTTCAAAATAAGGAAACATAACAAAATTTTACAAAGTAAAATTTTGAGTTAATAGTGCAAAGTTAATAATGAAAAACAAAGTCTGTATTTATAATCTTTAACTATGCACTATCACTCTTAACTATCTCAAAAATTCTATCAATTTATTTTCTCTTACAGCTGTAATTCTAATTATACCAGGATAATCCAATTGTTCTTCTATCTTCTCTCATATATTTTTCAAAGTTTTTTCCATATCTTTATCAGACACTTTTTCTGGATCCACATATACAATTATATCTCTACCAGCTTGCATTATATGTACCTTTTCTATACCAGACAAATCTTTTATCAATTTTTCCAATTCTCACATCTTTTCTACAAACATCTCTCTTGTATCAAATCTTGCTCATTCTCTAGAAGCTGAAATCGCATCAGCTGCAGCTATTACCCAAGATATAGGATGAGTCATTGGTACATCATAATGATGAGATTCCGCTGCATTTATAATAATTGGATCCATACCAAATTTTTTCAGAAGTTCTCCACCAAGATCTGCGTGAGATTGTCATGTAGTAGCTACAATCTTTCAAATATCGTGCAATAGACCAGCCTTTTTTGCCATTACCGGATCTAATCAAATCTCAGTAGCTATAGCTTCTGCTATCTTTGCTACCTCTATACTATGAAGCCAAACATTTTGACCATAACTATATCTCAAATATAATTGCCCTACATGCTTCATAACCTCTGGTTTCATCATAGGCAAATTCAATTTACTCAATGCTTCTTTACCTTTCTCTATCAACACATTTGGCAACTCTTCTACTACTTGATTATAAAATTTTTCTATATAGTGAGGGTTTATCCTACCATCTTTTACCAATTTTTGCAACATAGTCATTGCTACAAATCTTTTTTCACTATCAAAACATGATATCCTCACTGTCATAGGTGTATCATCAATAATCAACTCTACTCAAGTCAATTTCTCAAAAAATGTGATATTTCTTCACTCTCTACCAATAAGCTTTCATTTGTAATCCTCACTAGGTAGGTCTACAGATTTGGTAGTAAATTCATTTACAGCTTCAGAAGATATCCTAGGCAAAGC
>Ga0116152_10003917_pt1 | contig 11834 bp, 12 predicted proteins | sample AD_UKC119_MetaG_FD_89894 | JGI IMG/M metagenome (GOLD analysis project Ga0116152, IMG submission 89894) | Active sludge microbial communities of municipal wastewater-treating anaerobic digesters from Hong Kong - AD_UKC119_MetaG | ecosystem: Engineered > Bioreactor > Anaerobic > Digestate...
GAAAGCTCAGGATTGTTACTGGGTGAATAACGTGAAGGTGCTTTTAAAAGTCCTGCGATTGTTGCGGCTTCGCGAATATTTAATTCCTGCGCCGATTTGTTAAAGTAAACGTGAGCGGCTGCATCAATACCGTAAGCGCCAGAGCCGAGATAGACACGGTTGAGATACGCGCTTAAAATTTCATCTTTGGTGAGTTCATGTTCCAGTTGGAAGGCGAGCATCAATTCCTGAATTTTACGTTTAATGGTTCGTTCCCGCGTCAGGAAAAGATTTTTAGCCAGTTGTTGTGTAAGGGTGGAACCGCCTTGCACAAAACCGCCACGCGTAACATTGACAAAAAAGGCACGAAGAATCCCTTTTAAGTCCATACCGAAATGGTCATAGAAGCGGCGATCTTCAGTGGCCAAGATCGCTTGGATAACGTGAGGAGGGAGGTCTTTAACATCGACAATTTTCCCTTTAAGGTCACCATAGCGATCCACGATTTCGCCGTTACTTGCTTTAATAATGACGGTTGGGCGGCGCTCAAACACCATTGATTTTGTAATGCTTGGTAATTCTGAAGCATACCAAAAGAGCAATCCGCCTAAAATAATTGACAGCCACAGCCCAACAACGAGCCCCCATTTCAGGGTAAAGGCAATCAAACGCGCAAAAAAACCGCCCTGCTTTTTTGTTTTGCTAGAGCGAGATGACGTGGTTTTTTTAGAGATAGAAGACTTTTTCGCCATGGTTTCCGATTGTGCCAATTATTGTGGCTTTTTTATAACCGCAAAGGGATTTGGACACAAAGGTTTTTATAGAGTGGAGGCCTCTATTTCAAAAATTTGGGGCTTGGCGTAGAAGTCGTTGTGGGCGTTGCAATTTGTTGTTGCGGTCTTGTTGGCGGCGGGACAAATTCAGGCTTTTCTGCGAGCACCTGTTTTCCTCTTTCTGTTATTAAAAAATGAAGTTCGCCGTTTGCGCCTTTTGCTTCTGATTTGAGTAATCCAATATTTGTTAATACTCCAAGAACAGCATCTGCAGTGGGCAGTTTTTTATCAAGCACTCTGTTGACCATCGCTCTTATTTGGGTTTCTGTGGGTTTTTTAAGGCTAAATTCATGTTCTTGAGCAAGATTATTGACGGCTTCTAGAATCGCAAAATGAACGGGTGTGGTCTCTAAGCGACCATCTTGAAAAAATGTACTCATGTAAAAGGCTCCATAAATCTATTTCAAAATTATGTATAATATAAATTTGCGTGAGGTCAAGATTTTAATTGCCAATATGGAGGTCTAGTTTTTCACGCACAGCTCTTAAATGTGCCATTCTAGGGATTTGATAACGGGAAATCCCCAGAACGTCATGGCTCTGGGGTGTCAGATCATAGATCGGATCTTTTGGGCTTATGGTATCATAGATTCTTAGAAAGCCTTTTTCTTTAAGATCTGTCAGGGCCATTTGCAGGGCGCCCTCCTGAACCTGGAAAGTTTTTTCAAAGAATTGTTTGATGTGCTTTGCCCGAATATTTGTGAGAGGAAAACCCGTGGTATCCTCAGCCTGAAGGGTGGTTACAGCATATAAAATGCGTCGTTGGGTTATGGATAGGGCGTTTTCAGTCGTTTGAGTTGGGGCCGCAGAAGGGATTTCCGCAGTTGCAGAAAAGCTATCATGATCACGAAACATTTAGACACCACTCTATTGTAAGTTATGTCCAAAATTTATAAGTATTTATGGGAATTCGTCAATGAATAAAGTCACCAGGAGTGATTTTTTATAGGGATAAAGTCGTGTATTTTAGGAGCAGTCAAGCCAATACCGCCGCATGGCAGGAAATTTATCCGTTGCCGTGGTTTCATCTTCAAAAACACCGCCGCAGGATTCAACGATATGAATTCCTGTTTTATCTGACGGTTTGATAGTGATGAGAGCCTTATCAATGCCAAGATAGTTGATAATTGGCATGGCTTTTTTCAAGATTTTCTTCCCAAAGCCCAGACCGCGCATGGAAGGGCGGATATTAAAATGCACGTGCCCGCCCCATTTTTCCAAATGCCAGTTGAGGCGATGGCGGATATCAACGGTGCCAATATATTGGTCATCCTTGACCATCCAGATAACAGTTTCAGGTACAGGTTCAACCCAGTCTTGATAAGGTTGGTGGGGATAGCCGCGCTCCGCCCGTAGGGCTTCTAGAAAACTTTCAAAGTCAGCGCTTAGCCTTCCAATGTCCTGATAGAGGTAGCGGCCTTCCTTGTGAAATTCTTCTAAAGCTTCCAAATAGGATTTTTTAAAATCAATGTCGGGGCGGATAAGTTTTGATGCAGACATAGTTTGTTTTTAACCTCTGTTGTCATCCTTCGGCTTGACCGAAGGATCTGTAAAAATCTTTGTATAAATCAAGCCAATTAGGATTTTCTTTCTCAATTAAATCAATCTTCCATTTTCTTAAATAAAATTTTAGGCGCTTTTCCCTTTTAATAGCGTTGTATGGATCATTAAATATTTCAAAATAAACAAGGTTTTGAAGATTATATTTTTCCGTGAATCCTTTTATAACTTTGTTTTTATGTTCCCATACTCTTTTTTCAATATCTGAGGTTACTCCAACATAAAGCGTTCCATTTTTTCTGTTTGACATCATATAGACGTAATATTGTTTTGACATAGGAGATCCTTCGGTCAAGCCGAAGGATGACATAAAAAGAAAATTTTTAAAAGGACTAGCTTACTGAATTAAAAAGAGGGCGGCGAGGCCGAGGAAAGCAAAAAAGCCAACGACATCTGTTACTGTTGTCAAAAGAACGGTGGAAGATAGCGCAGGGTCAGAGCCAATTTTATTCAAGAAAATGGGAATGGCAGCCCCAAAGAAACCCGCAAAGAATAAATTAATAACCATGGCCGAGGCGATAACAACGCCGAGCATATTGCTTTGAAACCACAGAGCGGCGATGATTCCCATGATAAGGGCAAAACCGACACCATTGAGCATCCCCACGATTGTTTCTTTCCAAATTACCCGCATGGTGTTGGTGGCGGAAAGTTCTTTGGTTGCAAGAGCGCGCACGGCAACAGTAAGCGCTTGGGTTCCTGCATTCCCCCCCATAGACGCAACAATGGGCATTAAAATGGCCAGGGCCACAATCTGGTTAATCGTGGCATCAAAGAAAGAGATGACAATAGAAGCAGCAATAGCAGTCAGAAGATTAATGAAGAGCCATCGAAAACGACTGGTTGTTGTTGATAAAATGGCGCGGTAAAGGTCAGACCCTTCAACCCCCGCGAGTTTCAAAATATCTTCCTGTGCTTCTTCATCAATAACATCAATAATGTCATCGAAAGTGATAACCCCGATCAAGCGATTGTCGCTATCGACAACGGGGGCGGAGTTTAAACTTTCACGGCGGAAAATATGGGAGACTTCTTCCTGATCCATATCGGCAGGAATAATGTGAATATCTTCCAGTGTCAGATTTTCAATTTTTTCCACGCGTTTCGAGCGTAAAATTCTGTTGAGTGGAATTTCCCCCACGACGTGATAGGCGGGATCAATCACAATCAAATCATAAAATTCACTCGGCAGTTCATCAGCCGCGGCGCGAAGATAATCAATCACTTTACCAACAGTCCAGAACTGAGGCACAGCGACACATTCACGCTGCATCAGACGGCCTGCGGAATCTTCAGGGAAAGTCAGACCCTCCTCAATAGCCACCCGCATTTTTGCCGAGAGATTATGGATGATTTCATGGCGAAAATCTTCTTCAAGATTTTCAATCAAGTTAAGCGCATCATCACTATCAAGCTCGCGGATAATTCGAGCCACTTGTTTTGCCGTCATTTGAGACACAAGTGTGCGTTGGAAATCATCTTCCAAATAAGAAAAAACTTGCGGGTCAATGGTTACATTAGGGTGATCAAAAAGAGACTTACGATCGTCTTTAGAAATCTTTTGCAGAAGCTCTGCCATATCGGCATTGGTTAGATCGTCAATCAGCTCTGAAAGAACACTACTGTCTTCATCATCCAGAGCGTTGAGTATAGCGCGGATGGAATCATCACTTAAACCAGCCAGTGAATTCTCATTCACGTCTTCGTGCTCTTCTTTAGGAGCGTCGATGATGGTTGGTTCTTCTTGTTCCATTAAGCCGCCTTTTTGTTTTTAGCGGTGGCCTTTTTTGCAGGTTTTTTAACGGATTTTGGGCTTTTTTTCTGAGCTTCGACACAAGCAATCGCCGACATGTTCAAAATGCCGCGCGCCGTCGTTGCGGAGGTCAGAATGTGGGCAGGTTTATTGACCCCCAAAAGCATAGGGCCTACAGGAATACCTTCGCCCAAAACCTTCAACATATTAAAGGAAATATTAGCGGCATCCATATTCGGCATAATCAAAAGATTGGCTTCTCCTTTCAGAGTAGAATTGGGCATGATGTCTTCACGCACCGTTTCGGATAAAGCGGTATCAGCATGCATTTCCCCATCAATTTCCAGTTTAGGATCGCGCTGTTTGATGTCCATCACGGCCATGCGCATTTTGGTTGCACTTTCATCACGGCGAGAGCCGAAGTTTGAATGTGAAAGCATTGCCACTTTAGGGATAATTCCAAATTCTTTAACGCGTTCCGCCGCCAGCAAAGTCATTTCAGAAATTTGAGAGATACTGGGGTTGGGGTTGACGTGCGTATCACAAACAAAGTAATTTCCACGATTAGGTAAGATCAGCAAACGAAGGGCCGCAGCGGTTTCTACCCCCATTTCCAAACCAACAACATCAATGATGTGGAAGAGGTGATCTTGGTATTCACCAACTGTTCCACAAATCATGGCATCGACTTCACCTTTTTCCAACATGAGGGCTGCAATCGCTGTGGTGTTAGTACGAATAATGTTTTTCGCCATGGCGGGTGTTACCCCTTTGCGCTCCATAATGTGATGATAAGTCATCCAATATTCTTTATAACGAGGATCACCTTCTGGATCACAGAGTTCAAAATCAACATCAATTTTCATCCGCAGATTCAAACGTTTCATTCGTTCCTGAACGACTTTACGGCGGCCAATCAAAACAGGTTTTGCAATATTTTCATCAATGGCCATTTGGACGGCGCGAAGAACGCGTTCTTCTTCCCCTTCGGCATAAGCCACGCGTTTCGGATTTTTCTGTGCTTCGGTAAAGACAGGGCGCATGACCTGCGCGCTTTGAATATGGAACTGTTTTAGTTTCTCCCGATAGGATTCAAAATCCTTAATCGGGCGCATGGCCACACCACTATCCATGGCGGCTTTGGCCACAGCGATAGGCAGTTCAACTCCCAAACGCGGATCAAAAGGTTTCGGGATCATATAGTCAGGGCCAAATTCTATGGTTTCTCCAGGATAGATGGCGGCCACTTCTGGCGGCACTTCCTTACGCGCAAGAGCGGCGATAGCATTCACACAGGCAATCTTCATTTCTTCGTTAATGGCCGTTGCCCCGACATCAAGCGCGCCGCGGAAGAGGTAAGGGAAACAGAGCACATTATTGACCTGATTGGCAAAGTCCGAACGTCCTGTACAGACGATGGCATTTGGTGAGCCTTTGACGGCTTCCTCAGGCATAATCTCGGGCGTAGGATTGGCAAGTGCCATGATAAGCGGCGCATCAGCCATTGAGCCTGCCATTTTTGCCGTGACCATATTGGGTCCAGACAGCCCCAGGAATACATCGGCCCCTTCCATCGCATCTGCCAGTGTGCGGGCGTTGGTTTTATTGGCGTATTTTTCCTTATAAGGGTCCATCCCTTCCTTACGGCCTTTGTAAATAACACCTTCGCGGTCGCAAACAACGACATTGTCGCGTTTAAGTCCGATTTCAACCAATAAGTTTAGACAGGCCAAAGAGGCTGCGCCCGCGCCATTGGCGACAAGCTTCACATCAGAGATTTTGCGTCCCTGAATTTCTAGCCAGTTGGTAAAGGCCGCCGCCACAATAATCGCTGTACCGTGTTGGTCATCGTGGAAAACGGGGATTTTCATCCGTTCTTTGAGGCGTTTTTCAATTTCAAAACATTCGGGTGCCTTGATATCTTCCAGATTAATCCCGCCGAACGAAGGTTCTAGCAGAGCCACAGCATCACAGAATTTATCAATATCGGTTTCATCAACCTCCAGATCAAAGGAGTCAATATTGGCAAATTTCTTGAAAAGGACAGCCTTTCCCTCCATCACAGGTTTGGAGGCCAAAGCGCCAATATTACCAAGCCCCAATACGGCTGTACCGTTGGAGATTACGGCAACAATATTACCGCGAGAGGTGTAATCTAGGGCTTTTAGAGGGTCTTTTTCGATCTCTTCACAAGGAACGGCCACACCAGGGGAGTAGGCCAAAGCCAAATCACGCTGGGTCTCAAGCTGCGTTGTAGGTTTCATAGAGATTTTCCCAGGGTTGGGCAGTCTATGATATTCCAATGCTGCGTCACGCAACTTGTTTTGCTGTTGTGTCTTTGTGTCGTTTTTCTTAGTCATAATGAGAAAAGCCCTTTAAAGGTTAAAGATAGTCTGGCGTGTCGCCGTAGTCATTCACCATATTCTTCCCACCTTTGTAAGCGAAGAAGGTGGTGCGGTCGAGAAGATTTGAACTTCCACGGGCTTATCGCCCACAGCGACCTCAACGCTGCGCGTCTACCATTCCGCCACGACCGCTTATTGTTTCGTCATAAAGACGAAGCAATGATAGTAGACGAATTTGGTAACAAATAAAGGGGATTGGAGCAAGTGGGGATTTGTAGGATTTAATTAACGGTATTCAGGACATAATCTTCCATCAATTGAAGAATCTGGTTTTCTTTCAAAACCTGCTCTATACAAGCATCTACCAGATATGAGGTGATCTTTTCTCCATGTTCCCATCAGCAGCGTAACATCTGGTTTATAAACCATTTCACCTCTTCCATCTCTGAGCCCGTTTTTCCAATATCCTTTGTAATAGGTGCCGCCAGGCCAAGTATAGGTTCCAAGACCATTTAATTCTTCATTTTTCCAGTAGCCTTCATATTTTTCACCATCGGGCCATTCCATGACCCCATAACCATCTCTTTTACCGTCTACAAAATCTCCCTTATAAATTGTGCCATCATCTACCCAGATATAGGTTCCTTCGCCGTGAGGAACGCCATTTAGCATCCAGCCAGAATAGGTATTACCGCTTCTAAATGTTACGAAGTTATGGACAGGAGTAGATGTTCTTTCTATGGGGGAGCTTTTTTCGAAGGTGTTTGTATTGTTCGAATAACCCGAATTATTTGAGGGTGAATTCTGTTGTTTTTCCTCTCTGCCTTTTATGATGCCCACAAATATGGCAACGGCAAGAAATGCGACAACAGCACTTGCTATCCCGTTTCCTGAATTTGTTGGTGAAGATGTGCGTTTGGCGGGTGATGGCTTTTTATCTTTAGACGTGGATTTCCAAGGGCAGCTAGCACATTTAAAATCACTAGAACATGATCTGGGCCAAGATTCACCATTTGCGCAACTCATCGATTGTCCTCGTTAGATAAAAAATAGTTAGATTATAAATCTAATAAGTTGTTTTGAAATTATGTCAATAAAAAACTTAATCTTGGTGAAGATACAAAATGCCTGTAAAAGCATGTCATGGAATGGAAAAGATCAACAGAGTTTGTGGCGTATGAGGATGCTTTGACGGCTATGGAAGCCCGTGTTGCCAGTATTCGTGCAGGTACAGTGCCCGAACAGATTTGGCTTTTGGAGCATCCCGCGCTGTATACCGCAGGAACAAGTGCCAAAGCAGGGGATTTGTTGAGCGCCGAATTTCCAGTCTATGACACAGGGCGGGGTGGGCAATATACTTACCATGGGCCAGGGCAGCGGGTGGCTTATGTGATGTTGGATTTAAAGCAACGTCAATCCAGCCCAGATATAAAACGATACGTATGCAATTTAGAGCAATGGATTATCGATACGCTGCAAGAATTTGATATAAAAGGCGAGAGACGGCAAGGGCGTGTTGGGATTTGGGTCGTAAAACCCGATGGAAGTGAATCTAAAATAGCCGCTATTGGGGTGCGGGTTCGCCATTGGGTGACTTATCACGGGGTTTCTATTAACCTTGCTCCCGATCTCAGCCATTTTAATGGCATTGTTCCCTGTGGGATTAGTGATGCGGGTGTCACCAGTTTCGAGGATTTGGGTGTGAAGGCAACGATGGCCGAACTCGATGAGGCGCTACAAAAGAACTTTAGTAAAATATTTGGTTGAGGGAGGGTATAAAATGACAATAACGATAGAGCAGGCACAGGAAAAAGATGCGGATTTCATCCGCGATTGCAACTGTGCGATGGCGATGGAAACAGAAGGGAAAAACCTGTCTCTTGCTGTTGTCGAGCGGGGCGTCAAGAGACTGATCCAAAATCCTGCATATGGTTTTTATCTTATTGCAAAAGATGGAGAAAAAGCTGTTGCAACCTTGATGGTGACAACAGAATGGAGTGATTGGCGCGATGGGGCTTTTTGGTGGATACAAAGCGTTTACGTCCAGCCAGAATATCGCCGTCAAGGGATTTACCGTCAGATGTATCAGTTTGTAAAAGATAAGGCCGCATCAGACCCCGATGTTTGAGGGTTTCGTCTTTACGTAGAGCGGGAAAACAAGGCGGCGCAGAATACCTATCAAAGCTTAGGGATGCGCGAAACCGACTATCATCTTTACGAAGAAACGGCACAGGCGCGGAAAAAGGCTTAATCCGCCGCGAGGGTGACCAGGTTAGATTGGACGTAGGCGGCACAAAATTCAATTAGCTTTGTGATATCTTCTTTTAACCTATTGTAATTTCTAGATTTTTCGTAGGTTTCCTCATTTAAGTATAAAGCACGGGAGATTTCGATTTGGATGGAGTGACGACCCGTCGCGGGCGATGAATAACGCTCCACCAGTTCCACCCCTTTATAAGGGTCGTTTATAGCGACTTTGTAACCCATGGACTTAATAAAATCCCGCAAGGCGCGGGTAAAGCTGAGGTCACAGCTTGTCCCGTCACGGTCTCCGAGCACAAAATCTGGGGCGGAGAAGGGATTGATGCGCTCTAAACTGCCATTCGTCAGGCTGGGTGAGGGCATGGAATGGCAGTTTACGTGCCAGACTTGTCCGTAGTTATAATGGGCCTGCTCAATAATTTTTTCGAGGGCATTATGATAGGGGGTATAATAAGTTTCTATTCGCGACTTAATTTCTTTAGGCGACAATAAGTGGTTGTAAACAGGTTTTCCTGGCTGCACAAGACGGCGGACAAGGCCAATACCTGCATAGGAGCGATTAGTAGGGTTGGCGGGGCATTCGTCCGCATAAGGCCAGTCACCTGCGTAAAGCTCGGGGTCTATATCATCACGCGCGCGGTTGACGTCAAGATAAGCGCGGGGAAACAAAGCCGAGAGCAGGGGCGCACCATAATCAGGCGCGGCAGAAAACAGGTCATCAACATATTTGTCTTCAGCCTTTTGAAGAGCGGTCAAGTCACAGGCGTAATGGAAGTCATCAGGATACACTGTGCCGCTATGCGGGCTATCAAAGACGAGCGGCAGTGGGTCTTTGGGTGAAATTAATTCATAAATGCCATCAAGTGAGGACTTGTGCATTTTTGGGCTCCCCGATAAAGTAATTTTTCAAAATAATGCCAATCATAATCAGGATTTATAAGAAATAAAATGTTTGATCTAAAATATATACGGGAAAATGCGAAAGACTTTGATGCAGCGATGGCGCGTCGGGGACTTTCCGCGCAAAGCCCTGCCATTTTAAAATTAGACGAGGCGCGCCGCGCCGTGCAGACGGAATTGCAAGTTTTGCAAGCTGAGCGCAATGAAAAATCCAAAGAAATTGGCGAGATCAAAAAAACAGGCGGAGATGCACAGGCCGCGATGGATGCGGTCACGGCCTTAAAAGACAAGATGGGCGTGTTAGAAGAAAAAGACCGCACCTTAGGGGAAGAATTAAAAGATATTCTATCAAGCCTGCCTAATATTCAAAAAGCCGACGTCCCCGACGGTAAAGACGAAAACGACAATGTTGAAGTCAAGAGATGGGGAACCCCGACAGTGGCCAAGGAAGATGCAAAGGAGCATTGGGAAATTGGCGAAGCGCTCGGCATGATGGATTTTGAAACCGCCGCCAAATTAAGCGGATCACGGTTTACTTTGCTCAGCGGAAAATTGGCGAGGTTGGAGCGGGCGCTCGCGCAATTCATGCTTGATACCCAGACAGAAAAAAATGGATATACCGAAGTGTCTCCACCCTTGATGGTAAATTCAACAACCATGTATGGTACAGGAAATTTACCAAAATTTGGGGAGGATTTATTTAAAACAACGCGTGGTGATTGGTTAATACCAACTGCTGAAGTACCGCTGACAAATATTGTAGCTGACCAAATTGTTGATGCTGATTATTTGCCGCGTCGCTATACGGCCTTTACGCCGTGCTTTAGAAGTGAGGCAGGAAGCGCAGGTCGTGATACACGCGGGATGTTGCGTCAGCACCAGTTTTATAAAGTGGAAATGGTATCAGTTACGCATCCTGACGAAAGTGATGCCGAGCATGAGCGGATGCGGTCTTGCGCCGAAGGAGTTTTAGAGGCGTTAAAATTACCGTATCGCACCGTTGTTTTGTGTGTTGGAGATGCAGGGTTTGGATCACAAAAAACCTATGACCTTGAAGTTTGGCTGCCTGGGCAGAACACATATCGTGAAATTTCAAGCTGTTCAACCTGTGGCGATTTTCAGGCGCGGCGTATGAATGCGCGCTTTAGAGCCAAGGATGATAAGCATACCCAGTTTGTGCATACGCTAAACGGCTCTGGTCTGGCGGTGGGTCGCACCTTGATTGCCGTCATGGAGAATTATTACGACCCGAAAGATGGCGGCGTGTTCATTCCCGATGTTCTTAAACCGTATATGGGCGGACTTGAGAAGATTGTGAAGGAGTAGGGTGCGGTAGCCCTTTTATTAAGGCGGCAGTAATCTCATCAACGACAGCAAAGCCAATCCGATCTCTTGTGCTTTCATTGGCTTGAGCCAAGAAATCTGTTTTATATTCCTGATAATAATCAGGGTGCAGATTGGTGGCATCAAGAGTGATAATGACGTGATGTTTATCAGGGTTTACAGCGCGTGAAAAACTTCCAATCGCGGTTTCCATCAGGCAACATCTTGCGGTAAAGCCTGCACAAATTAGAGCGGACCTTTGTAAGATGTCACCTGTGTCTATCAGACTTGAGCTATGATGACTAGTAAATCCATTCGGGCGATATTTTGGATAAACCCATTCGCTGCTTTGGGGGATGACAGTGTAAAAATCAGATTTATCGTCAGGAATATGGCTTTTGTCGATTGTGTCATATTGAAACGGAGTTAACCCTTTTTCTTCGAAGGCATCATTCATAAAATGACTTATAGGGATATTAAATAGCCTTAGTTTTTGAGCTAAAGTTTGGGCATTATCAAAATCTGTCGGGTTTTTCATGCGTCTATATTCCCTGATTTGACAATCAATGAAGGCCGCGCGCAGGTAACCGCCTTGATAAGCTTCAGATATCCATGTAAGGGCGGGGTTCGTCATGGATGTTTTATAAACAGGGGGTCACATTATGTCAATAAATTATTCTGACAAGCGGCTTGTGGATAAGTGCAAACCGCGTTAGAATCAAGGGTCTACAGTTCTGTGGAGCCTTATCTGTAACCCTAATTTGTTAAAATTGGCATGATTGCACAACAAAGTAAGAAAATTCGACTCGTCATGTCTCTGCGGTCAGCGGGGATTAGGGATACGGCTGTTCTGGGCGCGATAGAACGGGTGCCGCGCGA
>Ga0116152_10003919_pt1 | contig 11833 bp, 14 predicted proteins | sample AD_UKC119_MetaG_FD_89894 | JGI IMG/M metagenome (GOLD analysis project Ga0116152, IMG submission 89894) | Active sludge microbial communities of municipal wastewater-treating anaerobic digesters from Hong Kong - AD_UKC119_MetaG | ecosystem: Engineered > Bioreactor > Anaerobic > Digestate...
AGGTGAAGTAATATGAAAAAGATAGAAATATTGGCACCAGCTGGTGATATTGATAGAGCTAAGATTGCATTTTTATATGGTGCAGATGCTATATATATTGGTGGAAAAGAGTATAGTCTTCGTGCTAATGCTCAAAATTTTAGTATTAATGAAATTAATGAAATTACTAAGTTTGCTCATTCTTTTAAAAAAAAAGTGTATGTAACTTTTAATATAATTTTTCATAATGAAGATTTAGATGGATATAAGGAGTATCTTAATGATTTAATTAGTTGTGAAATTGATGCTATTATATTAGCGGATCCATTTTTAATACCTATTATTAAGAAAAAATATCCTGATATAAAAATTATATTAAGTACTCAAAATGGTGCTGCAAATATTGAAAATGTTTTGTTTTGGAAAAGTGAAGGGGTAGATAGAGTAGTTTTGGCACGGGAACTTTCCAAAGAAGAAATAAAAGAAATTAAAGATAAAACTTCCATGGAGTTAGAAGTATTTATACATGGGGCAATGTGCACTAATTTTAGTGGCAGATGTGTTCTTTCTAATTATTTTACTAATCGCGATGCTAATAGAGGTGGTTGTGCACAGATTTGTAGATATTGCTTTAAGATAAATGATAATAGTAACAATATATTTGCCATATCGCCCAAAGATCTAAATATGGCAGAACATATTGGCGATTTAATCAAAATAGGAGTAGATTCTATAAAAATAGAGGGGAGAATGCGCTCCGCTTATTATCTGGCAACTGTAATTAGCAGTTATAGAAGATTAGTTGATGCTTACTACAAAGAAAAATTAACTCCTAATTTAGTTGTTCAAGAAGAAAAGATACTTCAAAGAGTTGCTAATAGAGAATCATCTACGCACTTTTTTAAAAAAAAGGCTGACGTAAATGATCAATACTATGTAGGAAGAGATGAAGTATCAAATCAAGACTTTTTGGGATTTGTTCTTGATTATGATGAGACTACAAAAATTTTAACACTTGAAGAAAGAAATAAATTTTCAACAGGAGATAAGGTTATAATATTTGGACCAAATGGATTTTTGTATAAGTTTAAAATAAAAGAAATATATGATGAAGATATGAATGTCATAGATTGTGCAAGACATGCAAAACAAATTATCAAATTAAAGGTATCAAGAAAGATACCTAAATATTCTATGATGAAAATTGAAATTTAATGAAATGTTTATAAATATTTGAATATAATAGAATAAACTGTTTTTGTGAAAAGGGCATTTACTATTGACAAAATACTAAAAAAATAGTATCCTTTTAAAGTAATTATGTTTAACGAGGTGAAAGAAAAAATGATTGAAAAGAAGGGAATATATTTAACCAAAGAAGGCTTAAATGAACTTAAAGAAGAGTTAAATTTTTTAATAAATGTCAAGAGACCAGACAATATCCAATCTATCAAAGAAGCGAGGGCATTAGGTGATTTATCTGAGAATGCAGACTACGATGCTGCTAGAAATGAACAAGCTGAGATAGAAGGTAGAATTAAAAAACTTGAAGGTATTTTAGAGAATGTTACAATTATTGATGAAGTATCAACTGATAAAGTTGGTCTTGGAAATGTTGTAAATATTTCTTATGTTGATGATCCTGCTGATCAAGATGAATACAAGATTGTAGGAAGTCAAGAAGCAGATCCATTCGAAAGTAAAATTTCAAATGAATCACCAATAGCACAGGCGCTTATGGGACATAAAGTAGGAGAAGTAGTTTCTGTTGAAAGTCCTAATGGTGTTTATGAAATAAAAATTGTGGAAATCAAATAATTGGTTTCTTTTTTTAGAAATGCTTGTTTCATTAAAATAAATAATATATAATATTCATTATGAAAAGGAGAGATAGTTATGGCAAATAAATATGTAAAAACATATAATATTAAAATTGAAAATGAAGAATTTGAAAAAGCAGTAGATGAAGCTTTTGAAAAAAAAGTAAAAGATATTAAATTAGATGGTTTTAGGAAAGGAAAAGTTCCCAAAGATATCTACATGAAACGTTTTGGAAAGGCTAGTTTATATTCCGAGGTTGTTGATATTTTATTACCAACTGCTTATCAGAAAGTAATTAGTGATAATAAAGTTCTACCAGTAGTTCAACCCAAAGTAGATATTAAATCTATGACAGATGATGGTGTAGAATTTGAATTTGTAGTTGTTACAAAGCCAGATGTAAACATTAAAAAATATAAAGGATTAAAAGTTAAGAAAGCAGAAATTAAGGTTTCTCAAGAAGAGATTGATGCTGAAATTGATCAAATTTTAAAAAGATATTCTGAAGTTAAAATCAAAGAATCAGGAATAGTAGAAAAAGGCAATGTTGCTGTTATTGATTTTGAAGGGTTTAATGATGGTGTAGCATTTGAAGGTGGGAAAGCAGAAGCATACTCTATTGAAATTGGAAGTAATACTTTTATACCTGGGTTTGAAGATCAATTAATTGGTATGAAAAAAGGAGAAGAGAAAGATATTAAAGTTACCTTCCCTGAAGAATATCCTAGTGAAGAATTGAAAGGTAAAGAAGTAGTATTTAAAGTTAAATTAAATGAAGTAAAAGAAAAAGAAGAAAGATGCTTAGATGCAGAGTTATTCCAAGATTTAGCAATGGAAGGTGTTGACTCAAAAGAGTCTTTAGAAAAAGAAATTAAGTTAAACATCGAAGCTAGAAAAGAAATGGATAATGAAAATGCATATGTTGATGATCTTCTAAAAGCAGTTGCTAAAAATACTGATGTTGATCTTCCACAAGAGATGATTGATGATGAATTAGATCGTATGGTTGATAGATTTTCAGAACAATTAAAGATGCAAGGAGTATCTTTAGAAGTATACCTTGAAATGACGAAGACTAAGATGGAAGATCTAAGAAATCAGATGAGTGAAGAGGCAAAAAATCATGTTATTTATCGTTTAATTTTAGAAAAAATTATAGAAGTTGAAAAAATTAAAGTAACTGAAAAGGAAGCACAAAAAGAAGCAGAAGAATCTGCTAAAAAATACAACGTTTCAGTAGAAGAGTTTTTAAAAATGCTTGGTGGAATTGACATGATTACTTATGATTTAGAGATGAAAAAAGTAATTGATATTTTAAAAGAAAATAATTAATAAAAAAAGTAGAAAATTTCTACTTTTTTTCATTTTTATTGTTATAAGTTTCAAAAGCTCTAAGGATTTCAACTGGAAGAGCAAAGATAACTGTATTTGATTGATCAGAAGATAAATCATTTAATGTAGCTAGTGTTCTTAAATGAAGTGCACCAGGCGTCTTTGACATGGTTGCAGCAGCTTTTGCTAAATTGTTAGAAGCTTCAACTTCACCTGCTGCTTTAGTAATTACAGCAGCTTTTTCTCTTTCAGCCTCAGCAACCTTAGCGATAACTCTTTTCATTTCCTCTGGAAGCGCAATATCTTTTAATTCAACATTTTCAACTTTAATTCCCCAAGGATCAGTAGCTTTATCAATAATATCGCAAATTTGTGTTGATATTTTTTCTCTTTCAGTAAGAAGTTCATCAAGTGAAACAGAACCAACTGCATTACGCATTGTAGTTTGTGCTAATTGACTAACTGCATAATAGAAGTTTTCAACTTCTAGGACAGCCTTAGATGCATCAAATACTTTATAATAAATTACAGCATTAATTCTTACAGAAACATTATCTTTTGTAATTGCATCTTGTTCTGGAACATCTACTGCTTTTGTTCTAATATCAACTTTTTTAAATGATTGAAAAATTGGTATTACAAGTCCCCATCCAGGATTCATAATTTTTTTAAATTTACCAAATGAAAATTTAATACCTCTTTCATACTGATTAACTTGTTTAATTGATGCTAAGATGATTGCGACTATTGGTATTATTATAACCCACATATACATACTCCTTTCTAATAAATATAATATCAAATTATTTAAAATATTACAATCTATGTTATAATACATCATGGATGTGATTTTATGGAGAAGATAATTTTAATAAAATATGGAGAATTGACTACTAAAAAAGATAATAGAAAACAATTTATTAATCTTTTATATAATAATATTTTTGAAAAATTAAAAAAATATAATGTTAAGATAATAAAAGAGTATTCTAGAATGTTCATTGAATTTGATGATAAAGATTTTGATGAAGTTGTTTTTGTTTTAAAAAATACTTTTGGTATTTTAGAGTTTAATTTAGCATATAAAGTGCATACTAATAGTGATGATATAAAAGACTCTACGCTAAAACTTTTAAAGAATGAGAATTTTGAAACTTTTAAAGTTGTGACCAAAAGAAGTGATAAGTCTTTTAGTTATGATAGTATGCAGTTTAACGATATTATGGGTGGACTAATTCTTAAGAATATTAATTGTAAAGTAGATGTTCATAATCCAGATATTTATGTATTTATTGAAATAAGAAAAGATTATACATATATTTATTTTAATAAATATAAAGGATTAGGCGGATATCCAGTTGGAATACAAGGAAAAGGATTACTGATGTTAAGTGGTGGAATAGATTCACCAGTTGCTGGTTATTTAGCGTTAAAAAGAGGCATAAAAATAAATTGTATTTATTTTGAGGCTATACCACATACTAGTATTGAGGCTAGAAATAAAGTTATTGATTTGGCTAGAGAATTATTAAAATATACAAGTGATATAAAACTATTTATAGTGCCAATTACTAAATTGCAAGAATCTATTTATAAGAATATAGATCCTACTTATATGATAACCATTCTAAGAAGAATGATGTATCGTATATCAGAGAAAGTCGCTAATAAGTTTAAACATTTAGTTTTAATAAATGGAGAATCTATTGGTCAGGTTGCATCTCAAACATTAACAAGTATGAGTGTTATTAATGAAGTGGTTAAAATGCCTGTAATTAGACCTGTAGCGTGTATGGATAAGATAGAGATAATTGATATTGCCAAAAAAATTAATACATATGAAACAAGTATTCTTCCTTATGAAGATTGTTGTACCATTTTTGTACCACGCCATCCTGTTATTAATCCTAGATTGGATAAGGTAAAAGAGTATGAAACAAGTATTAATTATGAAGAAATGATAAATGAAGCAGTAGAGAATATCGAGGTTGTTAAGATAGAAGAAAAAGAAGAGATTAGCAATATTTTTTAACAAAAATTACCACTATCAATAATGTATAAATATGTAGAAATTTACCATCCTAAAAATGTATAGGAGGTGAATACACATGAATCATAATAAGTTTGTAGTTCCTGCTTCAAAACAAGCTATCGAAAATATGAAATATGAAATAGCTAGAGAGTTTGGCGTTACATTAGGCCCAGATACAACTTCAAGAGCTAATGGTTCAGTTGGTGGAGAAATCACTAAACGTTTAGTTCAAAGTGGTTTAAATCAATTAGGCGGAAGTTATACTTCAAGTTCTAAATAGTTAGATTTAAGAAAGTAGAATATTTGTTCTACTTTTTTTGTTTTTATGCTACAATGAAATTGGTGATAATATGTATTCATATATTAAAGGAATAGTTGAAAATATTGATTCAAACTCAATAGATTTAGAGTGTAATGGGATAGGTTACAATATTTATGTTGCAAATCCTTATTTTTATAAAGAGCAAGTTGAATATAAAATATTTTTATATCAACAGATAAGAGAAGATGAGAATACTTTATATGGATTTTCAAATGAAGAAGAAAAGAGTTTATTTTTAAAACTGATATCTGTAAAAGGAATTGGTCCTAAACTGGCACTTCCTATGTTTGCAACAGGTTCTATTTCTGGAATAGTTGATGCAATTGAAAGAGAAAATATATTATATCTTACTAAATTTCCTAAAGTTGGAGATAAAGTTGCAAGACAAATTATACTTGATTTAAAGGGAAAATTAGGGGAATATGGTAATAATGATAATAACACGAGTTATGAAGAACTTGTTGATGTATTAAAAGGTCTTGGATATAAAGAAAAAGATTTTAAATATATACTTAATAAGGTTGATGTTTCATTAAGTATTGAAAATCAAATAAAAGAGGCATTAAAGTTATTATTAAAGTAGGTGAATTATGAAAGATATCGTTAAATCAGAAAAAGAGGTAGAAGATGTAACATTTGAAGAAAATATTAGACCTTCTAGATTAGAGGAATATATTGGTCAAAGCGAAGTAAAAGATAATATGAAAATATTTATTGAAGCTGCTAAGATTAGAGAGGAAAGTCTAGATCATGTGCTTTTATATGGGCCACCAGGTCTTGGGAAAACAACTCTAGCATTTATAATTGCCAATGAACTTGGTGTTAATATAAAAACTGCAAGTGGTCCTGCAATTGAAAAGTCAGGAGATCTTGCGGCAGTTCTTTCAACTCTTGAACCAGGAGATGTATTATTTATTGATGAAATACATCGTATGCCTAAGTTTATTGAGGAAATATTATATCCCGCTATGGAAGATTTTACTCTTGACATAGTTATTGGGGGAGAAAGTGGTGCCAGAAGCATTAAAATTGATCTTCCACCATTTACATTAGTTGGTGCAACAACTAGAGCAGGAGACCTTACAAGCCCTTTAAGAGACAGATTTGGCATTGTCTGTAAATTAAAATATTATACTGACGATGAGTTAAATGAGATAGTAAATAGAACAAGTAGAGTTCTTGATACCAAAATAGAAAAAGAAGCTGCAATTGAAATTGCAAAAAGAAGTAGAGGAACTCCTAGAGTTGCTAATCGTATATTTAAACGAGTTAGAGATTTTGCAATTGTTGAAGGAAATGGCAGTATTGATATAGATATTACTAAAAAAGCTCTTGAAAGATTAAAAATAGATAATAATGGGCTTGATGAAATAGATATTAATTTGTTAAAAACAATAATTGAAAAATTTAAAGGCGGCCCCGTTGGAATAGACACTCTAGCAACATCAATTGGCGAAGAAGTATCAACAATTGAAGATATGTATGAACCATATTTAATACAGGAAGGATTCTTAAAAAGGACTACTAGAGGTAGAATGGTAACTGATAAAACATATGAGTATTTACATATAAAAGATGAATTATTAAAATATTAGGAGGACTTAATATGGCAAAATGGGATAAGGAATATTTAAAACTATGCCAAAAGATATTAGATGAAGGCGTAGAAGTAGAGAACAGGACAGGAACTAATACTATTAAAATACCTTCATATTCTTTTACATTTAATCTTGAGGAAGAGTTTCCAGTATTAACAACAAAACAATTATTTTTTAAGAATGCAATTACTGAATTATTATGGATTTATCAAGTCCAAAGTAATGATGTTAGATGGCTACAAGAAAGAGGAAATCATATTTGGGATGAATGGGAAATCGATGATGATGGTAAGTGGCATGCTACTCAGATGGTTCCAAATGGTAAAGGTAAATTAGTTAGTAAGAAAATAGTAAAAGATTTTGGTAAAGAGTGGGCTCATACTATAGGTACTGCTTATGGATATATTGTAAATAGGTATCAGTTTACTCAAAATCTTATTGATAAAATTAAAAACAATCCAACTGATCGTAGAATGATCATGTCACTATGGCAGGATGAATTTTTAGATACTGCTGTTTTACCTTCGTGTGTGTGGAGTAGTGAATGGGATGTAACTGATGGTAAGTTAAATGCTTGGGTTCATCAAAGAAGTTGTGATGTTCCACTAGGTCTTCCGTTTAACGTAACTCAATATGCAGTTTTACTATGCATGATAGCTCATGTTACTGGATTAAAACCAGGCATACTTAACTGGAGTATAAAAGATGCCCACATATATGTTAATCAGATTGATGGGATCAAAGAACAAATTAAAAGAGGAAAAGAACTTGAAGATTTACCGGCACCAACACTTTGGCTAAATCCAGAGATAGATGATTTCTTTAAATTTGATAATACTAGAGAATTAAAGGATATAAAAATAGAGAATTATAAACACCATGGTAAGATAGAATTTGTAATTTCTCAATAGGAGGGTGTATGAAATTAAAGATGATTGCCGCTGTTGGCAGAAATAATGAACTTGGTAAGAATAACGATTTATTATGGCATCTACCAGAAGATTTAAAGTTTTTTAAAGAAACCACTATTGGTAAAACTGTAGTTATGGGTAAATCAACATTTGATTCTTTACCTAAGGTGCTCCCTAATAGGAAAAATATTGTTTTAGCGATAGGCAATTTTACATTTCCAGAAGGTGTAATTGTATATGATGATGCTAATAAATTTTTAAGTGATTATAAAGATAGTAATGAAGAAATCTTTGTTATTGGTGGGGGAACAATATATAAATTGTTTATCGACAAAGCAGATGAAATATATTTAACTGAAATAGATGCTGAAGACAAAGAGGCTACAGTGTTCTTTCCAGAATTTGATAAAGAAAAATACGATAGAGAAGTTATCTCTAGTCATGAGCAAGATGACATATCATATAAACATGTATTATATAGGAGAAAATAATATGAAAGGTAAATTAATAGTAATAGAAGGAACGGATTGTTCTGGTAAGGAAACTCAAAGCAATTTATTAATAGAAAAGTTACATCAAGATGGAATTAAATGTGAAAAGTTTTCTTTTCCAATGTATGATACTCCAACAGGAAAGATAGTAGGAGGGCCATACTTAGGAAAATTTTATATTTGTGAAGGCTGGTTTCCTGAAACAGCACCTAATGTTGATCCTAAAATATCATCTTTGTATTTTGCAGCGGATAGGGCATATAATATTGATGTTATTAATAAAACTCTTGCAAAAGGGATAAATGTTATACTTGATAGATATGTTTATTCTAATATGGCACATCAGGGGGGAAAAATTAAAGAAAAAGCAGAAAGAATCACTATGTATAAATGGTTAGAATCATTGGAATTTAATCTTCTAAACTTACCCAGGAGTGATATAAAAATATTTTTACATATGCCATATGAGGCAGGAGAGATACTCAGAAAAAATAGGGCAGAGAGCCTTGATGAAAATGAAAATAATAAGGATCATTTACTAAATGCTGAAAAAGCTTATTTAGAGGTAGCGGAAATGTATGGTTTTGATACAATAGATTGTGTTACTAATAATATGCCTAGAACTATTAATGATATCCATGATGAGATATATAATTACATAAAAAAAATAATGGGATAACCATTATTTTTGCTTTCTAATAAATAATAATAATGTATAAACATTTAATCCAACATATGCAATTAACATAAGTGATGCATAATATGTAAAATGTATATAAGGAATCATGGCATTAATATTATAAATATAAGCACATATTGCAATAATTATGATAAATATTAAATATATGATTGGAAAAATAATTTCTTTTTTTTCAATTTTATTTTTTCTATGTATAATTGTAAAAATTAATGCTGTTAAAAATGTTACTGCAGACATAATCATTAAAATAAGATTAGGTTCTTCAGAACCTTTATTTATTGCAATAAAACATAATAAACCAGTTAGTAAAAATGCAAGATAATAAAATATTTTATATGATTTATTCATAATTATCACCTTCTATTAGAAATCTTAGTGTGTCCAACTCTATATATTTTTTAATACCATTTTCAATAAAGTTCATCGATGCAAAAATATCTTCACTAGAACTAGTTTTTATTTTTAATATGTATGAATTCATATAACGTTGTAGCAATTCATCTGTTTGCATTGCAGCGGCTAGCGTTGCATTTTCAACAGCATCAACAGAATCTTTGCCACAAGCATCTCTTGCGGCAATGTAACTTGATAACCACTTTATTCCCGTTTCTTTTTGTGCATTATATATATCTTTTAATTTTATTTTGCCAGTATAATAAGTGGTTTTGCTTATCCTAATTAATTCTTTTATACTGCTTTTACAGCTACCTTCTTCCAAAATATCTGCTTTTTCTTCTAACTCTTTAATTTCTGCTTCATAAACTTCTAATTGCATAAAATCAATAGTTTTAGGTTCAAATATTATATTAAGACTCATAGCCACTACGATTATAATCATGTATGTACAGGTTGCGTAAAATATTAATTTTTTCATTTTCTTCTCCTTTATATTTTCAATAAAATTATATCATTATTTAGAGCAAGAAAAAATAGATAATTGCTTATCTATTGTAAAATTCGACAATCTCTGCTTCGTGAATATCAGTTGTTAATTCACTTCTTTCAGGATATCTTAAATATGTTCCAACTTGTTTGTTTTCGTCATATGCAACAAATGCTACACGACTTTGAATCTTCTCAAGGGCATCTTTAACTGCTTTATGATCTTTAGATTCTTCTTTTAAAGCGATAGTTGAACCAACTTTAACTCTATAAGATGGAATATCTACTTTATTACCATCAACAGTTATATGGCCATGATTTACAAGTTGTCTTGCAGCTCTTCTAGTAGTTGCAAAACCTAATCTATAAACTAGATTATCTAGTCTAGATTCAAGTAATCTAAGTAAGTTATCACCATGAACACCTTGCATTTTACCAGCTTCTTCAAAAGTTTTTCTGAATTGTCTTTCATTTAAACCATACATGAATCTAGCTTTTTGCTTTTCTTTTAACTGTTCACTATAGTTAGAACCTTTTCTTTTTCTTTCATTTCCGTGCTGTCCTGGTCCATAAGGTTTTCTTAGAAGTTCCTTACCAGTTTCAAGTAATGAAAAATTAACTCTACGAGCTTGTTTATGACTTGGTCCTGTATATCTTGACATGTTTTACCTCCTTCAATGTTTTTTTCATAAACATTGAATGAATATCTATCTATTTCATAGGGTGTTAATTTTAATGTGTTCACTTAAACAGCGAAAGGTACTGACAAACTTAATTAACACAATTATAAAATATTAAAATAATGCTGTTTCAATGCGTATGCAGACTTGATTATATAATATATTATGCATTTTTGTCAACAATTTTTGCTTTTTTTGCGTTGAATTTATTGATAGTAAGCATAATGGCTACTATAAGAAAAACAATAAATATTGAAGAAGCTACAAGAGGATAATCATTTAATAAAAATAATGGTTGAGATTTGGTAAAAATAAATATTGTAAATATACATATTGCCATTGAAAATGAGAACATTACTATATTGATAGTTTTACTGCTTTTGATATTAAATGACGCTTTAAAAAAATTTTTATAAAAATAAGTACCAACGCTATTATGTATAAAAAAGGCAATAAATATTATGACCAATATAAAGTTTTCTATTTTTTCAACAAAATTAAAAGCTTTTATTTTCTTGAACAAGGAATACTCAGGATATGCTAGTATCGTTGCAAAATCATTTCCTAATACTGAAATTATTAAGAATATAAATATTATTGGGAATATGGCAGCTGTTGTGTAACCATAAATTATTGCTTTTTTAAAATTTTCTTTATCAACAATATCATTTTGTCTAATCGATAGAAATAAAAACATAGGCAAAGTAGCATAAAGGGGGAAATAAATTGCTGATTTAATAAAGTCTAATGTTTTAATATTTAAAATAGGATAAATATTTTCTATTTCAATTTTTGGTATTAACCCAATCCATGCTACTAATGTAAAAATAATAAATATTGGAAATAATATTATGGCAGTTCGTCCAATTACTTCTTTACCTTTAATAACGCAAAGACAAACTATTAAGAAAAATATAATGCCAATTAGGATAAGCGGAGTCTGAGAAAGATACTGACTTACTGCAAAATTTACACAGTTCCAAATAGATACCATTCCCATAATAATTACTGAAAGACCAATTAGTAGATTTAATATCTTTCCAAATACTTTAAATTTTGATGAAAGTAATTCAAAAATATTTTTG
>Ga0116152_10003924_pt1 | contig 11826 bp, 8 predicted proteins | sample AD_UKC119_MetaG_FD_89894 | JGI IMG/M metagenome (GOLD analysis project Ga0116152, IMG submission 89894) | Active sludge microbial communities of municipal wastewater-treating anaerobic digesters from Hong Kong - AD_UKC119_MetaG | ecosystem: Engineered > Bioreactor > Anaerobic > Digestate...
TCTACCGACACATTTTCTTCGGCGGAGCGATAGACTAAAAACTGAAATTCCCTGTTCATGCGTCCACCTCGATTTCCGCAATGATCTTGGCGATTTCGCTGCGTAAAACCTGTTCTCGTGCAACGATCTCTTCGATTTCAGCATTCAAAGCTACAATATCGATCACTTCCCGGGTATCCTTTTGTTCCACATAGGTGGAAACGGAAAGGTTATAATCCTGTACAGCGATATCCGCATTGGGCACCATCACCGCAAAGTGATCGTGATCACTCCGATTCGTATAGGCTGTGAGGATCGCAGCGATATTCTCTTCCGTCAGCTTATTGCTGTTGGTGACTTTGACGCATTGCTCCGAAGCATCGATGAATAATGTGCTGTTCTCAGTCTTGGATTTCCTCAGCACCATGATGCACGTGGCGATACTGGTTCCGAAAAAGAGATTGGCGGGCAACTGGATAATACAGTCGACATAGTTGTTGTCGATCAGATATTTTCTGATCTTCTGCTCCGCACCGCCACGATACATGACGCCGGGAAAACAGACGATGGCCGCCGTTCCATTGGTGGCCAGCCAGGCAAGTGCATGCATGATAAACGCAAGGTCTGCTTTAGATTTCGGAGCCAACACGCCGGCAGGAGAAAATCTCGGATCGTTGATCAGCAGCGGGTCGGCAGATCCCGCCCACCGTGTGGAATAAGGCGGATTTGTCATTATCTTTAGCCTCCCACCCGTAGGGTGTTGAATTTTCAAGGTTTTCTACTTCAAGTACATGTATTTTAGGTACTCAAATTCTACCATACAGTGTATGCTTTTTCCAGCTGCTTCTTGAGTTTCTCGACTTCAGCCTTTGCCTTTTCATACTTCGCCTTGTAAGAGTCGTCATTAGCTTTTTTGAGTTCGGCAAGCTCCTTCTGAAGCTTCTTGTTTTCCGTTCTGAGCGCTGCTACTATTGCAGCATTGCTGTTGTCGCTTCTTGGAGTGGCTCCGTCTCTTACGCCCTTGATTGCATTACTAATGGCTTCGTTGTTGTACAGATAAGACTTTGATGCGCCGGTCTTTTTCTGTACGCTGTAGAAAGTCACTTTTTCGCCCGCTTTAACCATATCTTTGATTGCAGCAAGGACTTCGGCTTGTCGGTTGCTGGACTTTTGTTTGGCATGTTCCTTTATCTTGTCTGTCTTAGCCATCTTCTTCTCCTGTAACTGCAGCGATGATCTCCTTAAGTTTATCACGAAGATCGGTATTTATCTGTAGTATTCGCTCGTAGCCATTGGCTTCTGCCACATGTATATTGTTTCCGGCTTCGAGTAGTTGTCGTCTATATATCGGCAGGAATTCCTTTGCAGGCTTGAATATCCGGCAGAAGTAGCACGCATTCGCCGATCCGCATTGTTCCTGAACTGCGCTTCGTCCGCAATACCCGTTCGGTAATGGCAACAGGACTTCGGCTGCGCTTTCCTTGATGACCGCAGCTTGCATATTACCGATGTTTCGGATAAGCTGTTCATCTTCTTCAATGATGTTCTTCATCACATCGACCATTGTTGAGCTGTGGATGGTTATGTAATGCTTCAGAACACCTATCTTCTTCTGGCCCAGCATGATCCTTATGACGTCCATGCCAATGCCTTTGTTGGCATATTCTGTGGCCTTTGTCCTCCTGAAGGTATGCCCCTTTATCCTTAGCGGTTTGCCAAGATCGGTACGCATATCATGTCTTTTGGACAGCTTATTCATGTTCTGCACAAAGCCTTCTTCACCTACAGGCTTTGTAGCGGACTTTGCAAAGATGTACTTGCAGTCTTCTCCATAAGCTTCTTTGCTGTCATCAATAGCGCTCTTGATTACTTCAGCAGCAAGCTCTGAAACTGGAATAGAGTTGGTTCTGTGCACCTTTGGCTGAGCGTATGTAAGAATGTAGTTGCCGTCAGACTGTTCGGTCAAGCAGCTTCTTCCATCAACCTCAATAGTTGTGCAACAAAGGTCAGACATCCTCATTCCGCAGTCCTGAAGGACAAAGAATATTCGTCCATACACCAATGGAAGATCTGCAATATGTGCGTTCATTTGCCTCAGCTCGTTATCCGTGAAGGGCACCGGCAATTTGTGGTTGACCTTTCGGTAATCGCTGTCCGAGAACACAGGCTTTGTTGGGAAGTCGCCCATGTCGAGCATATTGCCGACCGTCAGAAACGTCCTAATAGCAGATAGCCTGCGGTTGAAGGTAGACGCTACGTAATTCTGCGCTCTGACGTAGGCTATATAGTCCACGACGACATCTCTTGTAATCTCTTTGAGCGAAGATATCTCTGGGTGCTTCTCTCTCAAGAACGCAGAGAACAATCTGAAGGCCTTCATGTCATCTAGAACAGTTGCCATTTCTCGGTGCTGGATTCTGAAGAAGTTGTAATTCTTTATTATGTCTCTTAGCCACAACTGCGTGACCGATTCGTAGTTTACCGTATAGCGCGGTCTGCTTGGCAATGTGCTGTATGGAACTCCCAGCTTTCGGACATCCCATACATCCTTGTCTCTCTCGTTTCGGGTGTCTGGATAGACAATAGAGTCGATGTATTTGTAATAGGCATTAAACCCGGCAACATAGTTTGTCTTGACCGGAAAATATAGCCATTCCATGTCTTTAGTGACTTGTGCTCTTTTCGAATATGATGTTGCCTGAATGCCGTTGTCTTTCAGCCATGTTATATATTCTGTATAGAGTTCCTCGTAGTCCATCTCCACACAGGAGTTAAGCTCAGGGTGCTTGCTGTTCACGAACTTAGACCATGCCTGTGCGAACTGAATAATGAAGTCATTAACGTAGGACGGCATATTATGGTTATCTATGACCATATGGCGGATGAACCCCTTGACTTCATTCATATGGTTATCTACGACCATATGGCGGATGAACCCCTTGACTTCATTCTCCATAAACGGATTAGCAAATTCGTGGTAATTCGCATAAGGTTTCTGTTCTATTACGCTGGAAGTGTTCTCTTTAGGGAAATAACTTTTATCAGTAAAATCCATCGTGTCAGACGCAAAGAACGGCTCTAAATCAAAGAGATATTCTCGTTGATCGGAGTCTGTTACAACAGATAACATATTGACTTGTGTGTTTTGATCTTTTGGTTTATTCATTTACTGCGGCGTAATGTTTCAGTCTTTCAATAAGGTTACGAAGTATCTTGCAGTTCTCTCTGGCATCGTCGACTTGAACTATCCATCCGTTTTGATCTGCTATGGCTATATATCTTTCTGTCTGTTTTAGCTGCTCTTCGTGAACATCGAGAAAGTCTTCTGAGGTTCGGAAGTCTTTGCACCTAAGACAGGCGTTATTGTGCTTGCATTTCCCAAGCTGTACCGGCCTGTCGCACAACCCATTTGGAAGGATCTGTGCGTTTATGTATTTGCGCAGATGTTCAGCATATTCCTCGTCGTTTACAGCCGTGATTGACGCAGCGATAGGAGTCTCGTCACCATTGGCGTTAACGAAATGCTTCATCTTGGCTATTTTCTGTCTATCAAGAAACTCTGTATATGCCAGCGTCATCTCGGGACTTTCATGATGCAGCTGCTCCTGAATGTACTGGAACGGAATATCTTCGTCTCTCATGCGAACCGCCATTAAATGCCTGAATGAATGAGGCGTGAAATTGTAAGGCGTTCCGTCCGAGTTCTTGATGCTGAACCTCTGAAGCTCTTTCTTGAAACAGCTCACAAAATTGCCTGAACTGCGTGGTCGTTTCATTCGTTGTCCCGGAAACAGCCATTCCGTATCTTTCGTAACTGCGGATCTCTGCTCTTCGATCATTTCGTATAAAGCCTTAGGTATCTGGTTGGTCACATACTTCTTCATCTTAGGCTGGTAAAACCTTATGAACGTGTTTCCGCCAGGGGCTTCAAGGCAGTCTTTTTTCATGGTACAGGCTTCGGATACTCTCATCCCTGTGCAGTATATAATCAGGAAACAAACTACCAGTGACGAGTCATGGAACGAGCCCATTGCATTGAATATCTGCATAAGGACATACTTGTCGTTCGCTGTTGCCTTGTATTCGTATTCTGTATGTGTAAGATCATGAAGATGCTTGATTGGGCTGTCTTCTATGATGTCGTTTAGTAGCAGGTATTCTGTAAACGATTCCATCTCTATCAAGTATCCACCGATAGTCCTGTCTTTATGACCTTTGTCTCTAAGTTTGTTCACCATCGTTTCGGCATCGTCTTTGCTCCAATGTGTATATGGTCGCTCGATGCAGTTCAATGCCGATGAAATATGTGAGACTTTACTTACAAGAGTATTTACAGTTTGATCTGTATTAACCAGAATATGCTTTGCGTATTGCTTTACAAGCTCTCTGTTATCAGGGTTATCTATCTTTGTGAAGTAAAGGCGCTTATGCATCCTTGCATAATTGAGTCGCGATTCGTCAATATTCATGTGGTAAAGATGCCATGCGTCAGCGGAGTACGGATCATCTTCGCAATCGGCCTCATCGCAATAGCGTATGAACTGCCTTGCGCACTTTGTAACTTCCTTTGCAGCCTTAACGTCTTCTGGAACGTTGAATATCTCTTGTCTGAAAGTCATATAGTCCGACAGAGCATCACTTGAAACGAACGAAAGCATTTTCCAAATACTACGCACCTTGTTCTCTCTGAATCGGCGCGGAGTTCTTCTTTCAGGGTTCATCTCGTACCAAAGGAAGCCGACTATTCTGCGGAGCAATGTCTGGTCCATAACGCGAGACAGATCAAGCACGATGAGACGATCCGGATATTTCTCCGCAAACGTCTTGTAATCCTCATAGTAAATCTGGCTTGGATGAGCTTTGGTAAACTCAACCAAATCTATTTTCTTGTCCCGTATTGCTTTTTCAACTGCAAAATCAATCGTTTTTGGCAAGAGCTTTCATGTCCTCCGAATAATCGTTATTCTCTAAGAATTCCTTCATAGCCTTAACCTTCATGGCATCGGTGTATTTGGCGTATATTTCAGTTGATGTCGGGTTCTTGTGTCGCAAGTAAGCTTGTACCTGTTCAAGAGGCCAACCTTTCTCAAGCTTCTCCTGAGCAAAGCCGTGTCTGAGCATGTGTGGTGTAACGTGGAACCCTGCTTTTTTCTCTAATCTGCCGAACCACTGCTCAACTGTATTTGCTTCCATCGGAAAGCCTATGACTCCGGCGTAAAGGTTAATAAACAGGAAGTCTGTATTGTAGTCAATCAGATCGTTGTTCAGATATTCGAGAAGCAAGTCAACTGCATACTCAGGCAGATATATCGTGCCTTCTGCGTGGAGCTTGACTCTGGCACCATTCTCATTGTTGTCACGAGCTACGATGTGGATGATGTTATCCTCGATGTCTATCAGGTCACAGATATGCAGACCCAACGCTTCGTTTAACCTCAGGCCGCCTTCGTAGAGCAGTGCAAGGAGAAGCTTGTCTCTCGTGTTTCTGCAAAGCGAGAACAGCGTGTTGTATTGCTCTCGTGTTATAGCTTCAACGGGAGGGTTTGTTACAGGTTTCTTGAATATCGAAGACATAACTTCGCGCTTATGCTTGACCAGCTCATACAGGAACGGTTTGAATTTGCCGCTGATCATCTGCATCTTGTAAACTTCAAGTTGCTGTATCTTGTTGTTGGCTGCCAGGTACTGGTAGAACTCCAATACCGTAGACATGATCCTGTTTATGCTTCTGTCGGATCTCGATGCGGATTCAGCGTCGAAGTGGAGTATGCCGTCGTAATAATCCGGATACTGCAGCCATAACATGAACTTGCTCAGGATATCTAAAGGACCGGCATTTTCATTCATGCACAGATCTTCAAGTGCTATGCCTTCTATAGCCATGAAACGACAATAGAGCAGAAGGTCATAAGCATAGCTCTTCTGCGTGTTTGGCGATTTATTCAGATTGTCCAAATACTTAAGATATCTGTTGACCGACTCTATCGGAGCGTAGTCGTCGCCGATCAATATATACCTCTTTCCGCGCTTAGTTTCTATCTGTTGAACCTTCACTCATTTACTCCATTAAAAGCCTGTAAAACGGGAAATATCGCCGTTTAAGCCTGTTTGTTCTTGTCTTCTGTCTCCTTGTCAAACAATGTACGCAGTGCCTTTTCTATGGCTGCAGTCTTGGTTAGATATGTTTTCTCACAATATGCTTCGAGCTGCTCAAATAGATCCTTGTCCATCAAGAGGCTGACTGCTTTTCCTTCTTTCTTTGGTCTTGCCATTTCGCACCCCCTTTATACGAAGACATGTTGTAAAAGACCGCTCCTAATGCTTTTTATAGCATCAAGCTTTTGCGCTTCAAGAGCTATTTCTTCGTCAAGAAGTCTAATGAAATCTGCAAGTTTTTTCTGTTCTCTTTCATCAGTTGGTAAATAAATAGCTTTGGACAAGAATTCATCATTGGAAACATTTATGGTATTCTTAGCACCTTTACGAACTTGAGTAATCAAGTAATTATGGGCTCTAACATTAGAAGAGAAATACGCTTCTATGATAAAGCCTATATCAGGGTTTTGAGGAATAAACACTCCATATAGTGGTGAAATGATTACATTCTTATCAATTGCAGACTGTTTTACAATGCCCCACTTGAAATCGCCTGTAGGTGACTTTGTGTAAATAATGTCTCCTGGGCATGCAAGCTTATACTTAGATGTATTTGCTGCCGCATACGATCTGCCTAAATGTTCTATTTGATTTACCAAACCTTTTGTCAGCGATACTGAGTAGACCTCTTCGTTACCCGTGCTCTTTTCACCGCGTTCTGTAAGAACATCGCTCAACATAGTTGCTTCCCAATCGCTAAATGGAATATTGTCATCAGACTTAAATCTAAGAGTTCCAGAAAGAACTTTATCAGCAACATCAGTATTAAACACGTTGTCGCATCCCAATTCTACAAAGCAAGAATTCAGTCGTTCATGTATCTCAGAGAGTCTTTCATCGATTTCATCTATTGATTTTGCCTTACTGCCAACATTTATTTCTGTTTCTTTTTCACTGCTATCTACATACAAAGGAATATTGCAATCGTATTTATTCCTTCTAATCTCATCCAATGTGGCAACGTATGCATATTTATCAATGTTCTTACGCTGAATATAGGCGTTTACAATTCGGTCTGTGTCTTCCTCCGTAATCACATTCATCTGGCCTTCAATCGAAAAGTACTTGCTCGCATCGATGAATAGGATGTTATCAGAATTACCATTGCGCTTTTTCTTTAACACCATCACACATACAGGTAATTTTGCACCATGAAACATTTTTGGCGGAAGGCCAATGATAGCATCTATTATGTTCAAGTTATCAACAAGATGCTTACGAATAATATACTCTGCATCGGACTTTCCATTTTCTTTATATGTGCCTCTGAACAATGCCCCGATAGGAAGAAGGACTGCGATTCTGCCATCATCAGCCATATGATATGTCATGCTTTGCAAAAACATTAAGTCAGCCTTTCCTTGTGGCGTAATCACGCCACAAGAAGAGAATCGTGGATCATCAAGAAGCGAACTGCTTTGATCAAACTTGGCTGAATAAGGAGGATTTTCGACCTGTACATCAAAAAGTATCGGTTCTCCGTCTTCGTAGTAGCTATCGTGCTTTATGGAATCGTAATTGAAGCAGTCAAACTTCTTGTAAGGAACACCATGCATGAGCAGGTTCATGCGCAGGAGGTTGAAGTTGCTACCATTCTTTTCAGTGGCATAGAAGTGTCCGACTTTCTTTGTAGAAAGGTGGTTCTGTACTTCCAGAAGCAGAGAACCGGACCCGGCACAACTGTCGGCAACATTCTTGACTTCATCAAGCCCTACCGTTGCCAGTCTCGCAAGAAGTTTTGAGGCGCATGTCGGAGTGAAGAACTCGCCGCCTTTCTTTCCAGCGTCACTCGCAAACAGCGAAATAAGGATCATGTACGCCGTTCCAAGCACGTCCATCTCGGCGTCATCAACATTGAACGAAATATCGTCTATCTTCAGCATAACCCTCGAAATGAGGTCTGTTCTATCAGATACTTCTTTTCCGAGGTCCTTGTCCTGAAGGTTCATATCGTCAAACAGCTTATCAAAGGCTGCTTCCGACTCCTGTCCGATAGTTGATGCTACGAGAGCTGAAATAGCCTTATCGAAGTGCTCGATAGAGAACTCTGCACCCTTGATTTCGTCAATAAGCGAAGCCCAGAGATACTCTGGTTCGATGATGTATCCAAGATGCTCTATGGACCATTCCTTGACCGTAGGCGCAAACTCCTCGTTTTCGAGGGCCTCACGATAAGAGATGCCGTCATCCTTCAAGAGAACATTCATATAGTTTTCTGTTCTTTCGGACAGATATCTGTAGAAGATGACTCCGAGTATGTAGTTCTTGAACTTGCTGGCGTCCATGTTACCGCGAAGTTCATTTGCTATTGCCCAGAGCTGGTTGGCCAGCTCCTGGGACTGTTTCTGTACGTTATTAGCCATTCTTTCTCCTTTACTCACCCTCAGCGGTGAACTTGTTATAACTGTCTGTGAGGAACTCAAGAACAGTGTTTATCATTGCGGTAATCTTCAGAAGTCCTTTTACTCCTGCAGATGCAAGCTCCTGTCTGAGCGTTTCCTTTGTTATTGCCTTTGTGTCTGCAAAGTACTGATGCAGTATTCTTGAAACAAATTCGGGTGTAAGTCCGTTGTCTGCAGCGAACGTCTCAATGTCGCTCTTAAGGACTTCTCTCTCATATTCGTTGTAGGCTTCAATGATGTCCTCTTCCGAATCGAGATCGAAGAATCTTTCTGTAACGAACGCCTTCATTATGTCACGCTTATAGCGCATCTTTTCGTTGTCTGAACGCTCAATTTCACGAAGAATGAGGTCTACAGACTTAGCCATTTCATCTTTGTCCTTGCGGTTGATCTCCTTCAGGAGGTTCAGGATGTATACGACATTGATCTTGTCGGTACGGATAAGGTCAATGTCAAAGTCAACATCGGCAAGAATAGAGTCTTTGTCTCCACCTTTCTGGTGCTTTTCGTAGTAATACAGATACCACGACTTGTAATCAGCATACTCGTCCTCGTCAAGCGTCGGAGCAAGGTCTTCCCAGTCAAACTTCGAGAAAGTCTTGAGTGTGCTCAGAATGCTTGCAAGCGTCCTGAAGGCAAGTACGAACTGACGGATATCGTCTTCTGACTGCAGCATGCCGGCGTCGTCCGGAGTTGCAGCAATCGCACGAAGGATATCGACCTGCTTGTAGTATTCGCTGACATAGTATTCATAAGGTTTCAGCAAGTACGCATTGGGATCTCCGTCTCCAGAGTACAGCTTAAGAGCGTCATCTTGCGCTTTCTTAATGTTCCTATAAGTAACGATTTGTCCGAACTGCTTTGTAACCTTATCGACTCTGTTTGTGCGGCTGTAAGCCTGAACAAGAGTGTGCCATACGAGGTTCTTGTCAAGGAACAGTGTATTTGTCGGCTTACTGTCGAAACCTGTAAGGAACATATTCACTACCAGAAGAAGGTCTACCTGAGGCAGGTCTTTCTGCTTCATTCTCTTGGAGATATCCTTGCGGTATGCGTCAAACTTACTCAGATCAAAGTCGGTGCCGAACATCTCGTTATAGTCCTTCATACACTGCGCAAGGTATTCGGCAGCGTGCTTATCCGGGCTTTCCTCCATATCCTGGTTAGCCTGGTATGTGAAGATAGCTGCGATCTTGTACCCTTTAGGGTTGTGCGCTTTCATATACTCATAGTATTTAACCAACGTCTCTATGTAATCTGTTGCGAAAATTGCCGTATATACGTTGTTGTTCTCAAGCCTTGTGTGTCTGTCAAGGTGCTCAAGGATATCGTCAGAGATGTTGGCAATACGCTCATCCTTATGATAGAGCTCCTCAAGATCGATATTGTGAGTCCTGCAGTATTCTTCGATGTCTACATTCTCAAGGTCGTCGTCCTTAATATCAGAAAACGAGAGGCTTCTGAGGTATTCGACCGAGAAACGAAGGACGTTCCCGTCCGCTATAGCTTCCTTGATCATGTACTTATGGATACATGGATCAAGCTTGCCGGCTCTGAACACATCAGCAGTCGTTTGTCCCTTAGGGCCTTTGTTCTCAGAGAAGATAGGCGTTCCTGTGAAACCGATATAGTTCGCATTCTGGAAGTGCTTCTCTATCTGTCCGTGCATCTTGCCGAACTGTGAACGGTGACATTCATCGATAATGAACACACACTTCTTCTTTCTGAAGCCATCCATAATGGATGTGTACTTCTCCGATCTGAGGGCTGTTGCCATCTTCTGAATAGTCGTTATTATCAGAGTCTTGGATGAGTCCTGTAACGCTTTCACGAGAGCGTATGTGTTGTCTGTCTGGTCAACGCAGCCTGCTTCGAACGAGTTGTATTCGTCAACAGTCTGGTCATCAAGGTCTTTTCTGTCGATTAAGAAGAACACCTTGTCGATTCGTCTGTCGTCTCTGAGGAGTGAAGCCAACTTGAAGCTTGTCAGGGTCTTTCCGCTTCCGGTGGTGTGGAATACGAAGCCGTTGAGATCAGACATCATGATGCGGTCAAATGCACGCTTGACGGCGAATACCTGATATGGCCTCATAACCATCAATACCGGCTCTGTGTCCTTTATCACGAAGTACTTGCTGAGCATTTCGGTGAGATGGAACTTTGGAAGGAATACATTTGTGAAGTCCATCAATTTGTTGACTCTCAAGTTATTATCATCCGTCCAGAAGAATGTCAGAGACTTCAGAATATCTTGTTTGTGACCGAATATGTCATTCTCATTGATGTTGGCGCAGTACTTCGTCATCGTGGAATTGGAGATAACGAAAATCTGTATAAACCTGAATAGACCGCGGAATGAGAATCTGCGGTATCTGTTTATCTGGTTTACAGCTTCGTTGATCTCGATACCGGGCCTCTTAAGTTCAGTTTGGACAAGAGGAAGTCCGTTGATGAGAATAGTTACGTCGTATCTGTTCTTGTAGAGAACGTCGTCCTTGTGATCAGGATCCATCGTTACCTGATGTGTGACCTGATACGTATTTCTCGTCACATCATCAGTAAAGAAGTCAACGTAAATCGTCTTTCCGTTATCGAGTTCCAGTATCCACTTCTCACGAAGTATCTTTGCTGATTCGTAGATTGTATGGTTCTCAAGACGCAGCAGAACTCTATCGAACTCTGCATCTGAAAGCGTCGCCGATCCCTTTGCGGCAATCAGCTCATGGCTGTTCAGTTTGCAGAACTGTGTTCTGAAGTTATCGAGAACATCATCGTAGTTCTTTAATTTGATGAAGCTATATCCCATATCATCGAGTCTATCAATGTACAAGCTCTCAACTTCATATTCAGACATTACTTTTGGCATTAAGCGTCTCCTTTGCTTGTTTATAAAACTATCTATGTATATTATACCATATTTCTTAAAGTATTTAAGAGTATTTTGAAGTTTATTATATAATATTGAATGTAAAAATAAATAGCCCCGAGGGCGTCTTTTTAACTTTGAGTACTTATGCTGCTATACTCATAAATTTTTGAGTAGTAGAACCTTGAGTACCTATACTGTATTGGCTATAGATAATCGCCATGATAAAATCTACTTTTTTATCCTTGTGCAGATCCTCCGCAAATGTGGATTCAGGACGCGTTCCAAGATTATGCGCAATGCCGCGTGTGGCAAGGTTCATTTTGGCCAGGCGCCAGGTTTCCGGTGTACGCTCCTGTCCGACGACCGACACTTTCATACGGTCCCCGTTGTGCTGTTCCACAAATTTGATCGATGATACAA
>Ga0116152_10003925_pt1 | contig 11823 bp, 9 predicted proteins | sample AD_UKC119_MetaG_FD_89894 | JGI IMG/M metagenome (GOLD analysis project Ga0116152, IMG submission 89894) | Active sludge microbial communities of municipal wastewater-treating anaerobic digesters from Hong Kong - AD_UKC119_MetaG | ecosystem: Engineered > Bioreactor > Anaerobic > Digestate...
GGGTCAGCACCAGTCCCTGGCGCAGTACATTGGCCAGGAAACCAGGGCGCTGCACCACTCGCTGGCGAGTCCCGACGCGGCGGAGGGTGGCATGGCCTATTTAGAGCGACGCCAGCCCCGCTGGCAGTCCCGGGTGAATCGGGACTGGCCCGATTTTCTCGGCCGGGCCAATGCCGGACAGTCGGCCGATGGAAATTGACAGCGCATGGATGCGGTCAGCCACGGGGGGGTCGGCAACTGGACTAGCTGTACAACGCGGCAATGATCTCGTCGCGCAATTGAACCGGGCTTACAACCTTGTCGAATGCCATGGCGTCGGCGGCAACCCAGGCACCTGACTGCAGCTCGCGCATGGTCGCTGCATCCTCCTCGCTGGCCCGGGCGGCCTCGGCACCGCCTATAGCCGGCACCCCGCCCAGGCTTACGCAGGGCAGCGCGATGCTGATCGCCTGGTGGTCCCAGGGGTTCATACCCATGACCGAACTGCCAAAGCCAAAGGCCTTGCGCAGGGTTACCACAATTTTCCTGCCGCGGTAGCGGCGCTGGGCCAGGAACATTTTTGCGGCGGCTTTCAGAACCCCGGATTGTTCCGCAGCCGGGCCCGGCATTACCCCCGGATTGTCCAGCAACGATACCAGCGGCAGGCCGAATGCACTGGCGACACCCATGAAATGACTGGCCTTCTCGGCCGCCTCACGAGTAATGGCGCCGGCCTGTACCAGGGGTTGGTTGGCGACCAACAGGCAGGGAATCCCGCCGACCCTGGCAAGGGCAGTAATGATAGTGCGGCCATAACCGGGTTGCAGTTCGAACAGGGATTGATGGTCGACCACTTGCTCCAGCACCTTGTGCATGTCGTAACCCTGGTTGGCCCGGGGCGGGAGGATATCCAGCAGGGTGTCCAGCGCGCGTGGCGCCGCGGCCGGCCGGTCCCGCTGCTCGGGCAGCGCATCGCCGGCTCGTGCGGGCAGCAGGGACAGGAAGTATCGCGCCATGCTGAAACAGTCCTGTTCTGTTTCGCCCAGGTTATGCGCCACGCCACTGACGGCAGTATGCATGGCAGCGCTTCCCAGCTGTTCCGGTGTCGCCACGATCCCGAGCGCGGCCTGTACCAGCGGCGGGCCGGCTGTGAACATGGCCGAGCCCTGCGCCATGATGATCAAATCGGCAAACACACCGGTGAGTGCGCCGTGTCCGGCGGAGGTCCCCAATACCAGCGTTACCACGGGCACCAGCCCCTGCAGGTCGGCCACCAGCTGCAGGTCGCCCGGGCTGTTCGGGTAGCGCTCGGTCTGGTTGCTGGCCCGCTCCCCGGCGCCGTCAAGCATCAATACCAGCGGCAGGCGCTGCTCCAGGGCGAGCCGAACCAGTCGCGTGCGCTTGGCGGCATTGGCGTGGCCAATAGACCCGCCCTTGACGGTAAAGTCCTCGGCGATCACAACCACGCTGTTGCCGTTGATGCGCCCGCAGCCGCCGATCACGCCGTCGCCGGCCAGGGGCGGCTCGCCCCCCGGGTGATTGCCGCCGGCCAGTTTGCCGTATTCATTAAAGCTGTCCGGATCGCACAGGCCGGCAATCCGCTCCCGCGCATTGAGGCAGCCGCGCGCCCGCTGGCGGGCCAGCCTGTCGGCTCCCCCCATGGCCTCGGCGCGGGTAGAGCGCAGTTGCAAATCGGCTAGCAACAACTGCCAGGCTGTTCGATTGTCAGTCATATAAGAATCCCTCCTGCAGCCATGCCGCCTGATTTCCCCGCTATCATACACAAGCATTGGCACGATTTATGCGTTCATTTTAAGGGAGCGGCATCGTCAGGCCACTCCACAACAGCGTCTGCCCGGACAGCTCCGAGGACAGACCGTCCGATAAATTACTACCGTGGACGAGGGCACAATCCAGATGCAAAAAATCAATTGGCTGATACTCTCCGGGCTACTGTCCGCGATTGCGGGACCAGCGCTGGCGGTACAGGAACTCGAGGATGTACTCGTTACCGGTACCTATACCCCGCTTCCCGATGCAAATCTCAGCAGTTCGGTAACGGTTCTTGACCAGGAGTTCTTGCGCGATACCAATAAGCGCACTGTCGCGGATGTGCTGAGAACCGTACCCGGCTTACTTATCGAAGAGCTGGGCGGGCCGGGTGGATTGACCGCAGTTTCCATTCGCGGCGGGGAGGCGAACTTTACCCTCGTGCTGGTCGATGGCGTTGAGCTGAACGATCCGACAAACACTCGCGGCGGCAGTTACGATTTTTCAAACCTGGACATGTCCAGCATCGAGCGGATCGAGATCGTGAGAGGGCCGCAGTCAGCCATCTACGGGTCTGACGCACTGGCGGGCGTGATCAATATCATTACGCTGGCATCATCCGATACACATAAGCAGCGGGTCAGGGCCGAAGTGGGCGAGGATGACTACAGCCACTATGCCGCGAGCGCCACAGGGAGCGCGGGCGACCTGGGCTATGCGCTGCAGGTGGCCCGTCGCGATAGCGGGGAGCCCACACAAGGGAGTACGCGTGATAATGATATTGCGAATCTCTCACTCGACTGGTCCGGATCGGATGTACACGAACTGTACGCGCACTACCGCTATCTGAACGGCAAGCGAACCTCTTTTCCGGAACAAAGCGGGGGCCCGGAATATGCAGTATCGCGGGAACTCGACAAAAACGATTATAACGAATACTCGCTGGGCGGCGGCTGGGGCTGGCAGATCTCAGGCAACTGGCACAGCGAACTGGAGGCCAGCCGATTCAGGCTCGACGAGGATTATTCCTCGCCGGGAATAGACCCGTTCTTCGAGGTGCCGCCACAACGATCCGACACCCGGTTCACACGGGACAATTACCGCTGGATTAACAGTATCAAGTTCGGCGACGAGATCAACGTCTCTGTTGGCGCGGATTACCGCGACGAAAAGGGCGACAGCAAGGGCGAGCTGGTGTTCGGACCGATCTCATTGCCAACGGATTTTTCCCTTGATCGCGGTACGACGGGTTTGTTCCTGGAAAGCCACGCCAGGGTGCTGCCGGCACTGCTGCTGCAGGGCAGTGTGCGCCATGACGACCCGGACCATTTCAGTGCGGAGACCACCACCAAGCTCGGCGCCAAGTACGACCTGCTGGAGCGCCTGAGCCTGTCGGCCAATTGGGGCAAGGGTTTTAAATTACCCAGCTTTTTCGCGCTGGGGCACGCCCTGGTCGGCAATCCCGATTTGCAGCCGGAAACAGCGGAGAGTTGGGACCTGGGGCTGCACTGGTCGCCGGCGGACAGGCTGCTGCTGGATGCCACCTATTTTTCGAACGACTACAAAGACCTTATCGACTTCGATTCCGAGCTGTTTCTCCAGGTGAACCGCAAGCAGGTGGATACCAGCGGGATCGAGATGCAGGCGAGCTGGACCGCCACTGATACCCTCGACCTGGTGGGCCACGCGACGTACACCGATATAGACATCCAGGACAAGGCGGCGGCACTCCTGGGACGGCCCAGTTGGACTGCAGGCGCCACCGGCATCTGGCAGATATCCAGCCAATGGCGATTCACGCTGGACTACCAATGGACCGGTGAACAAAATTCGTCCTCATGGCACACGGGTACAAGTGTGGTTGAAACCCTCGATGATTTTCAGCAGGTCGCTGCCAATCTGGCCTGGCAGCCACGGCACTGGCTGACGCTGGAACTGGCGCTGGACAATGCGCTGGACGATAATTCAGAAACAGCTGTTGGGTTCAAGGGGCCCGGTCGCAGCGTCCGCGTCGCGCTCACGCTTGCAAACTGACAGGCGCGGGTGCGCCCACAGATCAAAAAAAACCCCACTGGGAAGTGGGGTATCTTTTTGCCTTCTGAATTTGCGACCCATGTGGGGTAAGTCGCGCGCGAAAGGCTCGCACTCCTGCGCAGAGGGACTGCACGCTGTTAATAATGCAACGATGATGCCAATCCGCAAGCAATCCGACAAAAGCCAGATTTATCTTTTGAAAATAATGGCTTGCGTCGATCCCGCGGCGTTTCTCGGCAGCTGGCGACGGGTGAGGCAACCTCCCCCTGTACATTTTTTCGACAGCCCGCTGTCAGAGGGCCGACACGATGGCGGTGCGGGCGAGGCATTCGTCCCCTTGCCATTATCGTCCACTACCGGACGTTTGCGCCGAACGAGCACCCACCCCGACTCACGGACGCTCGCCCCTGCGTTGCCTTGCCCCGCCAATGCTATAATCAGGCCCCGACACGGGGTTGCAGTCTGTGCTGGTCGGTCCGGCAATGACAACCCTGTTCGGAGGTAAACAGCCATGAGAACACCTGCTGCACGATTCCTTCCGCTACTGCTGCTGGGCCTGTTCGCGACGCCCGGGACATTGGCAGCCGCCGGCGATGCCGACTACCATCTGACCGGAATCATCGGTTCAGACTCGGGCGCGGCATTTGCCGTTATTGAAACTGCCGATGGCCAGCAACAACTGGTCAGGGAAGGTAGCAGCATAGGCCCTGGCTATGTGAAAAGTATTTCGTCAGGCCACCGAACGGTGGTACTGGCGCTTCCCACTGGCGAGATTTCGCTGCGATTGACGGGCAGTGCCACGCACGAAGAAATTCGCAGGGAATTTTCGATTGACGACTACGATGATCAGGTCGAACAGATCGAACTTGAGCCGACGGCCCTCCCCAAGCTGCTCGCGCTAGCCCGAAATCCGAAAAAATTCGACGAGACCCAACTGACGCTGAAGCTCAATCAGTTGCTGGGATTGCGGGAGCAGGCGCAAATCGCCGCTTATGACCGCCAGGCTGTGGGATCTGCATCTGACCTGTTGGATAAACTCGCCACGCAAATTGCCGGCATGACGGAAGATGCCAACTTTCTCGGCACAATTGCCGTCTCAGACCAGGATGGCCAAAGGCGTGTGTATATATCGGTAAAACAGGCCGCCGACCAGCAACCATAACGTCATGGCATGCACGTCCCGATGCACTACCGGGCATCGCTATATTGGTTTGGAACGCCTGACTATCAGTTCAATCTGTGTACCCACCGGCGGTGCTATATCGCGATTGACATTTACGCTGCCGTAATTGCCAAGCCCTATGCCCTGCTTGTGCTCGATTATGGTTTCCTGCCGGTGAACAAACCCAATCAGCGTGCCGGACAGGTCCGCGAAATAACGCCCGTCATCCAGGGTCAGCGACCCGGTGTAGACCCAATCCTGCGATTCAACCCGCTGCGCAGGCTCGCCGACGACAAGTAAATCCGACGCGTTGACTGTGATATTTTTGCCGCCATCCAACCAACTCACACTGATCTCAACCGGGTCACCCTTGACGGGCTGGTTCATATCGGTGATATGCCCCGGGTCGGCGAGACTGGCATCCAGTCCGATCAGGATACAGGCCAGATTGAATTGAAAGGCGTCCGCGTTTACTTCCAGCAGGGCCTCGTAGGCCTTGTGGCCACCCTGGGTTACCACCACGAACTCCAGCGGGGGCGCGTCTCTCAACACCCTGCCGGACACGCGGAATTCCCCCTTCGCCTTGTCGATTTCAATTTCCCCGATTCTATAACGCTGGTTGCCGAGATCCTGGACCTGAGGCGCGGCGACCTTCTCGTCGGGTGCCGTCTGGGCCAGAGCGCCCGCCATGGAAACGATTAACAAGATTAGCGAAAGCAGCAAATTTTTCATGAGTATTTCCCCGGTATCCCGCCCGATCAATGTGCCTGATAGCAAAGCCCCGATCTTTCTGATCACCCTTTCACACCCAGCACCACGCGATGCGGCATGGGCGGCGGGAACGCGACAACGTCAGTGGAGGCAAAGCCCGCCTCCTGCATCCAGCGGGCCACATCCGCGTCGGCGTGCACACAGCCAGCAGGGGCGGTGAGCAGCATGTTCAGTCCGAACAGTGCGGCGAAAGGTGGGCTACTGCCACCGGCGTCGGTAAAGACATCGCCCACCACCAGCAATCCGCCACTCAGCAGGCTGTCAAAACCGCGCTGTATCAGAGCTCTGCACCCCTGCTCACTTTCGCGGTGAAAAACACCGGAAATCAGCACCACGTCATTGTCGCCGGGAAACGCCGTATTGTTAAAATCCCCCGGAAGTACGCCTACCCTGTCAGCCATCCCCATGTCCGCAATAATCTCACGGGCGATTGCCACGACTCCGGGCAGGTCCAGTACAGTCGAATGCAGTGTTGGAAATTTTTGCGTGAACAGGGCCGAATAGGTGCCCGGCCCGCCCCCGACATCCAGCATCTGTACCCGGCCTGACAGGTCCACCAGGTCAATCATGGCGCGGCCGATACCCAGCGCGCGTTCGTGCATACCGCGAACAAAGTGGCGGGTTCTATCGACATCCTCGCCGGTATATTCGGCTGTTGGCAACTGCGGTAGATCCTGGCGCACGGCCTGCTCCAGGTCGCCCCAGGTTCGGTATAAATCATCGCTGTACCGGATCGCATCCCCCAGATAATTCCGGCCCCCGGGCACCAGCAACGCCTGGCTCACCGAAGACAAACTGTACGCCCCGGCAGCTTCACGCAACAGGCCCAGGGCAGCACAGGCATTCAGCAGCAGCCGCAATGGACGCTCGGCAGTATCGCTGGCCGCGGCTATCTCAGCCACCGTGTTCCTGCCGCCGGCGATAATCGCGAACAGCCCCAATCGGTTTGCGGTGAACAGCGTCTGGGCACCCCAGTAGGCCGTGGCAAGTTGCATGACCACCGACGGGTCGACGGCACCGGGCGTATCGGAATCTTTCACCGCTGGGCACCCGCGCCGGAAAGGCTCCGGTCCATATCACACTCCAGTTGCATATAGGCGCATTTATGGCACATGAAACCTTCCCATACCTCCAGTCCGTAACGCTGGCGGATATTGTAGTAGGCGATATTCAGTTCCTCAAAAAAAGCCCGCAGCCGAAACAGGTAATCCGGGTGACCTTTGCCTCCCACCGGCCAGTAGAGTGAGTAGATGGGAATAATACCCTTGCTGCAGAGCGCCTCCGCGCCGGCGATTGCCAGCTCCGATGCCTGCTCCCAGCTCATGCCGTACTCCGGCTCGAGTTCTATACCCGCCACCATCGCTGTGTACACCCTGCCCTTGCCAAATATCCCGACCGCGTTCTCCAGCGACTCGATCCAGCGGGAGTAACCGACAAATGCGTGTTTTCCCGGACAGATCCTGCTGAACAAATCCTCTGACCAGACCTCCAGGTTAAAACAGGCCGCATCGACCAATTCTTCCTGCCTGAATCTTTCCAACTGATCCCCCGGTAAGGCACCGGACCCAAGGGTGACGGGAATGCGATGCTGTACCACTTCCTGCACAGCGCGTGCCAGTTGCAGGAACCGTTCGCCCTCATCGCGCCAATCGGGCAGCGAGCCCCCCACCAGGTAAATATGGCGAATCTCGGTCTCCTCCAGGGCTGCCGCCAGGGTTGCCTGCATTCTTTCCAGTGTAGGCTGCGGAATCTCGACTTTTTGCGTCTCCTGGCCAAGGTGTTCGGTGCGCTCATCCGGCGCACCATACGCGCAAAAGCTGCAGCGGAGATTTTTTCCTTCGCGCTTGTGCAAAAAATACTCGCAACCCGGCGCAACGTTGATGACCGCCATATCACTGTGCAGGCTGACCCCGGTCTGTGCCATCGACCTGCCGTCGATTGTCTGCGACATCCACGCCGGCATGGGCTCAAAATCGGTGTGGATTCGGCTGGCGTTATCGTCGTTGATCAGTTCGTATCCCGATTCCAGCGATCCCTCGACCGACCAGCGAGACTTGCCCTTACCCATAATACGCAGCGTGGTGCCGTCATCGGCTCGCAGCAGGTAGGGGATAGCGGCCTTGCCCTTGCCGGTGGGATCGGGCTCGCCTTTTTCGAACCGGTAGGGGTAAAAGTTCGGGTACGCGTGCGCAGCGGCATTCCCCAGTGCCTCGGTATACCTCAGTCCCTCAAACATCAAATCCACCTTCAGCTGCGCTGAGGGGGGTAGTTTCGCTATCGCCATATCCTAATCCTCGTACAATAACGTACCGCTAACCAATTGTCGGAAAACATGTCAACGACTACACTTGCATCAAGATGCTTCGCGGAGCCCCTGTGCATAAACTACCAGGTCTGACGATCGTTATTATAGTGGCTATTATGATCCCGGTAGTGCCCTTTTTGGCAATAGGGGAACTACCGGGAGAACACTGGCTGTCCCACTCCGACGACAATTCCCTGCTTTTCGCCGCGACCGGTGGCGGACTACTGGCGCTGGATATTGCGCTGCCGATACCCTCCAGTTTGGTCGGGACAGCGCTCGGCGCCCGGCTGGGATTCTGGGTAGGGTCGTTGTGCTGCTGGCTGGGCCTGATGGCCGGGAGTGCAATCGGCTATGGCCTCGGGCATCTCTACCCGGCCCGCCTGGTCAGCACTGTGGCCCCGGAGCCCATGGGCACCCTTGTTTTCCTCAGCCGTCCGGTGCCGATAATCGCGGAGGCCGCCGCCATGGTAGCCGGCGCGACCCGCATGCCGCCGGCGGCATTCCTGGTATCCTGCGCCCTGGGCAATGGCATTTATTCGGTCGCCCTGTGCAGTAATGCGGCACTCTGGATAGCCGCGGGATGGAAGGGTCCGGCCCTGGTTTTCCCCATGTTGTTGCCGGTAGTGGCGTGGTTTCTATGGCGCCGCCTGGGTCCGAACTTGCGCGTACACAGTTGAGCATGGAGCGAGGAAACCTGCGGCCAGGGCAATCAAGGCGTGCCCGGGGGCTGTCCACAATTTATCTGCGATTGTTTGTCCCCTATGCGATCACACTCTTGCTGGGCACCGTTCTCGCCTGGTGGATAGGCACCACGGTGCTGTCCGGCACGCTGGAAGACAGGGTATTACAGCAACAGCGTCAGGCCGGCGAGGCTATTTCCGAGCCCGGCTTTCCGGTGACTGATGCGGTGCTGGCCCGACTCGACAAGCTGATGGGCTTTGCCATCTATGTATTCGACCAGCACGGCAAGCTGCGGGCGCACGGCGACCTGGGGCAACAGGCCGGGCTACTGGAGGAGCTGCGGGGGCATTACCGCGCCTGGCTGGCGCGCGGCACAAGCCGGGAGACCATTTATTTTTCCTCTGGCGGCAGCGATTATTTACTGGTGCTGCATAAACCGGAGGGCAGCTGGCAACCTCAAACCCGGGCGGTCGCCGTGCTGAGCGACCTGTCGGACGTGCGCAGCGCTACCCGCCGAGGCGGGTTCTGGCTGGCCGGCCTCACGGCATTCGGCATTTCCTTACTGGCCTTTCTGGGACACCGGATAGCCCTTTCGATTACCGTACCGGTAGGGGAACTGGCCGCCATGGCCGGCCTCATCGCCGCGGGGGACCGCAGCGCCCGGGTGGACATCCGCCGGCAGGACGAGGTGGGTGCGCTGGGAATTTCCCTCAACAGTATGGCCGACCGCCTGGAGCGGTACGAGCAGCAGGTGGCCGACCAGAGTCGGTTGCTTACCCTCGGCGAATTGTCTGCCAAGGTGGCCCACGAGATTCGCAATCCACTTACCGCAATCAAGATGCAATTACAGTTGCTGGAAGACGAAGCGTCCGCAGAGGCGAAACCCCGCCTGGACGCGCTGCTGGACGAAGTGCGCCGACTTGAGCTGATTGTCGCCACCACCCTGCAACTGGGTCGGCCGGAACAGTTATCGCGACAACCGCTGAATCTCAACAGCCTGGTAACGGAGATTCTGGACCTCGTGGGACCGCAATTCCGGCACCGCCATATTGACCTGACAACCACTCTTGCAGGCCACCTGCCAGCTTGCCCACTGGACGCCGACCGGGTCAAGCAGATCATGCTGAACCTGCTCAATAACGCCGCGGATGAACTGCCCCGTGGCGGCCGCATCATCGTGGGCACCCGCCTCGTCCCGGCCCGCGGTATCGCGCTGGAAGTGGCCGATTCCGGACCGGGCATCTCAATGGACAAACGGGAGTCCCTGTTCGATCAGTCCACCAGCGGCAAGCCCTCCGGATTTGGCCTGGGGCTGCGGGTGACCCGGGAGCTGGTAGAATTGCACAGCGGTACTATCGAGGTCGCAGACAGCGAACTGGGTGGCGCCCTGATTCGCGTGGTATTCCCGGTGGAGAACTGAGCTATGGCCAAGGTACTGGTGGCGGATGACGAGCACGGCATCTGCCAGGCATTCGCAGCACTGTTGCAGCGAGAGGGCCATATCGCCCTGCTCGCCGCAAGCGGCGAAGAAGCCCTGGCGCTGGTCCGCTCTGACGCGCCCGACCTGGCATTCCTCGATGTGAAAATGCCAGGAATGAGCGGGCTGGATGTGCTTGCGCAATTGCGCGACACGCACCCCGACTTGCCGGTGATAGTGATGACTGCGCACGGCACTATGGACACCGCGATCACGGCAGTTAAACACGGCGCCTTTGACTACATCGGCAAACCGGTGGAGCTGGCACAGGTACGCAAATTGTTACAACGCGCCCTGCACAAACCCGACCTCAATGTCCCGCCCGATCTTCCGCCTGATATACCCACGGCTGCAGGTGAAGACGCGCTGGTTGGGGAGAGCGCCGCCATGCAGGAGATTTTCAAGCTGGTGAGCCTGCTCACGCAAAACCAGATGACCGTGCTGGTGACCGGTGAGACAGGGGTGGGCAAGGAACTGGTCGCCAGGGCGATCCATTATCACGGCAACAGCAAAGACGAGCCCTTCATAGCCGTTAACTGTGCGGCGATTCCGGCAAACCTGATAGAGAGCGAGCTTTTCGGCCATGAAAAAGGCGCGTTTACCGGCGCGAACTATCGCCGGACGGGACGCTTCGAGGCCGCGGGCCAGGGAACCCTATTCCTCGACGAGGTTTCCGAGTTGCCACTGCCCTTGCAAAGCAAGTTATTGCGGGTGTTACAGGAAAGAACATATGAGCCTGTGGGCAGTGTCAAGCCCCGGGCGGTGCAGGCCAGGATTATTGCCGCCAGCAACAACGACCTGCAGGCGATGGTAGAGGAACACACATTCAGGGAAGACCTCTACCACCGGCTGAACCTCGTAGCCCTGCGAATACCGCCGCTGCGCAAGCGGGCTGGCGATATTCCGTTATTGGCCATGCACTTCCTGCGCCGCTGCCAGGCCGAGCTGAACAAGACTATCGGCAGTATCGAACCGGCGGCATTGTCGCGCCTACAAGCCTACGCCTGGCCCGGCAATGTGCGGGAACTGGAGCACTGTATCAGGCGCACCGCACTCGTGGCGCGTGGCCCCACAATTACCACGCACGACCTGGAACTCGATGTCAGTGAGCCGCCGGCGGCTGCGCAAACAGGCGATTCGGTACAGATTCTGGAAGACGCCACTCGCCGGGCCTTCCACCTCAGCACGCAAGCCACGGCAGCCGAAACTCCCGACCTCTTCCATTCACTGGTCGCGGTCGTGGAGCGAGTACTGGTCGAGGAAGCATTGGCCAGCAACGGCAACAACCAGGTCAGTGCCGCGCGGGTGCTGGGATTGCACCGGACCACCCTGCGCAAGAAACTGGGGACCTCTGTCGAGGAGGGGGCAGTTGGTGATGAATGAACTTCGCCCCCGGCTGTACACTTGATATACAGACCGGGTAGCGCGCTGTACACAACGTGTCCTGTTTACCAACCCCACTGCTTCGCTTCGCTGCAAACTCCCCGAACGGCACCGGGATCGGCATGATGACCCCACGAGCGCAAGCGGGGCCCGCACGATTTGGTATATTTTTTGCTTGCTTGCAAGTATGGGATCGTGTCAATCAGTGTCGGGGTTTGGCTTGTGGCTCGCCGCTCGTGCTGCGGGCCTTGTGCTGTTGAC
>Ga0116152_10003926_pt1 | contig 11822 bp, 8 predicted proteins | sample AD_UKC119_MetaG_FD_89894 | JGI IMG/M metagenome (GOLD analysis project Ga0116152, IMG submission 89894) | Active sludge microbial communities of municipal wastewater-treating anaerobic digesters from Hong Kong - AD_UKC119_MetaG | ecosystem: Engineered > Bioreactor > Anaerobic > Digestate...
GCTTGGCGCCGTCGGTGGTCCCTGCCTTCTTCAGGCCTTCCACGATCATGATGAGGGCATCCTGGGCCATGACGGGGTTCGGAAGCACGGGCTCCTCGCCGAAGGCCGCCTTGTACTCGGCCACGAAATCCTGGATATCGGGGTCCGCCAGGTCCGCGAGGTTCACGAAATACCCGCCGTCAATGGCGCTGCCGCCGAGCTCGATGAGGTCGGGACTGCCCCAGTTGTCTGTCCCGAGGAGCACGGCGCCGATACCGAGGTCCCTGGCCTGCTTGGCGGCCATGGCGGCTTCCTTCTGGCTGGTGGGGATGAAGATGACGTCAGGGGCCAGATCCTTCATCTTGCCGAGTTGGGCTCTGTAGTCGAGCTCGTCGGTCCTGAAGGCTTCCTTCGCCACGATGGCGCCGCCCTTCTCCACGAAGGCCTCTTCGAAATACTTCGCGAGCCACTGGCCGTAGTCCGATCCCACGTCGTAGAGAATGGCGCCCTTCTTCGCGCCGAGGTCGGTCACGGCAAACCGGGCCGCCACCGTTCCCTGGAAGGGGTCGATGAAGCAGGGGCGGAAGGCGAAGGGGCGGACCTTGCCGGACCTCTGGTCGATTGTCACGTAAGGGTTGGTGGCGGTGGTGACCACCATGGGGATGCCTGCCCTCTCGAACACGGGGGCGGAAGCGATGGAGTTGCCGCTCTGGGCGGGGCCGATGACGGCCACGACACCGTCGGAGACGAGCCGGCGGGCCACGTTGACAGCCTCGACCCCGTCATTCCGGTTGTCGTAGCGGACGAACTCGATCTTCTTTCCGAGGACGCCGCCCGCGTCGTTGATCTTCTTCACGAGCATGTCCAGCGCCCGGGCCTCGGACTGCCCCCACATGGAAGCGCCGCCGGTGAGGGACACGGTATGGCCGATGCGGATCACGTCATCCGCGAAGGCGGCTCCGGCAAAGACAAGGATCAAAACTGCCGCTGTCATCATAAGGATCTTTCTCATTTCTCTTCTCAACCTCCCTGGTATTTGGCGTTCGTTCCCAATCCGCTTCTCCGCCCCACAGGGGCGGGAATCCTTCCGGCACCGTCGTTTTTCCCTGGCCCCACCTCCGGACATGGTGTTCCGTTCACCGAAGATGCTCCGGAATCCTGTCCCACCGGAGCACATCGTCGTAGGTCTGCCGCTCTGCGATCACGTCGGCCCTTCCCGGGCTCACCAGCAGGGCGGCAGGCCGCGGAATCCTGTTGTAATTGCTCGCCATGGAGAAGGTGTAGGCCCCGGTGTTCAGCACGGCGAGCAGGTCGCCCCGCTCCAGGGGAGGGACCTTCAGCCCCTCGATAAGCACGTCCCCGGACTCGCAGCATTTCCCGGCCACCGTCACCGTCTCCGTTGGTTCCCGGTCCATCTTGCCCGCCGCAACGGCCCAGTATTTCGCGCCGTACAGGGCGGGTCTCGGGTTGTCCGTCATGCCCCCGTCCACACCGGCGTAGGTCACCATCCCGTCGATGGTCTTCACGGTCTGCACGGTATACAGGGTAATCCCCGCCTCGGAGACGATCCACCGGCCCGGTTCGATGATTACCCGGGGAACGGGGATCCCCTCCGCGGGGCAGCCCGAAGCGAGGGTCTCCATCATGGCATCGGTGAAGGAAGCTATGGAAGGTGTTTTTCCTTCGGGGTCGAATTCCACGCCGTACCCTCCGCCCATGTTGAGTTCCATGGTAGTGAAGCCGAGGTCCCTGGAGAATTCGGCAATGGTCTTTACCACTATTTCCACGGCCATCACGTGGGACGTGTTCTCGAAAATCTGGGACCCGATGTGGAAATGGAAGCCCCTGAGGGAAAGGCAGTCCGAGTCCATGGCCCTCCTGACTGCCGTCCTGAGGGAATTCCCGAGGAGGGGAAAGCCGAACTTGGAGCCCGTGTGGCCCGTAAGGATATATTTATGGGTGTGGGCGTCCACCCCCGGGGTGACCCGGAAGAGGATGTCCGCTCTCTTCCCCGCTTTCCGGGCAGTCTCCTCAAGGGTGTCGAGCTCGGAGGTGCCGTCCACGACAATCCGCCCCACTCCCGCATCGATGGCATAGCGGAGTTCCTCTTCCGTCTTGCTGTTGCCGTGGAAAAAGACCCTTTCCATGGGGAAGCCCGCGGATTTCGCCGTATGGAGTTCCCCTCCCGATACCACGTCGAGCCCCAGCCCTTCCGATGCAATGATCCTGCACATGGCCAGGGGAAGAAAGGCCTTCCCCGCGTACACAGCCAGGGAATGCTCCCACCGGTCCATGAAGGATTCCCTCACCGCCCTGCACCGGGCCCGAACCCCCTCCTCGGACAGGACGTACAGCGGTGTTCCGAACCGCTCCGCCAGCTCCGTCACATCCCAACCTCCGAAGAGGAAATGCCCCATGTCATTCACGTTCTGCTGCCCCACTGCGCCTGCACCTCTTTCCGTTCAAAAAACGGGGAATAAAAAAACGACCCGCCCCCATGAAGGGACGAGTCGTTGATCTCGCGGTACCACCCTGCTTGGGCGCATGCTGCAGCGCCCCGCTCTCGGCCCTGTGACGGGAGCCTCCCGGAGGCGTACTTCCGGTTCATTCGAACCGTTTCAGCCCCGGCTCCGCAGCCTTTCGTCCCTCCGTTCCTGCCCGGGAAGCCTCTCAGCCTGTGAACTTCCCTCTCTGGCGGCAGATCCATTACTTCGGGCATTCTGCATCATCGCCTGTGCTTTTTTTGTTTCGGACATTATATCCAGTGGGGGGATGAACGTCAACACAAAAAGAGGAAATTCATCATTCTCCGCATTTTTTTCCCTTCCCGGCCATCTTGTTCTCGTACATCCTCCGGTCAGCATCGGCCATAAGCTCTCCCAGGGAAACGGGGCGCTCGGGGTTCCATTCGCTCAGGCCCATGCTCATGGACAGCCGGTACTCCCTGGTCCTTTGCCCGTTGGCCCGTCGGACGGCTTCTTCGAGTCTCCCCGCCGGGTCGCCCGGCTCGTCATGCCCATCGTGAAGCATGAGTACAGCAAACTCATCCCCCCCGATCCTTCCCGTGATGTCCGATGCCCGGAACGTATCCCGAAGAAGAGCGGCCGTTTCCCGGAGGACTTCGTCCCCCTCCTCGTGACCGAGGGTGTCGTTCACGTTCTTGAAGCCGTCCAGATCGGCGAAAAGAAAAGTCGCCCTGAACCCCATCCTGGCGGCGAGCTGCAGCGCCTTTTCGGTGAAGGAGAGAAATCCTCTTCTGTTGTAGAGCCCCGTCAGTGCGTCGGTGACCGCTTCCTTTTCGAGGAGTTCCCGGAGCCGGACCATCTCGGTGACGTCCCGGATGGTAGCGAAACGGACGAGTTCTCCGTCCCAGTTCGAGGTGGCCGTCCGCATGTCGCCGACCACTCTTTCTCCGTTCGGCAGATCGATGACGACCTCCCTGTGCCCGCCTTCCCCTTCCAGGGGGAAAAGGAAGGGTTTTCCCACGAGTTCCGAAGAATCCTTGTGGAGGAGCAGCTCCGCGGCGGGGTTGACGTAGATGACCGTTCCGCCGCCTTCAACAACAACCACGGCATCCCCGGTAGTCTCCATGAGGGTCTGGAAGTTCGCCTGGGCCCGTTTCACGTCCTCCAGGGCGTTCCGGTAGTCACCTCCCAGTTTCTCAAGCTGGGAACTCTGGAGCACCGCCGCCTCGAAGGTTGAGAGGAGAAGGTCAATGATCTGGATCCTGTCCGCCGTGAGCTTGTGGTACTGCCCGGCGAAGAAGACTTCCACCGTCATCTGGGCCTGGCCGGCCCTCCGGAGTTCAAGATTTGTGAGAACGTGTTCCAGGCGCCGCAGGAGATGTTCCCCTTCGTACGGCTTGGTGAGAAAGTTGTCGGCGCCGCACTGGAGCCCCCGGATAACGTCCTTCGGGTCGGAGAGGGAGGTGAGCAGCACCACGGGGATGTCCTTCAGGGCCCCGTCGTTCTTGATGCAGCGGCACATTTCGAAGCCGTCCATCTCGGGCATCATGACATCGGTTATGATTACCGAGGGTTTTGTCTTCGCCGCGGCAGCAAGTCCTTCGATTCCGTTTCGGGCCACGTGGACGGTGTACCCGTTCTCCGCCAGAAGCCGCTCGAGCCGCTTGGCCTGGGTCAGGCTGTCCTCCACAATCAGTATGTTTGCTGTCCTTTTCATGATCTCCAACTCATCATCTCCGTTCCCCGTTGTCCGTTGTTTCCGCCCTGTTGCTGCTTCCGGCCGCCATGCCCGACAGGATGGCGGCAAGAACCGATGGAGGCCCCACGTGCTCCGCACCTTCAAGGCGGACGGCCTCCCCCGGCATTCCCCAGACCACCGAGGACTCCCTGTCCTGGGCAAAAGTGGCCGCCCCGAGATTCCTCAGTTGCTTCAGTTCTTCCGCCCCGTCGGCCCCCATTCCTGAGAAGAGCAGCGCGGCGGAGTCTCTGCCGTAAACCTCCGCCACTGAACGGAAAAGCATCGACACGGAAGGACGGACCATGTGCAGGGGAGGTCCGTCAGAAAAGCGGAGAGAATCCCCGCTCCTGTTCAACACCATGTGCGTTCCCTCAGGAGCGATGTAGACGGTTCCTCCCGACAGGGGCTCCCCCTGGGTACCGATTTTCACCCTCAAAGGGGTGATTTTTCCGAGCCAGTCCGCCAGTCCCCGGGTAAACCCAGGAGCCATGTGCTGTACCACGAGGACGGGCCGGGGAAATCCCGCAGGAAGGCCGGAGAGAAAGGCGGCAAGAGCCTGGGGCCCTCCCGTGGAAGCGCCCGCGGCAACGATTTTCACCCTGCCTTTCCCGGCGGCGGGCAGCGGTGCGCCGGGATCCGGGAATTTCTTCCTGAGGCGGCCGACACGGGCCTCTGATGCGGCACGGATTGTCCGCAGAAACTCCTGTTCATATTCTCCGCCCTCTTCGGCAATATTCGCCGGCTTGGGGAGGATTGCCACCGCCCCCGCCGCCATGGCATCGAAGGTCTTCTCCACTTCGAGGGGATCCCAGCATGAGCTGACGATCACCACGGGAAGGGGGCGCTCCGATTCCATGATCCGCCTCGTGGTCTCGAAGCCGTCCATGCCTCCCATGTGGATATCCATAGTGACCACATCGGGCCTGCCCTTTTGCAGAAGGGCCAGGGCCTCTTCCCCGCTTCCCGCCGTTCCCCAGACCCGTATTCCGGGATCGGATTCGAGCATCTGGCCGAGGATTCTGCACATGAGGGGCGAATCATCCACCATAAGGACCCTGATCAAAGAACCCCCACCTTTCACGGCGGCCAGCTCAGAGCAGCCGCCGGATGACGTCCAGGAGCGTTCCCTGGTCGAAACCGCTTTTTACGATGTAGGCGTCGGCGCCTGACTCCACGCCCCGCTCTCTGTCCTCCGCCGATTCCAGCGAGGTAACCAGGATCACCGGGAGATCGGACAGCCGTTCTTCTGAACGGATTCTCGAGGTCAGCTCGAAACCGTTCATCCCGGGCATTTCCACGTCGGATACCACGAGGGAAAATTCCGCGCCGGAGAGGATTTCCCAGGCTTCCCGGCCGTCCGCCGCCGTGTGCACGGCATACCCCGCGGCGGTCAGAATATTCTTCAGCAGAGCCCTTGAGGTGATGGAATCCTCCGCCACCAGGATCGCCGGCGGAGCTTCCCCGGCCTCACCCGGAGCGGACAGGCTGCGTGAGGTGCCCTTCAGGGCCGACTTCACCAGGTCGCCGCAGTGGAGAACCGGAACGACCTTCCCGGAACCGAGCACTGTCACTCCCCCCACGTTCCTCACCCGTTTGAGGATTCCGCCCAGTGGTTTGAGAAGTACTTCCTGCTCGTTCACCACTCCGTCCACCGCGAAGGCAACACAGGTTTCTCCTGTTCCGGCGGCCACAACCGGCAGGATATCCTTCTCCGCTCCGCCGGAGGGTTCGGCAAGGCCGAGAACGGTGCCCAGGCGGACCAGGGCATGGGGCGTTCCGTCAAGGGATATCGTCTCCCTGTTTTCCACCGTCCTGATGTCGGAACGCAGCACCCGGGCCGCTCTCCGCACACAGGCCGTGGGAATGACGAACTGGTGCCCCCATTCTCTCACGAGTACTCCCCGGAAGGTGGCAAGAGTCACCGGAAGGGAGATGGTGAACCGTGTCCCTTTTCCCGGCAGGGAGGAAAGGCTGATTTTCCCGCCGAGTTTTTCCACTCCCTCCCGGACGATGGCCATGCCGAGGCCCCTGCCGGAGATGTCCGTGATGACGGGGCTGGTGGAAAGCCCGGACTGGAATATGAGCATGAGAGCCTCTTCGCCGGAAAGAGCCCCGGCTTCTTCGGCCTTCAGGAACCCCGATGCCACAGCGCTTTCCCTGAGCCTCTCAGAATCGATTCCCTTTCCGTCGTCGGAGAGGACGATCTCCACCCGGCCTCTCTCCACCGAAGAGACCGCGAGGGACACCCTTCCCTTTTCGGGCTTGCCTGCGGCCCGCCGTTCCTCCGTTCTTTCGATGCCGTGGTCAAGCGCGTTCCGGACAAGGTGGACCAGGGGATCCTTCAGCCCCTCGAGAATGCGCTTGTCCACCTCCACATCCCCGCCTTCAGCGGAAAATTCCACGTCTTTGAGGAGACCCCGGGCAAGGTCCCGCACTATTTTGGGAAATCCCTGGAGCAGCGAGGAAAAGGGGAGCATGAGGACGGACCGGGCCTCATCGAGAAGATCCGCCACCAGGCCCCCGGATGTCCTGCCGTTGTCCGCCAGGGAGCGCTCCATGGCGGCGGCCCGTTCCCATGCTTCCCGGAGACGGTCCCGCCCCGCCGTGAAGAACTCCGCCGCCCTGGAGGGGAGTTGTTTGTACTCTCCGGTCTTCTTCAGGACATTCTCCGTTCTCCGCCATTCCCCCAGCCACTCCGAAAGAAGGTGCCGGAGGTCCCTCATTTCGCCCAGCCGGACGTCGAGAACCTGGTTCAGGGAGATCATTTCCTCCGCCCGGAGGAGCAGCCCGTCGAGCTTGTCGGTCCCTATCCTGACCTTTTCCCTGGAGGCGCTTCTTCCGGCCGATCGTTCCTGCCCCTCCCTTCCCTGGTCTTCTGAAGCGGAAAAGGATGCCGGTAAGGGTTCCATCTTTTTTTCAACGGTCTCCGTCCCTGCCCCGGCTGTTTCCTTTCTCCGGGGAAAAACCGGGGGGAAAACGGAGCCCGAAGGGGCCTCATCGGTCAAAATGATCTCCAGGGCCTTCCCGGCTTCCGCGCCCCGACCGTCGTCCTCCCCGCCGGCGGCCACCATGGCCGCCAGGGCATCAACCGAGCGCTGCAGGATGTCGAATCCTTCAGGTGACGGATGGAGCACCCCTTTTTTCATGGCGGAAAAAACGCTTTCCAGGACCTGGCAGAGCCCCGAAATCGCGGGCATTCGTACCGCCTGGGCGGCTCCCTTGAGGCTGTGGGCAGCCCGAAAGACCTCCTCCATGACCCGGGGAGGCGGGTCCCCCCGCTCCAGGTCCAGGAGGCCGGCTGCAATGGTCTGGAGGTATTCCTCCGCTTCGAGGATGAAATCTTGTCTGAGCTCCTCGAGAAATTCCTTTTCCGTCAGGTTCATCATGCCGCTCCTCCGGGGAACTGCCTCCCGGTCAGATCCGGTACCCTTCGACGAGGGCCGCCAGCCTTCTTCCCATGTCCCTCAGGTTTGCCGCAGCCGATTCGAGCTCCTTCATTCCCGTCACGTTCTGCTCACCCGCTTCCCGGATGTTTTCCATTGCCTGGGCCACCTGGCCGATCCCGGAAAGAAGTTCGTTGTTGGCTGCAGCGATCTGGGCGGCGGACTGGGCGGATTCCGTAAACCTCCTGGAAAGGGTGAGGACCGATTCCCTGGAGGGAGTCGCCTCCTTCGCGCCGCGGTCCACCGCCTTGGATCCCTGCTCGATGGCCATCACCGCCGCACCGGTGGCCTTCTGGATATCACGGAGGATCCTCTGGACTTCCCTGGCGGACTGTTTCGACTGCTCGGCGAGACTCTTGATCTCCTGGGCCACCACGGAGAACCCCCTCCCCTGCTCCCCTGCCTTGGCCGCCTCCACGGCGGCATTCACGGCCAGGAGGTTCGACTGTTCCGCAAGGTCCTCCACAGTGCCGGTGATTTCCCCCACTTCCTGGCTCTGTTCACTGAGGCGGACAATGGTCTCCGCGATGGACCCCATCTGGTCGCCGATATTCTTCATTGCTTCAAAAAGGGCATCCGTGGCGGCCTTTCCATGCTGCACGAGCTGAAGCCCCTGCTGGGCATGCTCCGCCACTTCCCTGCTCTTCTTCGTGGTAATCTCGGCCGTGGTCCTGACTTCCTCCATGGTGGCGGTGGTTTCCACAACGGCCACAGAAGACTCTTCCGCTCCTGCGGCCACCTCCGACACCGATGCGGATATCTGGGATGCCGAGGCGGCAAGGGAGGAAGTCACTTCCCTGATCTCCGAAATCTGTGACCGGAGATCCTCCATCACGTCATGAAGGGCCCGGGCCAGCATCCCCGCTTCATCCTTCCTGTTCCGGAGGCTTTCCGGCACACTTCCGGTCAGGTCTCCCTGCCGTATCCTCGAGAGAAGCTCCACTCCCCTGGCAAGAGGTTCGGAAACGCTCTTTGAAATAACCGCCGTCAGCGCGAGGGCGGCCAGAATTCCTGCTATAAGGGCGAAAAAGCTGACTTTTTCAAGGAGAGTTCCCCTTTCAAGATCCTCCCGTATGATGCCCATGGTCACGGTCCTGTTGTGCTCCGTGATATCGTCGAAAGCCCGGCCCATCTGGTCTGAGACGGGGAGTATCCGTGCAAAGAGTTCAGCGTAGTCGCCGAAAAGTATTTTTTTCCTCTCCTCCGAGTGGGCCCTGGAGATCTCTTCGAGAACCCTGTCCATCTCACCGTGGAGTCTCCTCCATGAATCAAACTGGACCTTGAGAATCTCGAGAAGCTGCTCTCCCTTTTTCGTGTGCCGTTTCGTCTCCAGGAGGGTCTTCCAGGCACGGTCCATTTCCTCCCATGCCCTGCCTCTCCGGTCGAGGATGCGCCGGACATCCGTATCCCTTGAAGAGCTGTCCTCCGCCCGCAGACCTTCCAGGCTTTCCGCCCTGATGGCCATCCGCAGGTAATTCAGCCGGGAAAAGGACAGAATGTCGGGAAGTCTCGTCTCCCCAACATAGGCCATGTCGTCCGAAAGGCGGGAAATTCCTGAGATTCCCGCCGCTCCGAGTATGACGGCGATGAGTACCACCGCCCCGAAGCCGAGGGCGAGTTTTTTTCGTATTCCCATATCTCTCCATGCCACAATGAACCCCTCCTTGCGGGTTTTATGGTTCTTCATCGACGGTCAGGGCGATGTCCCTGAGAATTCTGTCCCCGTCGAGCACTGCAAGGTCATTTCCGGCGATTCCCGTCATATAGGCTCCGGGAAGCCCCCCCTGCGCTGAAAGGGGGGGGCGGACGGCTTCCCTTCCGGTAATTTCGATTCCCTGCACGCCGTCGGTGAGCAGCCCTATTTCAGCCCCGCCTGACTGGAGCAGCACAATCCTGGACCTCCTCTTCTCCCCGACGGACCGGATCCCGAAGAGCACCTTCAGGTCCACCACGGGAACGATCCTGCCCCGCAGGTTGACCACTCCGGCCACAAAGGGGGGAGTGCACGGAACGGGGGTAATGTCCCCCGGAGGGAAGACTTCGCCCACAAAGACCGTTTCCACGGCGTATCGTTCTTTTCCAATGAGGAATTCGAGCAGTTCCAGGCTTTCGCCGCCCGAATCCCGGGGCGCTCCCGGGGCGGCGAGTTTTTTCGCCCTTTCACGGAATATCCTGGCCTTTCTCTCCGCAGGGGTTTCCTGTCGGTTGACGTTCATTTTCCATCAGCTCCGGTCATGTTGTTTGTGCCGCTCCGCAGTTCCCTGACCGTTTCAAGAAGGTGCGCCGCAGTCAGTCCTCCGCTTTCCGGAACCGGGGAATCCCCGGGGAGCCGGAGCAGAAGGTCCGCGGCGTTCCGGAAATGCCTGTCCGCCTCTTTTGCAGAGCCCTTCCGCAGAGCCGCGGAACCCAGGGTGTAATGGGCCATGACGAACCCGGGGGCAAGAAACAGGGTGTTCCTGAGCGCCGCGGCGGCCTCCTTCTCATTTCCGAGCTCCTGGTGGATGAGAGCGAGGAGATAGAAGGGAAGGGGGTCCGTCCTGTCCCTGCCGATGACCCTCCGGAGCTCTTCGAGGGCGTCCTCCCGGAACCCCCTGTCCGCGAGGCTTCGGGCTTTTTCGAGGCTGTCGTCCGGGGCATTTTCCGCCGGGGGTTCTCCAGGGCCGTCCGCTTCTTCTCCGCCGGGATTTCCTGCGAACAGGGGATACTCTTCTTCCGGTGCCGAAGCCCCGCCGGAGAAAAAATCCTCGAAGGACAGAACGGGCTCCTCCCCTTCGCCTGAGGAGGAAAAATCCGAAGAGCGGAAGGGCTCGGAAAAAAACACCGGGGCTGTTCCGCCGTTTTTCCTGTACAGGGTGACCCCGCCGGAAGAGACGGGGGAGAAACCGGAGGCCTGGAGGGGCACCGTTTCGCAGGCGGCGACCGCAAGCCATCCTCCCTCGGGCAGGAGGGAGTGGAACCCTGCCAGGACCTCCTCCCGCTTCTTCGGGGAAAAATAGATGAGAACGTTACGGCAGAAAACCGCGTCCGGAGGCCCCCCGTCCCGCCAGAGCCGCCACGGGCGCTCCGCCAGGTTGAGAAGGGAAAAGGCGGTGGTTCTCCGGTACCGCTCCCTGACGGAAAAGGATCCGTCTCCCAGGTCGTTGAAAAACAGCCGGATCTCCTCAGGGGCCATTCCCCGGAAGGACCACCGGCGGAAAATCCCCTTCCGCGCCTTCTGGAGGGCAAAAGGGTTGATGTCCGTTCCGAGAACGGAGACCTGCTCCGGGTCCATTCCGGGAAGAGCGTTCAGGAGAAGCATGGAGAGGGTGTAGGGCTCCTCGCCGGTGCTGCACCCGGCACTCCAGATCCGGATGGGGGCAGTTCCCTTTCCTGCAGCAATTTCCGGCAGGGCGGTCTCGGAGAACATCCTGAGGGCTTTTCGTTCCCTGAAGAAAAAGGTCTCTCCCACGGTCAGGTCAGCGACGAAGTCAACAGGCAGTTCCTCTTCGGGTGAAGCACCGGCAAGTCCGAGAAGAACTCCGAGAGGAGATTCCGACCGTGCTGACGCTGTTCGGGCCACGGAACGCCAGATATCGGCCCTTCGTTTGTCCGTGCATACAAGCCCGAGTTTCTCTTCAATTTTTTTCCCGAGGAGCAGGAGAGGCTCCAGGGCTTCTTCCGGTACGGGACAGGAGGAGGATCTCACAGGGCTTCTCTCCGGGCGGACATGACCGGCTCCAGGCAGCGAAGCTCCTCCTCGGTAATGGAAAGAAGGTTTTCCGGCGACCGAATCAGGATCGCCCCGGACTCCTCCCCGTAGGCCACCCGGACGGTGCCCGGCAGGGGGTCACCCTGCCGCACCAGGAGAGAAGAGAAGGGGACGGTCTCCGGAACGAGATCCAGGACGCCTTCCACGGACTCCGCTAGAACCCCGCAGAGGGTTCCTCCGCTGCGGAAAAACACGAACCGGTCGCTCAGTTCCATCTCCCGGAAGGAAAGGCCTTCCTTTTTCCTGAGGTCCGCCACGGGAACCGGCTCCCCTCCGAGGTTGACAACACCCCGGATGAACCCGGGGGCTTCGGGCACCTCGAGGAGTTCCGCCGCCGGGGACACCCGGAACACATCCTCCGAGGGAAGGGCGAATCGCTTTTCGCCTATGGAAAAAACAAGAAAGCTCTTCCGGTTCACCGCAGCTTCCCCCTTTCAATCCCCGCAGCA
>Ga0116152_10003929_pt1 | contig 11819 bp, 12 predicted proteins | sample AD_UKC119_MetaG_FD_89894 | JGI IMG/M metagenome (GOLD analysis project Ga0116152, IMG submission 89894) | Active sludge microbial communities of municipal wastewater-treating anaerobic digesters from Hong Kong - AD_UKC119_MetaG | ecosystem: Engineered > Bioreactor > Anaerobic > Digestate...
AATGGTTCAGTTGGTGGAGAAATGACAAAGAGACTAGTTGAACTAGGTGAAAGATACTACAATAATACTAATATATAAATAAAAAAATAACTCAATTTAATTGAGTTATTTTGCTTTACTATTACTATTATATAATTCTTCTTCATAGAAAGTACATAATAAATTATAACCATCTGAATTAACTAATTTTTCAAATGGAAATTCTTTAACTTTATCTAGTTTATCTACTTTTAAGAATTTTTTAATTTCTTCCATTTCAGTTTGCGTATTATAAAGAGCGTCACGATATTCAAATTCTTGCTCTTTATCAATTTCTTTACTATAAACATTCATTTGAAGAATTAAACGAGTCATATTTAATTTTGCTCTTAATCTTTCAATAGCTTCATCTTTAATATTTTCTAATAAATTACTATATAATGAGTCTAATGAGTCGATAGATTCTTGTTCTCCATTTAAAATATCACAAAGAATTTCTAATCTTTTATAATATAATTCTTTTTCTTTAATCTTACTTTCTGTTTCATAACAATCAAAATTTAGTTTAATAAGTTTATAATTGTACATAGAAGTTTCTTTTCGATATTCTTCTTCAGTTATTAAACCAGTTGAAAATTTTTCTTGTAATTCTGTGTAATATTCTCTTAAGTGTTGCTTAGCTTGATTAATATCTACTTGCTTTGTAAGCTCATCTTTTGATATTATTTCCTTTTTCATCATATTTGCTAACATTCTAGAGAAAATTATTTTTGATTTCATTGGTATTGTTGCTACTGACATCTTTAATCACCTACTATTTAGATGATAACATATAAAATAAAAAAAGACAACTATAGTATTTCATCAATTAGTCCATAATCTAATGCTTCTTTAGAACTTAAGAAGTAATCACGCTCAGTATCTTTCTCAATAATTTTTATATCTTTGCCTGTATTATTTGATAACATTATGTTGATTTTTTCCTTTATTTTCAATATATGTTCGGCTGCTATCTTAATTTCAGTAGCTTGCCCAGAAGCACCACCTAATGGCTGATGAATCATAACTTCACTATTCTTTAAACAATATCTTTTTCCTTTATGTCCACTTGACAGTAAAAGGGCAGCCATTGACGCTGCAATACCTACACAAATAGTTTTAACATCACTCTTAATTAAATTAATTGTGTCATATATTGCCATCCCAGCAGTAACGCTACCACCAGGAGAATTAATATATATGCTAATGTCATTATTATTAATTGAATCCAAATATAATAATGATGATACTATAATATTTGCTTTGGCATCATCAATTTCACCACCTAATACAATAATACGATCTTTTAAGAGTCTTGAGTATAAATCATATGCATGTTCACTATTATTGCTTTTTTCGATAACTGTTGGAATTATCATATTATCACCTCTCTTTAATATAATAGTAAAAATAAACTAAAATTATTCAATAAATATATACAAAAACTATATTTTTTGATAAAATTAATAGTAGAGAATAAGAGGGATCGTTATGGATAGAATGGTAAAAGTAGTATTTAGAAATAAAGTAACAAAGGAATTTCCTGCGGGAACTAGTTTAAATGAAATTAAACATAGTTTTCAAAGATACTTTAATTTTCCAATACTAATCGCTCAAGTAGATAATCATGTGGATAATCTTAGTAAGGTAATAGATAAGAAATGTAATGTTGAATTTTATGATCGTAGTTCTATATTAGGTAATTCAGTTTATGCTTCAAGTATTCAATATATATTAATACTTGCAATAAGAAGATTACTTGGTAAAGATGTAGATGTTAAAATTGAACATTCTATTGATAAAGGAATTTATTGTGAATTATTTAATCATAAATTAGATAAAGTAATCTTAAATAATATAGAAAAAGAAATGAAAAATATTATTAAAGAAGATTTACCATTTACGAGAGTTTCAGTAGATAGACTAGAAGCAATGAAATATTTTAAACATGAAAAACAAATGGATAAAGTAAATGTTTTAAAATATATTAGTAATAGTTATGTAAATTTATATCGCTTAGATGATATGTATGATTATTTCTATACTGAACTTGCTAATAGTACTAAAGAAATAGATAGTTTTAAATTAACATTTCTTAAAGGTGATGGATTTGTTTTATCATATCCAAATATATATAATCCAGAATGTACCTTAGAATACGTTCATCATAAATTAATATTTGATAAATTCTTAGAATATACAAACTGGGGAGAAAAGATTGGTATTACTAATGCATCAGATTTAAATGAAATAGTTAGTTTAGGTAATTATAATGAAATTATTCGTTTAGCTGAAGCTAGTTTTGAAAATCAATTAGTAACAGTTAGCTCTATGATTAATAATAATCGTAAAAATATTAAAGTAGTATTAATCGCAGGTCCATCTTCTAGTGGTAAAACAACTACTTCAAAGAAACTTGCAGTTTACTTGCAAACTTATGGATTTAGAACACATAGTATTTCAGTAGATGATTATTTCTTAGATAGAAAAGACTCACCAAAATTAAGTAATGGTGAATATGATTTTGAATCATTAAAAGCAATCGATTTAAATTTATTTAATAAACAATTAACTAAATTATTAGATGGTGAAAAAGTATTATTACCACAATATAATTTTGTATTAGGTAAAAAAGAATTTAAGAATAAATGGTTAGAAATTAAAGATAATGACATAATAATTATTGAAGGTTTACATGCTTTAAATGATGAACTTACAATGGCTATTGAAAGAAAAAATAAATTCTATATTTATATTAGTCCACTTACACAATTAAATATTGATAATCATTCACGAATTCATACAAGTGATACTAGAAGACTTAGAAGAATTATTAGAGATAATAAAACTAGAGGTCATTTAGCAAGTGATACATTAAATATGTGGAAAAATATAAGAGAAGGGGAAGAAAAATATATATTCCCTTATCAAGATGATGCAGATGTTGTTATTAATACAGCCTTAGTTTATGAATTAGGAGTATTAAAAACTTATGCTGAACCTTTACTTTTCTCAGTAAAAGAAGATGATCCATGCTACCCTGAAGCAATAAGATTAATTAATTTCTTAAGAAATTTCTTATCAATACCTTCAGATGAAGTACCTAAAGATTCTATATTAAGAGAATTTATAGGTGGTAGTGGATTTAATGATTAAAGTAGCCATAATAGGTGGAAATGAAAGAATAAAAACTACGCTTAGTGAATTATTAAAACAGAAATATGATTCTATCGAAGTTTTATTTATAAAAAATGAAGCAGAATTAATTAATAAAACTGATACAACATTAATTAAAATTAATGATGTTATTGATGTTAATCAAATTTATGATAGATTAGATGTTTTAGATTTAAATGTAATAGATGATATATATATTCCAAATCGAAAAATTAATAATAATTTAATAGTTCAAATGAAAAAACAAGATATTAAAAAAAATAATAATATCGTTAAGCAAAAAATAAAAAGTTATAAGAGGTAATAAAATGTTTTTTAATAGAAAGAAGAATAATAAAATGATAAAAATAGCAATTAATGGTTTTGGTAGAATAGGAAGACTTGCTTTTAGACAAATGTTTGGAATGGCTGATTATGAAATAGTAGCAATTAATGACTTAACAAGTCCAGATATGCTTGCTCATTTATTAAAATATGATTCAGCTCAAAAAAGATATGAAGGACATGATATAAAAGCAACTGAAAATTCTATTATAGTTGATGGAAAAGAAATTAAAATATATAAAGAAGCAGATCCAGCAAATTTACCTTGGAGAGCTTTAGATGTAGATGTAGTACTTGAATGTACTGGTTTCTTTGCAAAAAAAGATAAATCAATGGCTCATATTAATGCTGGAGCAAAAAAAGTAATTATATCTGCACCAGCAGGTGAAGATTTACCAACTATAGTATATGGTGTAAATGAAGGTATTTTAACTAAAGATGATAATATTATTAGTGCAGCTTCTTGTACTACTAACTGTTTAGCTCCAATGGCTAATGCTTTAAATAAATATGCTGAAATTCAAAGTGGTATTATGACTACTGTACATGCTTATACAGGAGATCAAATGATTCTTGATGGACCACATCGTAAAGGGGATTTACGACGTGCTAGAGCTGGAGCTGTAAATATTGTTCCAAATACAACAGGTGCAGCTAAAGCAATTGGATTAGTTATTCCTGAATTAAAAGGTAAATTAATTGGTTCAGCTCAAAGAGTACCAGTACCTACAGGTTCAACTACTATCTTAGTAGCAGTTGTAAAAGGAACTGATATAACTAAAGAAAGTATTAATGAATTTATGAAATCTCAAGTAACACCATCATTTGGATATACTGAAGAACCACTTGTATCATCTGATATAATTGGTATTACTGAAGGTTCATTATTTGATGCTACTCAAACTATGGTAACAAAAATTAATGATGAATTAACACAAGTTCAAGTTGTTGCTTGGTATGACAATGAAAATAGTTATACTTGCCAAATGGTTAGAACAGCTAAATACTTAATTGATATTAATAAATAAGGACTAAAAGTCCTTTTTTTGTACATAATAATAAAGGGTGATAAAATGGATGCTAATAAAAGCATAAAATGTGATGTAGAATCATGCAAACATTGTGACTGTTCCAAAAAGTGTTGTACTAAAAAAGAAATTAAAGTTTGTAATTGTTGTGATGACTGTTCTAAAGAGGCAACAATGTGTGATAGTTATAAAGAAAGATAATTCTTTCTTTTTTTATTTATAATGTGGTATAATTTATATGGTGATGGTATGAAAAATAGAGGGTTCACTTTAGTTGAATTATTAGCAGTTATTGCTTTGGTAGCAGTTTTTCTTTTAATTGCAATACCAACAGTAGATACAATTACAGGTAAACAAAAACAAAAATTATATAAACTTCAAATAGAAAATGTTAAAGATGCTTTAAAAACATGGGGCAATGTCAATATTGAAGAATTACCTGATATAGATGGTGTATCAGTAACTGTTACATTGCAACAACTTAAAGATGAAGGCTTAGTTGAAGATAATATTAAAAATCCTAAAACTAAAAAGTGCTATGCAAATAGTAATACTTTTACTATCGCAAGAAGTGAAAATTCTTTCATATATGTAGTAGAGGAATTGATAGATGGAGACAACACAGATTGTGCTTCATGATAAGGAGATAATATGAAAAAGACAATTAGAGATTATGATTTAAATAATAAAAAAGTAATAATAAGAGTAGATTTTAATGTTCCTATTAAAAATGGTGTAATAACTGATGATAATAGAATTAAAGAATCATTAAAGACTATTAATTATGCTATAGATAATAATGCTAAAGTAATTTTATTATCACATTTAGGAAGAGTAAAAACAGTAGAAGATAAAGAGAAAAATACTTTATTACCAGTTTCAAAAAGACTTAGTGAATTATTAAATAAAGATGTATCATTTATTAATGAAACAAGAGGCGAAAAACTTGAAACTGCTATAAATAATATGAATAGTAAAGATGTTATATTAGTAGAAAACACACGCTATGAAGATTTAGATGGTGAAAAAGAAAGTAAGAATAATGAAGAATTAGGTAAATACTGGGCTTCATTAGGAGATTTATATATTAATGATGCTTTTGGGACTGCTCATAGAGCACATGCTTCAAATGTAGGTATAGCGTCTAATTTACCTAACGGAATAGGTTTCTTAATTGAAAAAGAATTAGATAATTTAGAAGCAGTTGTTAATAATCCTAAAAGACCATTTACAGTTATATTAGGTGGATCTAAAGTTAATGATAAAATAGGTGTTATAGAAAACTTAGTAAATAAGGCTGACTATATATTAGTTGGTGGTGGTATGTCATTTACTTTCTTAAAAGCGAGTGGTTTACCAATAGGAAGTTCATTATTAGATTCTGAAAATATAGAATTTTGTAAAAGAATTTTAAAAGACTATGAAGACAAAGTAATATTACCAATCGATGTAGTTTGTTCAACTTCTATGGAAGAAAATAGTCCTTGTCGTGAGTGCTTTATTAGTGATATAAAAGATGAAGAAATAGGACTTGATATTGGACATGCTACAATAAAAGTATTTAAAGATATTTTAAAAGATAGTAAAACAGTTATTTGGAATGGTCCAGTAGGAATGTTTGAACAAAATAATTACGCTAATGGTACTAAAGAAATATGTGAAATATTAAAAGAAATAGATGCTACTACAATATTAGGTGGTGGTGATACAGCAAGTGCTGCTATTAATTTTGGTTATAAAGATTCATTTACTCATATTTCAACTGGTGGTGGAGCTAGTTTAGAATTATTAGAAGGAAAAGTATTACCAGGTATAGATATAATTAATGATAAGTAGGTGTTAGTATGAGAATAGGTATTTTTACAGATACATATCCACCATTTATAAATGGTGTTTCAACAAGTGTTAAAATGTTAGAAGATGGCTTAAGAAAACAAGGACATCAAGTATATATTGTTACAGTAAATCCTGACAATATGAAATATCGTTATGAAAACGATAATCATGTAATAAGAATTCCAGGAGTTCCTATTGGTATATATGATTATAGATTATCAGGAGCATATCCTTTAAAAGCAGTTTCTAAAATAAAAAATTGGAATTTAGATGTTATTCATTCTCATACTGAATTTGGTATAGGAACATTTGCTAGAATAATATCAAAACAATTTAATATTCCATTAGTACATACATATCATACTATGTATGAAGATTATGTACATTATATAACTAAAGGATATTTTAATTCTTCAAGTAAAAAGATAGTAGAATATTTAACTAATTTCTATTGTGATCAAACTGCTACCGAATTAATTGTTCCTACTAAAAAAACATATGATTTATTTAAAGGAAAATATAAATATTCAAGAAATGTACATATTGTACCAACTGGAATAGAAGTAGAAAAGTTTTATATAGAAAATCATAATAAAAAAGAAATTGAAAGTTTAAAAACAAAATATAATATAGGTAAAGAACCAGTAATATTATTTGTTGGCCGATTAGGTAAAGAAAAAAATATTGATTTATTAATCGAATCTCATAAAGAATTAGTTAAAAAGTATAATGCTAAATTAATGATTGTTGGTGATGGACCTGATTTAGAGCATTTTAAAGAACTTTCTAAGAAAAATAAAGTAGATAATAATGTTATTTTTACAGGAAAAGTTCCTTGGGAAGAAGTAACTAAATATTATCAACTTGCCTCAATATTCGCAACTGCCTCAACAACGGAAACACAAGGACTTACAGTAATTGAAGCAATGGCTGCTTCATTACCAGTAGTCGCTATTGATGATGAAAGTTTTAGAAATGTTGTTATTGATGATTTGAATGGATATTTATTTAAAAATAAGAAAGAATATTTAAAATATACTGAAGATTTATTATCTAATCCAGATAAATTAAAAAAATTTAGTAAACAAGCAAGAATTAATGCTGATACATATTCTTCAAAATATTTTGTAGAAAAATTATTAACTGTTTATAATACAGCAATAAATAATTCAAATACCCAAAATAAAAATAAAACAATTTATAATGGATTTAAAAATGTATTGAGAGGAGTATTACATGGAAAAAATCGTAATAGCTAATCTTAAGATGAATATGGATTATAATGAAACTTTAAACTATATTAATGAAATAGATGATATAAATGATAAAAGAGTAGTTATATGTCCAAGTAATATTTATTTACCATTATTTAATAATAAAAATTATTCTTTAGGAATACAAAACATTGCATATGAAGAGAAGGGTGCTTATACGGGAGAAACAAGTCCAGTACAAGTTTCTAGTATGGGAATTAAATATGCAATTGTAGGACACAGTGAAAGAAGAATGTATTTTAATGAAACTAATGAAATAGTAAATAAAAAAGTTTTATTAGGACTTAAAAATAATCTAAATATTGTTCTATGTATAGGAGAAACAAAAACTGAAAAAGATAGTGGTAAAACTGAAGAAATTCTAAAAGAAGAACTAATTAATTCTTTAAAGAATGTTAGTAATTTAGAAAATGTAATTATTGCCTATGAACCAATTTGGTCAATAGGTACAAGTGTAATACCTACAATTTCTGAAATAGATAATACTGCAAATTATATAAAAAATATAATTAAAGAATACTTTAATTATGATAATATAAAAGTATTATATGGCGGTAGTGTTAATGAGAATAATATTAGTGATATAAATAGTATTTCTAGTATTTCAGGTGTTTTAGTAGGTGGAGCATCTTTAGTAAGTGAAAAAATAAAAATGATAAAAGAAGTAGTTTTATAATAAATTGCTTCTTTTTATTTTTTTCGACAAAATTCGACAAAACTAGATAATTTTTATTCTAGTAATAAAGCTTAAGAAATATTATAATTAGAATGTGTTAATAAAGGAGAATAAAAATGGAAAAAATAAAAGTTATGATGATAGATGATAACGTAAATTTAATAGGAATGGTAAAAGAATATTTTAGTAATAATAATTTAATAGATATAGTATTTACTGCTAATGATGGATTAGAAGGTATAGAAAAATTAGAAAAAGAGCAAAAGAACTTTGATATATTAGTGCTTGATTTAATTATGCCTAAAAAAGATGGTATGTATGTATTACAAGAAATGAAGAAAAGAAACATTGAAAAAAATGTTATTGTTGCGACTAGTTATAATGCTGTAGATGTAATAAGAGAAGTATCTGAATATGGAGCTAATTATTTTATTTTAAAACCATTTGAACTAGATGATTTAGAAAAAAGAATATTGGAATTAACTAATAATAAAAAAAGTAAAAAGAATTTGGATTTAAATCATAGTAATTTACAAATTTCAATAACTAAACTATTACATGAACTAGGTATACCTTCACATATAAAGGGATATCAATATATAAGAGATGGTATTAGTATTATATATAATCGCCCTGAAACAATAGGAGGTATTACCAAAGAATTATACCCAGAATAAGCTGATAGATATAATACTACAATATCTAGAGTAGAAAGAGCAATAAGACACGCAATAGAAGTAAGTTGGAATCGTGGTAATATTGATACTATGGAAGAAATATTTGGACATAGCGTTGATATTGATAAAGCAAAACCAACTAATTCAGAATTTATAGTAACAATTGCTGATAAACTTAGATTAGAATTTAATAAAGTAGGAGCATAACTTTAAATTTCATATAAAATATGATAAAATCTTATAAAGAGGTGTTACTATGAATAATCAAGAAGCAAGAGAATTTATAGAGGTTTTATCAGAAGGATATAAAAAAAGAAGAAAAAACAATAATTTATCTGAAGATACTGATTTTGTACCTGTAAAGATAATAGAAATATATCATAAAAGTGTAGAAAAACCTCACTTTAAAAATTTAGTAGAAACATATAAGAAAAAATATATTTATAATGAAGCAAGAATAGAAAAAAATATTTCAAGAGAAGAACAAAGAGGTCTTGGGGAAGTATATGATTATGTTTCAAATTTTGATTATGAAAAAGATAACTTTAATATTTTTATATGTGCTATGTTAATACATCAAAAACTTTATTCAAAATGTCCTGATTCATCATTTGGTGGAACATTAAGAGATGATCAAGCAATATTAAAAGGTACTTATATAGATGTTATGCCTGGTATTGAGGCTCAAAAGTATTTTAATTCTTTTATAGGTAATTCTAATTTTATCTTTGAACCTTTAAAAGATGATGATATATTTAGTTATATAAAAGGTTGTATCATAGTAACTGTAAAATTAATTAAAGCTCAACCATTTATTGATGGAAATAAACGTACTTTTAGAGCATTATTAAATTTGATGTTAAAAAGAATTAATATTCCACCTATATATATTGAAATAGAACAAATGGAAGAGTATAAGAAAGCTTTATTTGAAGCTATGATAAATGAAAACTATGAAAGTATAATAAGATTTTATTATTATAAAATATGTGATGCTATTGTAGAATTAGATGTAAAAAATTCTGAGTTAAGAGAGAAAACTGAAATAGTATTTAAATAGTTAGCACTCACACTTGACAAGTGCTAAAAGAGTGATATAATTATTAGTGAATGAGAAATCATTCACTTTTTTGATAGGAGGAGATATTATGGATTTTGAAAGCAAAGATGAAAATGTTTTAGAAAAATATGGTAGAGATATCGTAAAAAATGTTAAAGATGGAAAAGTAGATCCTGTAATAGGTAGAGATGAAGAAATCGCAAGTATTACTCGTATTTTATCAAGAAAGACCAAGAATAATCCAGTACTAATTGGTGAACCTGGTGTTGGTAAAACAGCAATTATAGAAGGTTTAGCACATCGTATTGTAAAAGGTGATGTACCAAATAGTTTAAAAGATAAAACAATCTGGGAACTTGATATGGGGAGTTTAATTGCGGGAGCAAAATATCGTGGTGAATTTGAAGAAAGACTTAAAAATGTTTTAAAAGAAATTAAAAACAGTGAAGGTAAAATAATTCTATTTATTGATGAAATTCATATGATTGTAGGGGCAGGTGCTGAAGGGGCAATGGACGCTGGTAATATGTTAAAACCAATGCTTGCTCGTTCTGAAATACATTGTATAGGTGCAACTACTTTAAATGAGTATCGTAAATATATAGAAAAAGATGGTGCCTTAGAAAGAAGATTTCAAAAAGTTTTAGTTTCAGCACCAAGTGTTATGGATACTATTACTATTTTACGTGGTTTAAAACATCGTTTTGAAGTATATCATGGTGTTAATATTAAAGATTCTGCTTTAGTATCAGCAGCAACTTTATCAGATAGATATATTACTGATAGATTTTTACCAGATAAAGCAATTGATTTAATAGATGAAGCTTGTGCAACTATAAAAGTTCAAATGGATTCAGTTCCAGCTTCATTAGATAAATTAACTAGAGAGATAATGCAACTTCAAATAGAGTATACATCTTTAAAAAAAGAAAAAGATGATATTAGTAAAAATAGAGTAGAAGAGATTAATAAAAAACTATCATCTTTAAAAGAAAGAGAAAATAAATTAAGAAATGATTGGGAAGAAGAAAAACGTATTAATAATTTAATTAAGACTAAGAAAGTTGAATTAGAAAATGATCGTTTTAAATTAGAGCAAGCTGAAAATAATTATGACTTAGAAATGGCTGCTAAATTAAGACATGGAACTATTCCTAATCTAGAACGTGAATTAGAAGAACTACAAAAACAAAATAAATCAGATATATTAAGTGATACTATTGATGATGAAAGTATAGCTTCAATTATATCCAAATGGACTAATATACCAATTAGTAAATTAGTTGGTGGAGAAAGAGAAAAATTACTTAATCTAGTAGATAATATGAAAAAAAGAGTAAAAGGGCAAGATGATGCTTTAAAACTAGTAAGTAACGCTATTTTAAGAGCACGTGCAGGTATTAAAGATCCTAAAAGACCAATTGGTTCATTTATCTTTTTAGGACCTACAGGTGTTGGTAAAACAGAAGTGGCAAAAACACTTGCTAGTGAACTTTTTGATGATGAAAGACATATGGTTAGAATAGATATGTCTGAATATATGGAAAGTTTTAATGTCTCTAGATTAGTAGGAGCTCCTCCAGGATATGTAGGATATGATGAAGGTGGAGAGTTAACTGAGAAAGTAAGAAGAAATCCTTATAGTATAGTATTATTTGATGAAATAGAAAAAGCTCATCCAGATGTATTTAATATCTTACTTCAAATACTTGATGATGGTAGAATAACTGATAGTCAAGGTAGAGCAGT
>Ga0116152_10003930_pt1 | contig 11816 bp, 10 predicted proteins | sample AD_UKC119_MetaG_FD_89894 | JGI IMG/M metagenome (GOLD analysis project Ga0116152, IMG submission 89894) | Active sludge microbial communities of municipal wastewater-treating anaerobic digesters from Hong Kong - AD_UKC119_MetaG | ecosystem: Engineered > Bioreactor > Anaerobic > Digestate...
GCTTTGTCTATTTCCGTATACGGGATATAAGTGCGGAAAGTTTTGTCTTGAAGGGTTATGCGTTCCATGGAACAAAAATAATGATTAAATTTGAACTTTTAACAGTAACAGATCATGAATCCTGAAGTCAGTATCATAATGGGCAGTTTATCGGATATGCCGGTCATGGAAGAAGCCGCCCGTTTCCTTGAACAAATGGAAATTCCTTTCGAGATCAATGCCTTATCTGCACACAGGACCCCGGATAAGGTAGCTGAGTTTGCCCGTAATGCAGCCAAAAGAGGCGTTCGTGTGATTATTGCCGGGGCAGGCGGGGCAGCTCATCTGCCCGGAGTCATTGCCGCCTATGCAGACATTCCCGTGGTAGGAGTTCCCGTCAAGTCATCCAATTCTCTGGCAGGACTGGATTCCATTTTATCCATTCTACAAATGCCTTCGGGAATCCCTGTAGCCACTATGGCATTGGACGGGGCCCGCAATGCGGCCATTTTTGCCGCCGGTATCCTGGCATTAGGGGATAAAGAACTGGCCGGCAGGATGAAAGCATTTCGCCAATCACTTTCACGTAAAGTGGAAGATGCAAATGAATCCATCAAAAAGATCCAATACAAATTTAAGATCTGAATTATAAGATAAAAACAACGCTCATCGGAGGGGAGCGAAAGAGGGGAAAGCATTATGAGAAAAGTTTGTTGTGTGCTCTTATGCAGCACCATTTGGGGTTTTGCCTTTGGACAGAATCCGGAATTCTTATTGGAAGAACTGGCGCAGAACAGCGGGTTTAATCCGGATGACTTAGAAGAGATTTTCAATGCACAAATAAGTCTGAATACAGCTACCAAAGAAGAACTCCAAATGACCGGTTTTCTTTCTTTGTACCAGGTTTGCTCACTGCTGGATTACAGAGAACGTTACGGAAATTTTTTGACGTGGGCAGAAATACCGTTGATGCCCGGTTTTACGGAAAGAGACGCGCAATGGCTCGCCTTGTTTTTTACTTTAGAACCAAAACCGCAATCCCGGCCTGTGAACCTGCGTTCAATCATAAGTAAGGGCAAGCGTTCTCTGATGCTTCAGACACGTACATTTTTTCCCAGGGGAGAACCTTACAGTCCCATAACAGAACAGGAATACTTGAAACGTCCCAATTCCCGTTACCTGGGATTGCCCTGGTACCGGTACGCCCGTTACAATTATAATTATTACGGGAATTTGCAATGGGGCTTTACATTGGAAAGCGATCCGGGAGAATGCTCATTGGCTGATTTCGTGTCATGGCATGTGCATTTGAAGAATGTTGGATCTTTGAAATCCTTGGTGCTGGGAGATTACCGGGCACGTTTTGGACAGGGACTGTTGATATGGAACGGAACTCATTTTGGAACATCGCTTTCCCCTTCGTCATTGTTTAACAAGGAAATGGGCCTAACCGGTTACACTTCCCGGGACGAGAACAAGGCTCTCAAAGGAATAGGGGCCACATTTTCAGTAAAAAATTTTGACATTTCGGTGTTGACCTCCTGTCGCAGGCTGGATGCACGCATTGTAGGGGGAGGATTCACTTCTCTGGTGAAAACCGGGTACCATCGTACGCCCCTGGAAACGGAAAAGAAAAACACACTCACGGCATGGGCCGCCGGGGTGAATCTTTCATATAAAGGGAATGGATGGAAAGTGGGAACTTCTGTTTTGGGCTATGGTTACGATAGGGAGGATTCAACCAGGATTACCTATTACAACCAGTTTAAGAACAGAACGTTGCCTTTTGGCGGTTTGGCGGTGGATTACTCGGGGAGGTATGGCATCTGGCTTTTGTTTTCAGAAATTGCGGTGGATGCGGGATTTTCGCCTGCTTTTTTGGCCGGTGTGATTCGCTATGGCAGGGACGGTGCCAGGGATGCACTGGTTCTCAGGCTTTTTTCGCCTTCTTTTACCTCGGCTTACGGAACGGATGCCGGCAAAAATTCTTCCTCTTCCAATGAAATCAGCGTTCAATTTTCCACTTGCCGGAATATTTTAGAAAAATGGACCCTGACAGGGAATGCCTGGTTTTATTATTTTCCTGAATCCAGATATTTGTGTAGTGACAGGTCTTACGGATGGGATTTCCGAGCGCAACTTCAACGTGACGACCATTTGTTTTCCGTTCGTCAGCAAAGGTCAATCCTGGACAAAGGGATTACAGACAAACAATTTCTGCGTTTGCAAACAGCGTTTTCACTGACAGGTACCCTTTCTCTTGGATTGCGCACAGATGTGGTTAACACTATATTAAAGGGAACAAAAAATGAGTGGGGAGTGGCCGCCTATATTCAATTGGCCTACCATGGTAAGAAAGAGCAATTTGCAGGATCCTTCCGGGTGAGTGTCTTTAATACCCATTCCTGGGACAGCCGTATATACGTTTATGAATCGGATGTGCTTTACGGTTTTTCCGTACCGGCACTTCATGGAAAAGGGATCAGGAGTTATCTGAACATCAAGTACACCCCGTTACCCTATATGGATTTGTGGTTCAGGGTTTCCTGCACTTATAAAGATTATCCGGATGTTGACGCTAAGATTCAGGTTCGGGTTCGCTTTTGACAAAAGGCACAAAATCTTCACCTGTCAGCAGACGCAGGGACGACGGTATGATTTTGAACTTGTAGGGAGGTGTTCCCATGGGTTCGCCGTCGGTTTCAAGGAATCCAGTGTTTTTACTGTTCGGCAGTATCTCCACTATTTTGCCACGTCCGTGAAGTGATTCTTTAAAAGAGTAAACTTCACCGGCAATAAAATGCTTGATCCTCAAACCCAGGGTAACTTTGTTCATAGGACCAACCAGTGTAACGTCAAACAGCCCGTCGTCCGGAATGGCCAGTGGCAGCGCTTTCATGCCGCTGCCAATAAATTTCCCGATTCCCACACTGCAAGTCAGCACGGGCCCTTCGTAAAACATTTGTCCGTCAATTAAAATACGAAGGTCTTTGCACCTGTATAAGATAAACTGGTGGAGCAGGCTGTTCAAATATTGTGCTTTTCCCCTTTTGTTTTCCTGTTCAACTTTCTTTTCGTAATGCCTGATCACGGCGGCATCCAGTCCCATTCCGGCTGCATTGGCAAAATAACGTGTTCTTTCAATCCCGAAATCCTGGAAAGAGACCCAGCCGACATCTGTTAATACGCTTTTCCCTTTTATGATCGTTTCCATGGCTTTTTCATAATCGGTGGGAATGTGGTAGGACGTAACCATGTCATTGCCTGTTCCTATGGGAATAATCCCCAGGGTTATTGAATCTGTGGGGACATCCTGTTGATAGAAAATACCGTTTATCACTTCGTGAAAAGTGCCATCTCCACCAATTACTATGAAATTACGGATGCCTTCACGGATGGCTTCTATGGTAATGGTAACGGCATGATACTTGTGCTTTGTGAAGACGCATTCAAAATTCAGGTTGTGTTCTATGAAAAAGTTAGATATACGCGGCCACATCACCGCTGTTTTTCCCCCGCCGGCTATGGGGTTAAGTATGATCATCCATGGTGTAGAGGACATGATAACAGACTTTGAATTGAAAGTTCAAAAATAAGAATATTTGTGGTATTTGTAGTATATTTGTCAAATTGAAACCAGATAATCAAGACTCATGGGTAAAGTAATCGCCATTGCAAATCAGAAAGGAGGAGTAGGAAAAACAACAACGGCCATTAATCTGGCTGCTTCACTGGCCGTTATGGAAAAGAATGTTTTATTGGTAGATGCAGATCCGCAGGCAAATACCACTTCCGGACTTTGTTTTGACCCGAATTCCGGTAGCGGTGACACGCTTTATGAATGCCTGATAGGAAAAGTCCCTGTTGAAAAAACAATTATTCAAACAGATATTGAAGGCCTCAAACTGATTCCTTCGCACATAGATCTTGTAGGAGCAGAAATTGAGTTGCTTTCGGTTCCGGAACGCGAACAGGTTATGAAACAGAACCTGGATTCCATCCGGCAACATTTTGACTATATCTTTATTGACTGTTCTCCCTCGCTGGGCCTGATCACGGTCAATGCGCTAACGGCTGCAGATTCGGTGATCATTCCGGTCCAGTGTGAGTTTTTTTCCCTGGAAGGTTTGGGGAAATTACTAAACACCATCAAAATTGTACAAAACCGTCTGAATACCCATTTGGCCATAGAAGGATTTTTGCTCACTATGTACGATGTACGTCTCCGTTCTCACAACCAGATAGTGGAAGAAGTCAGGCACCATTTTCAGGATATGGTTTTTCAAACAGTTATTCAGCGGAATGTACGCCTGAGTGAATCCCCTTCACACGGAAAACCTGTGATATTGTATGATGCCGCCTCTGTTGGCAGCAATAATTATCTGAATCTGGCCAGGGAATTTTTAAAGAAAAACAAGCATGACTAAGAAACCGGCTCTGGGAAAAGGTTTGGGAGCCCTGATATCTGAATCGCCTTCCATGGGAGACTGGAAGCCCCGCAATCCTGTGGTGCTTCCGCAAATGGAAGGCACATCTATGGTTGAGATAGCGCAAATAGAAGTAAATCCGGAACAACCCAGAAAAGATTTTAATGAAGAATCCCTTGCCGAGTTGGCTGCTTCCATCAAAACCCTCGGCCTGATCCAGCCCATCACGCTCAGGAAACTTGCTGCAAACCGCTACCAGGTAGTAAGTGGTGAGCGAAGGCTCAGGGCTGCCGGGATGGCGGGTTTGACAAAGATTCCTGCCTATATCCGTCAGGTAGAAGACGGAGAATTGTTGGAAATGGCGTTGGTGGAAAACATACAGCGAGAGAACCTGGATGCCATGGAAATTGCGTTCGGATTTCAGCGCCTGATAGAAGAATGCAGCCTGACCCAGGAGAAATTGGCGGACCGGGTAGGAAAAAAGCGGGCGACTGTTGCCAATTATTTGAGATTGATACAATTACCAGCAGAAATCCAGTTGCTTTTAAGGGCGGGGGCGTTGACCATGGGACATGCCCGTGCATTGCTGTCCCTGGAAGATGATGAAACCCGTTTGGCGCTGGCCCGTAAAATCGTTGATAAAGATTTGTCGGTAAGGAAGGTTGAAGAGATTGTCCGCCCAAAGGATCCGATCCCGGCCAAATCCGAACCTAAGGAAACGGAATTGCCCGATATCTATTACAGGGTTCTGGAAAAAATCGGCAGGTATTTCAATCACAATATCAGCGTGAAAAGAAACCCGAAAGGTGAAGGGGTCTTGTCCATTCATTGCTCCAGTGACTCGGAAATGGAAGCTTTCCTGGATGCATTAGAAAAGAACAATATATAGCCCATCCCGTATTTGTGAAACGTTGCCTGTTCATCTTTATATACCTGTTTGTTTCCGTTACTTTTGTCTACGGGCAGTTTGCCGTGGATATGGGAGATCAGGATGCGCAATCCCGCAGTGACACCACAGTACAGGCAAAAGAACCATTTAAACTGAAAACATATTTTACCGCTTTGGCCGGTAAGGATTCCTTGAAACTGAGCAGGGTGTTTTCCGGGGCAGTAGTCCTTCCGGGCTATTCCCAGGCTTATAACCGCCAGTACTGGAAGATTCCTGTAGTATACGCGGGAATGGGTGCCGGTATTTTTATGGGATATCGTAACAATATGAAATACCTGGAAACGGAAGACGACAAATATGCTTTGTACAGGAATCTGTGTTACGTGGGAGCGGGACTTGTTTACTGGGGAAGTTTGCTGGATGGCGTGGTACAATTCAGGTATGACAAAGAAGTATTGCCGGCCAGGGCCACTCTTTATTCTGTCTTGTTGCCGGGACTGGGCCAGATCTATAACAGGGATTATTGGAAGATTCCCATCATATACGGTGGCCTGATTGCTTGCGGATACTTCTGGCAATATAACGGGATGCAGTACCAACGTTATAAAACCATGTACAACCACGCAACGGCCAGTCCTTCCAGGTATGATGGATGGATGACCCCGGAAAACATAAAATGGTACCGCGATTCTTTCAGGCGGTACCGGGATTATTCAATTATTGCCACAGTCCTGGTATACGCGCTCAATATAATAGATGCAAATGTTTTTGCTCATTTCCAGGATTTTGATATTAGTGATGATCTGACTTTGCGTATAGAACCGGGGATTATTCCCCAGTCCATGTATGCATCTGCCGGATACCCGGGTGCGGGAATACAAATGAGAATTACTTTTTAAAAAAATGAACCTAATCATGAGACCCAAGTACATAGTTCTGCTAATAATTTCCATGACTTTGTTTTCCCAAAGTTCACAGGCACAAATCTTTCGTAAACCCACAAAAAAACAGTTGACCCAACAGGTGGATTCCTTGTTGAAACTGACCGATTCCCTCCAACAGGTAATTCTGACGATGGAATTACCTGCAACCGATACCCTTTTAACGGAAAACGAAATCAACGAGGGCGGATTTGACAACCCTCCCGTGGATTTGACTTTTGAATTCGATTCACTGACTACCGAACAAAGGCTGAGTCTGTATTATCATCAGAATGTGTTGAACCAGATGCCGGATCCCATGACGTTGGAGAACCTGGATACCGCTTTGTTGCGATCCGATATTCCCGATTCTGTCTATATTGACAGGTTGACCCGGATGAATTGTTTTATAAAATTACCTTATAATAACATCGTAAAGAACCACATCATCCACTATACACAAAAAATGCCGGACCGTATTCCTACCATTCTGGGACTGGCCCAATATTATATGCCTCTGTTTGAAGAGATATTCGATTCCTACGAAATGCCGCTGGAACTAAAAGCAATGGCAGTTATTGAATCTGCACTCAATCCCAGGGCCGTTTCAAGAGCCCGTGCAAAAGGCATGTGGCAATTTATGTACAGAACGGCACTTAACTACAACCTGACCATTAATTCTTATGTGGACGAGCGTCTGGATCCAATTGTTTCCGGAGACGCTGCTGCCCGCTATTTGCTGGATTCCTACAGGATTTATGAAGACTGGGTATTGGCCATTGCATCATACAATTGCGGAATAGGCAATGTCAACAAAGCCATTCGCCGGGCCGGCGGATCCCGGGAATTCTGGGATATTTACCCTTTCCTGCCCCGTGAAACACGTGGTTATGTACCGGCTTTTGTAGCTGCTCTTTATACCATGCGCTATTATAATGAACACAACATTAAACCACTTCCTGTTGAAATGCCTGCCCATGTGGACACTTTTGAAGTGAACAAGATGTTGCATTTTGAGCAGGTTACATCATTCCTGGATATTTCCCTTGACCAGTTGCGGGATTTGAATCCGCAATATGTAAAAGATATAGTTCCCGGGGTGGAACGTCCTTATATCTTACGGGTTCCCTTTGAATACAGTGGAGAATTTGCAGCACTTCAGGATTCCATTTTTTCTTACAAGGACAGTGTTTATTTTAACCCGCTAATATTGAATACGCAGGCTAAATCTACCGATACACAAATTACACACAGGGTACGCAGCGGACAGACATTAAGCCATATTGCTTATCGTTACGGGGTAAGGATCGCAGATATCAAATACTGGAACGGACTTCGTTCAGACAGAATCATGCCAAACCAGCGACTGATCATCTACACAGACAGGAATGCCGCTCCCCGCGCTTCCACGCAAAGTGCCTCGGCTGCTACAACAGCTCAGGGAAACCTGATTACCCACAAAGTCAGAAAAGGGGAAACACTAGGAGGAATTGCCGAAAAATACGGGGTGAGCGCAGCAAATATCCGCTCCTGGAATAATATGAGAAATAGCACGATATATGCCGGAGGAACCCTTAAAATCTATACATCGGCCACCCTTGCCACATCCCATGATGGTGATTTTGAGTACTATACCGTTAAATCCGGGGACAGCCTCTGGGATATAGCCAACAAATTGGGTATAACCGTGCAAAACATCCGATCCCTGAACAGTCTGGGAGACCGGTCCAGGATTTATCCGGGACAAAAATTAAAAGTACGCAAAATGTGATCTAGGCAGGATCAACATCTATCCTGCATTGTGCGGGAGAACAAAAATTCTGGATAAGTACCTCTGAAAGGTTGTCTTTGACATCACGTACTTTAATCCTTGGCGGGATAATAAGTTGTATCCTGTACGAAAACAGGATTTTGTGGTTTCCTACAGGAGAAAACGGGCCATCCACACGAACCGGCAAATTTTTATTTCTCAGGAGTTCACCTATTTCTGAAGCTTTTTTATACGCTGTGTTTTTTTGGTAATGGGATACAGTAACAGTTATCATACGCGTGTAAGGCGGATAACCGTAACGGATCCTTTCATCCAGCAACAGCGATAATGGTGTAGAAAGATCTCCTTCCTTAATCCATTGGTAGAAAGGGTGATTCATATCTGAGGTTTGCAGGAATACAGGAATCGGAGTTTTTTGTGCAGCCGCCAGGATCAACGCATGAACTGTGAATTGAAGAGCCTGTTCGGTAGCCCGAAAATGCTTTCTGGATAAAAGCTTTTCTGTATGCAAAAAACAGATCATTCCCGTTTTGTCATCAATGAAATGATGTATCTGGTACGGCCTGCATACTTTCATCCCGGGATCCTTGGGAGCATCTTCCAGGTAATCCGGATCGCATTCAACCAAAAGTACGTCTTTACCAGCGGCAGTCACTTCCCCGGCTTCTCTTGCCGTACGTTGGCTTTTAAGTGTGTCAACAAGATTCAGGTGTTTAGCGGGAAAATGCATTTGGGGAATAACGTTAATGCGTTCAAATTTCCCTTTTACCAGGTTGTAATACGTTTCAATAGACGGTACAACAGATCCCAGGACAACCTGTGCACGGAACATCTGTCCCAGCATTAGGGCTGTATCCCTTGCGTGAATATACGGAACGGAATCTTGTTTTTTATGACCGGGATGTTCCTCCATATCTACCACAATCATACCCAAACGTGTAAAGGGAAGAAAAAGGGCATGATGCATGCCGCAGACAATACACGGATTGCCTGCGTAAAGTTCTTTTTGTGCATGGCTTTGTTCTTTCAGAGTTCTTTTGGAATGAAAACAATGCAGTTTTTCTCCAAAAGAAGGCAACAATGCTTCATACAATTTATCACAAGTAATTCTATCCGGTCCCAAAACCAGGCATTGTCCACCTGCCAAAATGGTTTTCTGCAGGTGTTCCCTGTAAAAATCCATTTTCCCTGTTCCGTTGACATATAGAGGTTTGCCTACTTCGCTTTGTAAGAAAGACGTTGCCCCGGTAAATGCATTGCGCCTTTTAAATTTCCACAGGTTCAATGATGTTTTGGCGACAGTCCCCGGGGGACACATATAATAACTTCCTACCCATTCCCAGAATTTTAACGTTTTTTCCGGGATAACAGGCAGCGATTTTTCCATCCCTTCAATTTCTTTGTAGGTTTCCCCGGATACCGGGTGGGTTCTGTTTTGGTGTAGGTGCCATACAACCCCCGTATACATTTTCCTGCCTACGGGCGCCTGGACTTGCTTTCCAATAATTATTTCACCTTCCAGGTTCCCGGGTATTCTGTATGTAAGCGGGCCTTCCAGGGCAAGAGGAAAAATTATGTCGGCATACGTATCCATTACAGACTCCGCACTTTTTCCGCCACCTGTTCCATAAGCCAGTAAGGCGTAGAAGTTGCACCGCAAACTCCCACGGAATCTCCCGGTCTGAACCATGAGGGATCAATATTTTCCGGATTCTCAATAGAATAACTGCGGGGATTGGCTTCTTTACAGGTCCGGAAAAGGACTTTCCCGTTTGAGCTTTCCTTTCCTGCCACAAAGAGTATCAGGGATTTGCCTCTGGCAAAATGTGTGAGTTTTTCCTGCCTGCCGTCAACCTGGGCACATATGGTGTTGAAAATTTTCAACATTTTGGGATCGATTCCTTTTTCCTCCATTAAAAGATGTAATTTTTCCGCCATCTTTTTATATTCTCCCGGGTTCTTGGTAGTTTGTGAAAACAGGGATACGGGGCCGCCAGAAAAAACGATCAGATCTAAATCTTTTAACGTTTCAATCACTATGGCATCCCCGGAAACCTGTCCCAGCAATCCCACCACTTCTGCATGCCCTTTTTTCCCGAATATCAGGATCTGTCCTCCCACAGGTTTGATCCTGTGGTGTTCTTCCAATATTTTTTTCTGCAATTGCAATACCACGGGACAGGTACATTCCAAAAGGGCAATTTTATTGAAACGGGCTATTTCATAAGTAAGCGGGGGTTCTCCGTGTGCCCTGATCAACACGGTGGACCCTTCCGGGAGACGGTTCATGTCTTCCCGCCGAATTACTTTTAATCCCTTGGTTTCCAAGCGTTGCAGTTCTTCATTATTATGCACTATGGCTCCCAGTGAATAAACTGTTTTCTTTTCATCCAGGGCTTGTTCGGCACATCTTATGGCATGGATGACTCCGGAACAAAAACCGGACTGTTTATCTATTTCAACCTGATATCCCATTTTTCCTCCATGATTTTCTTAAACCAGGCCATTTGTTCTTCTACAGTCATCTGGCCGTTGTCCAGCAATAAGGCATCCGCTGCTTTGACCAGCGGGTGCGTTTTCCGGTGAGAGTCCAGGTAATCCCGCTCACGCACATTGGCCAATACCTGGGAAAATGTGGCATCCATTCCTTTTTCCCGCAATTCCCGCAATCTGCGGTTGGCACGAATCTCTGCCGGAGCGGTCATGAAAATCTTTAACTCGGCTTGTGGAAAAACGGCTGTGCCAATATCTCTTCCGTCCATGACGATTCCTTTTTTCCGGCCCCATTCTCTAAGTTGCATGTCCACAAAATCACGGACAAGGGGAATTTCGGATACAGGACTTACATGGTGTGATACTACCATACTGCGGATGCGATCTTCTACATCTTCCCCGTTCATATAGGTGTGGTTCTGACCCGTTACAGGATCTTTTTTAAAGGTCAGGCGGATATCTTCAAGATGTCCGGTAACGGCCCGGACATTTGGCTTTCCATCGGGATCTATCCATCCATTGTCCAGTGCGTATAAAGTCACTGCCCTGTACAAGGCTCCGGAGTCCAGGTATGTATAATCCATAACCCCGGCAATGGCTTTGGCGAATGTACTTTTTCCCGTAGAAGAATGGCCGTCTATAGCAATGATGATCTTCTTCATAATGTGACCCAAATGTAAATGAAAATCTCCTATTTCTGAAATTCCCACTATCTTTGTAGCCGATATAAGAAGGCTGTATGAGAATTTTGATCGTTGATGATGAGAAAAGTATAAGGAATACCCTGAAAGAAATCCTGGAATACGAAGATCACCAGGTGGTGCTTGCAGAAAACGGAGAACAGGCACTATCTGTTCTGGAGCAGGGTAAAGTGCAGATAGATACTGTTTTTTGTGATATAAAAATGCCGGGTATAGACGGCATTGAAGTACTGGAAAAAATCCAGGAAATGGATCTGGATGCCCCGGTTATCATGATATCCGGTCACGGCAATATTGATACTGCAGTGGAGTGTATTAAAAAAGGTGCCTACGATTTCATTGAAAAACCGCTGGACCTGAACCGCATCCTTATCACTTTGAGAAATGCCAACGATAAAACTTCCCTGGTACAGGAAAACAAAAAACTTAAAAAGAAAGATACCAAGGTTCCGCCGCTCATTGGTCAGTCTCCTGCGATCACACGCATATGGGATATTATTGACAAGGTAGCGGCTACGGATGCACGTGTTCTGATAACCGGATCCAACGGAACCGGCAAAGAACTGGTGGCGCGCTGGCTGCATGAAAAAAGTACACGCTCCAAAATGCCTTTTATTGAAGTCAATTGCGCAGCCA
>Ga0116152_10003931_pt1 | contig 11815 bp, 12 predicted proteins | sample AD_UKC119_MetaG_FD_89894 | JGI IMG/M metagenome (GOLD analysis project Ga0116152, IMG submission 89894) | Active sludge microbial communities of municipal wastewater-treating anaerobic digesters from Hong Kong - AD_UKC119_MetaG | ecosystem: Engineered > Bioreactor > Anaerobic > Digestate...
CAACAAGATCAAGCATTATCGCCGCATCTTTTCGCGTTTCCAGAAAACCGCTCACCACTTCATGGCCTTCCTGCACTTGGTTGCCTTCCTCATTTGGACTCGATGAAATGTCAACAGAACCTAACCATTGGTGCTAGTTTTTAGGCTGAGTTGAAGCGGCCACAACCGTCCCCATGTCAGCTTGCAGGTACATTCCAAGCTGACCATTAAAGGAGAGCGGTCATGACCAGCATCGACTTGATCACAGACCTGTTTTGCCGGATCGATGATCGGATGAAGGCCTTGCCCAAACATCCCCAAGCCACGCTGTGGCCCAGCGAAGTGGTCACCTTGGGGGTGTTGCACGCCCTCAAAGGGGTCGGCAACCGCGCTTTTTATCGCTGGCTGACACGAGACTACCAGCCCCTGTTTCCCCACCTGCCCGAGCGGACCCAGTTGTTTCGTCAGTTCAAGACCCATCGGCAATGGACCCTGTTGTTTCTGGCGCCGCCCACCCTGTTGGGCGTCGTGGACAGCTACGGCATCGAACTGATCCATCCGCTTCGGGAAGGGCGCAGCCCGGCCAGATCGGTGGGAAGGGACACTCCAATCATCGATAGATCGTTGGCTGCAAGCTCTGTCTATTGGTCAATCAGTGGGGTGAGGTTGTCGGTTGGTTGGGGGCGTCGGCCCACGCCCACGATATGAACCGCCCCGGATTTCGTGGAGGCTCGTTGGTGTGAGTCACGCAGTGACTGTCGCAAGCCTGCTTCCCAGCGGTCAGGTATGCTGCGCTTTCCGCTGCGGTAAAGGCTGGTAGTTTGGGCAACAATCCAAAACCGTCGGTGTAAGGTGGCTCGGCATCATTAGCGGCTGTTGGGCGCGGCAAAACAGGAGTTGCCGAGCTCTCGGCATCCGCTGCGCCGGAATTGAACAGTATCCCAAGGCTCAGAAGCAAAGCGATCAAGCACGGCCAATAAATAGGTTTACCGTCAAACAGTTTTAGTGAAAACATCAAGCTATTCCAAAATCAATTAAGTTCAAGGGAGAAGAACAAGGATTAATATGAAAATTCACACAGCAAAATGCAACCAATATGTCAGGTCTTTATAACCATATTAATGCCAATAAAAACCATTCTGTCAAGGGTACAGAGATAGACTTATGCGTGCCTTCGTGCTTGGCAACTACATGAACGCCAACTTTTTATACGTGGATCGCCTGCCTCTGGCCGGCGAATCCTTGGCGGCCACGCGCATCTTCCAGGAACACGGTGGCAAAGGGTTAAACCTGGCCGTTGGACTGCACCGTTTGGGCGTTACCGTGGACTTGCTGATGGCGGTGGGAGCCGACGAAGCGGGCGCGGCGGTCAAGCGCCGGCTTGACGAGGAAGGGATGGACACCACGCGGGTTTTAACTTTGGGACCAAATTCCGGTTACGGCGTCGGCTTCATCGCCCCGGATGGTCGGAACTTCCTGGCGATTCACTTGGGCGCGAATGCGCTGTTGACCGCTGAGTATGTCGATCAAGCGCGCGATGTCTTCGTCCATGCAGATTGGGTAGTGGCGCAGTTTGAAATTCCTGATCCGGTCATCCTGCACGCTTTTCGCCAAGCCCGCCGGCTCGGCAAACATACCTACCTGAATCCCTCGCCGTGGCGTCAAATCGATAACGAGTTACTGGCGCTAACCGATGTGCTGGTGGTCAATGCCAATGAAGCAGCGTTGATGTTCGATCAGTCGGATCTGGAGAAGCTGACCTCGCAGGATTGGTCAGAGCAACTGCCCAAGCTGGCCCGACAACTCGATTGGATGGGTCGGTTGTTGGTCGTTACCCTGGCTGAAACGGGTTGTGTAGCCTTGGACGAGGTGGGGCAAGTCGTGAGCCGGCCCGCCTACCCAATCCAGCAGGTCGATGCCACCGGCGCGGGCGACGCTTTTGGTTCTGGATTGGTATGGTCACTGCTACGTGGTCTGTCCCTGACCGAAGCGTTACGCGTCGGCAATGCTTGCGGCGCGCTCATCGCCGCCCGCGAAGGCATCCTGGACGGCCTGCCTCGGCGCGCCACAGTGGATACTTTGATGGCAGCGGCGGCTGTTCCAGGTTGAGCGTGAGGCGGTAAGCATAGGCATCTCCGCGAAAAGTGCCTTCAACATATTCGATCATTTGCTGGGAAGCGCTATACGTTTTACGCTTCAGGAGCAGGCACGGGCCAGGTTCGGCAAATTCGAACACCGCCATTTCCGTGGGAGAACTCATGACGGCCTCAATCGTTTGTTCGCCACAGGTCAAGGCGATACCACAATATTCATAGAGATACTGGTAGATCGAACCCACGACATTCCATTCGGTCAGCGCTGGTGCGGCGCTTAGATCATACCAGGCCACTTCCCGCGACAGCGGCGTGCCATCGCCCAGTCGTACCCGCACCAGACGCAGAAATTGCGCGGTGGTCGGGCGCTCAAACAGCGAAGATAGGGTGCGATCCGTCACGATGTCTCGTTCCATCAGGCGGGTAGAGGGCTTCATGCCCAGTTCCCGCATTTCCTCGGTAAACCCCTTGAGGCGTCCCAGGCGCGGGGACAAGCGCGGCGGCGTTTTGACAGCCACGCCCGCGCGGCCATGGGTGGATAAATAATCCTTGGCCCGCAATTCGTCGTAGGCCCTGCGTACCGTGGTGCGACTGAGCTGTAGTTTTTCGGCTAATACCCGTTCAGATGGCAGGCTTTGGCCAGGGGGGATCTCTCCCGATTCGATGAGTTGGGTGAGCTTATCCGCTACTTGTAGATAGCTGGGCGCAGCCATTTCGCGGTCGGGGACTAAATGCTCGATCAGTTGCTCTGACTTCATGGCGGTCACGGAATGAGACTATACGGATAAAAATCAAACTGTGAGTATTTCGGGCCAAATTGTCCACTGATTCCGGGACAAATCACCCATGTGATGCGGTGGTCCGATCAGGTGTACTGACCTCGATTATTTGGACACTCAAATCGAGATATTTAAAAACGTCCGGGCAGTGTCATCACTGGTGGCGGTGGCGGGCGTGCATGGCCAACCGGCGCTGCTGATGCGTCGCGCCGGGTTGCACGACATTCCCGGCAAATTGCTGCTGTCGGCCAGTCTGCCGCAAGCGCTGGCGCGAGTGAGGCATTATTTGGGCGAAACCGCGACCGGTCGGCCCTTGCTGACCGAGCAGATTTCCTGAAGGCTGGGGCAGGACTTTCGCCGCTTCGCCACTGGACGGCATGACAGACCGGGCGAAAGTCCTGGATGAGGATGCTCCGTTTCGGATCGGACCGCTTTACCGGTGAAGCAGATGTTCCTGCGCATCGACCGCGGCAATGGCGGTCATGTTGATGATCCGCCGGGCGGTCGCCGAGCGAGTCAGAATATGCGCTGGCTTGGCCAGGCCGAGCATGATCGGTCCCACCGAGACGCTGTTGGTTACTTCCTTGAGCAGATTATGGGAGATATTGGCGGCATCGGCATTGGGCATGATCAACAGGTTGGCTGCACCCTTCAGTTGCGAATGCAGGAATACCCGACTGCGCAATTCCTCGGACAAGGCGGCATCGCCGCGCATCTCGCCGTCCACCTCCAGATCGGGTGCGCGCTGGCGGATGATCCGCAACGCCTCCGCCATCTTGCGGGCCTGCCGCGACTTGTGCGAACCGAAGCTGGAGTGGGATAGCAGGGCGATTTTCGGCGGCAGGAAACGGCCGACTTCCTCGGCCGCCAGCAAGGTGATGTCGGCGATTTCCTCGGCCGTTGGGTTGGTGTTGATGTCGGTGTCGCAGAAGAACAACGGTCCTCGCGAAGTAATCAACATGTTCATGGCCGCCGGGGTCTTGACGCCTTCGCGCAGACCCACGATGTCCAGCACATATTCCACATGATCGGGAAAACCGCCGATCAATCCGCACAGCAGGGCGTCGCCGTAACCGAGGCGCAGCATGAGCGACCCGATCACCGTGGCGCGGGTGTTGACCCGGACCCGGGCTTTGTTGGGATCGACCCCGTAATGTCCGCGTAACTTGTGGTATTCCTGCCAGCATTCCTCGTAGTAGGGGTTGTTCTGGGGGTCGATGATCTCAAAATCCTGATCGGGACAGATGCGCAGACCCAATTCGGCGATGCGCTGCTCGATGCGCCCGCGCCGCCCGATCAGGATGGGTTTGGCGAGACCATCGTCGATGACGCCCTGCACCGCCCACAGCATCCGTTCTTCCTCGGCTTGGGCATAAATCACCCGCTTGAGATCGGTCTTGGCACGATCGAACACCGGACGCATGATCAAACCGGAACGGTAGACGCGCTGGCTGAGCTGGGTGCGGTAGGCGGTAAAATCCTCGATCGGGCGGGTGGCGACGCCGCTGGCCATCGCCGCCTTGGCGACCGCCAGCGGCAAGGTGAGCAGCAGGCGCGGCTCGAACGGCTTGGGAATCAGGTATTCCGGCCCGAAGGTGATTTGCTGATCGCCGTAAGCGGCGGTTTCCTCCTGGGAATGCGGCTCGCGCGCCAGTTCCGCCAGAGCACGGACGCAGGCCAGTTGCATCTCCTGATTGATCGTGGTGGCGCCCACGTCCAGCGCGCCCCGGAAGATGTAGGGAAAGCAGAGGACGTTGTTGACCTGGTTGGGATAGTCGGAGCGGCCGGTGGCGATGATGGCGTCGGGCCGCGCGGCCAGGGCCTCCTCCGGCATGATTTCGGGCACGGGATTGGCCAGCGCCAGAATCAGCGGCTGATCGGCCATGGTTTTCACCATATCTCCGGTGAGCACCCCGGCCTTGGACAGCCCCAGGAAAATATCCGCGCCGACGATCGCCTCGCCCAGGGTGCGCGCCGGAGTGTCGGCGGCATAGGCGGCTTTCTCCGCATCGAGATTGCCGCGTCCCTGATAGATGACGCCCCGGCTGTCGCAGACGATGACGTTTTCCCGCCGCAGGCCCAAACCGAGCAGCAAATCGAGGCAGGCGATGCCGGCCGCGCCGGCGCCGGAGGTGACCACCCTGACCTCGGCGATCTTCTTGTTGACCAGCGACAAGGCATTGAGCACGGCGGCGGCGGTGATGATGGCGGTGCCGTGCTGGTCGTCGTGGAACACCGGGATTTTCATCCGGTCGCGCAGCCGGCGTTCGATCTGGAAGCATTCCGGCGCCTTGATGTCTTCCAGATTGATGCCGCCGAAACTCGGTTCCAGGCTGGCGATGATCTCGACCAGTTTGTCGGGGTCGCGCTCGCTGATTTCGATATCGAACACATCGACGCCGGCGAACTTCTTGAACAGCACGCCCTTGCCTTCCATCACCGGTTTGGCCGCCAGCGGGCCGATATCACCCAGGCCCAGCACGGCGGTGCCGTTGGTGATGACCGCCACTAGATTGCCGCGAGCGGTGACGGTGGATACCTCGCGGGGATCTTCGACAATCACCTCGCAGGCGGCGGCGACGCCGGGGGAGTAGGCCAGCGCCAGATCGATCTGGTTGGCAAGCGGCTTGGTTGGGGTGACTTCGATCTTGCCGTAGGGAGCCATGCGATGGTAGCGCAGGGCGCGTTCGTCGAAATTGTCAGCCATGGGGGTTCGAGCGATTCCTGGTGAGGTGATGGTGAGGTCCCGGATTCTCTAAAAAGGCAGAGAATGGAATATTCAAGCAATTTACGTGCCGCGTTTTGCGTTTGAATGGATTGGCCCAAAGTTTCTGGCTGGCGGCTTGGTGGTTGTCGGCCCACCGTCGGCCAATCCAACGCAAGCGCTGGCACGGTGCGGTATGATTTGAGTGAAGCCTGATCGACTGGTTCTTACTGGCCGGGTAGATCGTCTGAAAATCGCTTGAAGAGGAGATCCGTCGATGCTGGTGTTGCCCGACGATTTCGAACCCGGTCTGGTTCGCTCGCCGGTTGCCAGGGAAGCCGGTTGGTGGTTTGTGTTCGGAGGCAGCGAGCTGCTGGTACGATCCGACGGAGCCGAGGCCGAGTTGCCGGTGGCGGTGGACTGGCCGTTTGCCGGTTGGCCGGTGGTGCGCCGCCTGTATCTGGGAACGCTGCGCGGCCGACCCTGCCATGCCGTCGAGGTGGCGGAAGTACCACCGCCGCCGGGGATGGCGTTCGAAGGTTTGCGCGGTTTGTGGTCGCGGCTGGACGAGACCCTGTTGGGGGTGGCTGGTCATGCTCTACAGTTGATCGAATGGGACCGCACGCACCAATATTGCGGTCGTTGTGGCACGGCCACCCAGCGGCGCGACGATGAACGCGCCCGATGCTGCGCGGCCTGTGGGTTGGCCGCCTATCCGCGACTGTCGCCGGTGGTGATGGTGCGTATCAGCCGGGGACGCGAGATCTTGCTGGCTCGCGCGCCGCGCTTCCTGCCGGGGGTCTATAGCGTGCTGGCGGGCTTTGTCGAAGCCGGCGAGACGCTGGAGCAGGCCATTCATCGGGAGGTGGCGGAGGAGGTGGGTGTTCGGGTCAAGAACCTGCGCTATTTCGCTAGCCAATCATGGCCGTTCCCGCATTCCCTGATGATCGCCTTCACCGCCGACCATGCCGAAGGCGAGCTGCGGGCCGACGGGCAGGAAATCCTGGAAGCTCGCTGGTTTGCGCCGGAGCATCTGCCGGGGTTGCCCAGCCCGATGAGCATGGCATGGCGCTTGGTCGAGGACTTTGTGACGCGCGCCGGGTAGGGCGCAAGCGACTCTTGGAGGCCCGCGATGTTCGAGCGATCCAGCAAAACCCCCGCCGTGCCGGCGGACCATGGCCCGATTCGGGAACGGGCGCGTTTCGCGGCCTTGTGGGAACGGCGGCTGAGTGGTGGTCGCGCGTTGGCGGAAACGGTGCATGCCCGGCTGGTCGAACTCTACGAGGAACCGCATCGCCGCTATCATACTTTGGATCATGTCCGGCATTGCCTGGAAGAATTCGACCGGGTGGCGGCGTTGATGGACGATCCCGACGCCGTCGAAATAGCACTCTGGTTCCATGATGCGGTTTACCGGTCGGGTGCGATGGATAACGAACGACGCAGCGCCGATCTGTTCCGGCAGTGGTCGGAGGGACACGCGGATGCCGCTTTCCTGCAACAGGTGGACGATCTGATTATGGCTACCACCCACCGCGACCCGCCCATCCAGCGCGACGAGCGCTTTGTCGTCGATATCGACCTCTCCAGCTTTGGGTTGCCGTGGGCGGCATTCGAACAGGATGGCCACCGAATTCGCGCCGAATGCGCGGAGATCGGCGACGAAGCCTACTATCCGGGCCAGCTGCGCTTCCTGCTGTTCCTGCAAGGCCGGCCGACTTTCTTTTTAACCGAATTTTTCCAGCAGCGTTACGAGCGGATCGCGCGTAACAATATCCACCGGGTCATCGAAAACTTGCGTGCGCGTGGCTACGGCTGAAACCAGCATCGGCATTTTCCGGGAGTGCGGGGCATGAAACTGAAATTCAGCAACCTGAAGGCCATGCGGGAGGAGCAGGTGGTATCCCAGCGGCAAGTGGCGGCGGCCGTCTTGTTCGCCGATATCTGCGGCAGCACCCGCCTGTTTGAAAAATACGGTGATCGGCGGGCGCGGCAGATCGAGACGCGGGTGCTGGACGTGCTGACCTCGGGCACCGTCGCGCATGACGGCGTGGTGATCAAAACCATCGGCGATGAAATCATGAGCCGGTTTGCGAGCGCGCAACAGGCGGTAAGCGCCGCCTGCGAGATGCATCGCGCACTCAAGGAGGACAAGGAATTGGCCGAATTGAACATCGCCGTCAAGATTGGTCTGCATTACGGGCCGGTCCTGGTCGAAAAGGGCGACTTGTTCGGCGATGCGGTGAACGTCGCCGCTCGGATGGTTTCCCTAGCTAAGGCTGATCAGATCATCACCACACGAGAGACCGCGGAGTGGCTGCCGGCCGATCTGGCCCAGATGATCCGCGACCTCGGACGGTCGTGGGTGCGAGGCAAGAAAGATGAGGTGGACATTGTCGAGATCATCTGGCACGACTCCACCAGCCTGACCCAACTGGCCAGCGGCGGCCAGGAGGAATTGCGCAGCCTACTGTTTGCCCGACTGGTGCTGGACTATCGCGAACGGACCATCGAAGTGGTGCCCGGCTCACAAACTTTCACCATGGGTCGCGGTGAGCGAAGTAATCTAGTGGTGGACCGGGAATTGGTGTCCCGCAGTCACGCTGGCATTGAGTTTCGGCAGGGCAAGTTTGTGCTGGTGGACCACAGCACCAACGGAACTTATCTACTACTGGAAAACGGTGCGCGTTTTTTCGTGCGGCGCGAGGAGTTCGCCTTGCACGACCAAGGGGTGATTTGTCTGGGGCAGGCGATCGCCGACGGCGATCCCGATCTGATCCGTTATCGGTGCGTGCATGGGTGATGCGCGCCGAGTAACTAAACGTGGCGTGTCCAGACCAGAGTGCGGTTGTTGACCGGCATCGGATAATCCCGCCGAAATCGTAGACCGTTATCCCGCGCAAGCCGGTCGAGATCGCTGAAGTCGCGAATCCCGCTGGCCGGATCGCGCTGTTTCAGCATCTGGTCGAACGCGGCGTTGCTGGCGCTGGTATGGCGACCGTTATCATTGAACGGCCCATACAGGCAGAACGCTCCGCCGGGTTGCAATACCTGGCCGATACCCCGAAACAAGCCCTCCACCGCGGGCCAATGCATGATGTGGGTGGTATTGGCGGAAAACACACCCGCTGCTTGAGCGACCGGCCACGGTATGCGGCAGGTGTCCAATTCCAACGGTTGGCGTAGGTTCGGCAGACCCGCCTCGTCGATCCATAGTCGAATGCCGGGCAGGTAGTCGGCCTGATCGGTCGGTTGCCAGTCCAGGTACGGCAATTCCCGCGCAAAGTGAACGGCGTGTTGCCCGGTGCCGGCGCCGATTTCCAGAATCAGGCCCGGCTCGGTAAAGACCTCCCGCAATACCGCCAGAATGGGCGCTTTGTTCTGTTCGCAGGCTTCGGAATAAGGCTTGGCGTAAAGGTTCATGGCGCGATTGGTCGTTAGAGCACCTGCTTCAGGAATGCCTGGGCCCGAGATTCTCGCGGCGCGGTGAAAAATTGCGCCGGCGGCGCGTCTTCCAGAATGCGGCCAGCGTCCATGAACAGCACTCGTTGGGCGACCTCGCGGGCGAAACCCATTTCATGGGTCACCACCGCCATGGTCATCCCTTCGCGAGCCAACTGCTTCATTACATCCAGCACCTCGCCGACCATTTCCGGGTCCAGCGCGCTGGTCGGTTCGTCGAACAGCATCACCTTGGGGTCCATGGCCAGGGCACGGGCGATGGCTACCCGCTGCTGCTGGCCGCCGGATAGTCGCGAAGGATACTCGTTCGCCTTCTCGGCGATGCCAACCTTGGTCAGCAGCGCCATGGCTTTCTGGTTGGCCTCACTGGCCTTGCGCTTGCGCACCACCCGCTGCGCCAGGGTGACGTTTTCCAGCACGGTCTTGTGCGGGAACAGGTTGAAGTGCTGGAACACCATCCCCACCTCGCGGCGTACGGCGTTGAGGTTGGTTTTGCTGCCAGCGAGGTCGATGCCGTCGATGACGACCCGTCCGTCGTCGAATTCTTCCAGGCCGTTCAGACAGCGGAGAAAAGTGGATTTGCCCGACCCGGACGGGCCGATGATCACCACAACCTCGCCCTTGGCGATCGCGGTGCTGACATCGTCCACCGCCCGCACCGTCTGGCCGCGCCCCTCGAACACCTTGACCAGATTGCTGACTTCAATCACTGCGGGCGAACCTCCGTTCCAGCCAGAAGAGCAGTTGCGACAGTACCGAGGTGACCACCAGGTAGAGCAGGGCGACCGTGAACCAGATCTCGAAGGTGGCGAAGCTGGCGGTAATGATCTCGCGCCCGCTCTTGGTCAGGTCGGTGATGGCGATGACCGACACCAGCGAAGAATCCTTGATCAGGCTGATGAACTGTCCAGCCAACGGCGGTAGCACTCGTTTGAAGGCTTGCGGCAGCACGATGTAGGCCATGTTCTGAAAGGCGCTCATGCCCAGCGAGCGCGCTGCTTCGGTCTGGCCCTTGGCAATGGACTGGATGCCGGCGCGGATGATCTCGGCGATGTAGGCGCCGACGAACAATGCCAAGGCTCCGATGCCGGCGACGATGCGATCCAGGTTCAGCACCGTGCCGATGAAGAAATAGAAGATGAAGATCTGCACCAGCAATGGCGTGCCGCGGATCAGCTCGATATAGATCACCGCCAGCCCGCGTAGGACAGGGTTGTCGGAAATGCGGCACAGGCCGGTGATCAGGCCGATCAGCAGGCCGACCAACCCGGAAACGAAGGAAATCCAGATGGTGATCCACAAGCCCTGGGTCAGCGGTCCGATCCGCCATTCATGGTTGTCGCCGACGCTGTCTTCCCGGTCGAGGGTATCGCCGACCGCCACCTGCACGGTTTCCACCGGCAGCACGACCGGAGCGCCGCCGTCGGCGGGCGTGACGACGACCCGGCTCAGCGCGCCGTCGGCCTGGATGGCACTGACCCGGCCGGCGATCGGCGATTCCTGGGGAACCTCGGCCCGGTAGGCGAAGTATTGCGGCACCCGTTCCCAGCGCCATTCATAGTGAACGCGCTTGGTGGCGACCCACAGACCCGTCACCAAGCCGATCAGGATGGCGGCGAGCAGCAGATACCAGGGCCAGGTGGCGGGACGATGCTTGAGCGCCACGACTTACTGTACGTCTTTCAGCCAATCGGTATTCTTGAACCACTTCTGGTACAGCTTATCGTAGGTGCCGTCCTGCTTGACCTTGACGAGGAACTCGTTGAGCCATTTGATGAATTCGGGGTTGCCCTTGCGCACGCCCCAGCCGAGCGGTTCGCTGGTGAAGGGTTGGTCCAGAAAGACCAGCTTGCCCTCGCCGCGCTGGCCGATGGCGACCGCGTTGTAGGGCGAATCGTAGACGAAGGCGTCGGCCTTGCCGTTGACCACTTCCATGACCCCTTCCGCTTCGGTCTCGAAGGACAGATAGGTGGCCTTGGGCAGGTACTTCTTGGCGGCGATTTCGCCGGTGGTGCCGAGCTTGGAGGCGATTTTGTACTTGGGCTTGTTCAGATCCTTATAGGACTTGATCTTGCCCTCCAGTGCCTTGCGCAGCAGCACGGTCTGACCGATCACCATGTAGGGTTCCGAGAAGTCGATGGTTTCGGCGCGCTCCTTGGTGATGGTCATGCCGCTCATGATGATGTCGCATTTGCTGGTGATCAGCGCGGGGATGATGCCGTCCCAGGCCGTGCTGCTCAGTACCAGTTTGACGCCCAGCGCCTCGGCCATCAGCGCCGCCAGATCGGGATCGAAGCCGACGATCTGGCCGCGTTTGTCGGTGATTTCGAACGGCATGTAGGCCGGTTCCAGACAGACTTTCAGCTCGCCCCGTTCCTTGATTTCGTTGAGCACGTCGGCTCGGGCGGGAGCCCCGGACAGAGCGAGCAGCAGGCCAAGGCCGACACCAAGCGCAACCAGGAATTTTTTCATGGAATCGTGACTCCTTTGGTTATTGTTAGGCGCGGCCGGCAAAACCCATGGCCGAGTGTCGGTCATGATATACAAAATTCATCCTACTGTAATATGGTGGTCAAGTGGATTTGCCCTCGTCGAGCAATTCCCTGATCACCATGCGGATGCCGCATTTGGGGCAGCGCGGCATTTCTTCGATCGGGATGTAGATGATTTCGGAATAACGGCACTTCGGGCATGCGACCTGCACGGGTTCTGCTTTATCGCGTTGCATGGGCCAACTCCTCGCCGGCAGGGGCGGTTTGATGGAGCAATTGGGCGATGGCCCGTTCGAAACGACGCAG
>Ga0116152_10003932_pt1 | contig 11813 bp, 10 predicted proteins | sample AD_UKC119_MetaG_FD_89894 | JGI IMG/M metagenome (GOLD analysis project Ga0116152, IMG submission 89894) | Active sludge microbial communities of municipal wastewater-treating anaerobic digesters from Hong Kong - AD_UKC119_MetaG | ecosystem: Engineered > Bioreactor > Anaerobic > Digestate...
ACACCGTCACCGCGGCGGCCGACACGGGCATCGTCTACAACGACCGCGAGCGCTACGAGCTGTACGGCAACGTGCGCCTGACCGACCGGAATACGGTGCTGACCTGCCGCCGGGCGGTGTACACGGGCCGTGACGGTGCCGGCGACTTCTTCGGCGACGTGCGCGTGGTCGAGGGCGACAGCACGGGCCAGGTGGTGGGCACGGGGCGCCTGGGCGAGTCGCGCGGGCAGGGCCGGTTGATGCGCCTGATCGGCGACGCGCTGCTGGTGACCCCCGACTACACCGTGCGCGGCGACACGGTCGAGCGCGACCGCATGGCCGGCCGGGGCGAGGCCTACGGCCACGTGCAGATCATGGAGCCCGGCGCCCGCAACCTGGTCACCGGCGACCACGCCGTCTTTCTCGGCGACGAGGACGTGGCCGAGGTCGACCGCAACCCGGTGCTGACCAGCCGCGAGCAGTCGGGCGGGCCGCTGGTCTCCGAGGCCGGCCTCATGCGCTTCTACCGGCTCGAGGACCGGGTCGTCATGATCGACTCGGTGCGCATCCGCCAGGGCCAGACGCGCGCGACGGCGGACACGGCGGTGGCCTACGGCCGCGACCGCATGGTGCTGACCGGTTCGCCCCAGGTCTCGCGCGGCGGTCGCAGCACCATGTACGGCGACCGCATCGAGTTCCTGTACCGGGCCCGCCGCCTGCACCGCGTGGTGCTGACCGGTGCGGCCCGCATGGAGGACGCCACCCCCGACAGCCTGGCCTCGGTCTACGCGGGCCTGCCCGGCACGGACGTGCTCGAGGGCGACAGCATCTCGGTCGAGTTCGAGAACGACAAGATCGTGCGCACGGTCGTGGTGGGCCGGGCGCGCAGCCTGTACACGCCCGTCGACCTCGACGACGAGGTCGCGACCAACGACGTCAGTGGCGACACCATCGTCATCCACTTCCGCGACGAGAAGGTGCGGCGTGTCGACGTGCGCGGCAGCATGGCGGGCACGTACCGCTTCGCCCGGATCGCGGCCATGCGCGAGATGCTCGGCCGCTCGCGCCGCCTCTCGGACCTCATCGCCCGCACGCGCGGCGACTCCACGGGCACGGCCGGCGCCGACAGCCTGGCCGCGGCCGCCGCCGACTCGGCCGCCTACGCCCAGATCGACTCGCTGGCCCGCAGCCTCGGTTTCGTGCCGCCGGCCGCCGAGGTGCGGCATTCGCTGGTGGACTCGCTGCTGTCGGCCGCGCTCGACTCGCTGGCCGCCGCGGGCGCCGACACCTCGCGCGCGGGCCTGGACTTCCTGGCCAACGCCCAGGACGTCAAGTACAGCGGCGGCGAGGTCACCTTCGAGATGGCCGACCGGTCAATCGACATCCGCAAGGACGGCCGCCTCGAGTACGGGACCATGGTCCTGACGGCGCAGCACATCAACCTGGACACGCGCGAGCGCGAGCTCTACGCCGAGGGCGAGCCGCTGGTCGAGGACTCCGAGACCATCGCCGGCGAGCGCATGGGCTACAACTTCCGCCACAAGACGGGCGCCGTGGCCGACGGCGTGACCGCGATGGACAACTACTACTACGTCGGGGACGAGATCCGGCGCTTCGAGGACACCACGCTGAAGATCTGCGGCGGGCGCATGACCTCCTGCGACCTCGAGGAGCCCCACTACCACTTCTGGGCCGACAAGATGAAGATGCGCATGGACGACAAGGTCGTCGCCGCGCCCATCGTCATGCGCGTCGGGCACGTGCCGGTGTTCGCGCTGCCCTTCTACTACAAGAGCCTGAAGCAGGGGCGCCAGTCGGGCATCCTCTTCCCGTCCTTCGACTTCGGTTGGTCCAGCCGCGACGGGCGCTACATCCGCGACTTCGGCTACTACTGGGCGACCAACGAGTACACCGACTTCATCTTCGAGGGCGACTACAACGAGAACCAGGACCTGGGCTGGCGGGTCAGCAACCGGTACAACAAGCGGTACACCTTCCAGGGCGGCATCGACTACAGCCGCAAGATCGGCCTGGGGGACAGCGGCCTGCGCGAGTGGCAGCTGCGCTGGAACCATAACCAGCCGACGCTGCTGGACGACTACCAGTTCCGCGCCGACGTGCGCATGGCCTCGGCCACCCTGTCGAGCAACGACCTCTCGGGCAGCTCGAACCGTGACATCGTCAACGGCCAGCTGAAGTCCAGCGTATTCGTCAGCCGCAACTGGTCGTTCATGAGCGGCAGCCTGAACGCCGTGCGCGACGAGCGCACCAACGCCGGCGACGCCGATCCGGCCACGGACAACCTGATCTACACCATGACCCTGCCGTCGCTGTCGCTGAACTTCAAGCAGTTCACCCTGCTGCCGCAGCGCTCGGGCGCGGGGAAGGGCAGCTTCGCCGGCGACCTGCTGCGCAGCACGTATTTCTCGCAGGGCTACGCGCTGAACGCGTCGCGCACCGGGTACGAGGAACGAACGCTGCGCAACTACCAGGCCCAGGGCAGCTGGTCGCTGAGCATGCGGCCGCCGCGGGTCGGCATCTTCAACCTGAGCGCCTCGGCCAGCGCCTCGCAGGCCTGGCGGCGCGAGGAGCTGGACGGCCGGTCCTGGACCGCCGAGAGCGACACCTCCGGGCACTGGGATCCCCTGGCCCAGGTCACCGAACAGACCACGCCCAGCCTGAGCTTCGGCGCCAACGCCGGCACGACGCTGTACGGCCTGTTCCCGGTGCGGGTCGGGGCGCTGAGGGCCGTGCGCCATACGCTGCGTTTCACCACCGGCTGGTCGGTGCGTCCGGCGCTTCCCGGGCACCAGAGCTACGGCACGTCCTGGTCGTTCGGCCTGGGCAACCGCTTCGACGTGAAGTACGCGGCCACGGGAAGCGACTCGACGCTGACCGAGAAGAAGCTCGACGGCGTGATCGACTGGGACCTGAACACGAGCTACAACCCCAAGGCGCCCGAAGAGGCGCGCTGGAGCGACATCCGCAGCGGACTGACCATCCGCCCGGGCCAGGCCAACTACCTGAAGCTGCGCGTGAGCAACGTCATCGACCCCTACAAGCTGGCCCTCAAGTCGACCAACTTCACCTACAGCCTGGCCTTCAGCGGCAAGCTGGACACGGGGGCGGGCGAGCAGCCGGTGGAGGACCGCCGCAGCAGCGCCATCGACCGGCTCGGGCTGCCGGAGGCGGCGGCGGACTCGCTGGGCACCGGCGCCGTGCAGTACGACGAGTTCGGCGATCCCCTGCCGCCGGGGGGCGAGCCCTTCGCGGGCGAGGGCGACGCGTTCTACGACTACTACCAGCGCCCGGGCCGCCAGCAGGATCCGCGCGACCGCCCCGACCCGACCGAGGGCGGGCGCTACATCCCGTTCGACACCAGCTTCAACATGTCCTACAGCTACACCAACACGGCGACGACGAACCCCCGGCGCACCAGCGTGGGCGTGACCTTCCGCACGAACCTGACCCGCGACTGGGAATTCCGCTACAACGCCAGCTTCGACCTGGTGGCCGGCGCGGCCGTGCGCCAGCAGTACAGCCTCAACCGCAACCTCCACTGCTGGAAGCTCGAGTTCACCCGCACGATCAGCGAGGTCGACTCGTCGTTCGGCTTCCGGCTGTACCTCGCGTCGATCCCCGACCTGAAGTTCGCCCGCGGCCGCGAGGACTACATGGGGGCCCTCGGCGGCAGCGGCCTGGGCTTCTAGGATCCTGAAACCCGGTTTTCCGTTGACAGCGGCCGCGGCGGAACGGTTTGATCGGCCCAGCAAGGAGGTTCGTGCATGAACAAGACCGAACTGACGATCCTGGTGGCGGAGAAGGCCGGCCTCAGCAAGGCCGCGGCCAAGCGGGCGGTGGACGCCCTGTTCTCGACGGCCCCGCGCGAGGGCATCATCGCGACGGCGGTGGCCAAGGGCGACAAGGTGCAGATCACCGGCTTCGGCACCTTCGAGCGCCGCAGCCGCAAGATGCGCGAGGTTGCAATCCCCTGACCGGGGCGACGCTGACCATCCCGGCGGCCAAGTACCCGGCCTTCGTGGCGGGCAAGAGCCTCAAGGGCCGCGTCCAGAAGTAGCCCCGGAACCGCGGCGGGGGCGGTCGTGCGACCGTCCCCGGCGGCCCCTTGCCCCGGGGCTCCGGTGCGGGTATCATTGTCGGGAACCGCGGCGTCCCTGCGGGGTTACACGCCGCGATCGTTTTTTGCCGGAGCCCCCCGGGGCGCCGGCCGACGACGCAACTCCACGATCCGGAAGGACCGGAAGCATGACCAAGCGCGGGATCATCACGGGCCTGGCGGCGGTTGCCGCCCTGTGCGCCGTGGCGACCTTCACGTCCCACTCCGCCCGTGCGGAGGACGACAAGGCGGGTTGGAAGGACATCACCCTCGTCTACCACTCGGACGTGAAGGGCAAGATCGACCCCTGTGGGTGAAAATCCCATCAGCGTGGCGGGTTGGCCCGGAGGGCCACCTTTTTCGACAACCTGTGGGCCGAGAACCGGGCGGTGCTGACCGTCGACGGCGGCGACCTTTTCGGTCAGCGCACGCGCGACGACGAGCACCAGACCGAGTTCCTGTGCGAGGCGACCGCCGATTTCGGCTACGACGGCATCGGCCTGGGCGAGTTCGACCTGAACTACGGCGAGGAATTCCTGCACCGGATGATGGAGCAGTACCACCTCCCGTTCACGTCGGCCAACGTCCGGGACACGACCGGTGCGCTCGTCGTGCCCGAGTTCCTGGTGGTCGAGCGCGGCGGCATCCGGTTCGGTCTCGTCAGCGTGCTGGATCCGGCGCAGCGCATCATGACGCTCACCGGCGAGGAGGGCCGCTACGTGGTCGCCGATCCGGTGCAGACGCTGCGCGAGGTCATCCCGCGCATCCGGCAGCAGGCCCAGACCATCGTGCTGCTGGGGCACCTGGGCGACACCACCACCGAGACGGTGATCCGCGAGGTCAAGGGCATCGACATCGCCGTCATCGGCCACACGTTCCGCAACCTCACGGCCGAGCGCGTGATCGACGACACGATCCTGCTGGGCTCGGGCTACGAGGGCCGGTTCATCGGCCGCGCCGACCTGTTCGTGCGCGGCACCGACGGCAAGGTCATGGCCGTGCAGGTCAAGACCACCGACTTCGACGACAAGATCCCGGACAACCCTGAGATGGCCGAGAAGATCGCGGCCTACAAGAAGGACCTGCAGGAGTTCAAGGAAGCGAAGCGGTCGGCCTACCCGCGCGCGTTCGGGTCGGAGAAGGAGGAGTTCCTCGCCGACCGTTCGTGCATGGGCTGCCACCGCGAAGCTTGGGACGCCTACGCGTCTTCGGCCCACTACCAGGCCTTCGGCACCCTGCGCAAGCAGGGCCAGACCGACGAGCCCGAGTGCCTGAGCTGCCACACGACCGGCTACCAGTACAAGAACGGCTACGCCGACGAGGCGCCGTTCAACCGGCTGATCAACGTCCAGTGCGAGGCCTGCCACGGCTACGGTACGGAGCACGACCGCGGCGGCGCCTGGAAGGCGCAGGCCAAGGACTCGTGCGTGGCCTGCCACGACCAGAAGAACAGCCCGAACTTCGACTATGCGACCTACTGGGAGAAGATCAAGCACTAGCGGTCGCGGCTTCCCGCGGCGATGCGGCCGGCGCGTGGCGCCGGCCGCGTTGCTGTTGTCCGTCGTCGTCGTGCTCGCACCCGGCGCGGCGCGGGCGCTGGACCTGCTGACCCTCTGGCAGCAGCCCGAGCTGCCGCTGCGCCTGGAGGCGGGCGCCTGGGCCGATTACCGCACCCAGGTCATGGCCGGCGGGCGCCGCGAGTCGGGCGCCACCCGCATCGCCTGCCTGGGCCGCGCCGGCGGGGGCGACGACGCGTCATGGATCCTCGAGCTCGTGCCCCTGGCCGAGACCGACCCCGGCGTGCTGGTGCCCGTGCCGGGCGAGGGCGTGCGCCTGGAGGTGGCCCCGTCCATCCTCGACCGCAAGGGCGAGCTGCTGGACCACGTCCGCACCGCCCGCCGCCTGGCCGACGGCCGCTGGGAGGCCTATGACCGGGCGGCCCTGCGGGCCGACCCTCTGCTGTCGTCGTCCCTGGAGCAGGGCTTCCTGGCCGACGAGGTGCGGCGCGACCCGGCCACCACCCGCGTGGTCCAGGGCCGCGAGCTGCTCTGCGACCAGTTCGTGCTGGCGGCGGCCGACACCCAGGCGGCCGACCTGCCCGCCGGAAGGATGATCCAGGTCTCGACCCGCGAGATCGCCGCGGCCGTCTCGGCGGAAGTGCCTTTCCTGGGGCTGACCTACGCCGCCGAGCGGACCCGGGCCGAGTCCCGCCTCGACCCGCCCAGCCGCCGCTTCAAGGCCCCGGCGCCCCAGGTCAGGGTCGAGATTCTCGAGCTCGTGGCCTTCGGCACGGACGCCCGGCCCCTGCTGGGCGGGGCGGATTGACCCGGCCCCGCCGGCCGTGCTACACTTAATCCATGTTGTCCAGTGAATTGCGCGAATTCCGCGCCCAGGCCCACGACTACCTGCTGCGGCAGGAGACGCCGCTGCCGACCCAGGCCGTTGCCCGCTGCCTGTTCGGCGCGCGCCGCCATGAGATGCCCGAGACCCAGGTGGTCGTGCGGGCCCTCCTGTCGTCGGATGACCGCTTCGTGCAGACCCACGACGGCTGCTGGTCGGTGATCGGCGCGCCGGCGATGGCGCGCCTGCTGGACCAGGCCGTGTTCGCGGTCGTGGACCTCGAGACCACCGGCAGCGTGATCGGCGTCGACGAGATCATCGAGATCGGCGTCGTCCTGGTGCAGGGCGGACGGCTGCTGCGCCGGTACGAGACGCTGATCTGGACCGACCGCACCATCCCGCCCTGGGTCGCGCGCCTGACGGGCATCGGCAATGCCGACCTGGAGGGTGCGCCCACGTTCTCGGACGTGGCCGAGGAGCTGACCGCGCTGCTGGACGGCTGCGTGTTCGTGGCCCACGACATCCGCTTCGACCTGCCGTTCCTGCGCTGGGAATTCGGCCGGCGCGGCGTGGCGCGGCCTGCGGTGACCGGCCTGTGCACCCTGCAGCTGTCGCGCGACCTGTGGCCCGACCTCGAGAGCCGCAGCCTGCCCGACCTCGCGCGGCGCTTCGGCGTGATGCACGAGAATCCGCACCGCGCCTCGGACGACGCCGCCGCCACGGCGGGCGTCCTGCTGGCTGCGTTGTCCACCGCGCAGGAGCGCGGCCTCGTCGAACTCGCGGAGCTCTATCGCCTTTCCGCGGTCTCGCCCGTCGTGTCGGACCTGTCCGCGCGCGCGGCCGAGTCCTGACCGGCGCCCGCCGATCGATCAATCCGCCCGACTGCGCAAAAACCGGACCGCGCAGGTTGACGCGATCGCACGCGTCAAGTAATATGCGGCGCATATTCCGGTTGCGGCTGCCGGCGCCCCAGGCGTTCCCACCGCGCCCCGACCGGGACAGCCCCAAGCCAAGGAGGAGCCGATGGCTGTGCTCAAGGAAGACCATGTCCTCGTCCGCGACGAAAGCTTCGTGAAGTACGAACGCCTGCTGAGCAAGGCGGAAGTCGAGGGTCGCATCGACGGCCCGAACAAGTGCCTCGTGTGCGGCATGCGCTACCTCAGCAAGCAGGATGCCGACGAGTGCTGCCGGATCGTGCCCTGAACGCGCGGCGACGACGGCCGGCACCGGAGACGACGTGAAAGCCAGGCAATTCTGCTCCGTCTGCAAGCAATGGCTGGACATGGAAGTCGTCCCCACCGGCGACGGTGACGAGGACGATGGTGTCATCTGGTTCCGCTGTCCCCAGTGCCAGGGCTTCCTGCCCAAGCTCGGTGGTGTCGATGCGCGCCCCTCCGCCGCGGACGAGGCGGCCCTGCCCGAGTCCCCGCAGGATGCCGGCGACAAGGACGACGCCGGCGGCGACCTGCCCTGGGACAGCCCCGCCGCGATGATGGCCGCGCGCACCGCCGGTGCCGACGAGACCGACGCCGTGCTCGAGGCCGGCAAGCGGCGCCGTGCGACGCCGGCCCGCAGGCGCCCCGTGGCGGACGACGATGATGACGACGCCGAGGACGAGACCGACGACGGCGACCTGGCGCTGCTGGACGACGACGACGAGGACGCGGGCGCCGCGGACGAAGGCGCCGGGGGCGGGGGCGATCCCCTGGCCGAGTACGCCGCGCTGCTGGCGGCAGCCGATTCGGCCGCTGCGGCGCCCTACCGTCCCACCGGGACCTACGAGGTCGGGCAGTGCGTGCACCACCTGGCGTGGGACGACTGCGGCGTCGTCGTGGCGAAGGAGGCGCTGCCCGGCGGACGGCAGGTCATCAAGTGCTACTTCGCCGAAGCCGGCGTCGTGCGGCTGATCGTCGGGGCGCCGGAGTGAACCTGCGCCGGTTGGTGGCCGCCGCGGCGGTCGGCCTGGCCGGCCTGCCTGCGGTAGCCCTGGGTCAGTTGCCCCATCTCGATCCGCTTCCCTGGTACGCAGCCTCGGACTCGACCTCGCGCCTGGCCCTGGAGATCCAGCTCGACCGCTCCCTCGACAAGACCACCGACTGGGCCGCCAACCGCGTGATGCTGACGGTGACGCTGCCGGCGGGCGAGCGGGCGGCGTGGTTCGTGCGCATGCCCTACGTCAGCTTCGACACGGGGGGGCTCGGCGCGCTCGAACGCTGGCCGGATGCCGCGGGCGACGAGGCGCCGGCCGACTGGCCGGGCAGCGCGCGGCTAGACGGTTTCGGCCAGATCGAGGTGGGAGCGACTACCGACCTGCGGCTGCCCCTGCTGGGGCGGTCGGGGCTGGGCCTGGCGTTGGGCCTGCCCACCGGCCAGAACAGCGTCTACCCCTGGTCCTCCACCAGCATGCCGATGCGGTTGCAGCTCAGGCGCGACGTCGCGCCGGGCGGCGACGCGCACCTGTGGCTCGGCGGCGGCCTGCTGATGCACGCCGACGCCACCGGCGAGGTGCTCGGGCCCGGGGCCTTCCCCGGCGGCTGGCAGCTCGATGCCCAGTGGGTCCTGGTGCGCGGGCACGGTTCGGCCTGGCGCGCGGGGGCCACCTGGGAGCAGCGCGAGGGGCGGACCTCGCTGCTGGCGGCCGTCGAGCGGCGGTTCGCCTGGACGCGCGAGGCGTCGTTCGGCGTCCGGGCGGCCCGCGAGTTCGCCGGCGCCGCCGACCGCCCCGCACAGTGGATCCTGGCCCTGGTCTGGCGCTTCGACCGCAGCGCCAGCCAGTCGAGCGTCTCGGCGCCCCGTCCGTGAATTCTGCGGCATCGTCCGCCCCTCCCGGTTGCGATTCGCCCTCTTCGGGGTCGCCGACCGCCGCGACCGCCCGGCGTGGCGGTCGTCCCCCCGGTTCCCCAGCGTTCCCCGGTGCGGCGTGGGGCGGCGGGTCCTGCCCGGTGGCGGAGGGGCGGCGGACAGGCCTGCAACAGGGCATATCCCTTGCGGTTGGACTGCTGCCGGCGCGGACTGGACCGCGCTGCGGAAAGGACGACCGTGCCGCACGTCGTGATCATGGGCCCCGGCCTGCCTCCGGAGGATCTCCGCCCGCGCCTGGCGCGGTGGGGGATGACCTCGGCCGGCGCCGAGCACGTCGCAGGTGGCAGCCTGCCGACGGTCCACGACTGTGATGCGGTGCTCTGGTTCGGGGAGTCGCCGTCGGCCGCGGCGGACGCGGGCGGCTTGCCTGCCGCGCCCGTGCTGCTGGTGGCCGACGGCGACGCACCCACCTGGTCGTGGCGCACGGTGCCGGCGCGCAAGACCGCGACCGACGCGCTGCGCCGCAGCCTCGAGGCGTGCTTCGCGCGGGCCCGCGAACTGCGCGAGCTGGCGTCGGGCGAGCCCCTGCGCCTGGCCTACCGGGATTTCCTGGGACACGAGCTGCGGACCCCGCTGACGGCGCTGCGCACCGCGCTCGAGGAGATCGCGGCCGCCCCCGACGACGCCGGGCCGCTGCCTGGCATCGCCCTGCGCAACGTCGAGCGTCTGCAGCAGGTGATCGAGTGGAGCCACGACGTGCTGGCCCTGGCCGGCCTGCCCGAAGCCGTGGCCGCCCCGTTGCTGGCGTCGCTCGTGGCCGAGGCTCCGTGGATCGTCGAGCCCGACGCCGAGCCCGCCTCGGCCTGACCCATCCCGCCCGGCGAAGCCTGCCGTTTGCGCCGCGCCCCGCGGCGTGTATCATGCCCTTGCACCTTGGCATCGACCCGGAAGGATCCCGATGGCCGGTCCCGGCTCAGACCTGCCCCGGGACGACGAGCGCGCGCTCGCCGTCGCCGGGGTCGTCCACGACGTCAACCAGATGCTGACCGTCATCGGCGGACGGGTCGAGCTCCTGCGCCTGCGCGGCACCCTCATGCCCGGTGACCTGGACGCCATCGCGCTCGCGGCCCGCGATGCCGCCGCGATGCTGCGGCGCCTGACGGCGGGGCCGGCCGATCGCGGCATGCCCGCGGCCGAGATCGGACCGTGCCTGGAGGCCGCGGCCCTGGTGCACCAACCGCGGGGCGAGGACTGGTCCGGCCGCTGGTCGCTGGCGATCGAGGCCGCCCCGCAGCTGGCGGTCGCGGTGCCGGCGCAGGTCGTGCGCGAGGTCGTCGGCAACCTGGTGGCCAACGCCGTCGAGGCCATGGCCGGGGGCGGCCGCCTGGTGCTGCGCGCCGCGGCGGCCGGCGGTCGCGTGACGGTCGAGGTCGCGGACAACGGTCCCGGCCTGCCGGCGGATCAGCGGGAACGGATCTTCGCAGCGGGGTTTTCGGCGCACGGCGGGGCGGGGCGCGGCATCGGCCTGGCCGCCAGCCGCCAGCTGCTGGCGGCGTGGGGCGGCACCCTTGCCTGCGTCGAGCAGGATGCCCCCGGCGCGACCTTCGTGCTGGACCTGCCGCGTGCCGGTGACGCCGCCGGGCTCGCGGACGCGGTCGGTGAGGACCGGTTGCCCGAGCCGGTGCTCGTGGTGGACGACGAACCCGCGGTGCGGGACGTGCTGCTGGAGGTCCTCGGTGCGTGGGGCCTGCGCGCGGCGGCGGTCGCCGACACCGAGGCCGCGCGGGCGGCGTGGCTGGCGGGCCGGCATCCGCTCGTACTGGTCGACCAGACGCTGCCGGGCGTGCCGGGACTCGAGTTGGCCGACTGGTTGCGCCAGCGGCCCGACCGGCCGGCGGTGGTCCTGATGACCGGTGTGGACCGGGCGCACGCCCTGCCGGCGGATGCGGCCGGCCGTTGCGATGCCGTCATGGCGAAACCCCTGGATTTTCCTGCCCTGCGCGGCCTGCTGGCCCGGGCGGTGGCGGCGGCCCGCCTGGCGGCGGCCGAGGAAGGAACCCGATGAGCTTCGCGCGTGGAACGAGGGTGGCCTGCGCCGTCCTGGTGCTTGCCGCCGCACCGGCGGCGGCCCAGGTGGGGCGCGTGGCCGACCTGGCGGTCGTCATGGGCGACACCCTGGCCCTGCCGGGGCCCGGTGCGGTGACGGGCATCACGCACGCCGGCGGCGACACGCTGGCCGTGCTGCTGGACGTGCCCGGCGACATCAGCGATTCGCGCCGCCGCGAGGTCCACCTGCGCCTGTTCGACGGCGGCGGCGTCCTGCTGCACGACGAGGACATGACCGGCGTGCTCGACCGTGCGCTGGCCTGGGACGGCAAGGCGTTCTTCGCCGCCGGCGATGCGCCCGACGGCAGCTCGATCCTCTACCGCATCGAGCCCGACAGCCTCGGCGCGCTGGTGGTGCGCAAGGCCTACACCGCGCCGGGTCACCGGCCCATGGGCCTGGCGTTCGACGGTCGCTACCTGTGGCTCAGCGATCGCGACTCGGGCCGGCTCGACCGCTTCGATCCCGAGG
>Ga0116152_10003933_pt1 | contig 11812 bp, 8 predicted proteins | sample AD_UKC119_MetaG_FD_89894 | JGI IMG/M metagenome (GOLD analysis project Ga0116152, IMG submission 89894) | Active sludge microbial communities of municipal wastewater-treating anaerobic digesters from Hong Kong - AD_UKC119_MetaG | ecosystem: Engineered > Bioreactor > Anaerobic > Digestate...
ATTCATCTTGTGCATGGATATGCTCCATCAATTGCGCCTTCGTCATGTCCAGCGGTTTCATGTAACATGCCTCCTTTGCTGTAGGGCTGTTTGTAAGCATTTGTTTAGCTGGAGGTGAAGGTTTTCTTTATTTTAGCATATTTCAGCACATATTGTATATATATTGTTTTTTACCGATTACACAGCAATGCAAATTGGATGCTTAACCAGGATTTCGTTGTTATACAAATAAGTCGCCGCGAACTTTGCAAAGTCCGCGGCGACGATGGTCTGGGTGAAAGGATTTGAACCTTCGGCCTCTTGAACCCCATTCAAGCACGCTACCAAACTGCGCCACACCCAGATATGTGTTTTAAGGCGAAGAGTAGTGTATCACAGGCGTAAAGCGCATGTCAAGACACCAATACCGATTTTTGGAATTTTCTGTGCAAAAGTCGGTAAAACGCTGATATTACATCATTGCCATTCAAGAATGAACCGGCTATACTGTACATAATCAATCGATAAAGTGAGAAAGGTTGTGCCGCCTCATGGCTTTACTCTCAAACAGAAAATCCCTCTATACGGTCCTGTGCTGCGTATTTACGGCAATCCTGTTGGCTGTATTCGGATATCTGTGCTTTGGCAATCTCGGTGTATGGCATATCGAGGATTACGATGAAGCGATTTTCGGCGTAAACGCCTATGAAATGATACACAATGACGATTATTTGATTCACACCTACCAGGGTGAAATCGATCTGTACAACACCAAGCCGCCGCTTTCGTTCTGGATGATTACGCTGGCTTATAAAATATTCGGATATAATGCGTTCGCGCTGCGGTTTTTCAGCGCGCTTGCTTCACTATTAGGGGGCATTGCAATTGCGCTGTGGGCGATGAAGCACTATGGCAAATGGGCCGTGCCGTTTATCCTGCTGATCTTCACCGCCAATTCCATCCTGTACGGCCTGCATTTTCTACGCTACGGGGATGCCGATTCCCAGTACGAGCTGTTTTTTACACTGTCGATGCTGTGTCTTTTGCAAAGCCATAAAAAATTCCCGTGGCTGTACGGATGCGGTTTTTTCTTCAGCCTCGCCTTTATGGAAAAGAGCATCCATGCGCTGGTAATCCCCGTAGTCTGTTTTATCACCCTGGTATTTACGGGACGGCTGAAAGAGCTGACATGGAAGCGTGTTTTCCTTCTGCTCGCTTCGGCGTTATCCATTATCCTGATCTGGGTGATCGCGCGGATCGCCCGAAACGGCACTGCTTTTTTCACCCATGCCTTCCAGGAGGACGTGGTTGGCCGTGTGGGCGGCGGCATTGCCGAGCCTGAATACGCCGATATGCCTTCGCTGATTTATAACGTGCTGGCGGTGTTTGGTCAGCCGACCACCTTCCTGTGCCTGCTGCTTTCGATCGGCAGCGCAGCGATATTGATCGTCAAAAAAATTAGGCTAACCCCGTTTTCACAGCATGCGGTCATTGCAACGCTTGCATGGCTTGTGGTTCCCATCGCCCTGTATTCCATCGCCGATGTAAAATTCCGCTGGTATGTATATTCGGGCCTTATGGCAATGCCGGTGCTCACCTGCATTCTGGCGTTTGCCGTCATCCGCTCCGGCGCGCTCCACAAAACGGTACTGATATCCGTAAGTATCTTCACCGCCGCGCTGATCGCCATGTCCGTGATCGACGTCGTATACGTTGCAACGATCAAATTTGATCATACGGTACAGGCATTCATTCAGGAATCGCTGGATCGGGATCTGAATTCCGGCGAGCACGCCTATATTCTCTACGCCGAAAACGAATACACCAACTGGATGCCCGCCGATATACTCACCGCCCAGTATTACGGCGACTTGATATGCATCAATGGCGGTCTGGATGCTTTTGAAGCGGACGACGAGCCCTGCCTGCTATTTATTGCGCGTACAAATAACGAAGAGCTCATTGAAGAGCTCATGGGGCAGGAAATCATCTTTTATGAAAATTATTACTGTGTCGCGTTTGAAAAGTATTAAACGCCGAAACTGATCCCGATATTTTTCGCCGTATCGACAATGCTGTTGTTTTCGGACACCAGCTTGGGCGAGCCCGCGATATCCGCAAGCTTGTTATGTACAATTTCATTGCCGTTCAGCGCTACGGTTACGCCGTAAATCTCGTCGCGGATCAGCTCTGCAGCATGCACGCCAAAGCGCGTAGCCAGCACGCGGTCAAACGCGCAGGGGCTGCCTCCGCGCTGGATATGCCCGGGCACAACATTGCGCGTGTCCACATTCAGCAGCTGTGTGATTTCGGTGGCAATCCGTTTTGAAATACAGTCGTATGGCGAGGCTTTGCGCAGTTCCTCGCGCTCCTTTTTCTTCATGCCGGCTTCCTTTTTGGACATGGCGCCCTCCGCCACGGCAATAATGGAAAACGGCTTGTTGTTCTTTTCGCGGGCCGCTACCGCCGCGGCCACCTTTTCGATCTCGTAGGGAATTTCCGGGATTAAAATCACGTCCGCGCCGCCCGCGATGCCCGAGTACAGCGTCAGCCAACCGGCCTTGTTGCCCATAATTTCAATCACCATGCACCGGCCATGGCTGGTTGCCGTGGTATGAATGCGGTCGATGACCTCAGTGGCAATGTCCATGGCGGTATGAAAACCAAAAGTGTAGTCTGTACCGGTAATATCGTTATCGATGGTTTTGGGAAGCCCGATCACATTCAGGCCTTCCTGCGACAGCAGATTTGCCGTGCGGTGCGTACCGTTGCCGCCCAGCGTCACCAGGCAATCCAGCTTCAGCTTCTTATAGGTTTTTTTCATCGCGGATACCTTATCCACGCCGTTTTCGTCCACTTCCTGCATCTTGCGAAACGGCTGACGGCTGGTGCCCAGAATGGTGCCGCCAAGCGTTAAAATGCCGGAAAACTGGTCACGGGTCATCATCTGATAATCGGCTTCGATCAGCCCGCCGTACCCGTTGTGAATCCCGATGATCTCAACGTCAAACAGCTCGTATGCAGCCTTGGCAACGCCTCGGATGGTAGCATTCAGGCCCGGGCAGTCTCCCCCGCTTGTTAATATCCCGATTCTCCGTTTCATTTTTTACCCTCCTCAATCATAACTTATTATAGCATGTCCGATTGAAAATGTTCAATGATCCTGCGGGACTGTATGGTGCAGCGGCTGCGCAAAGGCCGCCAGTACGGCAAAGGCGGATATTGCCAGTGTGCGGTGCGCATACCAGTAATGAATATAGGTATGATTGGACGCCACAAAAAACCATGCCAGCGGGCTGAGCGCCACAAGCAGCAGCGGCACTGCGGCAGCGCCAAGCCAGTGGGTGTTCACAGCCAGGCTGCGGTTTAAGGTGCTTACGCGTTCTTTGCCGTACTTCAGCATATATCCCAACAGGCAAAGAAGGAACGGCCCCATATACAGCCACTGGTTATAAGCTTCGATATTGCGCTTGACAATGTCCACCAGATTGAAATCTTCCTCATAATTATCAAGCACGGCCTCCACATACGAAAACGACATACGGGAAGAGATGTTATCCTTCACGCTTAAAATCACGTTAGAATCGGTCAGCAGCGTGCACAGCGCCCATTTGCCGGCCCACATGCCCACATAGCCGATTCCCCATGCAATGGCCAGCCATATCACATCTCCTACGCCCTGGCGCATCGTGCGGTGCCTGCGCAGCACCAGATAGATCACCAGCGGCACCCCCAGCGTGATCAGCGGATAAGTGAGAAAATCCACATAGGACGTAGCCATGCCCGTAATCATAAACAGCAGATAAAAGCTGTTGCGCCGGCTAAGCTTATCAAAGCGCAGCAGCAGCAGCAGCGACGATATCGAAAACACATAGAATATCCACGAAAACTGGAACGATCGAAACAGCGCAATCGGCGTCAGGAACAAGTATACGATCAGAAACGGCAGGATCAGCCGCTTCCAGTCCCGGATCATCATGACAATGAGCACCGCCAGCACTAGCAGAATCTGCCCTACGGTATTGACGATTCTGATCTGCTGATATTCCATGATCTCCAAAAGCGGTTTCAGCCATACCAGATAGCCGTGCCAGTAACGCGAATAGCTGTGGGTCTCTATGCCGTCCGTTATGCCTGTGCTCCACTTCACCAGTCCTTCCGCCGGATCGAGATCCACAAAACGAATATAGGTGCTGAGCATTGCGTTTTTTACCACACCCTGATCGCCGTTATACGATGCGATCAGCAGCATAATGGAATCCGTAAAGTTATCCAGCCGCATGCTGCGCCAGTTGGAATACAAAAACGGATAGCTGCCTTCGCTTTCCACTGTGGCGGCGGATTTTTGCACGTTTTTTTTGATATTATCAAGCGGCAGCGTATACACCGCCGTCAACAGCAGCGCGCCAATCAGTATTCCCGCAATCAGCACCGCCGCCATCCGCAAAACAACACGCCAAAATCGTCCGGCGCTCCACTTGGCAGGTCGCTTTTCCTGCGCGCCTTTTGCGGCGGGCATGCGGCATATTGCTATCCGTTTTTCCGTGATCAGCACAAAAAGGATCGGCAGCGCCACAGCCATCGCACAGGCAATCACCAGATAGAACGTGAAGCTGAGCGGCGGATAAAACCACGCGAAAAAATCCTCAGTCGATGCGCCGCGCAGCAGTTTAAAGCCGATCAGCACAGCATTGAGAATCGTTGCATATATCACATAGATAACCGGATATAAGATCCCTTTTGGCCGTTTATTCAGCCGACAATGCAAATGCAGCGCAAGCACGCCGGGCAGGAACAGCAGCAAAACGGTCGCTAAGTACGGCATCGTTTCTATCCCTTCTATCCCTTACATTCTATACTGAATATGGTATCACACTATCGCCGTAAATCCAAGCCGTCGCCTGCGGAAATATCGGCGCGGCGGTGCTTTTCATGCAGACGTTTTTGTGGTATGGTAAGAGCTGTAGTCAGCGCGGCAAAGATGGCGTTTTTTTGCAGATGCCAATCAAACACGGCCGCGTTTTTTCGGATAACGGGAGGGACACCCTTGATTGGAATACTGAGTTACGGCATCGGCAATGTGGGCTCTATCCAAAACATGCTGAAAAAAGCGGGAGCCGCAAGCGTGATTGTGGAAACCGCGGATGCGCTTTCCGCCTGTGATAAGCTCATTCTGCCCGGTGTAGGTGCGTTTGATACCGGCATGGAGCTATTAAACCGCAGCGGCATGCGCCAGGCGCTGGATACCGCCGTTGGAGCCGGAAAACCGTTGCTTGGCATCTGCCTTGGCATGCAGATGCTGGGTACCCGCAGCGAAGAGGGCAAGGACAGCGGTCTTGGTTATATCCCGTTTCAAAATATCCGCTTTCAGCTGGATCCCGCGGAATACAAGGTGCCGCACATGGGCTGGAACTATGTTGCCGTTACCGATGCCGGCGATCCGCTTGTACAGGGCTTTGCGGGGAAGCAGCGCTACTATTTTGTGCACAGCTACCATGCGCTGTGCGATGACGCCCATGACGCGCTGATGCTGTGCGACTACGGCTATTCCTTTGCGGCTGCGGTGCGCCGCGGCAATGTATGGGGTACGCAGTTTCACCCGGAAAAAAGCCATCGCTTCGGCATGGCGCTTTTGAAGAACTTTGCGGAGGTATGCTGATATGTACAGCCGGCCGCGCTTAATCCCCTGCCTGCTCCTTTCGGACGGCAACCTGGTCAAAACCCGTAAGTTCAAGGACCCGACCTATCTGGGCGATCCGATTAACGCCGTGAAAATATTCAGCGAAAAATGCGTGGACGAGCTGTGCATCCAGGACATCCAAGCCAGCAAAAAGGGTGCGGAACCAGACTATGAGCTGCTGTCTGAGATTGCCACAGAGGCCTTTATGCCGCTTAGCTACGGCGGCGGTATCACAACGCTGGAGCAAGCGCGAACGCTTTTCCGCATCGGGTTTGAAAAGGTTATTTTAAACACCGCGTGGCAGCGCAATCCGGCGCTGCTTACCAAAATTTCCGAAACCTTCGGTGCGCAGAGCGCCGTGGCATCCATCGATGTCAAGCAGGACCTGCTGCGCCGCTACCGCTGCTATTGCAATGACGGTATGGAAGCTGTCGACGGCACGCCGACCGAGCTTGCCAAACGCGCGCAGGAGCTGGGCGCCGGTGAAATCATCCTCAACAGCATTGACCGTGACGGCAGCATGCAGGGCTACGACCTGAAGCTGATCCAAAGCGTGGCCGATGCCGTAAGTATACCGCTGATTGCCTGCGGCGGCGCCGGCGGCGCGCAGGACATGAAAACCGTGCTGGGCGCGGGCGCGCATGCGGCGGCAGCGGGCAGTATGTATGTGTTTTACGGACCGCGCCGTGCTGTGCTGATCCACGTGCCGCCCGAAGATGAATTATACGAAATGGGAGTGTACCGCGATGCCTGAGGTCTGTTCGCGCTGTGTAATGGATACCTCCGATCCCGCCATCACCTTTGATGCAGAGGGCGTATGTTCCTGCTGCCACCGATACGACGAGCAAAAAGCACTGCGCGGCTATCGCCCCGGCAAAAGCGAGGAAGAGCTGCAAGCCCTTGTGCAGACGATGAAGGACGCAGGTAAAGGCAAGGAATTCGATTGTATTGTGGGCATTTCCGGCGGGGTGGACAGCGCCTATCTTGCCTATACGGCCAAGAAGCTCGGGCTTCGCATGCTGGCCGTGCACGTGGACACAGGCTGGAACTCGGAAATTGCCGTGCGCAATATCGAGCGCCTGTGCAACGCACTGGGATTGGAGCTCCACACCATCGTGCAGGATTGGCCGACGATGAAGGAGCTTCAGCGCGCCTATCTGCTGTCCGGCCTTTCCAACCTGGATGTCCCGCAGGACCATCTGCTGGTGGCCGCGGTATATCAGTTTTCCAAGCAGTACGGCGTTCGCTACGTGCTCAACGGCACCAACATCGCCACCGAAGGCGCGTCTTCGCCGTTTTCCACACAGCTCAGCTGCATGGACTCCTGGCATCTGCGCAGCGTATACCACAAGTGCGGGCGCGGCAAAAGCCTGAAAAAATACCAGATGCTTTCGCTCGTGCAGGCGCGGTGGAAGTTTTCCGCTATCGAGCAGGTTAATCTGCTTAACCATATCCCCTATTCCAAAAAGGAAGCCATCGCAACGCTGGAGCGCGAGTACGGCTGGGAATACTACGGCGGCAAGCACTTTGAAAGCCGCTTCACCAAGTGGTTCCAGTCCGCTTACCTGCCCCGCAAGTTTGGCTACGATAAACGCCGCTATCATCTCTCCTGCCTGATTAATAACGGCGAAATGACCCGCGATGAAGCGCTGTCCGAACTTGCCCGGCCTCCCTATGATCCCGAACAGATGCGCGAGGACGAAGCGTATATCCTCAAAAAGCTGGATATCACGCAAGCGGAATGGAACAAGGTAATGGCGCAGCCGCCCACACCCAACGATGCATATTTTTCGCAGGAAAAGCTGATCCGTTTTGCAGAAAAGCTGCTGGGCAAAAAGCGCACAGCAGCTATCAAGCAGCAAAAATCGGTATAGATTTATACGATAATTCCCATTCCCTGCATAAAGATCACGGCAATGCCCAGCAATACCACATATAGCGCAAACCAGTTCAGCGATGCCTTGGTAATAATGCGCAGGAAGAAGCGGATGGCCAGATAGCCGCTGATGGCCGCTACCGCCATGCCGGCAAGGATCGCCGTCCATTCGATTGTCTGCGAAAGCGCGCCCGCCTGATAGGCGTCGTACCCTTCACTTAAAAAGCTGGCTAAAATCGCGGGCATACTCATCATAAAGCTGAATTTCGCGGCGGTTTTGCGGTCCAGGCCGGAGGCAACACCGCCGAAGATGGTGGATCCGCTGCGGCTGACGCCCGGCAGCATACCTACCGCTTGCAGGCAGCCCATGATCAGTGCATGGACAACCCCAACCTCCTGATGCTCCTTTTCGGCTTTCTGCTGCCGCTGCGAAATCCACTGTGTCAGCACCAGCAAAAGGCCGGTAAACAGAAAGCTGACGCCCAGCAGCGCATTGCCGGTGCTCAGCGCGTCCAGTCGGTCTCCCAGCAAAACCTTGGCTGCCAGCGCCGGCAGGGACGCAACGATCAGCAGCAGCAGCGTTTTATCCTTGATCGGGTGCGCGATCATGTGTACCCATTCGCGCCAAAACACCGCCAGCACCGCAACCAGCGTGCCGACATGCAGCAGAATATTGAACAGCAGCTGATGCTCCAGGTCTACCTGCAAAAGCATTTCAAACAGATTCAAATGGCCGCTGGAAGAGATGGGCAAAAACTCCGACAGCCCTTGTACCAAGCCCAGAACAGATGCCTTTAAAATGCCCATAGTAAGCCCCCTTTATCCAATCACCGGCTGATATTCAAACAGTATACATGATCTTTCCCGCGGTTGCAACGCGGGGATTTTGCCTTGGTACGCCGATGGAAGTTTTACAGTATATTCACAGATCCCTGCATATTCGCGGGTATCTTATGCTATAATGGGATGGTTATAATACCCTTAATAGGCCGGAAGGATGAAACGAATTGGAAACAGAAACGAAGACTGCCGTCATCACGGATTCCTCCTGTGATCTAAGTGATGAACAGCTTCAGCGATACAATATCCGCATGATCTCGCTTCGTATCATTACACAGAACGCTGAATACCGGGATCGTATCGACCTCAGTCAGGATCAGATTTACGATATTATGGACGGCGACCTTCCCAAAACCAGCCTTCCGCTGCCGGAAGATATCCATGCGGTATACGAGCAGCTGATTGCGCAAGGGTACACCGATGCCGTCCACCTGTGCATTTCCTCGGGTCTCAGCGGGACATGGAACATGATCCGGATTTTAGCTGAAGAATATAAAAATAAAATCAATATCCATATTGTCGATTCCAAAACCCTTTCCACCGGGCTTGGGTTTATGGTGCTTGCCGCCGCCGAGGCGCTGGAAGCCGGCGCAACGCCCGAGCAGGCCGTGCAGGCGGCGCAGACCGTGCGCAGCACGCAGCTTGGCATGTTTGTCATCCGCACGCTGGAATATCTGCGCAAGGGCGGCCGCATCGGCCTTGTGGAAGGCGTAGTTGGCAGTCTGCTGCAGATCAAGCCCATCGTCTATGTCAACGACGACGGCGTGTACGAAACGCTTGCCAAGGCACGCGGCTATAAAGCCGCCAAGGAAACTATGATTCACGAAGCGGTCAAGCGGTTTGGCAAAACCAAGATCAATCTGTCCGTCGTGCACGGACAGGCGAACGAGGAAGCCCTGACGCTGTTGGATCGGCTGAAACAGGTGCTTAATGTCGCAACCACTATGATCTCGCCCGTCAGTCCTGTGCTCGCCATCCATACCGGACGCGGGCTGCTGGGCATTATCGCATACGCGGCAGAATAATAAATACCGATGGTTCGGAGGGATTGGATGCATCATACCACAGGCAGCAGCCGGCAGGCTTTCTTTACGTTGAAAGGGATTGTTTGGGGATTGGTGCTTGTGGTTGTGCTCGGTATATTTTCCGTTGCATCGGCAGAATCCACAGGATATTTTACCGGGCGCGTATGGAACGATATCAACGACGACGGCCTGATGGACGACAGCGAGCCCGGCGTAGCGGGCGTTGTGCTCTATCTTCAGCGCGAGGATAACGGCGCGACGTACACCACCGTCAGCGACGAAACCGGCGCTTATGTTTTTGCCGAGCTTCCAAACGATTCCTATACGCTGAGCATTGATGTGCCTGACAGTATGGTCTATGCGCGTTACCGCTCGGAAGGCGGTGACCTGCGCTCGGTATTTACGGGAGAGGATCTGGACATCACCAGAACCTTTGTGGTGCGCAGCTCCGCGCCGCAGGAAAACAAGAACGTCGGGCTGGTCGACAGTGCAATCGTTAGGGGTCTCGCCTTTTTGGACCTGAACTACAACGGCAATTATGACGAGGGCGAACCGCCCTATGCCGGCGTGGCCGTCGAAGTGATCCGCAATTCGAGTGACCGTTCGATGGGCCGGGTATACACCGGAGAAGACGGAACATTCTATTTTAATAATATCCGCACGGGCAACTACCGCCTGCGCGCCATTGTGCCTGACGATGGCAGCACCTTTACCTGTGTGCCGGACACCATCGGCGTGTATTCCAACCAATTTGCCGCCCGCGAAGGCCGGCGTGAAAACTCGATAACCTCCATTAATCTGGAAAACAGCATGGTTTATGAATACTATATCGGCGTTGCCATCGGCGGCCAAATCACCGGCACAGTGTTTACGGACAAGGATTATTCCGGCGTTCTGGAAAAATCCGACAGCAAACTGAGCAGTATCAAGGTGCAGCTGGTAAACGCCAGCGGTACCGTGATTGACGAAACCAAAACCGGCAACAAAGGCGTATATACGTTTACAGAGGTTATGCCCGGCGAATACACGCTGCGCTTTTTACGAAAGGACGGCTATACCTTTACCAAGTACCGCCCCGACGAGGAGGGCGGCAACAGCGCCCTACTGACGCAGGAAGGCGAATGCGGCGAAACAGAGCCGTTTGCCTTTACCATGGGCGAAACCCTGAGCGGTATCAACGCGGGCATGGTGCAGTCCGCCACACTGGCCGGTACGTTCTTCTATGATGAAAACGACAACGGCCTGATGGACGCGGAGGAAGGCGGCTTTACGGATGGTACCGTGCAGCTGGTATCGCAGGACGGCGAGATTGATCTTACGCAAACGGTTAACGCGGACGGTTCCTACTACTTCAGCGGGGTCGTGCCTACCGAATATACGCTGTACTATATCCTGCCGGAGCACGCGGAGCTGGCAAAGGTCGTAAGCGGCGGCAATACGCTGGAGAATCAAGGCACGATAAACGCCGTTGCGGGGATATCCGTGAAAGCGCAAAAAAACTATACCCAATCCCTGGTCGGCGCGGTTAAGCTGGGCACATTCGAGGGCTATGCCTTTGAGGATCTGAATGCAAACAGCGTGATGGATGAAAATGAAAAAACGCTTGCGGGCGTAACCATATCCCTTATCCCGCAAAGTGACAAGCAAAACGCTGTAACAGCCATCACGGGTAACGACGGCCTGTATTCCATCACCGATCTGCGGCCCGATGACTATACCCTTGCCATCACGCTGCCTGACGGTATGATTTTTGCGGGCGATATTCTGGCAAGCAGCATTGCGACGGATCCGACGGACAGCTATTCCGCCGCCATCCCCTTTGCCAAGCTGATCAACCGGGCCGATAATGCCATTGGCGCAGTCACCCCCGCCACCCTGCAGGCCTGCGTTTGGCTGGATGAAAACCGCAGCGGCACGCAGGACGCTGACGAGCGGATGCTCGATGGGCTGGAATTTGCCCTGTACGATGAAGTGCATCAGGAATATGTGATGACTGCGCGCTCGGGCGAAGACGGCCTTGCGGTGCTGCGCAACGTACGCCCGTCCACCTATACCATATCCTTTGAGCTGCCCGATGATGCACAGGCCGTAAGCGGCGTTGGCACCTTTACGCAAACCGGCAATACTATGCGCCAGAGCGGGATTGTTATCCAATCGGGCGACTATTACTCCGCTATTTCCAGCGGTGTGGTGTGCACCACGAGCATCGGCGGCACCGTGGAGGCCGATCAGGCGGAAGGGCGGCTGCCCGTAGCGGGTGTTGAGGTATTGCTCTACCTGGAAGGCGGCACGGAGCTTGTGCAGTCCACCACCACCGACGCGCAGGGCGCCTACCGCTTTGACGGATTATGGCCGGGCAGCTATGTGCTGGAGATTGTTCGCCCAACCGATCTGGTATTTATCCGGCCGAGC
>Ga0116152_10003934_pt1 | contig 11809 bp, 9 predicted proteins | sample AD_UKC119_MetaG_FD_89894 | JGI IMG/M metagenome (GOLD analysis project Ga0116152, IMG submission 89894) | Active sludge microbial communities of municipal wastewater-treating anaerobic digesters from Hong Kong - AD_UKC119_MetaG | ecosystem: Engineered > Bioreactor > Anaerobic > Digestate...
AAAACGGTTGGTTTCAGGTTTGCCGAGTATCTCATCGAGCACTACCTGCATGCCGAGCACGTCCCGATAGAAGTGCAGCGCGGCGGCGGCGTTCAGTACGCAATGCGACGTCGTGGCAACGGGTGTGTAGCCGGTCCGAGTCTTGCCGTGACGGGCCACTTCGGCTCGCACCCGCCCAGTAAACAACTCTGGACCACCCATGGGTTGCACCAGATTGATCGCTACGCCATCAGGTCCTTCGAACACCACTTCTCGCGCCGTACCGGCGTCGACTCCAACCTGATAGGTAACTGGTTCGCTCCAGAAATCGTATCCGCGCGCACGCAGTCCGGTCGTACTTGCGTCGATATCGTCGACATAGAAGTTCAGGTTCCACAGCCCGCGCGTGGTCCGGTCCCCTGCGCGGCGCACCGAATAGCCAGGCCGAGAAAATTCGACCAGTAAGACGCGACCTGCTGGTGTTCCAGGTTCGCTCAGCAGCGCCGCACGTGCCGCCATTGGTCCGTCATCGTCGCATGCGATCTGAGAGTCGGTCGCCGCTATGCCGCCAGACGAGAGGCCAATCACGTCACGATAGAATTCCAGCGACTTCTCCAGCGACTGCACACTGATCAGCGCGAATGCGAGCGCAGATCCGCGTGCGAAATCGCGCGACACGAATTCGTCAGACTCCGTTTCCTCTGTTGCCATCTGCAGAGCTTCCAAAGCAGGGAGGGGACGCTCGCCAGAGAGCATCGCTGGCCAAGGACTATAGTAGACTCTTGCAGTAGCTGCTGCGGCGATCGGAACAATATGGATTACGCTGAGACCTGTTTCGTGCGAAGACGCCTCGCGTTGGCAGCGCTCGCGACCCTGTGTTTCTTCTCGCCAAGCGTGTTTGCGTCGAGTAGCGAGGCCGCAGAACCGCCGGCTCCCGACGCGCGGACAGCACCACTCGGCAGGCCGCTCGAGGTGCTGCTGCCGCAATATCGACTAGGGTCGTTCACGCATTTCGAGCAAATCATGCCGGCGCGGCGGATCGCGCGCGGCGGTGCGGTCGCGGATCTGCCGCGTCGTTCGCGGGATCTGTCACGAGTGCGCTATCAGTGGGGTGGTGAAAGCGTTTCACTCGAGCAGCATCTCGTGCGCCACAATGTGATGGGCTACCTCGTCATCAAGGATGGTGCGGTTGTCTATGAGAACTATCGACTCGGCACGGATGCAGCGACACCCTTCGTGTCCTGGTCGATGGCCAAGTCGGTGGTCGGTACGCTCGTAGGCTTGGCGCTTGCGGATGGCGAGATTGCGAGCATCGATGATTTGACCACTCGCTACGTACCGGAACTGGCCCAATCGGGTTACGGTGCCAACAGTCTGCGTGATTTGATGCAGATGTCCTCCGGCATCAAGTTCATTGAAGACTATTCGGGGGCACCCAGCCTCGAGGCGCGCGCCTGGATCGAGGGCGTCGTCAACCACAGCGTTCACTACACCGAAACCATCGGCTGGTTTCGCGAACGTATTCACCCTCCTGGCACGCGCTTCTATTACGCGAGTATGGAGCCCGTTGCTGTCGGCTGGATTCTGCAAAGAAGCACCGGTCAGTACCTGGCCGACTATTTTTCCGAGAAGATCTGGTCGCGCATGGGGGCCGAGCATGATGCCAGCTGGACGATCGACCGACCGGGCGGCCTCGAGATTGGCAGCTGCTGTATCAACGCAACCGTTAGAGACTTCGCGCGGTTCGGTTTGTTAGTGCTGAACGGCGGCCGCGCTAATGGCCAACAATTGGTCCGCGAAAGTTGGGTACGAGAGATGACGCAGCCCGACCCGTCGAGACCGTTCCTCCATCCGGGCAAGCTCGAAGGTAAACCGGAGTTTGGTTATCAACACTACTGGTGGTTGTGGCCCACCGCGGATCGTGCCGCGATGGCACGCGGCGCGCACGGTCAGGGCATCACCGTCGATTTCGATGATCAAGTAGTCATCGTGCAAACGGCTGTCTGGGATCGCTCGGACAATGCCGAAGACTGGATCGAAGCCGCAGCACTGCAGCGCGCCATCATCCACGCGTTGCGTACTGATCCACGCCCTTGATAACCACCGGCATCGACGCTGCGCGAGAGCTCTCGATTCGAGCCATAAGGAGACCGCCTGAGATGTATCTGCCCGAGGGACCTGTTCGCCCATCGCGCCTTGCGCTCGATCTGTTCTGGCGCGATGCTCGTGCCGCCAATCCTGGCACGACATTTCCGGCCAATTACCACGTTCGGTGGATTGGTCTCGATGCCGACAGCACGCAGCAGATTTTCGAGCTCATCCGGGCGCGGGACAAGACAGGGACTTTCACGTTGCCATGGATCGTCGAGAGAACGGACCAGCCACCCCCGAATGTTGGCGACAACATCATCCTGATCGCGTTCGATGGATCGCCCACCCTCCTGGTGCGCCTCGAGCGTATCCATGAGGTGAAATTCGGCGAGGTAACGGCCGACGACATTGCCGTGGATGGAACGCCAGTGCGTGACCTGGCCGTCTGGAAGCCTTTACACACGCAGTACTGGAATGCGCTCCTGCAGCCCTTCGGTTTGACCACCTCGGCGGACATGCCGATATGGGTAGAAGCGTTCGCAGTGGTTCACGACCGGGAATCTGCCGCCACAGCGTCCTGACGCGGTTGCGAGCTCCAGTCGGGAAACCGCGAGAAATTCAGCAGGAGCACGCACGCCAGCACGAGAACTCCGGCGTGCACGCCGAGTGCGAGTTGATAGCTGTCGGTTGCGTCGACGCTCATCGCTGTGAGCAGTGGGCCAATTCCACCACTCAGTGAGTAAATACCGAAGTAACTGCCGTAGATGCTGCTGAAGGACCGGATGCCGAAGTAGCGGCTGGTCAGGTAGGCGAGCACGTCGACTTCCGCGCCAACCGCCAGACCGACGAGGAGTGCCGCGACCAGCGCCGTACCGCCGGCTGCTCCCTGTGACAACAGTGCGATCCCGCCGATCGAGGCCAGCAGAAACCCGAGCGCAACGCGCGGTGCGAAGAACCGATCCATGAAGAAGCCAGTTGTCAGCCGTCCCGTGGTCACGGCAACGAACAACAGCGACTGAGCGAGCGCGGCGAGCATGGGCGGCAGACCGCGGCCCGTCAGCAAAGGGATCAGATGAACCATCACACTCTGTACAGCGAGACCGACGAGGAAAAACGTCACGAGCATCCTCCAGTAGATGCGCGTACCGATCGCCTCTCGGAAGGAGAGGCCCGTCGGTCCAGTGAGGCTGGTGCCGCAGGGTAGTGGCTCATTGTCCGGCGTCTGCCCAATCTGAGCAGGGCTGTCCCGCAGCAACAGTGCCACCAGCGGCAGCGCAATCGCGCCGATGGTGCCGGCCATCAGTAGGTAGGCCGTGCGCCAGCCGAAGGCGCTTATCAGCGTTTGCACCAGCAGCGGCCAAAGGAAGCCACCGATGCCGACGCCCGACAGGGCAATGCCGAGCGCCAGACCGCGACGCCGGTCGAACCACAGTGTGAGCACGCGTGCGAATGCGACGTGGGTCGTGCCGAGGCCGAATACGGCGAGCGCGACATACCGCGCATAGAAGCTCCAGATCGCTGCTGTCTGCCAAGCGAAAGAGGCGAATATGAGGATCTCGAGTACGAACGAGACTAGCACCACTTTCCGGGCGCCAATCCGATCGACCACACTGCCGACGAGTGGCGCGAGCAGTGCGGACGCGAGCGTCACGGCCAACAGAGCCGCGAAGGCGCTGCTTTGGGTCCAGCCGAACTCCGCGCGCAAGGGACCGAGGTAGACGCCGAATGTAGCGACGATCGTGGTGGCCACCCCGCACGCCAAGCCAATAACCGACGCGGCCACGACGTACCAGCCCCAGAATCGATGCGTACTCATGTTGGTCGACTCTGCGCTACTGTTAGACTGCAACGCAACAGCCACGCGCCGGCTTTGTGGGAAATGCCATGATCTATCTCGTCTATCGCATGAAACTTGCAGCGCGTTCCCGCCGTGATCTCCCAGCATTCTGGCGCTGGCTCGAAGAACGGGAGCGATGGTTCTATCGCGACTTGCCGATGGTCAAAGCCGTGCGCTGGTATCTCACCTCGATAGGCGAGCTCTATACCCTCGAATGCTGGGCGGCCTTTGAACACGAGGCTGCGCTCGGCGAGTATCGCCGTGCGATTGTTGCTGCCAAACAGGATGCGGCGTGGGAGCAGCAACGCACGCAGCAGGAAGACTGGTGGGAATTCCTGGATTCGCGGCTGCTGACGGACGTTCCATGCCGCACCGGGTTTGGCCAGCTTGGCCGAAGCGGAGCGGATCTCTCGACGCCCGCCTAAGGTTGTCAGCCCGCAGATTCGATCAATTCCAGCCATTCCCCCGCGGCGCCTACTGCGAGACCAGTGCGACGACCCGCGTACGGCGCTTCGGTGAGTACACGCGGCGCGGCGCGCCATACGATCGGCAATTCGTCGAGGTCGCCGCAACTGAAGCTAACCATCGCGATGCCAGGCGGGATCCTGCCGGGCTCTGTGCGACGTGCTCGTGCGATCGATGGCAGCTCATCCACCTCGATCAAATTGTCACGGGGCAGTTTGACGATACCCAGCGGTACCGCGTGGTTCGCAGGCAGGCTGAATGTGTCATTGATGATTTGCACGATGACGGGCGCTGGCGCGATGGTTGATGTTGCCGTTGAGTGTTCGTAGTAATCGAGCATCCGCGCTGCGTCGGGGCCGCCCAGTATGGCGATGAACGGCCGATCGACGCGGTATCGTGCCGGCGACAGGTCGAGGATCTGCCGATGTGCCGGCAGGGAAGTCATGTAGAGCAGCTCGCCGGCCGGACCAATCACCTGCATGGCATGGATATCCGCGTCGAAGGGCAGCGGGCGCGGTGGCACGACGACCTGAAACGGCGAGCCTGCCAGATCGGCCGCCAGTTGGTAGGGGTCGTGAACCAGTATTTCCATCGCGGTCCAGCCATGCGTGAGCAACACGCTGGCCGGATCGGCGAGCGCTTGCTGCACCAAACGGACGTAGGTCAGTGCGTCGCCCGGTGGGCGCAACAGCAGGCACGGACTGCCCGCGAGGTCCGCTACACCCCAATGTTGTGCGATATCGGCCGACAGCGCGGAGCGCTCGTCGATCGTGTAGTCGAACCACTGACAATACGCTCGAGCCAGGCCTTCCACGTCAGGCGCGGCGAGGGTGAAGCAGACGATGCGCCGCAGGCCGCGCGGCGCGGTGTTAGTCGTCACGCTTGCGGGCGCCGAAACAGTACCAGCGTACGCCTGCGGTAAGGCGTCCAGTCTTGTCGGATGCAACGGCGAGGTTGGTATTCACGGCATCGAACCAGTGGTCGCCGAGTGCGGTCCAGGACGGCACGACGTACTGCAGGTAGTCAGTACCCCGAAAGCCCGCGGCCGCAACGAGTTTGCGCGGATCCAGCGCACGGAAGGCGCGATAGTACGGTTCATTGTTGTAGTAGCCGTCCCAATCCAGATAGAACGAATCGTATGCGCTCAGCTCGCGCGTCGGCGGCAGTTCCATGTGCAGCATCAGGCCGCCCGGACGCAGCACCCGATAGGCCTCGCGCAGGACGCGCGGTATCGCTTTGGCTGGCACCTCGTGCAGGAACATGGAGGAGAACACGACGTCGAAGCTGGCGTCCGCAAATTGCAAGTTCTCGGCATTCATCTGATGAAAATGCATGGCGCGCCGCTGCGCCCGCGCACGCGCGCTGCCATAGCGCAGGCACGGCGCCGCGACGTCGATCCCGTGAACGTCCGCTGCCGGGAAAACATCCTTCCAGCCTCCGGTGTTGTGCCCGACCGTACAACCGAGATCGAGCACCCGCCGAACTTTCAGATCCGGGTGCTTCACACGTGCGAGGCGGGCAACCGACTGGCCGATGTCATCGAGATTGGGACCGAACACGCCAAAGGTGGAAATCGGCAGGCGCTGCTCGTAGACGGCGCCCATCGTCAGGTCGTTCGCCCCGTACTCGGTATGATAGCTGCCAGGCATGCGGTGTATGTCGACTGCCGACACGGAGCGGGGCACCTGCAATTCGTCATCCAGGACTAACGAGCCGATCGGGCGCTCCCGCGCCAGTTCCACGGCGCGCCGCAGTAGCTCTGGTCGGGCGCGCTCGAGCGGCGCGCGGACGCACTGGTACAGCAGGTCCTGCGAGAGTACTCGTAGCGTGGAATAAAAGCGAAAGAGCTCACCGGTTCGCAATGCCTCATGCACGTCTCGCGGTGTCGACGGCACCCGTCCGTGGCGGCGCAGGAACGTCGGTTCCAGCCGTCGCTCGTAGTCGGCGCGAAGGGCTGCCGCGAGGTCATTCAGTACGAATCGCCTGAGTTCCGAGACGAATCCGGCGCGCGCGCGCTCGTCGCGGGACATTGGCGCCTGCAGTGAATCGACCTGGCGTGAGTTGGCCTGTCTTGAGTTGGCCTGTCTTGAGCTGGAAATAGTGGCCCTCATGCAAGCGATGCTAGCGCGAATATCGCCCGCCGGCGCCTCGCAACCGTCGGCGACCAATGCAGGTTGTAGTTGTCCGGACCATTGGCTAATCTTGTCCGTAATCGTCAGCCGCTGTTGCGTGCAGGTTACAAACACCGAGGGGGTTTTATGGGCAGATTTCGTATTGGGTTATTCAGTTCTGTGGGCCTGCTTGGCGGCCTCGTTGCGTTGCCGGTGCTGGCGCAAGAGTCGGCGCCAGCGGCGACAGGCAGTTTGCTGGACGAAATTGTTGTTACGGCACAACGCCGGGAAGAGCGCATTCAGGACGTGCCGATTGCGATCAGTGCGTTCTCCGACGCGCAGCTGGAGCAACTGAACATCACCGAGACGCTTGGTCTCGTCAAGCTCATACCGAATCTGCTGGGGTTCAACAACACCGGGCTCGGCACGGCGAACGGCTACTATCTGCGCGGCATCGGCAACACCGAGTCGATCGCGACTTTCGATCCGCCGGTCGGCACCTATGTGGACGATGTCTTCATCAGTCGTCAGAACGCTAACAACCTGGGTCTGTTCGACGTCGACCGTATCGAGGTCTTGCGTGGCCCGCAAGGCACGCTGTTCGGCCGCAATACGACCGGTGGTGCGATCAACGTCGTGCTGCGCAGGCCGGCGCGGGAATTCGGCGGTTATCTCGAAACCGGTTTCGGCCAGTTCAACGAGCGGTTCTTCCGTGGCTCGGTCGACATGCCGGTCTCCGATCGCGTGCTGACCAAGCTCTCTGCCTATTACAACGATGACGATGGCTATGTGTCCAACCCGGTGACCGGCGAGAACGACCTCAACGCCAGCACGTCGTTAGGCGTGCGCGCGGCAATGCGATTCCTGTTCACTGACAACGTCACCTGGGATCTGGCCCTGCAGTACACGCAGGACGAGGGCGCGAATCTGCTCAATTTCGTCAGCGGCTCGGGGCAAGCTTATCTCAATGGCTCGGTGACCAATCCGCTGGTATCGATTCCAGCGGGCGGTCCGCAGGTGGAGCTGGTGCCGCAGCGCCCTGGTTTGCCGCCGACTTCGACCAGCGCGCAGTCCGTCGAGGCACGCTGCGCTGGCTCGATCACGCGGTCACGCTTCCTTTGCAGCGGTTTGCGACAGACCGGGACCCCGTTGGCAGGCCTCGTGACCGGCGACAAGCGCAACTTCAATCTCGGCAATGAAGTGAAGAATGTGCTGATCACGTCCAATCTGCAGTGGGATACGCGTGCCGGTCAGTTCGATTTCATCACGGGATACGTGAATCTCGGACAGGATTTTGCGCTCGATTTCTTCAACGGCACGGCAGTGAACACGGCAATGGGGCCAGCGCCTACCAACCCGGCCGGTGGATTCACGATTGCGAACGAAGGTACGCACAAGCAGTTCAGTCAGGAAGTGAAGTTCACCGGCGACTTGAACGACAATATCCGCTATGTCGCTGGTCTGTATTACTTCGATGAGCAGAACGACACCGACTATGCGGATCTCTTCAGCCTGAGCCCGACCTTCACGCTGGTACTGGAGGATCGCGTTCTCAAGAACGAGGCGAAAGCCTGGGCGGTCTATTCGCAGTGGGACTTCAAATTCGCCGACGCATTCACGGTGACCCTCGGCGGGCGCTACACCGATGAAACGAAGGACATCGATTTCATCGCCAATGCCAATCCCAACAAGGCTCCGCCGAACGATCCAACGCGTGTGAATTCGGCCAATCTGCTGGCCCAGGGAATCCCGCTGAGCTTGAATACCAAGCTGTTCACGCCGCGCGTCGCGTTCAAGTACGACATCAATAACGACGTCAACCTGTTCCTGAGTGCGACCAGGGGCTTCAAGTCCGGTGGCTGGAACGCCCGTGGTACCGCGCCCGTGGCTAACCAGCCCTTCGACCCTGAGAAGGTCTGGTCGTACGAAGCTGGTCTGCGATCCGATTGGCTTGATCGCAAGCTGCGACTCAATCTAACCGCGTTCAAGCTGGACGTAGCTGATCTGCAGACACCGTCTGCATTCACTGCACCGAGCGGCGCGATATCGTTCATCACCCGCAATTTCTCCGGTCTCGACAATCAGGGCATCGAGGCGGAGATCATCTATTCACCGATCGAGCCTTTGACGCTGTTCGCGTTCCTGGGCCTGCAGGATGCCAAGTACAAGGATATCGATCCGTCGATTATCGCCCAGGCTGCGGCGTGCCAGACGGCGATCGCGATGGGCACCAGCACCGCCAATCTGTGCGGCTCGGGTATCGTCAACAACGTGGGTGAGATCGCCGAGCCCGTGCGCGCGCCGGATACCTTGACCTTGGGCGGCAGTTACCGGTTCCAGCTCGGCGGCGGCGGCTTGACGCTGACGCCCAACGTGGCCTGGGCGCGCACCGGTGACAACAACGTGGGCACCAACGGCGCGCCGTCGGGTCTGGTCGATGCTTATGACACCCTGGACGCGGGCCTTACGCTCGAGAATCCCGATGAAGGTTGGCAGCTGCGCGCCAACTGCCGCAACTGTACGGATGAAATTCAGGTCGTCTCTGTGTTGTCCGATCTGGCGTACATCCAGCCGCCGCGCACCTGGAGCCTGACCTTCAAGTACAACTTCGGCGCCCGTTGAAGCATCGACAGCCCTCGCCGCCGACGGCCGAGTCGTTACTCGGCCGTTGGCGGTGGCGGGAAGGTGACATCTGGCGTGGCCTGGTCGATATCGACGTGGATACGCCATGGGCCCGTTGCATCGCGCCGATAGATCAGTAGCGAGCGCCCGGCATCTTGGTAGGTTGGCTCGCCGTCTTTGACCGACCGATACCAGTAACGACTGAGCAGATACGCGACGTCGCCATACACGCGGATGTCCTCGACGTGCAGCAGGAATTCGACGTCGCGTTTGGCGGCCAGCGCCGGCGCGAAATAGGCTCGAATTGCGTTGCTACCCGTCAGTTTAGCCTGGCCATGGAGTGCCACCTGCGCGTCTGGCGTGTACAGACTCATGAGGCCATCGATATCCCCCGCCTTGAATAACGCGATCCAGCGGCGGGCCTGTTCGCAGATCGCGCGAACGTCTGCGCCGCGCCGTTCCTGGGCTGCGCTGGCGCACAGGTTCTCTGAGTCATCGGCGCGTGCCAGCTGCGCAAGTGCGAGACTGGACACCGCCATCAACAAAGCTGTGTAACGCATCATCCGCTGCTCCGCTCGATTTCCACGAAGCTGCATTCTCACACCTTCCGGGCCACGACAACCAGATCTTGCGCGATACGTATCCGCCCTTACAGACCGCGCCGGCCACTGCGCTCACAATCGCGGTGCCGCTCGAGCACGTCGCCCTGATGGTCATTGCGTCTCGACGCTGGGTTTTCGTGCCGAAATAGGTCGATAATCTGCTCATTGGCGACTGTATGTGCAATGAGGATCGATCGCATGCCCCGTGGAGAAGCGCGATTTGCGCAGCAGCTGTGTCTGCTCGCGCTCCTGGCCGCCGCAACTGGCGGATCGCCGGCGGGCGACAGGATTGAGCTAACACCCGCGCAACGCGCCAATGCGCGGATTGAGACGATCGCGGTGGACGCCTCGAGCGCACAGGCAGCATCGGGGCTCACGGTGACTGGACGAGTCGAGGCTGGCGCCGAAGGTCGTGCGCTGCTGACCGCGCCGGCTACGGGTCGAGTCGTACAGCTCAACGCGCTGCCGGGGAGAACGGTCAAGCGCGGTGACGTCCTGCTGGTGTTGGCGGGTCCGGAGATTGCGACGCTGCAGGGCAGTGCCCGCGAAGCACAGGCGACTACCAAGGCGGCTGAACAACGTGTCACCCGCGACCGTATGCTCCTCAAGGAGGGCGTGATTGCGAGCAGCCGCCTGGAACAATCCGAGGCGGAATTCGCGGCGGCGAGCGCACAGCGCAGCGTGGTGATCGGTGCGAATCCGGGCATGGATCTGACGACCCGTGATGGCCAGATGATCGTCCGTTCACCGATCGATGGCGTGCTGGCAGGGCCTCGTCTCGCCATCGGGCAGAACATTGCGATGGGCGACTCGCTCGCGGTACTGGGCACGCCGCAGCGGCTGCGCGTGGCACTCGCTGCCAGCGCCGAGGTGGCGCGTCAACTGAATCCGGGTGACGCGGTCACGGTCCGGGGCCGCAGTTGTGAGGCGACAGCAGTTCTGCGCTCGGTGGGTACGCAGGTTGAAGCAAATCACGTCGTCACCGTCGATGCGATGATCACCGATGCAGACACCTGTCTGCTACCCGGCGAATCCGTCACCGCTTCGATCGCACCACAGACGGCTGCCGCTGGTAGTTTTGCGTTGCCGCCGCGCGCCTTCGTGCGCCGCGGCCCGGAGACTTTCGTTTTCGTAGAGCGAGCAGGCGGCTTCGAAGTGGTGTTGGTCGATCCGGACGCCGCCCGGGCCGGCTTTGCCCGCAGCGACTCACTGAACAGCGGCGACCGCGTCGCGATCACCGGTACCGCGCTCCTCAAGGGCGCGTGGCTCGGCATCGCGGACGAAGAGTAGCCCGAGCAGCCATGATCGCGCGACTCATCGCGTTCGCACTGACGCAGCGGCTGATCATCGCGCTGGCCGCGCTGGGCCTCATCATCGCGGGCACGCTTGCCTTGCTGCGCCTGCCGATCGACGCATTTCCCGACATATCGACGACCCAGACCAAGATCATCCTGAAGGCTCCCGGCATGACGCCAGAGGAGATCGAAGCACGCATCGTCGTGCCGATCGAACAGGAGTTGTTAGGTATCCCGAATCAGACGATCCTGCGTTCGATGGCCAAGTATGGTATCGCCGATATCACGATCGATTTCGCGGACTCGACGGAGATTTACTGGGCGCGACAGCAGGTGAGCGAACGCCTGGCGGCGGTCATGTCGGATTTGCCCGACTCGGTGAGCGGTGGACTCGCGCCGATCGCGACGCCGCTGTCCGATGTGTTCATGTTCACACTCGAGGGGCCATTGCCGCTCGCGGAACGTCGTGCGCTCATCGACTGGGTGATTCGGCCGCGGCTGCGCACTCTGGAGGGCGTGGCTGACGTCAATGCGCTGGGTGGCTTCGTGCGCACCTTCGAGGTGCAGCCCGACATGACGGCGCTGGTGGCTCGCGGCCTCAGTCTCGAGGATGTGCGGCAGGCGCTCGAGGCCAACAATCGGGGCGACGGTGCCGGTCGCGTCACGGCCGGCGAGGAATCCTTGCCGATCCGTATCGATTCCACCGTCAAGTCGCTCGAGGACATCGGTGCCATCGCGATCCGAAAGGATCGGGCTGGTGTCGTGCGCGTGGCGGATGTGGCCACGGTGAGCTATGGCACACTCACT
>Ga0116152_10003935_pt1 | contig 11809 bp, 11 predicted proteins | sample AD_UKC119_MetaG_FD_89894 | JGI IMG/M metagenome (GOLD analysis project Ga0116152, IMG submission 89894) | Active sludge microbial communities of municipal wastewater-treating anaerobic digesters from Hong Kong - AD_UKC119_MetaG | ecosystem: Engineered > Bioreactor > Anaerobic > Digestate...
GATCACGGGCGCTGCGCCGATATAACAGAACACCCCCGCAAAGGTGAGACTCGCCGCCAGGGCTAACAACAGGAACTGGCGATCACCGATTACGCGCAGTGCCGCAGCTACCAGCGCGCCTACCGAGAACGGCACGCGCCGCTCGGGTGGGTGCGTTTCCGGCAGCTTGAGCGCGGACGCAACCACCAGGACCAAACCAAACAGCGCCAGGAACGCAAAAACGGCACGCCAACCAAGAGCGACATGGATCCAGCCACCCAACACCGGCGCAATGGCCGGCGCCACACCGAACAGCAGTGAGATCAAGCTCATCAAGCGCTGCGCCTGCGGGCCCTGATACAGATCGCGCACGATGGCGCGCCCGACCACCATGCCGACACCCGCGGTCGCGCCTTGCAGCGCACGGAAAGCCAGCAGCGAAACGAAGTTCGGTGCCACCACGCAGGCCAACGAACCCAGCGTATAGGCAGTCAAGCCAGCAAGAATCACCTTGCGTCGCCCGACCGCATCCGACAAAGGGCCGTAGAACACCGCGGTGAAAGCATAGGGCAGCATGTACGCGGTGAGCGACTGCTGCATCTGCCAGGCGGCGACGCCGAATTCCTGTTCCATCGCCCGAAAAGCCGGGAAGAACGTATCGATCGAGAACGGACTCACCATCGACAGCCCCGCGAGCAGAGCTGCCAGCCCTACATAGCGCATGCCGCGAGTCGGTGCGGGCTCGTTAGACCTCACGACGGAGGATGCAGCGATCGCAGGAATGCCGCCGGATCGCCGCCTTGCTCCAGTACCTCGACCAGTGCCGAACCGACGATCACGCCAGCCACGTGCGGCTGCAACCGCTTGACCTGATCAGCTGAACGAATACCGAAGCCGGCACACACCGGCACCGGTGACACCTGCGACGTCCGGTCGAGATAGGCGGTTACCGCCTGCGGCACGTCAACCGCCTTGCCAGTCGTGCCGGTCATGGTGACCGCGTACAGAAAGCCCTGGCTGACGCTCGCCACCTCGCGCAGTCTCTTTTCTGTCGTAACCGGCGTCACCATTTGAATGAGCGCCAGACCTGCGCGACCGAGCACTGCGCGAAAATCGGCGCTTTCGTCGTACGGCAGATCGGGAACGATAAAACCACAAACGCCCGCACGACGAGCAGCTGTCGCCAGCTCGTCGAAACCGTAGGCCAGCAACGGATTGAGATAGCTCATCAAGAGCAATGGTGCGGCTGGCCGCTGCATGCTCGCGAGCTCGCTCAGGATCCAGCGCAGCGTCACACCCTGCGCCAGTGCCGCATGGCTCGAGCGCTGGATCGTCATGCCGTCAGCCATCGGATCAGTGAACGGCACGCCGATTTCAACGACGTCTGCGGCCGAGCCGATTGCGACGAGGTGCTCGCGGAACTTGTCACGTGCCGGGTACCCAGCGGTCAGGAATGCGACGATGGCGGTACGCCCCTGATCAGTGGCGGCACGGATGGCTGCACTGATGCGACGGTGCGGGGAATCGTCAGTCGTTACCTCAGCGGGTGTCATCGGCTCGATCCAGCGTTGCTGTCCGCCAGCAAGGTGCGTTGCAATGTCGACATGTCTTTGTCGCCACGGCCCGAGAGCGTGATCAGCACGCGTTTGCCACGATGCTGTTGCGCCCAGAGCTTGGCACGAGCGAACGCGTGGGCAGTCTCGATCGCGGGCAGGATGCCTTCTTGTCGCGAGCACTCGGCCAACGCGGTGAGGGCTTCGTCGTCGGTGGCACTCTCGTAGCTGACCCGACCTGCCCACATCAACAAGGCATGTTCAGGACCCACGCCGGGGTAGTCGAGGCCGGCCGAGACAGACTGTGTCTCCTGAATCTGACCATCAGCGTCCTGCAGCAGCAAAGAGTAACTACCCTGGAGAACGCCTGGGCGTCCATAGACCAAGGTCGCGGCATTCTGGCCGAGCGCACTGCTCGTGCCGCCGGCTTCGACGCCGATGAGCTCGACCGTGCGATCCGCCAAGAACGGGTGGAACGAGCCGATCGCATTCGAGCCGCCGCCAACACAGGCAAAGACAACGTCCGGCAGCGCACCGGCCTGCGCCAGCATTTGCGCCCGCGCCTCGCGGCCAATCACCGACTGCAGCTCGCGCACCAGCCACGGATACGGATGCGGCCCGACCGCCGACCCGAGCAGGTAGTACGTGTCGGTCGGGTCCGCCACCCAGTCACGCAGCGCCTCGTCGATGGCCGCCCGCAAAGTCCGGTCGCCACTCGTCACGGCAACTACTTCGGCGCCCAGCAATTTCATCCGCCCGACATTCGGTGCCTGGCGCTCGATGTCCACTGCACCCATGTAGACCGTGCACGGCATGCCAATACGCGCACACGCCGCCGCACTGGCGACACCATGCTGACCCGCACCGGTCTCGGCGATGATGCGCTTCGCGCCCAGACGCTTCGCGAGCAATGCCTGGCCGATGGCATTGTTGATCTTGTGGGCGCCCGTATGTGCCAGGTCCTCACGCTTGAGCCACACCTCCGCGTCCCACGCCACCGACAGACGCGTTGCGTGGGTGAGCGCTGTCGGCCGACCGACCCAACTCGTCAGCTCACGCGTGAGCTCTGCCTGAAAGTCCGCGCGTTGCAGATGCTCGCGTATCCCCGCCTCGAGCCGATCGAGCGCTGGGATGAGAGTCTCGGGAACGTATCGACCACCGAACGGGCCATACCGGCCGCGCGCATCGGGAAAACGCCCGGCTACTTCATCCGCTAACAACTTGGCCGAATCGACGTCTGGTTCGTTGAACTGCATCATACTGTCTCCGCCGCGGCCTGCCGCGCGGCTGCCACAAACGCTCGCATCTTCGCCGGGGACTTCGTACCGGGGGACTGTTCGACACCACTGGACACATCGACGCCGAACGGTCGGACGTGGCGGATCGCAGCGGCAACGTTGGTGGCGTTGAGGCCACCCGCGAGAACGATCTCGGTGCTATAGGCCAGGCGTGCCGCCGAGTCCCAATCGGTCGTCTGACCCGTGCCGCTACTCGGACCCTCGAACAGCGCGCGCTGCGGTAGCGTCGTGGGTAGCGGCAAGCCCGCACGCAGTACCGGCATGACAGCGAGCGCGGCAGGCAGCGTCAACGTCAGGAGATCCACCGCATCGGTCTGCAATACGTCCGGTGCGAAACCTTCGATTATTTCGGTGACTTCCGGCTGCGTCGGCTGGCGAGTCACGGCCACACAGCGGAGCTTGCCACGTGCGGGTTCTGCCAGCGTGCGTGCGCGCTGGGTCGTCAGACGACGACTCGACGGCGCAAATACGAAGCCGATTGCATCTACACCAAGCTGCAGGGCGGCGTCCACCGCCGCCGCATCGGTCATGCCGCAGATCTTGATCCACAGCGCGCGCGGTTCATTCATACGCGGCCCGCCTTCAGCATCGTCGCAATCAGCACTGACGGGTCAGCGTGCTGCATCAAGGCACTGCCAACCAATGCAAGGTCGTAGCCGGCTGCGGCAACGCGCGCTGCATCGGCCGGTGTCGTGACGCCACTCTCGGCAACGCGCGCTACATCGCGCGGTAGTGCCGGTGCCAGCATTTCGAGACGTCCGGGAACAACCTGCAACGTCACGAGGTCACGACAGTTGACGCCCACCAGAAGCAGATTCCGCTGCTCCAACCGCGCAGCAACCAGACTCTGTGCGAGCGCTATGTCAGCTTCATCGAACGCCTCCAGCAGCACGAACAGGCGATGTGCCAGAGCCGTATCGACCAGCTGCTCGAGTTGCGGGCGCGGCAACATCCGCAGAATGACGAGTACCCCTCCCGCACCAGCTGCGCGCGCTTCCAACACTTGGTAGGAATCGACCAAGAAGTCCTTGCGCATCGCCGGCACCGACAGTGACACGAGGGCCTGGACGGCGGCCTCCAGATGGGCCATCGAACCATCGAAGCGACTAGGCTCGGTCAAGACCGAGACAGCCGCTGCACCAGCGCGGCCATAAGCCAGCACACGATCGGTCGCGCTCGTAGCGTGCGCCGACTGCAGATCCCCAACGGCCGGCGAACGTAGCTTCACTTCGCAAATCAGATCGAACCGGCCGCTGCGCCGCAAAGGTGGTGGCGGCGGCAACTCGCGAATGCGTGCCAGTAGCTCGTTCGTGCCTAACATGGCCTTGGCCACTGCCACCCGTTGCCGGCTCGAATCAGCCATCGACTGCAGGAAGTCGCTACTCATGGTCGGCTGAACGCAGCCAGCTGGTGGAGCAGTCGCGCTGCGGCACCGGACGCGATCGCTGCGGCGGCTCGCTCGATACCGGCGCGCGGACTCAAATTGTTGCTCGTGACCTCGAGCGCCAGCGCCGTACCTAACAAGAGTGCGTCCCGATGTGGCCCGCGATCGGCGCCGGTGAGTGCCGCACGCAGCGCAGCAGCATTGGTTGCCGCGTCACCACCCGCCAGGTCGCTACTGTTGCAACGCGCCAGTCCGTAATCCTCTGGCGAACGACTCGACTCGATGACCGATCCCGGTCGCACGTCGAACAGGGCGAAGGGACCGATGGGCGTAGGCTCATCCCAGCCCTCGGCGCCGTGCACGACGAAACTGCGCTCGATCGGCAGACCAGACAAGGTTTCGGCCATCAGCCGCGCCGTGCTCAAATCGTACGCGCCAAGTACGTGATAGCGCGGCTGAGCGGGGTTGGTGAGCGGCCCCAGGATATTGAACACCGTGCGCACGCCCAATGCCTGGCGAATCGGTGCGATCGCTTTCATCGCCGGATGGTAGTGCGGCGCGAACAGAAACGTGAACCCGGTCTGCTCGAAACAACGACCAGCAGCGCTTTCATCGAGCGGCAGCGCCAGTCCGAGTTGTTGCAGGACGTCGGCGCTGCCGGAGCGGCTCGACACCGAACGATTGCCGTGCTTGATGACACCCACGCCGCATGCAGCTGTCAGGAGTGCCGCACCGGTCGAGAGATTGAGGCTGCCCGATGCGTCACCGCCGGTGCCGACGATATCGACGGCAACAGCATCCGCCGCGATCTTTGGCCGTCGTGCGAGTGCCCGCATCGCGACGGCGAAGCCTCGCAGCTCAGCCGCAACCACACCTTTCGACCGGACCGCCGCCAGCACCGCGCCTGCCAGCGCTGGCGGCATCTCCGCGCTCGCCAGCCCGTCCAGCAGCGTGGCGGCCTCCAACTCGGTCAGGTTCTGGCGCTCGAGCAACCGGTCGAGAAAGCCGCGCAACTGCTGGAGCCGTTCGTGTTGCTCAGTTGTCATCTAACAGCGCTCATCTCAAAACGCCAAAAAATTATCTAGTAGCCGGGGTCCAGTCGGCGTCAGAATGCTCTCCGGATGAAACTGAACGCCTTCGACCGGCATCTTGCGATGCCGCACGCCCATGATCTCACCTTCAGCGGTTTGTGCGGTAACCACGAGCTCGCTCGGCAACGAAACACGCTCGGCGATCAGCGAGTGGTAACGCCCCACTTCGCACGGCTGCGGCAGTCCCGCGAATACGCCGGCCGCGTCGTGTTCGATCGAGGACGTCTTGCCATGCATCAGGCGCGACGCACGCACCACTTTGCCGCCAAATGCCTCGACAATCGACTGGTGACCCAGGCACACACCTAACACGGGCACTACACCGGCGAAGGCGCGAATCATCCCCACTGAGACACCGGCGCGCTGCGGCGTGCCTGGCCCGGGCGAAATGCATAGATGCGTGGGCTGCAGCGCACGCGCCGCATCGATCGTGATCGCGTCATTGCGATGCACGATCACCTCAGCACCCAGCACGAGGAATGCCTGCACCAGATTGTAGGTGAACGAATCGTAGTTATCGATGAGCAGCAGACGTGTGCTCATAACCCCTCCGCGGCCAGATCGAGCGCGCGCGCCATGGCCCGACTCTTCGCGATGATCTCGTCGTACTCGGCCGCCGGAACACTGTCCGCGACGATACCGGCACCTGCCTGGTAACTGTATTCGCCGCCGTGGAAGACGAGCGTGCGAATTGTGATCGCCTGATCCATGCCGCCGGTCGAACCGAAGTACCCTACGGTGCCGCCGTACAAACCGCGTCGCACAGGCTCTAGCTCGTCGATGATCTCCATCGCACGGACTTTCGGTGCCCCTACCAGGGTTCCCGCCGGAAAAGTAGCCGCGAACAGATCGAAGGCATCACGTCCATCGGCGAGCTCGCCCTGGACGCCACTCACCATGTGCATCACGTGGCTGTATCGCTCGATCACGCGATACGGATCGACGACGACACTGCCGGCGCGCGCCACGCGACCTAGGTCATTGCGCGCCAGATCGACGAGCATCACGTGCTCGGCGTTCTCCTTCACATCCGCCAGTAACTCCGCTTCGCGTGCAGCGTCGATGCCCGTATCGTCTGCGCGAGACCGCGTGCCGGCGATAGGTCGCAACTCTGCCTGATTCGCGTGCAACTTCACCAGCGCCTCGGGCGATGAGCCCACCACCGTCACGTCGCCGAGTTCGCAGTAGTACATGTAAGGCGACGGGTTGATGAGTCGCAGGGCGCGGTACGCCTGGAAGGGATCGAGCGAGTGCCGGCCCGCGAATCGTGACGCCAACACCAACTGATAGACGTCGCCTGAGGCGATGTACTCTTTGACACGGTGCACGCGCGCGATGTAATCGTCACGTGACAAGGAACTGACCGCCGCGCTGTAGCCCAACGCTTCGCGCTTGCGATAAGGCAAACCGCCACGCAGCGCCTGGATGATCTCGGCGCGCAGCGCGCGACGCTCGGCATCGGGACCGGCATGCAGCAGGGCGATCGCGCGCGTCAGATGATCGAACACCAGCAGCGATTCCGGCGCGACGTAATGCAGGTCAGGAACGGCGGCAGCGTCGCCCGCCGGACGCGGCAATCGCTCGAAGTACCGCACCAGATCGTAAGCTGAGTAGCCGACGAGGCCGCCGGCGAGCGGTATATCAGCGACCTCGGGCAGAGGCCGCGGCACGCGCGCCAGAGCGGCGCGCAACGCGTTCAACAACGCAGCCTGATTTTCGGGGCGCGGACCGCGCAAGCCATCCAGCCACAGTCCGGCAGTGTCCAGACGCACTTCCTGGGCCTTGCCAAAACCGATGAACGAATAGCGTGCCAGCCGCTCGCCACCCTCCACGCTCTCGAGCAGGAAGCGCGGCGCGAAACTTGCCAACTTGGCGTACGCCGACACCGGGGTATCGAGGTCGCCGGCGATATCGAACGGCGGCTTCATCCGTTGCGCTCTGTTACATACATGTCATCGACTCACGATCTGCAGACAATAAAAAACCCATCCCGGAAGGCCTGCCGGAGATGGGTTCTGGCGTGAACGATTTGTCGTTCTGGTTTGTCTTTCTGGTTAGTCTTTTTGGGACTATCTAAACGCGACCAGCACCCTCTCCGTCAGGAGCGGCGCCACCACCAAGTCATCACACCCTGGGGGAAATTCATGGCGGCAGTATCACTGGCGCACGGCGGCTGCGTCAAGCCGCCACGCTGGCCCCGCGCTGGTTTTCGGGCCTCGCGGGGAGCCGCTGGTCCGTCAGGCGATCGGGCCAAGTGCCGCAGGCGGATCGAAGCCTGCAGCCAGTGCGGCGGGACCGACCGCCGGCCGCGGTTTGGTCAGCCAGTCCGTAATGATCGCCAGCCGCTAACCGCAATCCTGCAAATCGAATCACAAGCTGGCCGGCGCCGCCGCGCTCGGTGTGGCGGGCGCGAGGGTACGCAGTGGAACTGGCCGCGACGATCCGTCCTCATTCGCCACTGCGTCCACTTTCCAGTTGTTAGTATTTGCAGTGTGCACGCCTTTTGGTTAGCTCGACTGTCGTTGACCGCCGGCTGGTAATGTAAAATACAGGCCTCACAACATCATGGTCAGCAGCACTATGCAACGTCGCAACATTTCCTCCGGCTCCAGCTTCGAACGCGAGATCGGCTACTCACGTGCGGTCGTGGATGGAGATTGGATCCACGTATCGGGAACCACCGGCTACCACTACGACCGAATGACAATAGACGAAGACGTCGTGACGCAGTGCGAGCAAGCGTTGCGCAATGTGGCGACGGCGTTGGCCGTTGCGGGAGCCAGCTTTGCGGACGTCGTACGCGTACGCTACATCCTGCCGTCTGCCGCCGATTTCCCGCCGTGCTGGCCGGCCCTGCGACGCGCATTCGGTGACGCACCGCCAGCCGCGACGATGATGGTCGCGGGGCTCATCGAGCCACGCATCAAGATCGAGATAGAAGTGACCGCGCGTTGCAGCGCAGCGACGCAGCAAGCAGCGTTGTAGAATGAGCCGATGACGCCGCCGGCATGCCTGGCGCGCAGTGTCAGGAGCTGAACATGGCAGTCGACTACGAAAAACTGGGCGTCTTCTATCTCGGCAAGGAGTTCGACGCGCGGTCGAATCGAGTACAGGACGACCTGGTTCTCTATGATTCCCGCGATCTCACCACCCATGCGGTGTGTGTTGGCATGACGGGCAGCGGCAAGACGGGTCTGTGCCTGTCGTTGCTGGAAGAAGCGGCCATCGATGGCGTGCCAGCCGTTTGTATCGATCCTAAGGGCGACCTCGGGAATTTGCTGCTGGCCTTCCCGGACCTAGCAGCAGAGAATTTTCAGCCTTGGATGGATCCCGCCGATGCGGAACGCAAGGGTGTCAGTGTCGAGCAGTTAGCGCAGCGAACCGCCGACAGCTGGAGACAGGGCCTGGCGGATTGGCAACAGGCGCCGGAGCGGATCGCCCGGTTTCGCGATGCGGTGGATGTCGCCATCTATACACCGGGCGCTGACACGGGTTTGCCGTTGTCGGTGCTGCGCTCGTTCGCTCCACCACCACCCGAGCAGCTGACCGACGGCGCCGCGTTACGTGACCGTATTGGCGCGGTAGTCGCGGGCCTGCTGAGTCTCCTGGGTATCGACGCCGATCCGCTGACGAGCCGCGAGCACATCTTGCTCGCCAGCATCATAGAGAGCAGTTGGCGTGCCGGCATCTCACTCGACATGGCTGCGTTGATCAACGCCGTGCAAAAGCCGGGGTTCGATCGTGTCGGTGCCTTCGATCTGGAGACCTTCTATCCTGGGAAGGAACGTCTCAAGCTTGCCATGCAGATCAACAATCTGCTGGCTGCACCGGGCTTCGCCACCTGGCTGAGCGGTGAGCCGCTCGACGCGCAGCGCTTGCTGTTCACGCCGACGGGCAAGCCACGCATTTCGATCATTTCCATCGCACACCTGTCAGACAGCGAACGGATGTTCGTCGTGACACTGGTGCTCAACGAGATGATCGCCTGGATGCGTACCCAGTCGGGTACCTCATCGCTGCGCGCGCTGCTCTACATGGACGAGATTTTTGGCTACTTTCCACCGACGGCGAATCCGCCCAGCAAACTGCCGATGCTCACCTTGCTGAAACAGGCACGCGCGTTCGGTCTGGGGTGCGTGCTCGCGACCCAGAATCCGGTAGATCTAGACTACAAAGGGCTCGCCAACTGCGGCACTTGGTTGATCGGACGCTTGCAGACTGAACGCGACAAGTTGCGCGTGCTGGAAGGCCTCGAAAGCGCGTTGGCTGACGCCGCCTTCGATCGTGCGACACTCGACAGGATGATCTCTGGCCTCACGCAAAGGGTATTCCTGTTGCGCAACGTGCATGAAGACGCACCGCTCCTGCTGCAGAGTCGCTGGGCACTCTCGTATCTGCGCGGCCCACTGACTGGCAACGAGATCAAACGACTGATGGCGTCTCGCAAATCTGCGAATGACGTGGCGTCAGCGACCGTTACCGCGACGAGTGCCGCAGCGCAGACCGAGGCGACGCTCGATGCTTCACCGACTGCGGCCGCGCCGGCGGCACGACCCAGCGTCGCAGGCGATGTGGTGGAGTGCTTCCTGCCACCGACCACCGGCTCTGGGCCCGTCACATATCAGCCAATGATTCTCGCCCAAGCCAAGTTGCACTTCATCGACGGCAAGCTCGACCTCGATCATTGGAGTACTAACGACTACCTGGCGCCTCTGAGCGACGATGGCAAGCAGGCTCTCTGGGCCGAAGGCGTTGCAGGTACCGGGCTCAAGGCGCGAACGACGGCTACTGCAGCGGACGGCGCAGCACGTTACACCGAGTTGCCCGCTGCGGCCATGCGCGCCGCCGCATACAAAGACTACGGCAAGCAGCTGGCGGCCAGTCTTTACGAAAACCAGCGCGCCCGCGTGTGGGTCGCTGACAGTCTCAAGGTCGTGTCGTTGCCGGGTGAGAGTGAGGGCGACTTCCGTGCCCGTCTTGCGCATACGACGCGAGAGATGCGTGACAGTGCGGTCGATGATTTACGGCAGAAGTATGCACAGAGGATCCAGAGGCTGCAGGATCAGGTGCGGCGTGCAGAGGACAAGCACGCCCGGGAGAAAAGTCAGCTTTCCTCGCAACGACTTCAGACTGCCGTATCCATCGGTTCCACAATTCTGGGCGCCTTGTTTGGACGCAAAGCCGTCTCCGCCACCAGCGTTGGCCGCGCAGCGACGGCCATCAACAAGGCCAAGCGTGTCGGCAGTGAACAACAGGACGTCGCGCAGGCCGAGGAAGGTCTCGAGGTAGTGCAGCAGCGCTTGGCAGCCATGCAACGGGAATGCGAAACGGAAATCGAGGCACTCACCAGACGACTCGATCCGTCGACGATCGAACTACGTTCAGTAGAGGTCACGCCGCGCAAGTCGGATATCGCCATTGGCGATGTGGCACTCGCGTGGACGCCCTGGCGCCGCGGCGCTGACGGCTTTCCCGCACGTGCCTTCGAGGCGTGAGTCGACGCTCTCCACCTTGCACCTACCGTGACCTGTGAGGATTCCGCTATGCCTACTTTCGACGTCGTCTCAGAACTCAATTCGCACGAAATTGCCAACGCGGTCGACCACGCCAACCGGGAACTGGCGCAGCGCTTCGATTTCAAGGACAGTGGCGCCGTTTTCACGCTCAAGGACAGCACGGTGTCGCTGGAAGCACCCGAGGAGTTTCAGCTCAAACAGATGCTCGATATCCTGACGACACGGCTGGCGAAGCGTGGCATCGATCCAAAATGCATGGAACCGCAGGACGCCGAGAAGAATCTGGCGCGGGCGCGCCAGGACGTGATCCTGCGGCACGGCATCGATGGCGAATCGGGCAAGGCGATCACGCGGCTGATCAAGGACGCCAAACTCAAGGTCCAGGCCAGCATCCAGGGTGACAAGGTGCGTGTCACCGGCAAGAAGCGCGATGACCTTCAGGAAGTTATTCAGTTGCTGCGCAAGAGCGAGTTCGACCGTCCGCTGCAGTTCGAGAACTTCCGCGACTGATGGTCGAAACCACTGCTGCGCTCAGATTCGCTTGCGCGGTGCGCAGTCCTTGCATGCGCTGCCTGATCTCTGCACCGCGTTCCGCAGCATGGGCCCCAGCACACGATTGCGTACACCTACGAACGACTGCCGCCGTTCAGCCCAACGATCGACCGCGAGGAGCAGGGCCAGCCGCCGGCTCCAGGGCAGCAGCGCCCAGATCGAATACAGGATCGCAACGCTGACCAGCAACGCGACGACCGACAATTCGAGTACGGCTGGCATCGGACGACCTCAGCTGAATGCGCTGACTACTCTGAACGTCAGGAAGGCTGCCAGATAGGCGAGCCCGAACAGGTAGCCCGCCATGATGAGCGGATAGCGCCAGGAATTCGTCTCGCGCCTGACTACCGCCAGCGTCGACAGGCATTGCGGCGCGAACACATACCACGCCAGCAATGAACAGGCCGTCGCGAGACTCCACGAGACGCTGATGATA
>Ga0116152_10003936_pt1 | contig 11808 bp, 11 predicted proteins | sample AD_UKC119_MetaG_FD_89894 | JGI IMG/M metagenome (GOLD analysis project Ga0116152, IMG submission 89894) | Active sludge microbial communities of municipal wastewater-treating anaerobic digesters from Hong Kong - AD_UKC119_MetaG | ecosystem: Engineered > Bioreactor > Anaerobic > Digestate...
TATCGACGAACTTCCTCCCGGACGAAAACCGATCAATACTTCACATTATTTTCAGAATAAAAGGCAGGCGCTGTTTCAGTTTATGGCTAAACAAATCAATGCAGGCCGACAAATTTATGTGGTTTATCCATTGATTCAGGAATCGGAAAAAATGGATCTTCAGGATTTGGAAAACGGATATAATGACCTTTGTGAAGTATTTCCCGATTATAAAATAAGTAAAGTGCACGGAAAAATGAAACCTGCTGAAAAGGATTTTCAAATGCAGAAATTCGTTTCCGGCGAAAGTGAAATTATGGTTGCTACTACCGTAATTGAAGTAGGTGTAAATGTGCCAAATGCTTCGGTAATGATCATTGAAAATGCCGAAAGATTCGGACTTTCGCAGTTGCATCAATTGCGCGGGCGTGTCGGTCGTGGTGCCGAACAGTCGTACTGTGTTTTACTTACCGGATTTAAACTTTCAAAAGAAACCCGTAAGCGTATTGATACCATGGTGCGTACAAACGATGGTTTTGAAATTGCCGAAACCGATTTACAGCTTCGCGGACCCGGTGATCTGGAAGGTACAATTCAAAGCGGAATGCCGTTTGAATTGAAAATTGCCAATCTTGCTGCCGATGGTAAAATGCTTGAAATAGCCCGAAACACTGCCATCGGAATTCTCGATGAAGATCCGGAATTGCAAAAGCCCGAAAACAGAATTCTCGATATTCAACTAAAAAAGTTGAAAACCAACACAATAAATTGGGGGATAATTAGTTAAATTTTCGGAATGCGTTTTTTTGTAAATAATCTTTTTTTTACCTTTGGAAAATATTTAAAATTAAAGAAAAATTTCTTCTATAAATAATGGAAAAGACACTTGTTATTATCAAGCCCGGAGCGATACAAAGAGGATTTATTGGTGAAATTACCAAACGCTTTGAGCAAAAAGGATTACAAATTTGCGGTATGAAAATGATGCAACTGACAGATGAAATTCTTAACAATCATTATTCTCATTTAGCAGGAAAACCATTCTTTCCCGGTATAAAAGCTTCCATGATGTCATGTCCGGTTATTGTTATGTGTGTACATGGGTATGATGCTGTTGATGTAGTACACGATATGGCAGGAGCAACCAACGGACGTAAAGCTGCATTCGGGACGATACGAGGTGATTTAAGTATAAGCATTCAGCAAAACGTGATTCATACTTCCGATTCTAAAGAAACTGCCGCAGCTGAGCTCAAGCGATTCTTCATAGATGAGGAAATTTTTGATTACCCGTTCTCAAATCTTGAGAATATCTATTCGCACGACGAAGTTTAATTTTTAGCATACAGGTTCCGGATTTTTCCGAAACTTGTTTTTTTTAATTTTATTTTCACTTTTCATTCATGTTCAAATTTTTAAAACTTATTTTTCTTTCGGGAAACATCTTATTATTTTCAGTTATTACATCAGCACAGGTTTCAGAACAGGAATCAGCACAGGCGCCGGAAATTTCACAGGAATTAGCGCCGGTTGAAGTATCGGAACCGGAAATATCAGTTGAAGCTGACACTTTAAATATCTTCAGGGAAATGTTGAATGATGAGACTGATGACTTAATGGAAAACCACCCGGCAGATGATATTTATAATAATATTTGGACATGCGAAAAACTAAATCCGTATAAAATATCTTTCGACAGTCTTCCCGACTCAGTTCGTATTGATTGCCGTGGTTTTCATGTTCCTGTTCCCGGAGCAATAACATCTAACTTCGGTAAACGCCGTTACCGTTATCATTACGGAACTGATTTAAGATTAAGTGTAGGTGATACTGTAGTTTCAGCCTTTTCGGGAAAAATCCGCATTATCGACTACGAATCTGTTGGTTATGGTAATTACATCGTTATTCGCCACGACAATGGACTGGAAACTGTTTACGCACATCTTTCAAAAGTAAACGTAGAACTTAACCAAGACGTAAAAGCCGGTGAAATTATTGGATTAGGTGGAAATACAGGACGTTCAACCGGTCCGCATTTACATTTTGAAATCCGATATTTGGGCAATGCTATTGACCCTACTAAAATTGTAGATTTCTCAACCGGTTTGGCACAAAATAACTCATATCTTCTTACAAAGAAAAACTCTTTTTACTATCAGCGTGAAGTTCAACAACTCAAACTGGCAAAATACTATAAAGTTAGAAAAGGTGATACTCTGAGCCATATTGCCTCGCGTAACAGAACAAGCGTAAAAACCCTTTGCAGAATTAACGGATTTTCTTCAAAAAAACTTCTTCGCCCAGGATTGAGAATTCGTATTAAGTAGATTCGTGATTAGTTTATATAGTTAATTGGTTCATTGGGTTTATTAAGTTAATAACAACAAGTTGAATTCCTGTCTTTAGACTTCCGACATTCGACTTTTGACATAAAATATACAAACAATTTAATCTTTAGCTATTTATGAACACATTAGCTTTTCCTTTACATTTCACTTTCAAGATTACTACTATCAGCAACGATTTTGTTGCAAAAGATGCCAATGGAAATACCATTGCTTATGTCCGTGCAAAAATTTTCAAGTTAAAGGAACATGTTCAGGTTTTCAACGACGAAAGCCGCGGTCAACTTCTCTTAGACATTAACGCCAATAAATGGCTCGATTTTAATACCACTTATACTTTTACAGCTCCACAGGGAAATGTACTTGGCAGAATTGCACGCAAAGGCTGGACATCAATCTGGAAAGCACATTACGAAATCTATGATGACAAAAACCAGTTCGAAATGCTGCTGAGAGAGGAAAATCCATGGGCAAAAATTTTCGATGCAATGCTTGGTGAAATTCCTTTTCTGTCACTTCTTTCAGGGTATCTTTTTCACCCTGCTTATATTATAACCGATGCCGGTGGAATTCCTGTAGCGCGACTTCGTAAAACTCCTTCATTCTGGGGTCGACAATTCTCAGTGGAAAAACTTTCAGAATTCAAATCCGGACAACAGGACAGACTTGTTCCCGCACTAATGATGATGATTCTTCTTGAAAGAAGAAGAGGGTAAAATAGGTTTTTTGACATTCATATCACAGACATTAAGGATGTTCCGAACTAACGGTAAAAATCCAAGTCTGTAATACCTATTCGTAGATTAATACGCGACTTGGAAGTCGCTTGTCCCGAATTAGGTGCAGCGATATTCCTGTCGCTGTTTGTGTTTAAATAAGCAATTAATCCAATACATCGAAACACTGCACCTGCTTAAATCACTTTGCTCCTTTTTTCAAATAATCTTATCTTTGTAAAAACAACAGGAAAAAGATACCAAAAAACGGAAGCTTATGTCGCGCTATATCAAGAAGAAAAAAGAAGAAATTGGTCTTTCGCCTTATGAAATTATTTTCAGAGGACAAAAGAAAACCGAGAATATCAACATTCGGGTAATGGATTTTAATCTTGAAAAAGTTGATGAATTTATACCAAAGTCCATTGAAAATCTATCTCAACTCATAAAAAGTAAAACTATTAGCTGGATAAACATTGATGGACTACACGAAACGCAAAAAATGGAGAAGATTGCCGGAGCGCTCAATATCCCGAATAATATCCTTTCGGACATAATGAATCCTTCTCTTCGTCCGAAAATTGAAGAATTTGACGATGGATTATATATCACAATTAAGATGCTTCAATTTAATGATAAAACTGAAGAATTAACTGCTGAAAATCTGAGCCTAATTATAAGTAAAACCACTTTGATTTCTTTTCAGGAAATTGAAGGTAAAATGTTTGATCCTGTACGCGACCGTATACGAAAACACAAAACCAAAATCAGGTATGCTGGCTCCGATTATCTTGCTTTTGCCCTGCTCGATGTTGTTATCGATAATTATATTTACATCATTGGGCAGTTGGGTGAAAAAATAGAAAATCTGGAGGAAACACTTACAAACAATCCTCAAAAGGCATTACTCGACGAAATCAATGATTACAAACACGAACTGAATTTCCTTCGTAAAAATATTAAGCCTGCAAAAGAAATGATTCTATCGCTTGCAAAAAACGATTCGGAATTCATTCACGATGAAAACTGTATTCACTTCAAAGAATTACAGGATAATATCAACGAAGCTTCGGATTTTTCGGATAGTTACCGCGAAATTCTTTACGATCAGCTCAACATTTATCACACCACTATAAGTTCCAAACTGAATGATATTATGAGAATACTGACCGTATTTTCAGTCATTTTTATTCCGCTTACTTTTATAGCAGGAGTTTACGGCACCAACTTTAAAAACATACCAGAACTGAACTTTAAATATGGTTATTACATTATGTGGGTTGTTATGCTTGTCATTTTTGTGGTAATGCTTTTTTACTTTAAAAAGAACAAGTGGCTTTAATGCTGTGTATTTATTTTTCCGGTATTTTGTCTAATTTACTTTTTATTTCTTTCAGTATTTCCGCCTGATTGTCAAGCACATCAAAAACTTCGTTTTGTTGCAATAAAATCAGATGGTCGATTTTTTCATGCAGCATCCTGATTTCAAGTTCTGATTTCAGGTTGATCATGTAATCTTTCTTTGCCCTGTCCCTGTCTTTTTCTTCTGTCCGGTTTTGACTCATCATAATCACCGGAGCCTGAATAGCTGCAATCGTTGATAAAATTAAATTCAGTAAAATGAATGGATAAGGATCGAAAGCCTTACTCATAAGTTGCAATATATTGATCAAAATCCATAAAATAAGAAAAGAAATAAATGAAAGAATAAAAGTCCAACTGCCACCAAATGTAGCTACCTTATCGGCAATTTTCTGACCTAAATTCAGGGTTGGAACTTCTTCGTCTAACTTATCGGTTAAAGTTGATTTTTCCTTGAGTGAATCCATCACTGTTTTTTCCATTTCGGTTAATTCACCCAATTGCTTACGAAGAAAATCCTCAATATATTTTTCCCTGTATTTGTTTAATTCCTCAGTTGAAATAAAATCTTCCTTATCAAACTCCGGATGGTCTTTCTTTATCAGGTTGAAGATTGATTCTCTAATGGATTTCCCGGATATTTTTTCAGATGCTGATATTTTTTCACCTGTTAAACCACTTTTTAAAGTTCCCATTTTGTTATATTTTTATATGTTTACTGCAAAAATAAAATATTAAAGTGATTTGCCTTTTTTATATGATATTTTTTTATAGTTTGCAAAAAGTTTTATTATTCAATTTGCTTAGTTACATCTTCAGTTGTTGAATAAGTTTTAATTCATCGAATTAAACAACGATTGTTAAAATAAAGCTGAAATATAGAACAAACAGGCCTCTGGATTGTTATTTGTTGATAAAAAGCACAATTGGAATAAAAAATTTTATTATTTTAGCTAAAAAGAACACAAACATTTGAAACTTGTTTTCATAACAACATAAACAATGAAAAATAATATCAACAATCAGATTCTTGTAATTTTTGGTTCAAACGGCGATTTGGCAAAACGAAAACTCCTGCCTGCCGTTTTTCAGCTTTTTCTGGATAATTTATTACCGGAAAAATTTGCAGTAATCGGGGCAGGAAGTCAGGAAAAAGATGAAGAAACTTATCGAAATGATGTAACCGAAAGCCTCAGGGAATTTGCATCAAAAAACGCAGCCGAACAACCTGAAAAAACTGAGCAATTTTTAAAATCTGTTTATTATAAAAAGGTAAATAATAAACAACAGGAAGATTTTGGAGAACTGAAACAATATATCAATCATTTATCCGAAAAGTTAGAAATTCCTCAAAATATCGTTTTTTATTTTTCAATACCACCGTTTTTATACGAAACTGTAGCTTCACATCTCGTAGTAAATGGTTTAAACCAAGAAGAAAACGGGTGGAAAAGAATTATCGTTGAAAAACCGTTTGGATATAGTTACGATACTGCCATCGATTTGGATAAAAAACTTCATGCCGGATTTGCCGAACATCAAATTTACCGTATCGATCATTATCTGGGCAAGGAAACTGTTCAGAATATTATGGTTACTCGTTTCTCAAACGGTTTTTTTGAACCTATATGGAACCGGAAATATATTGAAAGAGTAGAAATAACTGCATCCGAAAGAATAGGCGTTGGAAATCGTGGCGGTTATTATGATACTTCAGGCGCTTTGCGTGATATGATTCAGAATCATTTGTTACAAGTGCTTGCAGTGGTTGCAATGGAGCCGCCTGCCATTTTCGACTCGGATGCCATTCGAAATGAAACAGTAAAAGTTTTGCAGGCATTACGACCGATAAAAGGCGGTGATATTCCTAAAAACGTAATCCGGGGTCAATATATTTCAGGTCAAAAGGATGAAACAATTTTAACCGGATACAGACAGGAACCCGGAGTTGTTCCAAACTCAAAAACTGAAACTTTTGTCGCAATGAAAGTTCATATTGACAATTGGCGTTGGGGTGATGTTCCGTTTTACATTCGAACAGGGAAACAATTACCTGAGCGTGTAACTGAGGTTGTAATTTACCTGAAACCTGCTCCGCATCAGCTTTTCAAGCAACTTTGCCTTACCGAGCCGAACAACATGATAATTCTTCGCATTCATCCGGACGCAGGTATTGCAGTTGATTTTGGCATGAAAATTCCGGGTGCAGGCTTTAAAGTACAGAATGTGAATATGGCTTTCCATTATTCCGATCTGGCAGATAAAAAAATCTCGGAAGCGTATGAACGCCTGTTGCTTGACTGTATGACCGGTGATTCTACTTTGTATGCACGTGCTGATGCTGTAAGTGCGAGCTGGAAATTTGTTGATCCTATTTTAAATGCCTGGAAGAACAATCCGGAAATTCCTGTTTATTTCTATGAAGCCGGAACTTGGGGACCTGTAGAAGCTAACCTGCTTTTCGAAGACAAATATGTAAAATGGAGAGATCCTTTCAGTAAATTTAAAACTGAGTAGTTTGGTGATTACTGATTACTGATTAGTGATTAGTGATTGGTGATTGGTGATTGGTGATTAAGAAATAGAGAAAAGGAGGATTTCTCTCTATTTTTGAAAGAAATAAAACTACAGACAAGTGACCTGAAGTTGCTTGTCTTTATTTTTATCCAATGGTTACAATACGTTTTAAAATTACACGTTTATAAAGAACAATTTCATATTGATTGCCTTACAAATAAAATTAAGTATTTTTGTAGTAGATAAACCAAAAAAAATTAAGAATGCGTTCGTCCATATTATTTTCAATATTATCCCTTTTATTGCTATTTTCATCCTGCAAACGTCACGATCCGGATGTGGAATATAAATATCCAACTGCTTCCGAATTTTCATGGGGATATGCAGAATATTTCGGGAAATATTATGCCGATTACGACATTAATAAGAGCGTGGTTTCGCTTTCATTGTTTACCGATTCGCTTTATATAAACGATGACGGCGAACTTGACGGATATGGACAATATCTTTTCCTTGAGGATATTTTTTCATCGCCAAGCTCTATGTTTTTACCCGAGGGAACTTATAATATTTCCGGCTCACGTGAATCATTCACCATTGCAAAAGGCGAAATAACAGAAATAGATGGAATCGAGTATACAATTGGCGCATATATTTATTTTATCGAAAAAAATGCTCAATACTCTAAACTGGAAACGATCATTGGTGGAAATTTTACTTTGAGCTATGATAATTCAAATTACTATATTTTATGCAATTTTACACTTTCAGATAGCACCCAATATACCGGACAGCTAAATTACCGCGAAATTCCACTTTATGATGAATCGGTAAATTATCTTGAATTAGGAGTTCCGCGCAAAAAACTTAAAATTGCCGGCGAGGCAATAAACCCTTAAAATTTAATTCCGAAGAACATACTTTGGTAAAGCTGTGAAGATTTATTATTTTTGAAAATAAATTAATCCTGAATTAAAATTTCTGAAAATATGATTGCAATAGCTTTAGACGACGAACCTCCTGCATTATCAACCATTGCAAAGTATTGTGGTGAAACAGATTATATCGATCTTAAAAAGACATTTACAAACCCTGTTGAGGCTGTTAAGTATTTAAAAAGATTTCCTGTTGATTTACTTTTCATTGACATCCAGATGCATGAATTCAATGGAATTGAAATTTTTAAAAATCTTCAAGTTAAGCCTTTGGTTATTTTTACCACAGCATATTCAGAATATGCTGTCGAAGGTTTTGAAGTAAATGCAGTGGATTATCTTTTAAAACCTTTCAATTTTGCACGCTTCAGCAAGGCTACTAAAAAAGCTTATGAACTGTTTAAAACTACCAGACCAATTGAAGAATCAAGGCATATTACCGTACGCTCAAATTATAGCCTTGTTAAAATCCAGATTGACGATATTTTGCTAATAGAAAGTTTTGATGATTATCTGAACATTACACTCGTTGATAATAAAGTATATGTAGTAAGAATGACAATGAAAAATATACTTGAGCAACTACCTGAAAATGAATTTATAAGAATTCATCGTTCATACATTGTTCCTTTAAATAAAATAGAAACAGTGCGCAATAAGAATGTTTATATGGGTGATAAAAAAATTCCTTTGGGGAATAAATACGAAAAAGATTTCTTCGAAAAATTCGGAAAATAATTACAAAATAGTTTTTTACCCGTTAAAAAAGACAGTTTACCTCAAAAATTATACATCAAACTATCAGAGATTTTATTTTTGAAACAACTAACAACACTGATATAATCAGAAAAAAGTTGAACATTGATTTTTTATAGCTTGGAAATGTGTTTTTATAGCAAAGCCCGATGTGATATCGGGCTTTGTTGATTTTATTACATGATAAATGTCATGCTGTTAAAGCTTTAATTGCTTCTTCCGTTTTATTGAATTTAAACTGACTGACAATTTCATTTTTATACTCAACAATTTTATCATTACATAAATCACCTATACTGCCTTCATGCGTGTGATTCAATTCTTTATCCGGTTTAAAGTTCCCGGCTTCAATATCAAGCCCCACTTTTTTATATGCATCACGGAAAGGCATTCCTTCTAACGTTAGTCGATTCACTTCTTCCACACTGAAAATATAATCATAACTTTTATCATTCAGAATTTGTGTATTTACTTCTACCTGTTCCATCATCATTGCCGTGATATGAAGGCAGTCTGTAAGTTCTTCAAAAGCAGGAATAAAAACTTCCTTGATAATTTGCAAATCACGAAAATATCCTGAAGGCAAATTATTTGTAATCATCATTATCTGTTGTGGCAACGATTGCAGTTTATTACATTTTGCACGTGTAAGTTCAAATACATCCGGATTTTTCTTATGCGGCATTATACTCGAACCTGTGGTAAATGCCTCAGGAAGTTTTATAAATCCAAAATTCTGAGAAGTAAACATGCAGGCATCAAAGGCTAATTTAGAGATGGTTGCGGCAACTGAAGCAATTGCATTTGTAACCGTGCGTTCCATTTTGCCTCTTCCCATTTGCGCATAAACCACATTGTAATTCATACTGTCGAAGCCAAGCAAATCAGTAGTCATTTGCCTGTTTAAAGGGAATGAAGAACCATAACCGGCAGCAGAGCCTAAAGGATTACGATTTGTAATTTTATATGCTGATAAAAGGAATTGCAAATCATCTGCAAGACTTTCGGCATAAGCACCAAACCATAAACCAAATGAAGATGGCATGGCAATTTGTAAATGAGTGTAACCCGGTAGAAGAACATCTTTATACTTATTACTTTGATTGATTAGTACATTAAAAAGATTTTCAGTCTCATTTACAATATTTTTTATATTATCACGTGCAAACAGTTTCAGATCGAGTAAAACCTGATCGTTTCGCGAACGGCCGCTATGAATTTTCTTTCCGGTATCGCCAAGCTTTCGTGTAAGCATAAGTTCAACCTGCGAATGCACATCTTCTACGCCATCTTCAATTACAAAATTCCCTTCAAGAGCAATAGCATAAATAGATTTCAACTCGGTAAGCAGAATTTGTAATTCTTCAGTTGTAAGTAAACCAACAGATTCGAGCATAGTGATATGAGCCATTGAACCAAGAACATCATATTGGGCAAGATATACATCCATTTCCCTGTCACGTCCAACAGTAAAAGTTTCAATTTTACTGTCAACTTTCATATTTTTTTCCCAGAGTTTTGCCATGTCTTTGTCTTTTGAGAAATTAAGAAATTGAGAAAATAAGAAATTAGAAAAACAACGAAGTTATTATCTATTATTTACCGCCTGCACCAAAACATCCGCAATTTTATTTATTCCCTCTTTCAACGATTTATCCACCATAAGTTTAATCATTGTTGGAATTTCAGCCTTAAGCGTAAGCTTCATTTTAGTGTCGTTATCTGCAACCTGTTTAAGCTGAATCCATAAATTTGCATCCAAAGGCAAATACTCAGTCTTAAATTTAATGGTTTTAAAAGGTTCACGTTCGATAATTCTAAAACACACTTTACCAACCTGATCCACACTAAATGTACAACTGTCAGTATCTGTAGTAAGATCTTTAATCTTTTCAGTAAATTCTTTATTGTCTTTCAGTTTACTCAAATTATTCAAATCGCCAAGTAAACCAAAAACCACTTCTTCGTTTGAAGAAATGGTTTTAATATCGCTTTCATAAGTAGTCATATCTTTATATGCTAATATTTACATCTACTATTTCTTTTAAATAGTAAATTATTAAAGATCTGCTCTCCAAATTGATGGATCATGACGCCATTCCCTAAGTGTTTCTACATCTTCTTCGTGAATATAATTTGTAGCAAGAGCTTCTGTCAATATCGCTTCATAATTACATAAAGTGGTCAGTTTTACCTTAGCAGCCTTGAACTTTTGCTCTGCTTGTGGAAAACTATATGTGAAAATAGCAAGCATCCCCAAAACTTCAGAACCATCATTGCGAATAGCTTCTACAGCTTTCAAACTACTACCTCCGGTTGAAATTAAATCTTCAATAACAACAACTTTTTGTTTCGGTTTTAAATCACCTTCAATCATATTTTCCAATCCGTGATCTTTTGGAGTAGGGCGAATATAAATAAAAGGAAGTCCCAACAGATCAGCAACAAGTGCTCCCTGCGAAATAGCTCCTGTTGCAACGCCAGCAATTACCTGAACATTCGGATATAATTCAAGAATTAATCTTGCTAATTCAATTTTTATAAATGAGCGAATTTGCGGATACGAAAGTGTTTTCCGGTTATCGCAATATATTGGAGATTTCCAACCTGAAGCCCATGTAAATGGGTTATTGGGTTGTAACTTAACTGCCTTAATTTTTAATAGCTTTTCGGCTACCTGTTTTTCTAAAAGTTTCATTTTTAGATATTTAAAAAATTATACATCTGTGTTTTGGTATTGAATGATCAATTCCGAAAAACAGTGCAAAATTACTTAAACTATTTTAAACGGGAATACCAAAAATTATATTTAATAACATTTATTGGAATTAAAACAATAAAAAAGCTGATTACCAGAGTTCATATCTCTGATAATCAGCTTAATAACAGATATTATATTAATATTATTTATTTACAATTTTAATAATCGACACTGTATCAGAAGCGATCATGTACTCTTCATCAGTAGGAATTACCACGACTTTAATTGTAGACTCCGGAGTGCTGATAAGTTGTTCAACACCTCTTGTTTTTTTGTTGAGCGCTTTATCTATTTCAACACCCACATACTTTAATCCATCACAAATATATTCACGTATTTGCGACTGATTTTCTCCTACACCTCCGGTAAATACAAGAACATCTGCTCCGTTCAATGCAGCAAGATATGAACCTATATATTTCTTGATCTTGTATTGA
>Ga0116152_10003940_pt1 | contig 11804 bp, 9 predicted proteins | sample AD_UKC119_MetaG_FD_89894 | JGI IMG/M metagenome (GOLD analysis project Ga0116152, IMG submission 89894) | Active sludge microbial communities of municipal wastewater-treating anaerobic digesters from Hong Kong - AD_UKC119_MetaG | ecosystem: Engineered > Bioreactor > Anaerobic > Digestate...
CAGGCCATTTTATTGAATATGCAGGTTCAGCAATTACGGGTTTAAGTATGGAAGGCCGTATGACACTTTGTAATTTAAGCATTGAAAGCGGTGCCCGCGGTGGTATGATTGCTCCAGACGAAACTACTTTTAATTATGTAAAAGGCCGTGAATTTGCTCCCAAAGGAGAAGAATGGGAAAAAGCACTTGCCAAATGGAAAGAACTTAAATCGGATGATGGCGCTGTTTTCGATACGGAATATACGTATGATGCAGACGACATTGAGCCAATGATTACCTATGGTACAAACCCGGGAATGGGAATCGGAATCTCGAAAACGATTCCTGTGATGAACGGAGTTGAAGGAAGCGATAAAAAAACGTACGAAAAATCACTGGCTTATATGGGATATGCCCAGGGTGATGCAATGATTGGAAAACAGGTTGATTATGTCTTCCTTGGAAGTTGCACAAACGGTAGAATTGAGGATTTCAGGGCTTTTGCAACATTTGTAAAAGGAAAGAAAAAAGATCCGAATGTAAATGTTTGGCTGGTACCAGGTTCTAAACGAGTTGAAACTCAAATTCGAGAGGAAGGACTTGTTGAAATTCTGGAAGAAGCCGGATTTGAACTCCGCCAGCCCGGATGTTCGGCATGTCTTGCAATGAACGAGGATAAGATCCCAGAAGGGAAATATGCAGTATCAACAACAAACCGGAACTTTGAGGGTCGCCAGGGACCTGGTTCCAGAACGATGCTGGCCAGTCCGCTAACAGCAGCAGCAGCAGCAGTTAAAGGAGTTGTTACCGATCCGAGAGAATTAATGTAAACAAGAAATTTGCTAAGTGCATAGGGTAAAGTGCTAAGAAAATAGCCGTACTTCGGACTCTATGCTCTTGGCCTAAAACAAGTAAAATGGCATACGATAAATTTTCAGTAATAAAAACACCGGCGGTTCCACTGCCAATTGAAAATGTGGATACCGACCAGATAATCCCTGCTCGATTTTTAAAAGCGGTAGAGCGAAAAGGGTTTGGAGATAATCTTTTCCGTGACTGGCGTTACAATAAAGATGAAAGCCCGAAAACAGACTTCCCATTAAACAATCCTAAATACTCAGGGAAAATACTGGTTGGAGGGAAAAACTTTGGAAGTGGCTCAAGTCGTGAACATGCAGCCTGGGCAATTTATGATTATGGTTTCAGAGTTGTAGTTTCAAGCTTTTTCGCAGATATCTTTAAAGGCAATGCACTGAACAATGGGTTACTACCTGTTGTTGTTTCTCCTGAGTTTCTTCAAAAGATATTCGACACAATAGACAACGATCCAAATGCCACTTTTGAGGTAGATTTGGAAAAACAGACTTTTACAATTTCATCGACAGGAGAATCTACCGACTTTGAAATCAATCCGTATAAAAAACATTGCTTGCAAAACGGATTAGATGATATTGATTTTCTTGTTGATATGAAAGATAAGATTGAAGTGTTTGAGGCAGCACGATAAAATGGCTGAAGAATTGTAAAGACAGAAAAGATGACAGGCAAAAAAGCGGAAGTAAGTGTAAATCACCTGACAATAATGGACACCACACTTCGCGACGGAGAACAAACTTCCGGAGTTTCTTTTAGCGAAGGAGAAAAATTAAGTGTGGCAAAGGTTTTACTCGACGACGTAAAAGTGGATCGAATTGAGATTGCTTCTGCACGAGTTTCTGAGGGTGAGTTTAAAGGAACAAAACGGGTAATGCAATGGGCTGCTGAAAAGGGCCATCTGGATAAAATTGAAGTTTTGGGTTTTGTCGATGAGAAGATTTCACTTCAATGGATTGCCGATGCAGGAGGGAAGGTCATCAATCTGCTTTGTAAAGGCTCACTAAAACACGTAACCCAGCAGTTACGAAAAACGCCGGAGCAGCATATCTCTGACATCAAAAAGGTAGTTGAGAATGCAGATCAAATGGGCATTCGGGTAAATATTTATCTTGAGGATTGGTCGAACGGGATGCGTAGTTCAAAAGATTATGTGCACTTCATGATAAAAAATCTGAAGGAAGAAAAGATTTCCCGTATTATGTTACCCGATACGCTGGGCATCTTAGACCCGGATGAGACGTATGATTACTGTTCGGAAATGATTCAGTCTTATCCGGATGTTCAGTTTGATTTTCATGCCCACAACGATTACGATCTTGCAATTGCCAACGTATTTCATGCGATTAAAGCCGGAATCCGGTGTGTTCACACAACTGTAAACGGATTGGGCGAGCGTGCCGGTAATGCTCCGCTTTCGAGTGTAATCGCTACAATTAAGGATCATCTGAAAATGACAACCAGCGTTAATGAAAGCAAACTAAATAAAGTTTCGAAATTGGTTGAATCGTTTTCTGGCATTCGGATTCCAACCAATAAGCCGTTAATCGGAGAATTTGTTTTTACCCAGTGCAGTGGGATTCACGCTGATGGCGACAACAAAAACAATCTGTATTTCAATGAACTCCTACCCGAGCGTTTTGGCAGAATTCGCCAGTATGCTCTGGGAAAAACTTCAGGAAAAGCAAACATTAAAAAGAATCTTGAGGACTTGGGAATTGAATTGGATCCGGAATCGTTGAAAAAAGTTACGCAACGTATTATTGAACTCGGCGATAGGAAAGAAACGGTTACCAATGACGACTTGCCTTATATTGTTTCCGATGTTCTTGATAGCGACATTGTTGAACAAAAAATAAAAGTGAATAATTATTCAATTACTCACACGATGGGTTTGCGCCCTGTTGCAAATGTTTCGCTTGAAATAGATGGTAAACAATACGAAGAATTTAGTGACGGGGACGGTCAATACGATGCCTTTGTAAAATCGCTGCGAAAAATATATAAAAGACTGGGAAAATCATTTCCAAAACTGATCGATTATGTGGTTACCATTCCTCCAGGTGGTAAAACCGATGCTCTGGTAGAAACAGTTATTACCTGGGAAAATGGCCGCGAATTTAAAACCAAAGGTCTTGATCCGGATCAAAATGCAGCAGCCATTAAGGCAACAATAAAAATGTTGAACATTTTGGAAAATGAATTTAAACCTGGATTACTGGATAAAATGCTAAACAGTATTTCTTAATAAAAAATCAATAATCACTTTTAAATGAAATTAAACATTGCAGTGCTTCCGGGCGATGGAATAGGACCGGAAATTATAGAACAGGCCATGAAAGTTGTAAAGGCCGTTGCAAAAAAATTTAATCACGAATTAAGCTATGAATACGGATTAACCGGTGCAATTGCGATCGACCAGATTGGCGATCCCTACCCTGCTGAAACTCATGATTTGTGTATGAAATCGGATGCAGTTCTTTTTGGCGCAATCGGCGATCCAAAATTTGACAATAATCCCAAAGCTCCGGTTCGTCCGGAACAGGGACTGCTTGCAATGAGGAAAAAGCTTGGTTTATATGCAAACATTCGTCCCGTTGAAACTTTTGAGTCACTACTTCACAAATCTCCGTTGAGAAGAGAGTTAGTGGAAGGAGCTGATTTTGTTTGTATCCGTGAACTAACCGGGGGTATTTATTTTGGAGAAAAAGGAAGAAAAGATAATGGTAACACTGCCTTCGACACCAACACCTACACCAGAGAAGAAATCGAAAGAATTTTAAAACTGGGCTATGAATTTGCCGCCAAAAGAAATAAAAAACTTACCGTAGTTGATAAAGCGAATGTTCTTGAAAGTTCGCGTTTGTGGCGCGAAGTTGCCCAGGAAATGGCGCCAAATTATCCCGACATCAAAACCGAGTACATGTTTGTGGATAACGCAGCAATGCAAATTATCCAGTGGCCTAAGAACTTTGATGTAATGGTTACGGAAAATATGTTTGGCGATATTCTTACGGATGAGGCAAGTGTAATAACAGGTTCACTTGGATTACTCCCATCGGCATCAATGGGAATTCACACATCGGTGTTTGAACCCATTCATGGTTCTTATCCGCAAGCTGCAGGGAAAGACATCGCCAATCCAATTGCTACAATTCTTTCCGCCGCCATGATGTTTGAATATGCCTTTAATCTAATGGATGAAGGAAAAATCATTCGCGATGCAGTAGCCGCATCAATGGACGAAGGTTATGTAACCGTTGATATTGCCGAAGGAGAATCGTATAAAACTTCTCAGGTTGGAGATTGGATTGCAAACTGGGTTGCAAAGAATTAAATTTACAAGAGATATAGGTACAAAAAACCATTCAAATTCAATTTGAGTGGTTTTTTTTGTTTCATTTTTTCCGGAACTTTACAACAAAATTATTTACAATCGGCCGGGCACATTAAACAATAAATTTAAGTAATTCGTTTTATCTTAGTAAAAATTATTTCATTTGTCTCTCAATTAAATTCAAATAAAACGGTTGCATTGTCCACAAATAATTCAAGATATTTCTTAACTCTTTTCTTAACCTTTTTCTTTTTATGTGGTATTGCCCAAGATGGTTTTGAAAGTGGCATTAATGCGGGGATCCAGCTTGGTGGATCAAAACTTTTGGGGGAAATGAATGGTTCTTCCGGAATGATTCAGGAATTTAACAACCAGTTTGGATTTTCGGGCGCTATCGAAATTTCAAAATATCTGACACCTCATTTTGAACTTGGCCTTGGCGCGGGATCTTCAAACCTAAGTGGCAAATTAAATAATCCTTCAGACCTAACTGCTCAGGGATTACATACGGCCTTCATTCCGGAGGTATATGATCCTATCGAATATACAAATAAACTAACAAAGCTAAGCCTGGCCGGTAAATATTACCTAAAAAGCGTTGCCAATGAATCTCTTTTTAATCCTTTTCTTAAAGCCGGAGTTGGCTATCTAACCTACAACTCAGAGCTCAAAAATATGGAGAGCGGTGAAATCTTTTTTGGAAAAGGAGACGAAAACTCAGCCAATCTTTCCACCGGGGTAGCTATTGCCGGAGTTGGATTTAAAACGACACTGTCTCCTCATTTATCGTTAGTAGCATCTGCCGACTTTAATTTTGTGAATTATGATATGCTTGACGTTGTTCACAACTATGATTCCGATGAAAACCGAATTGAGGTGAAAGGAATATTCAGTGAGCTTAAAATCGGAATTATCTATACTACAAAAGCCGTGACGGGAGGCAATAAATCTTCAGGTAAAAAGGGGAAATCTTCCGGAAAAAGAAGTAAACATTCATCAGATCCTCATCTTCCTTTTGCAAGGTGATGTTTGAGCTATTAAAATTCGCATAAATCAACTGACACTCCAAATTAATTGTTGGAATAACGCACTAATCCATTTACTAAAACATTGATTTACTTTTTATCAAAATGAATTCACAAATAAATCTACCTCATATTAAAATTAAAACACAACAATTTGCGTTAGATTAAAAATATTGATTTAAATCTCAACTTCTAACATTATTTCGTTAATAAAAACCAATTCCGCAAACTGGTTATAAATCAAAATTGAGTATTTTTGTTACTCAAAATACAGAAGAAAAGATTCCTACTCATACAAAATAATGTAACTGAGGAGGCGAAGCACTAAATTATTGTACGATTTTAGCTTCTTAAAATTCATGCTCATCAATTTATTCAGGTAGTTTTTTAGTATTTTCAAATTAACACTTTCTTTTCCTTTCAAAACTCAGGTATTGTCTATGCTTGATTCCATTATAACATCAAAAACAAGAATTAAGTTATTGCTTAAGTTCTTTCTGAACAGCAAAACGAAGAGCTATTTACGAAATCTGGAGCACGAATTTGGTGAATCGTCGAATGCTATCAGAGTTGAATTGAACCGACTGGAAGGAGCCGGACTACTCAGTTCCGAAATATCGGGTAATAGAAAGTATTTCAGTGCAAACACAGCACATCCTTTGTTTAACGACATTAATAGCATCTTAAAAAAAATTGTTGGAATCGATAAACTAATAGAGCGGGTAATAAGTCAGATTGGAGATTTGGAAGAAGCATATATAACAGGTGATTTCGCTATAGGGAAAAATTCCCGGATATTGGATCTGGTTTTAATTGGCAACAACCTCGATACACCTTATATTAACGAACTCGTTTTAAAAACAGAAAAAATTATCGACAGAAAAGTCAGATATCTTGTACTAACTTCGGAAGAAATGGTAAACTATTTCAATGACAAACCATCTCTTCTTATTTGGAATCAAAAAACAATTGTAAAATGAAAATATTGATAACAGGAACAGCCGGATTCATTGGATCCTTTTTAGCTAAAAAACTACTTGAAAGAGGAGACACGGTAGTTGGCATCGATAATATAAACGATTATTACGATGTAGAATTAAAATATTCCCGTTTAAAAGAATCCGGAATTTCCCGCGAAGCTGAAAATTGGAATGTTCTGCAGAAAAGTTCTTTATTTCCAAACTATTCATTTATTCGAATGAACCTGGAAGATAAAAATGCGATAGACAATTTATTTGAAGCTGAAAAATTTGATGCAGTGTGCAACCTCGCAGCACAGGCGGGGGTACGATACAGCCTCGAAAACCCGACGGCTTATATCAACAGCAATATTGTTGGTTTTGTAAATATATTGGAAGCCTGCAGAAATCATCCGGTTCAGCACCTGGTTTATGCAAGTTCTTCCAGCGTGTATGGGAACAGCAGTAAAATGCCCCTTTCAGTTACCGATTCTGTTGATAACCCGGTAAGCTTATATGCTGCAACAAAAAAAAGCAACGAACTAATGGCACACACCTATAGTCATTTGTTTGAGCTCCCAACAACAGGCCTTCGTTTCTTTACGGTTTACGGCCCTTGGGGACGCCCTGATATGGCTCCCATTATTTTTGCAAGTTCAATTTCACAGGGAAAACCGATTAAAGTTTTTAATCATGGAGACCTGGAACGCGATTTTACCTATATCGATGACATTGTTGAAGGAGTAGTGCGGGTGATTGATTCTCCGCCAAAAACAAAAAAACCGGATGCGGCTGAAGTTTCAATTCCCTATTCGATCTATAATATTGGGAATGGAAATCCTGTGAAACTAATGGATTTCATTGAAACAATGGAAAACGCTGTTGGGAAAAAAGCAATAAAAGAATTTTATCCCATGCAACCAGGTGATGTTTATAAAACCTTTGCGGACGTAAGTGCATTAAAAGAAAATTTTAATTATACTCCTGATACTTCAATTCAAAAAGGGTTGACTGAATTTATCCGGTGGTTTAAATCCTATTATTCAGATAAATTGTGAATATTCGAAACAAAACAACTCAAATAAAAACATTTATCTTTAAGCTATCAAACTTTATAAAATGAATCGCAAAACAAAAATATTCCTGATTATTTTGGGTTTTATTGCAAGTATTGGAATAGCCTCGGCACAGGATGTAAAATCTGTTAATGTAAAATCGTTGCCTCAGTCCGAAATAAAAAAAGCACAAAAGGCAATGCAGAATACGGGACTATCAACACAAGATGCCGCAAATCTTGCCCGCCAAAAGGGTGCAACGGAACAACAAATTCAGGATTTCCAGAATCGTCTTCAGGAAGTCAATGCGCAAGCCGAGGGTATTGTAAACGATTCTCTCCCGGAAGCTTCTGAAACAGGAGAAAAACAACAGGATGCTGAAAAATCGGAAAGACAAGCAGAGTTTAATATATCAGACCGTGTATTTGGCTCTTATCTTTTTAACAATAAAGACCTGACCTTTAACCCAAATGTAAACATACAAACACCAAAAAATTATGAAATAGGAATTGGAGATCAAATTCTGATTAACATTTGGGGAAATTCACAAAATAATTACCAGTTAACAGTTAACAAAAACGGGCAGATTCTAATTCCCGATGTCGGCCCGTTATACATTGCCGGCTCAACCTTTCGGGAAGCCGAAAATAAAATAAAGGAGCGTTTATCCGTCATTTATTCCGACATGAACGGAAACAATCCGCAAACTTTCGCCCAGATAAACATGGGACAATTACAATCCATTCAAGTTAATTTAGTCGGTGAGGTTGCAACTCCCGGCACTTATACACTGCCGGTTGCAGCTACTGTATTTAATGCCCTTTATCTTTCAGGTGGTCCAAATCAAATTGGGTCATTCCGAAACATAAAAATTATCCGCGACAATGTGGTCATAAAAACTCTTGATATTTATAATTTTCTGGTTAATGCAGACCCGTCTGATAATATTGTACTGAAAAATGCTGATATTATTTTTGTGCCTGCGGCTGAAAAAAGAGTTGAAGTTAACGGTGAATTTAAGAGAAATGGAATTTTCGAACTGGGAGAAGATGAAACGCTAACCGATTTAATTCGGTTTGCCGGTGGTTTTACGCAAGATGCTTATCTGGCAAAAACTCAGATTTACAGGAGAACACAGCAAGGTTATCAAATAATCGATATCCCGTTTGCTCAACTTTCCTCAACACTTTTAAAAAACGGTGACAAAATCAGAAATGAGCCGATTCAGGATTTATATGAAAACAGGGTCACAATTTCAGGAGCGGTTAACCGTCCGGGAGAGTACGAATGGAGCCCCGGTTTAACACTTTATGATTTGATATTGAAGGCAGACAGCATAAAGCCGGATGCCTTTAAAAACCGTGGAATCATTACTCGTTTAAACCCCGATTGGACGACCTCCAGTATCTCATTTAATGTCGAAGAAATCGTGAACCGTCATAAAAATATTGTTTTAATGCCGGAAGATACGATTCTTATCAAATCTATTTTTGAATTAAAGGAACAGGCTTTTATTTATGTTTCCGGTGAGGTATTAAACCCCGGTGGGTTTGCATGGTCCGACAATTTAACGTTGGGAGATGCAATTTTTCTGGGAGGCGGTTTAACAGAAGGTGCAGACAGCACTTTTATTGAAATTGCCAGAAGATTAACCTATGACGAAGCAGCACATTTATCGGACACATTAGGTCATATTATCATTGTAAATTTATCCCGAAGTTTAAAACTGGGCAAAAACGATGCTGATTTCAAATTACTCCCTTACGATCAGATAAACGTTCGGCAAGCTCCAAATTTTCGCAAAGGAAAAACAGCCTTTATTACCGGCGAAGTTACCTACGCAGGTGCCTATGCGATTAGTAACAAAGAGCAGCGAATATCGGATTTAGTAAAACTGGCAGGCGGCATTACTCCTCAGGCTTATATTGAAGGTACTACATTGGAGCGGTTTTCTGATGAATTAGGAACAGAAAGGGTTGCCATTGATTTGGAAACAATATTGAAAAATCCTGGCGGACAGGCGGACCTGTTCCTGAGAAATGGCGATAAGATTGATGTTCCTACCTTTATGCAAACCGTAAAAATTGAAGGTAGTGTGCAGAATCCCTTCTCTATTACTTATGTACCCGGTAAAAATGCAAAATATTATATCGACCGCTCTGGAGGGTTCGACAGCAATGCATTAAGGAAAAGAACCTATGTAAGCTATCCTAACGGTAGCACCAAAGTAACCAAATCTTTCATTGTTAAATCCTATCCCGAAATAACGCCGGGTAGCCGGGTCATCGTTCCCGCCAAGCCGGAAAAAACTACGGATGCAGGAAAGTGGCTTGCACTTGCCAGTATGGTAGCATCTATTGCGGTTTCACTCGCAACGGTTGCAAATCTCTCCAAATAAAAATCAAACAATTTTTATTGAATTCAAATAATAAACCGACTTTAACTTTTAGTACGATATGACGGAAAAGCCTCTGAAGAATAAAAAAAAGGCAGATGAGGATGAAATTGACCTTATTGCCCTGGCTCACACCATTTGGCGGGGAAGAAAAAGGATTATTATCACGGTAATAATATTTGCCTTAATCGGGCTGCTTATTGCATTATTCTCCCCTAAAGAATATACAGTATCCACCACAATGGTTCCCCAACTGTCTAACAGGAGTTCGAAGTTAAGTGGCCTTTCATCGCTGGCAGCTATGGCTGGTTTCAATCTCGACATGAATATGGAAACCAGCGATTTGTCTCCTTATATCTACCCGCAAATTGTACAAAGTGCCCCTTTCCAATTGGAAATAATGAACACGCCGTTTACCTTTTCCGACGTAGATCATCCTGTATCGATTTATAAGTATTATACCGAATATTACCAACCAGGGATTTTATCGTTGGTGGCAAAATATACGATAGGGCTACCTGGCGTTATTATTACGGCTGTTAAAGGAGAAACAAAAGATACAATTCCATCTGCACTAAAAGAAGAAAGGACAATTCATTTATCTCAAGAGCAAAACGAAATAAGAAAGATTATTGAAGAGAATGTTACATTGGTGACAAACGATAAGGAAGGATATGTTGTGCTGAGTTCTCGGTTTCATGAGGCCAGGTTAGCAGCAGAAGTAGCTCAAAAGGGACAAGAACTGCTTCAGCGGTATATTACCGAATTTAAAATAGAAAAGGCTACCGCACAGTTAAAGTTTATCGAAGACAGGTGTGCTGAAAAGCAAATGGAGTTTGAAAAAGCTCAGGCAAATCTGGCCTCCTTTCGCGATCGAAATAAAAACGTAACCTCAGCGATGGCGCAAACAGAGGAAGAACGTCTGCAAAATGAATATCAACTGGCATTTACGGTCTATTCCGAGTTAGCGAAACAACTGGAACAGGCACAGATAAAGGTAAAAGAAGATACTCCCGTTTTCTCCATTATAAAACCCGTTGTTGTGCCCATTGAAAAATCCAGCCCAAACCGGCCATTAATTCTGGTTATCTGGACATTTCTGGGTGGAATTGTAGCCATTGGATGGATTTTTGGGAAACAGTTTTTCGCTTCAATCAAAGAAAGATGGAATGATGAACAATGATATTGAGGCGCTTATATTTCAACAATACTGCAGAAGGAGCAAAATTATTTAAGCATTGTGAAACCATCCTTATTGGTGCTTTCATCAGTTCTGTCCGTGAGATACAGAGAATGATCAGGGAAATAATTGGGGACAACGATTTTCCGGAGATAGTTGTTGACACTCCATTGAAAATTTGCAAACAACACGCTCGGAAAGGGTATCATAAAAAATTTCACCTGGATATCCTCGCCCCTTGAAACACCTAAAAACCCATTTGTTGTGGTTGAAAATACGGTTCCCGTTGTCAACAAAACAGGAAGAAAATTATTGATTAAGATCATCCCTGAGATTAAATTCGCTCCATCGGCAAATCAGTAAGATTCATTAAGAAAACTCTTTTTACAATGCTGAAACTGGCAATAATGGCAGCATTAAAGGCTGGCAAAGAAATTTTAAATATTTACAACAATCCGAATGCTGATTTTGCCATTGAAAGAAAATCGGATAATTCTCCCTTGACGATTGCAGATAAAGCCAGTCACTTAAAGATTGAAGAACTTCTTTCAGCTACCAATATACCTTTGCTTAGTGAAGAAGGGAAAAATATTCCATATCTATTAAGAGAAAAATGGGAACGATATTGGTTAGTTGATCCCCTGGACGGCACAAAAGAGTTTATCAAAAAAAATGGCGAGTTTACTGTTAATATTGCGTTGATTGAGAATCGGAAACCGGTTCTCGGAGTAGTTTATGTACCTGTTTCGGAAACGTTATGTTGGGGAGAGGCAGAAAAGGGAGCCTGGAAAAAGAATAAAGTAAACATTGACTCAACATGGGAACAAATACAGGAAAATGCCACATCTCTGCCGATAGAAAAAAAAGATACGATTTACACCGTTGCCGGTAGTCGTTCGCACTTAAGTCCGGAAACCGGCGATTATATTCAACTGTTAAAGAAAAAATACGGAGAAATCCGGTTTATTTCCAAAGGAAGTTCAATTAAAATATGCATGGTA
>Ga0116152_10003941_pt1 | contig 11801 bp, 10 predicted proteins | sample AD_UKC119_MetaG_FD_89894 | JGI IMG/M metagenome (GOLD analysis project Ga0116152, IMG submission 89894) | Active sludge microbial communities of municipal wastewater-treating anaerobic digesters from Hong Kong - AD_UKC119_MetaG | ecosystem: Engineered > Bioreactor > Anaerobic > Digestate...
ATCCTGTCCCTTCTCTCCCGTCCGTCCGGTATAGAACTCCACGGCCGAAAACCCCTCGCCGAATTCCCTTCCGGGGAGCCTGGCCCGAAAGGACGCCTTTTCAATGACAAAGGGCCAGTCGTTTCCCGTGGCATTCCAGTAGAGCTCGTCGTGATCCTCGAAAAAGCCGAGCTGTCCTGCGGTCCTGTACGTAATGGTGAAGACGTGTTCGCCGAAAGACAGAAGAACGTCGGGATCGCCGAGGCGGAACTCCAGCCGTTCTCCCGCACGGCTCACCCCGGCCTGGGTGGGTTTCCCGTCGAGGGATGCCGAGACGAGTTCCAGGGGAGCCCGCCGGACCCTTCCTTCCCTGTCGGTGAAATCGGTGGGGATGGACCGGATGATTCCCCTCCGGATATCCTTCCCCTCCGCCGCCACGGCAATGCGCTCCGTGACGGTCAGCGAAGCGTCCGTTCCGATCTCCGCCTCCACGTCGAAACGCACGATGCGCTCCTGGGCCGCAAGGGGGGACGTCCCCCACAGGAGTATCCAGGCAATACAAACGGAAAGCAGCAGTGAACCAGTCTTTTTCACAGCCGTCGCACCCCCTCGGGCTCGATTCTGGAAAAAAGCTCCGGAGGCCGAAACCTCCGGAGCTTTCATTCAGCCTGTTCTTTTCACGGCTTTTTCTCTTCTTCCTTTGCTCCTTCGCCTGCCTGCCCCTCTTTCTCTTTGCCCTGTTCCGCCATGGAACTCCACTTGGCGGCCATGGCGGAGATGGCGTCGATGTCCTCCTGCCGTGCCTCTTCCGTCAGGATGGTGAAGTCCGCCCGCTCCATGTCGGAAGCGAGGATATCCAGCGACTTGAACTCGATGGCTGCCTTCAGTCCTTCAAGGAACAGGGGAACATTCTCCACGAAATCCTCCTCCTGGGCAAGGAGGGGAGCCCAGGGGCCTTCCGGGTTCAGGAGGGAAAGAATGGTCTCGCGAACGACCTTCGCGTCGAGATGAAGGAACCCGTTCAGGTCTGCGTTGCCGTAAAGGGCCGCCATGCGCCCTGAAATCTCAGGGGCGGCGTCCATCCCTTCAGGGGTCATGAATCCCGCGAGGATGACTCCGTCCTTGATCCCCATCACGAATTCGACAGGCTGACGAAGGGCGTAAAATGCGGTCCATCCTTCCCTGGCAATGGTCTCAAAGGGCATGCCGCTCTCGCGTACGACCATTTCCAGAAGGGGGAGAAGAAGCTGGACTTCAGCTTTCTCGCCCGAGAGATAGGCGTACCCTCCGGGAAGAGGATTTCCCATGACCTTTGTCTGGCTGCCGAGAACTATTCCGATATTCTTCAGGATCTTCAGCACAGCGTCCTCGTCGAGCCCGAACTGCTTCATGTCTTCCAGCAGCTTGACGAACTCGGCCGCATCGCTGTCTCCTGCCGCCGCAGCGTCCCGGACCGCCTGGAAATGCTTCTTGTCGAGGAACACCTTCCCCATGAACACAAACCAGGGTTTGCCGCCCCCTACGAGGATCCTGTCACCGGGTGCCATGGGACCCGATTTTTCTTCGCCCAGAAGGGAGAAGACCTTGGCGAAGTTCGTGAAGACGGAGAAATCATATCCTGTGTCCGCCGCGTTGATCCCCGCTTCGGCCAGAAGGTTTCCGACGGGCGGCTTCAGCACTCCGTCGGACTCCGCCTGGAGCTCCGAGGCGGCCATGCCGTTGTCGTGGAAGAAGAAGAAGTTCCCCTGGGGAAGCCTGCGGTCCAGCTTCATCCTCCTCCCGCCGTCCTTCAGAGCATCCCGGGCTGCGGCGAGGTCTTCCGGAGTGAACCCTACAAGGATCATGTCTCCTTCGACAGACACGAGGGCGACCGCCACTCCGCCTCCGCTCACCACGGCATACGTGGATCCCTCCATGGGCGCAAGGATAAGTTCGCCGGGAACGGGGCTGTTGATAAGGGCGTCAACATCGCCCTCCTGTCCCTTGCCCTCCGCCATGCGGGCAAGGATGTCCTTCTTCGCGTCGGTGAACCGGATCGCTCCCTGCATGGAGAATCCTTTCTCGCCGAGCCCGAAGACCACTGAAGCGGACGTGACGGGGAACTGCTTCAGCCACTCCTCGGCCATCTTGATCCCGGGGTCGAGGGCGGTGATCGTCTTGAAGAGGTAGGAGTTCACGACCCTCTGGACGATTTCGTTGGGCTTCTCGAGGTTGACCACCCCGTACATGGCCGAGTCGGGCCACTGGGGAAGGGCATCGAGAGTGCCCGACCACCCCGGGGCAACAAGAGCCGCCACCAGGAGCAGGGAGAGGAACAGCGCGGATAACCTTCTTTTCATGAGAATCTCCTCCTTGGGAGACGGGAAGAAGGCTTTTGTTTTCTTCCCGCCCGTTTTCCCCGGCGTATCCGGGGTGGCACTACATTACTCCACCATTGAGCCGCTGTCACGCCAATCCTATTTTCCCCGGAATGTCCGCCCTGGCCGTGACGTTCAGTTTCCTGTAAATCTGACGGATATGAGTTTTGAGCGTGTTGTTCGTAATCTCGCAGTTTTCGAGAATCTCCTCTCTCTTGAGCCCTTCCAGCAGGAGCAGCGTGATTTCCGTCTCCTTTCTCGTCAGGCTGAAAGGGGCGAGCTGCAGCCGAATGGACATCTCGGCCCGTGAAGGCCCCTTCCTTTTCCCGCCTCTCACGCCCGTTTTTTTTCCCAGGGGCTCCGGAAGATACTCCGTCATGGCTATCCAACCCCCTCACAAGGGCAGGGAGGGCTGCCGTCTCCTCCCTCGCCTCTCTATTTCTGGATAATCGCTTTTTTCCCGTAGGGAGCGATCTGCTCGTCCGGGAACTGCCCCACCTTCGCGTAAATGTACTGCAGCTTCGGAAGATCCTTGAAAATGGAGAAATCGGCGACGCCCTCCGTTTTCTGGAGGTCGAGGCGCTGCAGCCTGGGCAAAGCGGCGATCGCCTCCGGGTTGAGGACTTTGCAGCCTTCCACGTCCAAAGCTTCGAGCTTCTTGTGGCCCGCGAAGACCGCAAGGTCCACGGGACCGGTTATGGACTCGAGAACGGCCTCCTTGAGATCGGGACATTTCGCCAGGGGCGACACGTCGATGATGTCCTCCCTGAGCATCTTCACAACCTTGAGCTTCGGCATGGACTCCACGTATTCAAGGGTATCCAGCTTCGAAAGCCCTCCGTGGAACTCCTCCAGTTTCGTGAGTTTCGCCAGGGGCGAATAATCCTCGAACTTGGTCGCGTATATCCAGATATAGCGCAGTTCCGTCAGGTTTTCCACGGGAGACATGTCCGTGGCCGGAATTGCGTACAGGCTCAGCCTCTTCAGTTTCGTCAGCCCCGAGATCGGGGAAAGATCGTCAGCCTTGATCATGTAGAGGCTGAGGTCCTCAAGCTCCGTGAGCTCCGCCAGGACGGATATGTCCTGGACAGGGGCGGAATACAGGTGGAGCTTCTTCAGTTTCGCCTTCCCCTTCAGGGGAGAAATGTCCTCGATGGTCTTGGGCTGCATGAAGAAAACCAGGGACTCAAGATCGTTCATCCCCGCCAGGAAAGCGAGGTCGGGGTACTCCACCTGCCGGATCTCCAGCTCCTTCAGCTTCACGAGGGCCCCGAGGGGGGCGAGGGTCTTGATTCCCTTGAGACCGTCAAGCTTCAGGTACGTCAGGCCGGAAAGGTTCGAGAGGGGAGAAAGATCGGTCACCTTCTCTGTCCGCTCAAGAAGCAGCCCCGTGAGCACATCGGCAAGAGATGCGACCTTTTTCAGGTCCTCGTCGGAAACGGCACCGCCGAGACGGAGGGGCTTCCCCTTCTTGATGTCCGGATCGTCCCGCACCATCTGCAGGAATTCGTCGGTCACCCCGTCGGTGATCTTCGGGCCGAAGGTGGAGCTCTTCGTATACTTCGGATCCGCCGCAAACACCGCCGCAGAAGCCGTGAGAACGAACAACAGCGCCAAAACTGCCGATATAAGTCTTCTCTTCATTTTTCCGTTCCTCCTTCCGCTATTTTACGAACAGGGCAACGGCCAGGCCGATCACCACAAGGGCGATACCGATGTAGAACTGGGTCTTCGCCTTGCTTTCCACTCCCGCAGTCACTTCTTCCTCGGACTTCACCGAAACGATGAAGGGTTTTCCTTTTTCCGACGGCCTTCCGATGCGCAGGCTTCCCGCCGACTGCCGGGCCTCCCCCGCCACGTAGAGTGGGTGTCCCAGGGGAATGAGTTTCTCCCTGTACTTGAAGCCGAGAGTCCGGATTCCCGACGGAGCGGAGAACCGGACGCCGAAGAACGTGTATGTTTTGCTGCTTTCATAGGGTTCGAACCTGTCGGCGCCGTCCTTGAGATGAAGGGCCGCTCCGTCGAGGTCGATGCCGACCCTCACGTCGCCGTCGGATACATAGAGGGGAGAGGAGCTCTTCTGGGACGAGACGGTCTCAGACCCCCTCGTCCTGTTGGTCGTCACCTTGCCGTCCTTGTCGGTGGACGTTTCCTGCTTCTCGTATTCCCTGAGGACGGTTGCCTCGTAGTACGCGCAGGGCATGCCGCTGTAGGGAGCGACAAGCTCACCGTCAGTGGCGGCGGCACCGTTGGTCTCGATGAAATCCCGGAAACCGTCCCCCATGCCCTCGTCGCACAGGGACTTCCATGTGCCGTGAAGTTCCTGCAGCGGCGTGGCCTTCATGAACTTGAGCTCCGTGAGCATTCCTTCGGTTTTCTTCTTCTGGACGAAGGCGAGGTACGCCCCCCCCGCCGCCAGGAGACCGCCTGCAGCAAGAGCAATCATATTCATTCCATCCCCTCCTTTGGTCAGCTAAGGACTACCGGTACATCTCCTTCAGAATGTCGTCATACTGGTCCGCATAGGCCGCCACGGTCTGCAGGGCACCTGTGATTTCGCTTGTGTCGACGTTTGCCCCCGGAAGGGAGCAGGAGAACATGACGGTGTTGTCAAAGGCAATGGAAAAGGCCCCCAGGGGAACGTCAGCGTTCAGCCTCAGGAATTCCGTCGCCGCCTTCTTTGTTTTCACGTTCTCGGCCAGGTACGAAAAGACCTTCACCAGGACGTCGCCGGAATGCCAGGGGACAACCGTGACGTTGACGGTTGCGCTTCCGAAGGAAAAGGACGTCATGCCGTCCACTTTCACGAGATCCTCCTTGTCGAAGAGCCCGGAAAGACAGGCGTCCACCTTTTTTCTGACCTTTTCCAGGAGCTTTTCGTTCACTCCGTCCTTAAGCACCGGAAACTTATGCACCCGTGCCACCCCCCGCATTCATTTTTTCCATGAGCTTCGCCATCTCCGCTTCGAGCTGCATGTCTTTCTCCATGTCCCTGAAGGGATCCCCGGCATCCTCTTCGCCCGAGAGTTCTGAAAAGGCCTGGGCTTCCGCTTCCATTCCCTCGATCTTCTTCTCCATCTTGTCGAACTTGGCAAAGGCTCCCTGCCCTACGTTCGTCCCCAGCACCGTGGAAAATTCCTTCTGGGTCTTCGCCGCCTGGGCCCGGGCCACCAGGGTGGCCTGCTTCATACGGGCTTCGTCAAGCTTCGTTTTGAGGCTGTCGAGCTGGCCCCTGAGCTGGGTCGTGGTGCCTGAAGCCTGGGCTGTCATGGCTTCATACTGCTTCGCCTGGCCGTCGTAGATCATCTTCCTGGAGAGGGCCTGCTTCGCCAGGTCCGCATTGCCTGCCTTGAGGGCCAGTGCGGCCTTGTCCTCCCACTGTTTTGCCTGGGTCATGGCCAGGTTCTGCTGCTTCCTGAGGCTCTTCTCATTGGCCATGGCCTTTGCCAGCCCGGACGTGGCCTTGACAAGGGCCTCTTCCATCTCGATGATCATCTGCTTGACCATCTTTTCAGGATCTTCCATCCTGTCCAGCATTTCGTTGACGTTCGCCTTGAAGATATCCGAAACTCGTGCGAAGATGCTCATGATCCCCCTCCTTCATGATGTTGAAACACCGTGGTCATCGAATCAGCCCATTGTTCTCGACGGGGCCCTTCCGCAGACGCACCTACCACTCGCTCCTGGGCTTGAGCGTGTCGAAGGTCTTCTCCTTCGCCAGCTTCGCTTCTTTCAGCACCGGCTGAAGGCCGAGATCCTTCTTCCGCTTTCCGTGATCTGCTATGATGGCGTCCACCCGTCTCTGGGCTTCCGGGAGCTGCTTGTAAAAGGTCTGCAGGGCCGAATCCGCCGCCCGCTGTTCCGGATGCCTCCGTTTCAGGAGAGTGTCCAGTTCCTCCTTCGCCCGTTCATAGGCTCCGTCCTTCATTTCAGAGTTCTCCACAAACCGCTCCAGTTCCACGACCTTCCCATATCCTCCGGCAGCCTTGTGCACTGCTTTGACAAGGTTCTTTTCCCTTTCGGGACCGTACATGGCCTCCAGCTTCCGGATCTCCTCCTGTTCCTTCCTGGTGAGGACGTTATCCTGTGCCAGAGCGCTCCGCCTGGTTTCCACATTCTTTTCCTCGCCGGCTATGGCGGCGAGGACACTGCGAAGGGTCATCTCCGTATCAAGGACCACGCCGGAGAGCTCCGTATACTTCTTTCCCTCGAAGAAAGGAATCCCCTGAAAGAGATTCCCCTGCAGCAGCGGGGCATAAACCTTGTTGAACTCCTTTTTCGACTCCAGGTAGTTCGCCCACTTCGCCTTCGGATGGGGAGCCCACCGGACGACTCCGTCCGCGATGTCCTGCCTGAGCAGGGGGTAGAGATTCTTTACGTCCTTCCAGTACTCCGCCAGGACTTCCATCCGCTTGAGTTCCGTCGCCGGGATGACGTACCCTGTCTCCGGCTCGAGGTACTTCGCCGTGTTCACAAGGCTGACGGCGGCATTCTGGGTCTTGTATTTCATGGCCATCGTCAGCGTCAGATACCGGGACATCTCTCCCTTGAGCTCCGCAAGAGACCCCCGGGTTTTCGAATAGTCCTCCATGGCCTGGTTCGCCTTCCGGCGGATATCCGCCAGGGATGCACTCATGAGCTTCATGTCGTCAACGTAAGCGCCGACCCGGGCCGGGGCGTTGCCGATGTCGAACTCCAGGGACTCGATGTGCCGGTTCACCTTCAGCGTCCAGGCAACCGCTTCTCCCACGGACTGGATCTCCTGGGCGAAGCCGAGCAGTTCCTCGGCGTCCTTGTGGATGTCCCTGGCAATAGGGAGAGTGATCCCGGATTTTCCCGAAGTCGAAGCAACAGGCGCATCCCCCTTGGTCATTCTTTCCCGTGACGCCTGCATCGCTTCATGCAGTCCCCTGTCGATGGTCACCTTCAGCAGGGGGCGGAGCTGGGCCAGTTCCTTCATGACGGGAGAGGCGAAGGACTGCTCAAGGATCTCGTTCCACTTTCCCGTCATCTCCCCTGCCTCGGTCTTTGAAGACTTCAGGAGCTGCTCCACCGCCGCCGCTCCCGCAAGGAGCTTCTCCTCCGCGTCCGGCAGCCTCTTTTCCACCTCGGCGGCAATTTCCTGGAAACTCAGCGCCTTTTCCTCCTGCTCCTGGGCCGCCGCCCCGCCCGCCGATGCAAGAAGAAAGGCTCCTAGGAGCACAAGGACAAGACTTCCGTGACAGTTCAGGATCTTTTTCGTTTTCATGACGTCCTCCGTCGTCCCCTTCTAGAAGGGCTGCTCGAAGTTGTTGATGTACCAGCGCCCCTTGTTTTTCCGAATAAGGAAATGGGGCTTGGGAGACCCGTACTGGCGTCCCCTCTCATCCCACGCCCGGGTGGTCACGAGGGCCTGTTCCACAACTTCTCCGGAAATTTCCCGGATTTTCTCTTTCTGCTCTTCGTCGAGGAAGAAATCCTCCACTCCCGTCCCGGTATCGAAACCGCTGATAACGTCTATTTTGGCTTCGCCAGTGGTTACGTGGACGTAAAGGGTGGCGAACCGCTCCAGGTGCAGATCCCAGTGATAGCGGATCAGGGACTGGGCGGTGCGTGTCTTCTTTCTGTCGGGGTCGATGCAGTCAAGGAAGAGCTCGAAATTCTTCTCCTTCACGGAGGCTGCGAAGATCTCCACAAGCCGTTCCGGCTCCACATCCCTGGGGACATACCGTACCGTGTAGAGGGGATCCTTGATCTCCTCCATGCGTTCTTCGCCTGCGAAACTGCCGCCCAGTTCATCCGCCGGGTCGTAGAAGGCGAAGGTCACCCCTGGAATGTAGATGGCCACCGGTGTGACCACCCACCCCCACTGGGGGGCCACGGTCTTGACCTTTTCGGCCTGGGGAATCACCATCTCGATGCCGGTGATGCGCCCGAGAAGGGTCCACTTCCCCTCTTCAGGGAAATCCCTGTTGATGAGCCGGCGGTACCGTTTGACCGCCTCGTAGGGGCCGAGCCAGTTGCGGTTGGAAATCTCCACGAAATAGTATCCTTTGGCTCCGGATCCCACGGATACGAACTCCCGTCCCAGGTCGATGAACTGGTTCGCGGGATATTCAAACTCGTCCAGGATGACATAGCTTTCCTTGATATCCTCAATGGAGACCTGGGTGCGGTCTGGAGCGGGAAAGGCCTTCGGCAGGACTGTCGGCCCGGCGAGGATGTCCCCGGTGAACTGCTTCCACTCCCTGTCGGCAATTTCGCCGAAGAGCTGCTTGAGCTTCTTCTCGTTCTCCCGGAAAACCAGCATCTCCGGCGTGATCTCCATAAAATCTCCCTTGCTCTTCATGAGGGCGAGGCGGCCTCTCTGGAACAGATCCTCCACGGCAGGATCATCGGGATATTTTTCCTTAAGACCCTTGATTCTCTTCAGGGCCTCGTTATCCTCGTAGCCGAGGCGGAAGGCTTGCCCCCGGAAACGGTTCACCCTGTCCTCAAACTTCTTCAGGAAAAATTCCGCCCTCGTTACTTCGTTTTTCGGTGCCTGCGGGGCGCATTCCGCACCCAGGGCAGCCAGGCCGATTACGATGAAAAGTGAAAGAAACAGAAGAGCACCCGCTTTTTTTCCCGTGAAAAGGGGCATGGCACATCATCTCCTCCCGGTTCTGGTTCCGCTTTCCGAAAACATCCTAATCGAAAAGGGAAAGCCCGTCCTCACCCATGGGATAAAAAAAGGGTGGGTTTTCCCACCCCTTTTTCGGGGTGAGATTTCCCACCTGTTCCATAAAGCCTTGGGGTGATGAGTCTCACCCCCTTTGCACTCAATCGAGGATGTTTTTAAGCTCCCGTCTGTTGCTTGAGCCTGTTTTCCTGTAGATATTCCTGAGGTGGTATTTTAGTGTATTCTGGGAGATGTACAGAAGGGAACAGATATTCAGATCCTTGGCACCCTTGAGGAGCAGAAGGGCAATTTCCGTTTCCTGGCGGGTGAGGTTGAATTCCATGAGCTTCATTCGCCGGCCCATCTCCTCTTCTTTTTCCTTCGCTTCAGGGTCCGCGTCCCCTCCATCCCCGCCGTCGTCTCCCCCGGCGAAACCTTCTTCCTCACATGTTTTTCCGGGGGCACCTCCTCCCGTTGTAAAAGTAACTTCCCTTCCGTCCCAGAGAGACAGGAGGATGAGGAGGAGAAAAATCCCAAGGAGGGCAAAAGACATGTGGTTGGACTGCCCGGGGAAAAGGGAGGCGCCGGTACGGAAGAGAATGGAAAAGTGGGAAACCGTTCCGGCAAGCACGATGATGGAAATGCCCAGGTTGATCACCGCTCCCCGCCTGAGGCCCGTTCGGGATGCGAAATAAATCAGGAGCAGCCAGGCGTAGAGGTCGAGAAAGGAAAGTCCTCCCTCAAGGAAAACTCTCGCGGGTGTCCGATAGGGTGAGAAGGTGAGAAAAAAAAGAGCGGCGGCGATGAACGGGAAGGCGCCCCTGTAGAAGTTCCTCAGGTCCGACCTGGGGTATAGCCGGAAGACCAGGGCCGCACCGAGGGAGGAAAAGACCCTGATCCAATCCGTCAGCGGTTCGGTCCGGGCAAAGACGATGGGAACGAGGCTGATAAGAAAGCCGTTGGCGGCGTAGAAGCAAAAGAGAAACACGGCCAGTCTCCATATGGGAAAACCGGGAAGGGGAGCAAGCTGCTCAGTTTCTTCCGCCCGCACCCCTCCCGTGCCCCAGAGAAGCGCAAGGGTCAGCAGGGGTGCTCCGACGGCGAGGGTCGAAACGCCGGGCAGCGAGAAAAACCGGATAATCAACAGGGAGAGGATGGGGGACAGTCCGTAGACCACCGCCACGTCATCGGGGACAAGGGTGCTGAGGAGCACCCCCCATCGGCCGATGAGCATGGCAACCCCGGCGGCGGCCAGGAGGACCCCCGCCAGCGCCAGGGACGCGGCGAAAGGAGATGATACGAATTCCGACAGGAAAAGGAGCCCCGGAAGAGAGAGCATGAACAGGCACCCGGCAAAGGGAACGGCATGGCTGTACCGGCCAAAAAAAGGGCTCATGGAGAGCAGCCCCATGACAAGATAGGCGGAGCAGTGAACAGCAAGAAAAAGGAACACGGGATTTCCGCCCGCATATCCTCTGGCGGCAAGGCGCACCGGGAGACCGTAGTACAGGAAGAGAGATTCCATCCACGCAAAGAGCAGACCAAGACCGACCGCGGTTCCAAGGATTTTTGCCGCCCTCATGTCCGGCGCACCCCCGTTATCTCAGTATTCCATTCTGAACATTAATTTTGCGGATACCAATAGAATACCATCTGCGTTCCCGTTTCGCCATGCCCGGGAATGTGATATTCTTTCAGCAAAGACAGTTCTAAATTCTATTTCGAGGAGGATGGTTTCATGTCTGTAAAGAATGCCATGACCGCTGAATTCCTGCGGTCGGCCTACGGCGGCGAAAGCATGGCCCACATGCGCTATCTCGGCTGGGCGGACAAGGCCGACAAGGAAGGTTTGCCGAAGATCGCAAGGCTGTTCCGGGCCGTCGCCTATGCCGAGCAGGTACACGCCACGAACCACTTCGTCGTCCTGAACGGCGACGTGGCTGATGCCTGCCTCACCGCAGGGGCCGTATTCGGCATGAAGGAGACCGCCGAGAACCTCGTGGGAGCCATCGCGGGCGAGGAGCACGAAGTGGACCAGATGTATCCCGTCTACTACGAGGCTGCCAAGTTCCAGGGCGAGAAGGACGCCATGCGCACCTTCAACTTCGCCCTCCAGGCGGAGAAGCAGCATGCGGCGTTCTTCAGACAGGCCAGGGAGCATGCCCTCGCCAAAAAGGACATGGAGTTCGAGGCCATGTATATCTGTCCCGTGTGCGGACACACCGTTGCCGACGAAGCCCCGGACAAATGCCCGGTGTGCGGCGTGGCGAAGGAGAAATACGTCCGCTTCTAAGTGTCGGATGAGGGGAAGGGACGACCGTCCCTTCCCCTCATTTCTTTTTTTCGGGGAGGAATCCGCATGGGCTTTCTGGACATCATCGGGCCGGTGATGATCGGCCCGTCATCAAGCCACACCGCCGGCGCCGCCCGGCTGGGAAAGCTGGCCGGGGCGTGCTGGGGAGACGACCCTGTCGGGGAAGTGGTCCTTTTCCTGAGGGGAAGCTTCGCCTTCACGTCCAAAGGGCACGGAACGGACAAGGCCCTGGTGGCCGGCCTTCTCGGCATGGAGCCAGACGATGAGGGCATCCGGACGGCTCTCGCAACGGCCGCTGAGCGGGGCTTTCCCTTCCGTTTCGAGCGAAAAAACGTGGACGGCGCCCACCCCAATTCGGTCCGCATCCTCTTTTCGGGCAGGGACGGAAGAACCATGGAAATCGTGGGGGCCTCCGTGGGGGGAGGGGCCGTGGAACTCCAGGAGATCGACGGATTTTCCCTGAAGGTGACCGGGGATCTCCCTACCCTTGTGACCTTCCACAGGGACGTCC
>Ga0116152_10003942_pt1 | contig 11800 bp, 8 predicted proteins | sample AD_UKC119_MetaG_FD_89894 | JGI IMG/M metagenome (GOLD analysis project Ga0116152, IMG submission 89894) | Active sludge microbial communities of municipal wastewater-treating anaerobic digesters from Hong Kong - AD_UKC119_MetaG | ecosystem: Engineered > Bioreactor > Anaerobic > Digestate...
AACCATCCCTGGATCCACTTCTGGCATCGCCTCGACGACGCGCTGCTCGCCGAAGGGCTGCCGGCGCTCGGCCCGGAGGTCCTCGGCGATGTCGCGTGGGAGACGCTCTTCGCGCCGGGGCGCCTCGCGGAGAATCCCGACATCACGCTCTCCCTGGCGCGGATCCCCGCCTTCCGGGTTCGCCTCGAGCTGCAGGACCAGCAGGGCGTCGCGCGACCGGCGGGCACGCTCGGCGATGTCGGCGCGATCGAACGCCCCTAGCGGATCGCCACTCGCGCCAGCCCGGCCCGCCACCGAAGCGGGCTCTCAGACGATCCGCCGCAGCCCCGCCCCGCCGTGGCGACCGCACGCCCGCAGCGTCACGGTCATCGCACCGACGTGGCAGTCGAGCTTGCGCCCCGCCGCCGCGATGCCCGGCATGACGGCGGCGGAGCACACGACCGCCTCCTCGAGATCGTGGCCCGCGACGTCGTAGAGCGTGAGGTGACGCGCGGCGTACGGGCCCGCGTCGTGTCGCCGCCAACGACTCCCGGCCCGGAACGCCTGCGACGCCATCATGTCCGGCAGGTGGATCGCGTCGTACCAGGCATCCCACTCCGCTTCCCGCCCGGACTGGTTGCACATCACGTAGGCCATGACGTGCCCCTCGAGCGCCGCATCGGGATCCGACTTCGCCCCCGCTGCGCCGTGCGCCGCGAGCACGTGCACGTCGATCAGACAATGATTCGGATGCGAATCGCCCGCGCGCCGCAGTGCCGCCTCCCGCTCGAGCGTGCGGGCGACCCGCGCCTCGGCGTCGGCGCCGCGGAACTCGTGGATCGCGACGTGGGAGAAGCCGATCGAGGGCATGCCGGGCGCGGGCTTCGGCACGAGCTCGAAGCGGGTCACGACGTCGCCGCCCGCCTCGAGCAGCGCGGGCAGATGCTCCGCGTCGTACCAGGCCGCCCACTCGTCGGCCCGCGCCGGCGCGTTGCAGCGCGTGAAGGCGAGCACGAGCCAGCCATCCCCGCGCATCGTCGCCCTCCCCGGCGCGCCGGCTCAGAGCCCGGTCGGCCGGTTCACGAAGCGACCCGCCGCGGGCGAGAAGAACCAGCCGCCGCCGGCCTTCGTGCCGCCATCGACGGGGATGTTGTGCCCCGTGACGTAGCTCGAGAGGTCCGAGGCGAGGAAGAGCGCGACCCGCGCCTGCTCCTCGGGCCAGCCCAGCCGACCGACGGGCGCCCAGGACGGCCAGAGATGCTCCGACGCCTCGAAGCCCGTGCGGTAGTCGACCTGGGGCGTCTGACAGAGATCCGTGCCGATGCCATTGGCGCGGATGCCCTGTCGCCCATGGCCCGCGGCGAGACACGTCGTGAAGTGCGCGACCGCCGCCTTCATCGCCCCGTAGACCGGCTCCCCCGGATACCCGCGCATCCCCTCGACCGAGTGCAGGTTCACGATCGACCCGCCGCCCCGCGCGATCATCGAGGCGAGGAACGCATGCGTCACGAGGAAGACATGATGCAGGTTGATCCGGTACATCGCGTCCCAGGTCTCGGGCGTGGACTGGAGGAAGGGCGCCAGGGGACGGTAGTCGCCGACGTTGTTGACGAGCACGTCGATCCCGCCGTGCCGAGCGAGCACGGCCTTCGCGAGGCGCGCGACGTCGTCCTCCTCCCGCACGTCGACGACGTGGGCATGCGCGCGGCCGCCCGCCGCCTCGATGTCGCGCAGCGTCCGCTCGGCGCGATCGGCGTCGATCTCGGCGATCTCGACCGTCGCGCCGTGCTGCGCAAAGAGGCGCGAGATCGCTCCGCCGATCCCGTCCCCGCCGCCGGTCACGACGGCGACCTTGCCGGCGAGGAGCCGGCTCCAATCGGAGATGGCCGGAACGTCTTCGGGCTGCTGCGTCGACATGCGGTTCCTCCTAGCTCGCGCCGTCCGCGCGGTCCTTCATGCCGTATTTGTGGAAGGGGCCGATGAAGGAGTGCTCGTAGAGGCCGTAGCCCTCCTGGTCGCCGCGCTGGGGATCGCGGTATCGGAAGCGGCCGACGTGATCGACGATCGTGAGCTGGCCGAGGGGTGCGATCTCCTTCGTCTTGTAGTGCTTGCCCTGGACGACGAGGGGGCCCTGATACATGCCGTGCCGCCAGTCGGGCTCGATCGGCGTGTAGCCCGTGCCGATCGCGATGAAGGCGTGGCAGAGCGGCTCGCAGTGGATCTCGAGGGGACCGGCGGGCGCGTGCGGGAAGCGGACGACCGAGCCCTTCATCATGCGCGTGCCCGGCTCGAGACGATGCTCGTACTCGACCCCGCCGAGCTCCTCGATCGGCTTCGCGGGATCGATCCAGATCCGCCGCGCGTCGTAGAGCGCGACCGTGCCGTCGTCCTCCTCGTTCAGGATGTAGAGGATCGAGTGGTCGGCGAACTGCATGGGGAAGTAGTTCCACATCCCCTTCATCGAGCCGCCGCTCCCGGCCAGGATCCCCTCCGGCTCCGGCTCGCCGTGCGGGCGGATGCCCCAGGAGCGATCCCGCGTGCCCCACCAGCGATCGGGCGTGACCTCGAAGCGCTCGTCGCCGACACGCAGCGTGCCCTCCCAGCAGCCGGTCTGCGCGAGACGCGAGGTATTGAAGAGGACGCGGCCGTGGCGCCGAACGAACTGGTTGCTCTCCTCGACCGCCGGCATCGCGCCGCGCCAGAGCAGGTCCGCGGCGATGCCGTGCTCGTTCTCCTCGAGCACGAAGCGCAGCTCTTCCAGCGGCTTCACGACCTCGACCCGGAAGGGACCCACGCTCGTGTCCATGCGGTCGCCGAGCTCGCGCGAGGCGCGCACGACGCGGTAGTCCTCGCCGCGTTGCACGCAGGCGAAGGCGTCCTGCACGGCGAGGTTCGGGTACTGGCCGAGCCCCATCACCATGAAGAGCTCGCCGCTCGAGGCGTGCAGGTTGAAGTAGTAGCGGTCGTAGAAGTTGCGATCGCTCGTTGCGACGTAGCGGACCGGCTCGTGGGTCTGATGGACGGGGTAGTCGTCCCAGGCAGAGATCATCGTGGCTCCTCGCTGGCTCGGGCGTCCGCGAGCGTAGGACAGCCGCGCAGCCGTCGTGAGCCCTGCGCGACGGGTCGCGAGGGCCCACGGCGCGCGCTCGGATCCGGCGGATCAGGTGCCGCAGAAGGTCCGATGGGGCGGCGCGTCGGGGGGCGCGGGCTCGGCGAAATGCTGGAGGCCCGGGCGCTCCACGAAGGGCCGCGTCACGGCGTCGAGCAGCGCATGCAGCAAAGCGTCGTCGCCCTGCGTCGCGAGGGCGAGCGCCTCTTCGAGGCGGTGGTTCCGGGGCACGTAGATCGGGTTGATCCGGTCCATGCCCTCGGCGCGCTGCTGGCGCCCGACCTCGTCCGCCGGGAGCGCCGCCCGCCACCCGGACGCCCAGGCGTCGAAGGCCTCGGGCTCCTCGAAGAGCGCGCGGACGGGCTCGTCGTCGCCTCGCACGGCGAGGGAGAGACGACGGAAGAAGAGCGTGTGGTCGACGCGATGCGTCGCGAGCAGACCCGGCAGCGCGTCGAGGCTCGGCCCCGCGAGACCGCCTTCGTCTGCCTCGACCGCCGTCGGCTCGTCCCCCTCGACGAGCCCGAGCTTGCCCGCGAGACCGCCTCGCCAGGCGCGCTCGAAGCGCCCCACGAAGCCCTCGAGCGCGTCGCTCGCGAGGGCGACGGCACGCTCGGGGTCCGGATCGACGAGCGACAGGATCGCTTCGGCGAAGCGCGCGAGGTTCCACTGTGCGATGCGCGGCTGGTTGCCGTAGGCGTAGCGACCGGCGTGGTCGATCGAACTGAACACGCTCTGCGTGCCGTGCCGATCGAGGAATGCGCAGGGACCGTAGTCGATCGTCTCGCCGGAGATCGTCGTGTTGTCCGTGTTCATCACGCCGTGCACGAAGCCCACGAGCATCCAGCGCGCCACGAGCTCCGCCTGCACCGCCACGACGTGCTCGTAGAGCGCGAGCGCAGGCCGCTCGGTCCGGGCGGCGTCGGGGCAGTGGCGCGCGATGGCGTGGCGCGCGAGCCGCTGCAACAGATCCGCGTCGCCGGTCGCGGCGGCGTACTCGAAGGTGCCGACGCGCAGATGGCTCGAGGCCACGCGCACGAGCACCGCACCCGGGAGCCGCCCCTCCCGCACGATCTCCTCGCCCGTCGCCACGACGGCGAGCGCCCGGGTCGTCGGAATCCCGAGCGCGTGCATCGCCTCGCTCACGACGTACTCGCGCAGCATGGGCCCGATCGCCGCCTTGCCGTCGCCGCCCCGCGCGAAGGGCGTCGCTCCCGAGCCCTTGAGATGGACGTCGCGCAGTCGTCCACGTCGATCCGGGAGCTCACCGAGAAGCAGCGCCCGGCCATCGCCCAGCCGCGGCGAGTAGCCGCCGAATTGATGCCCCGCGTAGGCCATCGCGAGCGGGCGCGCGCCTTCGGGCAAGACCTGCCCGAGCAACGCCGAGAGGCCCGGAGCCGAGTCGAGGGCCTGCGCGTCCAGCCCGAGCTCGAGGGCCAGCGGCGCATTCAGCAGCCGCAGCGACGGCGCCGGGAAGCGCGCCGCCTGCCAGGGCGCGTAGAGGCCGTGCAGGTCCCGGGCGTAGTGGCTCTCGAGGGGCAGGATCGACGACTCGGCCGGCATGGCGTCGGAGCCTAACGGCTCGACCGGGCGCATGCCCGCGACCCGGCGCCCCCGGAGGCGAGTGCGCGAGACCCCTCCCCGAGCGCGGGACGCAAGCAGCCCGCAGCCATCCCGGCTCGCCGTCACCTCGCCACCCGCCGCGGGCACTGGACATCGGAGGGAGTGTCGGAAGCCGAAGGGAGTCGAAGCCATCCGAGACTTCACGCCTCATTTCCGATGGGATCCGGCCGGTCGCCTATCAGCCCCGAGCCGTCGCGCGCGGTCGGAGATTCGATCCCACGAAACGTCCGGCGTCCGGCGCCGACCGCGCTCCGCTAGGCTCTGCCCGTCGATGCGGAGCGGGCGGCGCAACGACGAACGGATGCTCCTCGAACGCCCCGTCGCCGGCGGAACGCGACGCGGCTCGAGCGATCCCCTGCCGGTCGCGGTCCAGGGCGTCCTCCGCCCATGCTGAAAGACCCGAGCTCCATGATGCGCGCCCCTCGTTTCCTGCTGCTCCTCGTGCTCGCCCTGTCGATCGATGCCGTGGCCCAGGCGGGCACCTATCAACAGACGAACGGCACGATCGTCGATCCGCTCCTCTACCGGCCTCTGCTCGGCGGCGGCGTCCATCCCTTCGCCGGTGCGGCGGGCCCGGCCGCCGATCTGACCGGAGAGGACCTGAGTGGCGCGGATCTGCTCGGCGCCGACCTCGCCGGCGCGATCCTGCTCGACGCCAGCCTCTCGAACGCGCTGCTCGGCAGCGCCGACCTCTCGGGCGCCGACCTGACGAATGCCGACCTGACCGGCGCCAACATGTCGAACGTCGATCTGACGGGCGCGATCGTCACCAACGCCGACCTGACGGGCGCGCTGCTTCCCGGCGTGTCGGGCAGCGGTCTGGTCGGCGTGCCGGCGGCCCTGCCGACGGGCTGGCTGATCGTCGACGGCTATCTGATCGGACCGGAGGCGGTGCTGCCGTCGGCGGAGCTCGCCGGGGCGATGCTCGCGGGGGTCGATCTCGACGGCGTGGTCCTCACGAATGCGAATCTCGCCGGAGCGGACCTCGCCGGCGCGAGCCTCGTCGGGGCCAACCTGATCGGCGCGAATCTGGGCGGGGCGAGCCTGGTCGGGGCCGACCTCTCGAACGCCCAGCTCGGCAGCACGAGCCTGGCGGGGGCGGACCTGACGAGCGCGACGCTCACGAACGCGATCGTCACCTTCGTCGACCTGACGGGCGCGACCCTCGAGCTGGCCGATCTCACGGGCAGCCAGCTCACGGGCGCCAAGTCGAGCGGCCTCGTCGGCGTGCCGACGGCGCTGCCGACGGATTGGCAGATCCTGAACGGCTACCTCGTGGGTCCCGGCGCGCGGCTCTCCTTCGCGAACCTGGCGGGGGCGGATCTCTCCGGGACGGATCTCAGCGGCGCCGTCCTCGATCACGCGATGCTCTCGGGTACGAACCTCGCGGGCGCGAACCTCGTCGATGCCGATCTGCTCGCCGCCGACCTGCTCGGCGCGAGCCTCGCGGGTGCGGACCTGTCGGGCGCCCAGCTCGGCAGCTCGACCCTCGTCGGCGCGGACCTGACGGGTGCGCTCCTCGTGAACGCGGTCGTCACGAACGCAGACCTGACGATGGCGATCCTCACGGACGCGGACCTGACCGGCGCCGTGCTCGACGGCGTCGCTGGCAGCGGCGTGGTCGGCACCCCGACCGCGCTGCCCGCGCCCTGGCAGCTCCTGGGCGGCTACCTGCTCGGCCCCGGGGCCTTCCTGCCGGACGCGGACCTGAGCGGATTCGCGTTGGCCGGACTCGACCTCACGAACGCCGCCCTCGACCACGCGATCCTGGTCGGGGCGGATCTCGCCGGCACGCTCCTCGCCGGGGCGAACCTGCTCGGCGCCGACCTCACCGGCGCGAGCCTGGTCGCCGCCGATCTCGCGGGGGCCCAGCTCGGCAACGTCGTGCTGAACGGTGCCGACCTCACGAGTGCGAACGTGACCGGCGCCAACGCCACGAACGTCGACTTCACGAACGCGACGATCGCTCTCGCGGACTTCACGAGCACGTTGCTGACGGGCGCCGTCTCGAGCGGACTCGTCGGCACGCCCGCCGTGCTGCCGATCGAGTGGCGTCTGGTGAACGGACATCTCGTGGGCCCGGGCGCCGTCCTGCCCGGCGCGGACCTCTCCGGCGCCGCCCTCGACGGCATGGACCTCTCGAATGCCGTGCTGACGAATGCGAACCTCGCCGGGGCGAACCTGAACGGCACCGATCTGAGCGGCTCGGACATGCTCGGCGCGAACGTCGCGGGCGCGAATCTCGGCGGGGCGAACCTGCGCTTCGTCGTGGACCTCTCCCTGGTGGTCGGTGCGGCGCTCTACGACCTCGACACGGATTTCACGGGCACGGGCTTCGATCCCGTCGCGGCCGGCTGGACCCTGCTCGGCCCGCCGGCCCCGGTGCCGAGCCTCGGATCCCTCGGCCTCGCGCTGCTCGCCGCGGCGGCGATCGTCGCCGCCCTGCGTCGCGTGCCGGCGCAGGCGACATCCTGAGCCCTGGCGCCGCCGGGCCCTCGGCCGGGCCAGGCCGACGAGGTCGAGTCGATCGGAGGCGCACCGACACACGCGCGTGACGTCAGACCCTCGCCCTCCGAGGCGAGCACGCGTGGTGTCCGTTTCGCGCGCGTGAGACGCACCGGAGTGTTGGGCTCGATCGGCACGGCCGTTGCAGATCGCTTCGCATGCCCCGTCGATCCGCGCCCCGTCTCGGCCGTCCGGTCGAGCTGATCCCGGTCCTGCTGGTCCTCCTGCTCGTCCCGATCCTGACGCCGCCCGCGCATGCGCTCGATCCCGGCGTCGCCTACTCGCTGCGCGACGGCCCGATCCCGGACGGCGCGGCCGACGACCTCTTCCTGGCACCGAGCAGCGAGCTCGGGCGCGTCTACCTCAGCACCTTCTTCGATGCCGAGCACTACGCGGAGTTCGTCTCCCTCGGCGGATCGACGAGCGCGGGCGCGACCCTCGTCCTGACGCTGACGGCCAGCGACATCGATCTCGTGCACGGCGAGTCGAAGACCTTCCGGGTCTCGAGCTACCCGGGCGACGGCGTCGTCTCGCTCTCGACCTTCGGACTCGGTGATCTCGTCGATCTGATCACGCTGCCGACGAACGGCGCCTGGGAGGTCGAGGTCGACGTGACCGATCTCTGGAACGACGCGATCGGTCGGGGCGATGCGCTCTTCGGCGTGCGGATCCACGACCCCGTCTGGACGGGCACGCAGATCGGGGCGAGCACGATCCGGGTCGAGGCGATGCGGCTCGATGGCGTGCCGGAGCCGGGGCTCGCGGCCGGGCTCGTCGCCGGCTCACTGGCACTGCTCGGCTCGGCGACCCGGCGCAGGGCGTGGGCCGGGCTCAGGGCGCCGTGAGGCCGTACTCGATCGATCCGTCGGGATGCACCTCGTAGATCTCGTAGCCCTCCGTCACGTTGGCGGCGTCGGCGGCCATCGAGACGGCGAACTTGTTCGAGGCATTGCGCGCGAGGTCGAGGACCAGCTCGACCTGCTGCGCCGGGTCGAAGTGCCGGGCGAGCGTCGCGACGTCCTCGTCGGAGATCCGGCCCGGCGTCCAGATGAAGGCGTCGGTCCAGGCGAGGGCGGCCTTCGTTGCGTCCGGCAGATCGCTCGTCTCGTAGCCGTCGACGGCATCGAAGGTCTCGTCGGTCGCGCCCGCCACCATCGCCGAGCGGCTCCGGACCGACTGGCAGACGCGACAATGATGCTGGCGCGCGCCGCGCAGCCGGACGAGCTCCGTCGTCACGGCGTCGAGTCCCTGCAGCCCCGGCACGACCCGGATCAGCTCCTCGATGCCGTTCCAGATGCTCGCGTCGGGCGCGAGCGCCCGGGTCGCCGTGGTGGCCGCGGGCGCGGGACCCGGCCCGAAGAGCCGGTCGAGCACGGCGCGCGCCCGGGCGATCACGTCCGCGACGTAGACCGCCTGGGCGAACTCGGCGGCGTCGGCGCCCAACGCCCCGAAGAGCGTCTGGCGAAGCGCGTCGTCGACCCGTGCGACGTCGAGGCTGAACTGCTCCGCGAAGGCGAGCGCGCCGCGTTCGCGGTCGCCCAGCTCCGGGAAGTCCCGCCAGCCCGTCACGTCGCGGTCCGCCCAGGGACTCGGACCCGACTCGGCCGGCCGCGGGAGCGGCGGGATGCCGTGGATCGAAGCGATCACCTTGGCCGCGAGGTCGAGCAGGTCGGCGTCGACCCGGCGCCAGGCGACGGCTTCGAGGTCGTCGAGGGCGACGGCGGCGGCCGGGGCGTGCTGCGCGAGCGCCTCGCGTCCGCCGAATCCTTCGGAGGCCGGGGCGGTAGATTCGGATCGGGCCATGAGCGATTCCTCCTCGTTCGATTCACCGCGACGGAGCGCCACGAAGCTCGGAGCCCCTCTCGCCGCCTGCCTGCCTAACGTCCCGGCCGGAGTCGATATCGGATCGGCAGATGCTTGAGCCTGGGGACGAGGTTCGACGGCACCCGCTCGGCGGGCGCCGCGGCCTCGACGAGCTCGAGCCGCGGCACGAGCTCCCCGAAGATCGCCCTGGAAGTCTTCCGCGCGAGGTGCGCCCCAAGGCAGAAATGCTCGCCGATCCCGAAGGCGAGATGCGGGTTCGGGTTGCGGTCGACACGGAACGCATCCGGATCGTCGAAGACCGCCTCGTCGCGATTCGCCGAGGCGTAGAACATCACGAGTCGATCGCCCTCGGAGAGCTGCCGGCCGCCGATCGTCACGTCCCGCGCCACCGTCCGCGCCATCGTGTTGACGGGCGTGACGTAGCGGAGGATCTCCTCGATCGCCGTCTTCCCGAGCGAAGGATCCGCCTGCCACTTCGCGAGCTCGGCGGGATGGTCGAGGAGCGCCTTCATGCCACCGCTGATCGCGCCGCGGGTCGTCTCGTGGCCGGCGATGAACATGACGAGGCAGTAGCCCATCGTCGCGATCTCGTTCATCGGCTCGCCGTCGACCCTGGCGTTCGCGAAGAGCGAGACGAGGTCCTCCCGCGGTCGCTCGCGGCGGTCCGCGAGGATCTTCTGGAAGTACTGGTAGAACTCCATCGCCGCCTGCATCACGGACTCTTCGGGCGTCGCCGTCCCGGGGCGACGGAACTCCTCGTCCTCGCGACCGAAGATCTCGTTCGTGAGGCGCAGGACGAAAGCCTCGTCCTCTTCGGGGGCGCCGAGGATGCGGCAGATGATCTTGAGCGGATGCATCGACGCGATCTCGGTCACGAAGTCGCACTCGCCCTCGCGACCGAGCCCGTCGACGAGCTTGCGCGCCATCTCCTCGACGATGGGGTCCCAGGCGCCGAGCGAGCGCGGCGTGAAGAACTTGCTCGCGACGGCGCGGTACTTCCGATGGTCCGGCGGGTCCATCTCGATGATCGTGCGCATCTGGACCGGCGCCTGGCCGCGCGCCTCGGGATTGCGATCGAAGTTGATGCCATCGACGTTCAGGAAGGCGTCCGGGCGCTTCGAGATCGAGACGATGTCGGCATGCCGCGTGATCGCCCAGAAGGGCGGCCAGCCCTCGGGCTGGAAACGTTCGATCGGCGCGCTCCTGCGCAGCGTCGACCAGTCCGTGTGCGGGTAGCCGATGCGTGCGTAGGAGGCGGGATCGATGAGCGTCGATCCGTCGAGGGCGGGGGCGGCCATGCGTCGTCTACTCCTTGGGTCTACTGCTGCGATCGCGTTCGGAACGAGGGGGCAACGCTCGCGGCGGACGCGAGCCGCCGCGAGGAGACGCCTACGCCGGCGCGGGCTGGGCGCCGCGCAGGAGCCGGCCCGGTCGCGCCCCGGTCGCCTCGCCCTTCTCCATCGTGACCTCGCCCGACACGATCGTCGCGTCGTAGCCCCGGGCGCGCTGGAGCAGGCGCCGGGCGCCGCCCGGCAGGTCGAAGGCCATCTCGGGACGCAGGAGCGCCAGGTTGTCGAAGTCGATCACGTTGAAGTCGGCCTTGTAGCCCGGCGCGATCACGCCGCGGTCGAGGAGACCGTAGACGCGCGCCGTATCGCGGGTCATGCGGGCCACCGCCTGCTCGAGGGGCACCTTCGGGCCGCGCTTCCGGTCGCGCACCCAATGCGTGAGCATGAAGGTCTGGAGCGAGGCGTCGCAGATCACGCCGCAATGTGCGCCCCCGTCACCAAGGCTCACGACCGCGCGATCGTTGTTGATGAGCTCGTACATCAGGTCGAGATTGCCGTCGCTGTAGTTGAAGAAGGTGAGCAGCAGGAGCTCGCGCCCCTCGTCCCGCAGCATGTAGTCGTAGAGGACCTCGTCCGCCGAGCGACCCTCGCGCTGGGCGATCGCCCAGATCGACTTCTCGGGGCCCGGCTCGTAGTCCGGCGGATCGCCGAGGGGGAAGATCTTCTTCTGCATGTTCGGGTCGTCGAGCATGCTGCCGAAGCCCGCGCGATCGTCGCGCTCGGGCCCGAGGATGCGCGCGCGCACGGCCGGGTCCTTGAGCCGTGCCACCCGCTCGGGCAGCGGCAGATGCGCGATCTCGAGATAGGCGGGGCGGTTCAGGAACTGGTTCGCCTCGGTCTGGTGGCCCGTGAGGATGCCGAAGGGGCGGGGTGCAAACTGCGCGAGCAGGTCGGCCCCCTTCGATCGGGTCTTCTCGCAGATCGCGACGAGCTCGCGCCATTGGTTCGGCGCCGAGTCGAATTGCAGCATCGCGAAGGAGACGGGGCGGCGGATCTCCTTCGAGAGCCGCTCCATCCACTCGATCTCGCGCAGGGCCGAGTCGATCGCGTCGCCACCCATGTCGCCTGCGGCGCCGGCGGCGGCGAGCTCGAAGACGCCCTCGCCGAGCTCGCCGAGGGCTCGGCCGATGCCGAAGAGCTCGTCCTCCTGGGCGAAGGTGCCGGGGACGGGCTCGCCGTCGAGGGCGCGATGGCCGAGGGTGCGCGAGGTCGAGAAGCCGAGGGCGCCGGCGGCGATGCCTTCCTTCACGATCGCGGCCATGCGGGCGATGTCGTCGGCGGTCGCGGCCTCGTTGCGCGCGCCGCGCTCGCCCATCACGTAGGTGCGGACCGAGCCGTGGGGGACGTGCGTGCCGAGGTCGATCGCCATGTCCGAGCGCTCGAGCGCGTCGAGGTACTCGGGGAAGGTCTCCCA
>Ga0116152_10003943_pt1 | contig 11799 bp, 15 predicted proteins | sample AD_UKC119_MetaG_FD_89894 | JGI IMG/M metagenome (GOLD analysis project Ga0116152, IMG submission 89894) | Active sludge microbial communities of municipal wastewater-treating anaerobic digesters from Hong Kong - AD_UKC119_MetaG | ecosystem: Engineered > Bioreactor > Anaerobic > Digestate...
AGCACGATTTCACCCCTCCACGCCTGGAGCGCATAAAGTCCGCCAATGGCTCCTGCTCGGGCAAAATAACGGAGATTGAGGCGTCGGCTTTCGTGAAAGCAGAAATTCGACAGTCTCGTTAGCGCCCAAAACCCAAGATATGGCGAAATCGCCATATAATCTGCTATCTTTGTCTCATGAACGAACCGAGCTTCGAATGGGATCCTGCGAAGAATCGTGAAAATGAGCGAAAACATGGGGTTACGTTTTACGAGGCCCAGGCCGCTTTCCTCGATTCAAAGCGTGTAATTGCCGAAGATCTGAAGCACAGCGCAAAGGAAAAGCGGTATTACTGCTTCGGCGCCAACGAGGAAGGCACAGGAATTCTCACCGTCCGGTTCACGTATCGATCCGGCCGCATCCGAATCATCGGTGCGGGTTATTGGCGTGAGGGTAAGAAGGTCTATGAGCAAGCGAATTCGGTATAGCGATGAGCCAATTGGCGAAATCAAATTGGTGCCTGATTTTCTTCCGTCACCCGAAGAACTGGCGCTGAAGAACGAGCAAACCAAAGTCACTATTGCACTGAGTTCTGAGAGCGTTGCGTTTTTCAAGGCAGCTGCAAAGAAGCACCATACGCAGTATCAGAAAATGATCAGGCAATTGCTTGATGAATACGTGTCGCAGCAGAAGCAGCGCTAACAAGCGACTGTGTTGACCTGTCAACATTTCATGTCTCCTGAAAGCGCCATTCGGCATCGTCCCGCACCATGGCATTGAGCATCACGAGCAGCTTGTGCAAGCAGAGGGCTGAAACCAATGCGGGCAGCGAATATCCCATATGCTGACTGAAGGAGCCGGGCGTATTGTCTTTCTTGCGTTTCTTACGCTGGCTGCTTCATGCGCAACCAAGCCGGGCGTTGACGTTGACAAGCAGTACACACAGGCGTTCCAAAGCGTGGGAAGCGTTCACGTATCGGTGCTTGGTAGCGCGTTGGATTCTGACGACAGAACAGCGGTTCAATCGATCTATGAGCTTCTGGTCCCCGAACCCGCTCCCTCGCGCGCACAGCCACTTGGACAGACCCTAACGATCACGGGAAAACCCGTCAGTAGCGTTTACTGTAGAGGTTTTACGGGTCCCTTTGACGGTTGCCCACGCAATGATCAAATCCAGGTTTCCGCAGGCTATGAGTTCACCATCGTATTTGCCCGGCGTTTGGATGGAAAAACATTCACTTTCGAACGCTATGTCAGCCACGTACCAAAGGCTATCGGAACCACGGGGCCTTGGTCATCCAGCCCTCCCGATGTTGAGAAGGCCCAGAGATACTCACGACAATCTGCCTTTGAGGACATGTTGGGCTACTTTTGTAATGACGCAATGCGGATGTTTGCTGTCGAGTTGCCATACAAGACGCTGGCGTCTTCAAACCCAAAAATCAGCAGGGCCTGCCTCGAGTGGAACCCTGACAAAGAACGTCAAAAGCGAATCGCCCGGTCAGTTTTGGCGCACCCGGAATTGTCATCCGATCTCCATCTCAGGGCGGCAGCACTTCTTGAACCCAATGACCGGTAGGCAACCGTGATCGCATGAATCGGGTTGGCCGCGACAGTTCTTCCTGCGGTTGCCCGTGTTGAATCAGATGCCGCATAGCAAGGCGTCGGTTCCGACGCAAACCATGCTGCGCTTCGTTTGCGCCGCGCAGCATGGTCGTTAGGCGAACGAGATCATGGAATCCCTGCTCTACAAAGTGATCTTGAGCGCCATCGCTATCGCGCTCACTTTTGCGGCATTCGTTCCCTATATCCGCGCGATCCTTGGCGGCACAACCAGGCCCCATGTTTTTTCGTGGGTCATTTGGGGCTCAACAACCTTCGTTGTTTTTCTTGCACAGATCGAAGGAAAAGCCGGCGTGGGTGCTTGGCCCATTGGCGTGTCGGGAAGCATCACCCTGTTTATTGCGTGCTTGGCTTACGTAAGGCGCGCAGACATTACAATCACAAAAACAGATTGGTTGTTTTTCATCCCAGCGTTGTCGTCTCTGCCACTTTGGTACGTCACGTCAGACCCGTTGTGGGCAGTTGTCATTCTCACAATCGTCGATGTTTTGGGGTTTGGGCCTACGGTCAGAAAGGCGTATAGCTTCCCTCATTCCGAGTCGTTGCTGTTTTTTGCTTTGTTCGCAGTCCGCAATGTCCTCGTCATTTTGGCGCTTGAAAGTTACTCGGTTACAACCGTACTGTTTCCTGCCGTCATTGCGGTGGCGTGCGTGTCGTTAATGGCAATGGTCAGATATCGAAGGCGTGAGCCAGCAACATGAAAATTCCAAACAGGAATTCCCCCGACTAAGGGTTCCAGACGAGATCGGCGCTACCGCGCCTGAACTCGGCCGCTGGGTTGAACGAACTCGCAAACATGATTGCACGGAGGTCGTATGGGTGGTCCAAAGCAGCTTTTGATTGTTGGAATCATCAGCGCGTTCCTGTTGGCCCTGTCAGGGTGTGCTGCAAAGGTTGGCAGCGAACAGTGGTGTGCGGATATGAAGAGCAAGCCAAAAGGCGATTGGTCGGCTAACGAAGCGGCTGATTTTGCGAAACACTGTATTCTGAAATAGAGGAAAGAAGATGGATATCACGTCGCTTTTGATTTTTCTTGCCATTGGCGCCGTTGCTGGTTGGTTGGCTGGCAACCTCATGAAGGGAGGCGGTTTTGGTCTCCTCGGCAATATCGTTGTGGGCGTGATTGGCGCAATAGTCGGTGGGTTCGTATTTGGGCTGCTTGGCATATCCGCGAGCGGAATGATCGGTTCTCTGGTCACTGCCGTTGTCGGTGCGGCACTTCTGCTGTTCGTGGTTGGTTTGCTGAAGAAATAACCTGGCAAAGCGGCCAAGCCGTTCGCCTGCGGCTTAACTGGGCGCCCGGCACTCCGCACCTGCTCGGGCATGGCTTCGCCGTTTTTTGCGGGATCATCCGCTCCATGCTGAAAGCCGCTTACCTTCGTTAGGCAAATCAATGGAAGCCGAATATTCCTTCCGGCCCGCGAATCTTGGGGATCAAGCGCGGTTGTTCGAACTGTACCGATCAGTAATGGAAGGCTACATCGAGCAGATCTGGGGATGGGATAGTCGGTGGCAGGAAGACGATTTTTCTGAACACTTCGATCCAGAACAGGTGACGGTGGTCTCAAGCGAAGAGCAAGCCGTAGGTTATGTGCAGGTGGAGAACCGTGGTAGCGAACTCTACGTCAGGATGCTGCTGCTGGCTCCGGAGCATCAAAACAAGGGGATTGGGGCAAACGTTTTGAAACGGGTTATCGCGGGGGCATCGGAGCAGCGTCTCGGAGTGACGTTGCAGGTTTTCAAAATCAACGCGCCCGCGAAGCGCTTCTATGAGCACCATGGGTTCAGGGTGATTGGCGAAACGCCAACCAGTTTTGAGATGGCGTTGGATGCCTGACAAGACGCCGGTTCGGATGCACGGCCCGGTCGTTGTGTGTTGAAAGGTGCCTGCGATACCTCCGCTCGGCACTCCGCGGTTGCTCGGGCATGGTTTCGTCATTGTTGCCCGGGCAAGCGCTCCGTACTGAGCGCCGCTTACCTGGGCGTTGCGGCTGAAAGGTCTGATTGTCGTTTTAACGCTATAGCGTTACGCTGACAGATGGGAGGTGCTTTCCGATGAGCGAAATGTCCAAAAGATCCACGATCTACTTCGAGCCTGAGATTCATCACGCTTTACGGATTAAAGCGGCAAATACTCACAAATCGGTGTCTGAGGTGGTGAATGAGGCGGTTCGTTTGGCCCTGCGCGAAGATGCGGAAGATTTGAGCGCGTTCGAAGAGCGCGCCGAAGAGCCGACGCTGAGCTATGAAGCCCTGCTGAAAGATCTGAAGTCGCATGGCAAGTTATGAGCTCGTATTCAAGAAATCTGTCGCGAAAGATCTGCGGAGCATCCCAAAAAAGGATGTTGCTCGTGTTCTGCAACGGATTGAGGCATTGCGTGATGATCCACGCGGAGAGGGTTGCGTAAAGCTTTCTGCACTGGAGCGGTATCGGGTTCGACAGGGGGTCTACCGAATTGTCTACGAGATCCGCGACAACCAGCTCGTCGTCATGGTTGTCAAAATCGGTCATCGGTCCGCGGTGTACAAGCGCAGCTAACATGCCCAACGTCGCTCACCGGGACGCGCAGCAAGCAGCGTGCCCGATCCTCGGCGTTGGGCGCAGACAAGGATCGATCAAGCCATGAAGCCAAGAATCAGCATGGTCACGCTCGGCGTTCACGATTTGGCCGCGGCGATAGACTTTTACGAGAAAGGGCTGGGCTTCCCCCGAATGGAATCTCCACCGGAAGTGGCCTTTTTCACGCTGAACGGCACCTGGTTGGGCCTGTACGGTCGCGAAGCGTTGGCGGAAGATGCCCGGGTCGCGGCAGAAGGTACCGGGTTCGAAGGCTTTTCACTCGCCCACAACGTGCCGTCGGAAAAGGAAGTCGACGAGGTGGTGGCGCAGGCAGTGGCAGCCGGCGCGGTGCTGGTCAAGGAACCGCAGAAAGTATTTTGGGGTGGCTACAGCGCTTACTTCAAAGATCCTGATGGCCATCTTTGGGAGGTGGCCCATAATCCCCTGTTCTGGGCGGGCCCGGGCGATGAAAGCGCCTGACCCGGCGTTAGCTGTAAAAAGGTCGCCTGAAAACAGTTTCGATACCTGACGCGCGAAGGCGCTGCACCCCGTCGATCGGGACATATCCGCGGCGCTGGCAGGAACAAGGTGGAGCATTGAGCATGGATCCCGGTCTTTATTCGATCTTTCTGGTCACCACCGTGATGCTGATCCTGGTTCCGGGTCCGGCGGCGATCACCGTGGCCACGCAGGGCGCGAACCACCGCTCGCGGAAGGCGTTTCTCGGCGTGCTTGGCGTGGCAAGCGCCGACGTGATCTTTTTCGCCCTCTCGGCGACCGGTATCGCGTCGCTGATCCTCGCGTCGAGTCTGTTGTTTTCCGCCATCAAGTGGGTGGGTGTGATCTATCTGCTGTATCTCGGCGCCGTCGCGTTCTTCAGCGAGTCGGGCGCGATCCGGATCAGGAAGGACGCCAACCAGGGCGGCCACGCCAGGCTGTTCTACCAGGGCCTGATCGTGCAGCTGGCGAACCCGAAGGCGCTGATGTATTTCTCAGCGCTGCTGCCGCAGTTCGTCGACCCCGGTGAACCGATCCTTTTCCAGATGTTGCTGATGGGCACTTCGTGCCTGCTTGCCGATCTCGTGGTTTACAGTCTTTTCAGCCTGATGGGCGACCGTCTGGCGAAACAGAAGATGCAGGCCTGGGTCGTCAGGCTGATCAACAGGGCCGCCGGTGTCACCTTGATCGCCACCGGGATCCGCATGGCCACCCTGGAGTATCGGAAGTAGCCCGCGGTGTGGCGGGTACGACCTGGGAATGTCGATGCGCGCACCGTTCGTTTAACCTTGCAGCCTGCCCTGCCCGAAGACAGTCGAAGGAGAATCCGATGAGGTGGTTGCGCGTACCCCTGTTGATGGCGTGTCTGGCGGTGTATTCAACAGGCGCCGTGGCACAGGACGAGCCGCGCATCGACTACCTCAGCCTGGCGCAGGGCGCCCTTCCGGTCGTCATCGGAGGCGATGCGAACGCGCTGCGGGTGGGGATGGACCACGCGCTGCTGGCGATCGACGGCAACGGTGGTGGCTTCTCGATGACGCCCAAACCGGGCACTGCCGAGAGCCGGGTCGAGATCGTCTATGCGCTGCCGGCACTGACGACCTTCGATACATTTGCTATCCCGAATGTGCGCGAGACGCCGAGCCCCTCGCAGACCTTCTTCAGGAACGTCGAAATCGCCGGTTCGGATACCGGCAGCCGGGGGCCTTTCGAGGTGCTGGCCAGTGCGACCCTGAGCGTGCACGACCAGGCCGGGCAGACGACCACGATCCCCGCGAGCGCCGACAGGCCGGTGCGCTGGCTGCGGCTCACGCTGTCCGGCGGTCTCGACATCCAGCGCGACAAGACCTTCTTCGAGTTCAGCGAGATCATCGGCCACGGCGTGCAGGAGACGGTGCCGTTGTCGACCGCGTTCAGCGGCAAGTGGAAGGGCCGCGGGGTGCTGCTGGAACTCAAACAGGACGATGTGCGCGTCACCGGCTGCTATGACGGTGAGGGCGATCTCGGCGGCACCGTCAGCGGCAACCTGGTGCGCGCGACCGGCAAGTCGCGCAAAGGCGGGATCCCGAGCACCTTCGTGCTCGCCGTCGGCGCCGACGGCGGGATCGTCGGCGTGCGTTCCACCAACGGCGCACCGTTCCGGCTGTACGCCGGCGCTGCCGCACCGAAGTTGAAGACCGAGTGCTCGACGCAGCCGGTGCCGCAACTCGGTTGTGGCTCGATCATCCATGGCATCAATTTCGACTTCGACTCGGCGACCATCCGGCCGGCGTCGGAGAAACTGCTGGATGCCCTGTCCGCCGGGCTGCAGGCGTCGACCGCTCCGGCATTTACGCTGATCGGTCATACCTCGAGCGAGGGCGCCGATGCCTACAACGACGATCTGTCGCAGCGCCGTGCCCAGGCGGTCGCCGCCGCCATGGTCGCGCGCGGCCTCGACCCGGCGCGTGTGTCGGCGGAGGGTCGCGGCGAGAGACAGCCGATCGCGGACAACACGACGGAGACGGGCCGCTCGATGAACCGCCGCGTCGAGATCGCGTGCCACTGAGGACAGTGCTTCAAGGTTTCGCGAATCCCGGCCGGCTGCGTAAACTGGTGGGCCCTGACCGCAACCCCGCGCGACATCACGCCGCCCCCGGACACACCCGCAAATGATCCAGGTCCTACTCCGCATTGCCATCTGGCTGATCGTGCTCGGCATCGGCTATCTGATGATCGGCCCACAGGTGTTCGATTCATCCGAGAACGCCAGCCCGTTCAAGAGCGCATCGACGCTGTATCTGCCGCCACCCCGCTCACCGCGGCTGGCCGAATACGAGACATTGGCGCAGCAGCGGCCGCTCGATCCTGACGAGATGGCCGACTACCGCGCGCTCGACAAGTCGCGCAACGCGGCGTTCTGGCAGCAGCAGGGTGTGTCCGTGGAGTCGGCCCTTGCCGATGTCACCTCGCAGCGCAGGCAGCATCTGGTGACACTGCTGCAACAGAGCGGCGCGACCAACGAAGAGATCGCCACCTTTCTGCTGGTCGCAGGCCGTGACCACCCGGACCTGCTGAAGGACCGCCAGTAAGGCCGCACCGCCGCCAGGGCATGGCGCCGGACAGGGCCGGCGGGTCAGGCCTGATTGCCGAAATGCGCGTGCTCAGCGCAGGCGCGCATGCATGGTCGCGTCGATCACCGCCTCCGGGTTGGTACCGATCTCGACCCGCAGGTTGAGTCGCGAACGGCCCTTTCGGGTCAACTCGTCGATGAAGGTGCGCCGTGCCGACTCGCTCACCGCACAATGGCAGACGATGTCGCCGGTGACCGGCAGGCGGTAGCGGATGTTGGCCTCGACCACCACCAGTTCGGCGTCCAGTCCTGCCTGCGCGATCATGTGCGCGCACAGCCCCCAGGCGGCGAGGATGCCAAGCGCGTACTGGCTGCCCGCAAACCCGGTCCCGTGGATATTGATGTTGGGTGCCAGTGGTGCCTCCACCGTGATCGCCCTGGCATCGAGCGCGCGGATCTCGTAGCCCATCGCCTCGCTGAGCGGGATGGAGCGGTTTATCAGCGCCTGCAGCTGCGTCGCGGCCCTGTCACTCATGCAAAGGTGTCCTTGTAGGTCTCGCGCAGAACGTTCTTCTGTACCTTGCCCATGGTATTGCGCGGCAGCTGGTCCACGATGAACACCCGCTTGGGCTGCTTGAAGCGCGCCAGCCGGTCCTGCAGCGCCGCGATCACCGATGCCTCGGACAACCCGGCGCTGCCATCTTCCACCACCACCGCCACCACCCCTTCGCCGAAATCCGGGTGCGGCACGCCGATCACCGCCGACTCGCGGACCCCGGGCAGTTCGTCGATCTGTGACTCGATCTCTTTCGGGTACACATTGAAGCCACCGGAGATGATCAGGTCCTTGGCGCGGCCCACGATGGTGACACGACCGTCGCCGGCCATCACCGCGATGTCGCCGGTAATGAACCAGCCGTCAGGACGGAACTCCTCGGCGGTCTTCTCCGGCATCTGCCAGTAACCGCTGAACACATTCGGCCCGGTGATCTCCAGTACCCCGGCCTCGCCGCGTGGCAGCTCGCGGCCCTGCTCGTCGGCGACACGCGCGCCGACCCCGGACAGGGCATAGCCGACGGTGCCGGCGATACGCTCGCCGTCATAGGGGTTGGACGTGATCATGCCGGCCTCGGTCATGCCATAGCGCTCGAGGATGCGGTGCCCGGTACGCGCCTCGAACGCGCGGTGGGTGTCGGCCAGCAACGGCGCCGAACCCGAGATGAACAGGCGCATGTTGGCGCAGCTGTCGCGGGTGAACCGGGGGTTGTCGAGCAGCCGGGTGTAGAAGGTCGGTACGCCCATCATCACGGTGGCCTCGCCGAGACGGTCGATGACGCCATCGGCATCGAAGCGCGGCATGAAGATCACCCGCGAGCCGCCGAGCAGCGCGCAGTGCAGCGCCACGAACAGGCCGTGGACGTGGAAGATCGGCAGCGCGTGCAGCAGCACATCGTCAGGTCGCCAGTGCCAGGTGTCGTACAGCACCTGCGCGTTCGACGCGAGGTTGGCGTGACTGAGCATCGCGCCCTTCGAGCGCCCGGTGGTCCCCGAGGTATAGAGGATGGCGGCCAGGTCGTCGGCGGCGACCTCGACGATCCCGTCATTCACGGGCTGCGCCGCCAGCGCATCGGTCAGGCTGCCCTGCCCGGTGGCGTCGAGACTGAGCAACCCGGCCACGCCCGACTCGCGCGCAACCGCCGCCATCGCCGACTGCGTGTTCGGCGCACAGACGAACAGGCGCGGCGCCGCGTCCTGCAGAAAATAGCCGACCTCGGCCGGGGTGTACGCGGTGTTCAGCGGGATGTAGATCGCGCCTGCACGCAGGCAGGCCAGATACAGCAGTACCGACTCGATCGACTTGTCGACCTGGACCACGACGCGGTCGCCTTTCTTCACCCCCAGGGCCTGCAGCAGACTCAGCAGACGGCCCGTCGCCTGCGGCACCTCGCTGTAACGCAACCGGCGGCCGTCGGCCGCGTCGAGGAACAGGGCATCAGGGTCTTTGGGAAAGCGCTCGAGAAACTGTGCATAGAGATTCGCGTTTCGCATTGGGTCGGGTCCTTCAGAACATGTTGTAGGCCATGCGACTGGCCAGACCGAAAAGAAACACCGCGAACAGACGGCGAAGCAGCATGTCCGGCAGCTTGTGCGCCAGCGTGGCGCCGAGCGGTGCGAACAACAGGCTGGCGGCCACGACGCCGCCGAACACCGGCAGATTGACATAGCCGATACTGGCCGGCGGTATTCCGGCTTCGTCCAGTCCACCGATGATGTAGCCGAGTGTCGCACTGGCTGACAACGGCAGCCCGACCGCGGCAGCGGTGGCGATCGCGCGCTTCACCGGCACGCCGCAGTAACTGAGGAACGGCACGTGCATGGCACCGCCGCCTATCCCCATCAGGGCCGAGACGATGCCCACGGTCGCCGATGTCGCCGCCAGTCCGGCCTTACCGGGCAGGCTGCGGTGCGCACCGACGCGGCTCATCGCCATCTGTATCGAGATCGCGAACAGGAAGACGATGAAGGCGATGTACAGGGCGTCGCCGGGGATGATGTCGGCCAGCCAGGCGCCGATCAGCGAGCCGACGAACACCGCCGGCCCCATGACATGGAACAGCCGCCACTCGACCGCGCCCTTGCGATGGTGGGTATAGATGCTCGACATCGCGGTCACGACGATGGTCGCCAGCGAGGTGCCGAGCGCCATCTTGATCGCGATCGCGTGCGGCACGCCGTGGCCCTCGAACAGCAGGGTCACGATCGGCACGATGATCACACCGCCCCCGATGCCCAGCAGCCCGGCCAGGGTGCCGGCGATCGCCCCGGACAGAAGCAATACCGGTAGATCCATCAGCGTTTACCTGCGATGTGCTTGTCGTGCTCGCGTTGCAAGGTCCGCGACATGACGATACGGCCAGCCTGTACATAGGCCTCGTGGTTGGCGACCACCTGCTCCGGGTCGTATCGGTAATTGACCATGACCCCGTGCGATTGCGAACCACCTTTCTGCGAACAGTCCGCGCAGGCATTGATGCGTTCCAGGATCGCCCCGTTGGCGAGATGAAAACCCGCGACCGGGTCGAAACATTGTCCTGTTCCCTGTTTGAGCTCGGCAAGATACAGCAGCGCCAGACGGGTCAGCGGCGCGCCAAGGGCCGGCTCTCGTGCCGTCTCAGGGTGCGCCAGCAGCTCGCGGAGTGCGGCGCTGGGGCTGGAACTGGGACTGGGACTGGGACTGGTTTGGGGACTGATCCGGGCACTGAGCTCCAGCAACTTGGGTTGATACTCCAGCAACACCTGATCGAGCGCCTCGACCGGCCATTCCCCGAATCCACCCGCGAGCAGCTTCTGCAGCCCCTCGGCCAGGCGCGGCACCGGTGACAGGGTGACGAAGTGCTTCAGCTGCGGCAGTTCGTCGCCGAGTTCGCTGAGTACCTGCTTGAGCAGGAAGTTGCCGAAACTGATACCGCGCAGCCCCTTGAGCGCGTTGTTGATCGAATAGAACATCGCGGTATCGGCGGCATAGGGGTCGCCGACAGGTGCCTGTGGGTCGATCAACGGTGCAATCTCACTGGCAATCTGCCGGGTCAGCGCCACCTCGACGAAGATCAGCGGTTCGTCGGGCAACGCCGGGTGAAAGAAGCCATAGCAGCGGCGGTCTGCGGCGAGACGGCGGCGCAGGTCGTCCCAGCCCCTGATCGGATGTACCGACTCGTAGCGCATGAGCTTTTCCAGCACCACCGCCGGGCTGTGCCAGTCGATGCGCTGCAGACGCAGAAAGCCGCGATTGAACCAGGACGCCAGCAGGTGCCGGAAATCGGCATCGACGCTGTTCAGCAGCGGCTGCGCAGGCAGCCGGTCGATCAGCTGTGCACGCATCCCGACCAGGCTGGCGGTACCCAGCGGTGCCATGTTGAGGCGGCGGAACAACTCCTGTCGCGGCGGCTCCACCGCGTCCAGCAGCTGCACCAGGGTATCCGGCCGGTCGTTGCGAAAGGCCGCCACCGCGGCGCCGATGCGCTCGGGGTCCGGACCGAACTGATCGGCCAGTGCGATGAAGAACGCCGTCTTGGCCTCCTCGTCGAGCAGGTCGAATCGCTGCAGGATCTCGCGCGCCAGGGCGATGTTCGAGGCCTCGCCGCGGCCCGTAATCAGCCGCAGGCACAGGCTGGTCAGCGAGTCCTGTGCCGCATCCTCGCGCAGCCCGAGCAGCTCACGGCCACGGTCGGCAACCGTGTTGAGGATGCGCTCGAGCCAGGTCACGCCCGGCATCGACCTGCCAGCCCTATCGCATCTGCGCACATACCGGCTTCCTCAACGTACTGGCCCCATCAGGTAGTCGGGCAGCCAGGTTGCGATCTGCGGAAACAGAGTGATCAGCACGATCCCGAGCACCAGACACAGCATGAACGGCAGCGCGCCCCACAGCACGGTCTTGAGATCCACGTCCTTGACGATGCCGTTGATCACGTATAGGTTGAGGCCGACCGGCGGTGTGATCAGGCCGATCTCCATGTTCAGGGTCAGGATCACGCCGAACCAGATCGGGTCGAACCCCGACTGGATGATGATCGGTACGATGGTGGGC
>Ga0116152_10003945_pt1 | contig 11798 bp, 9 predicted proteins | sample AD_UKC119_MetaG_FD_89894 | JGI IMG/M metagenome (GOLD analysis project Ga0116152, IMG submission 89894) | Active sludge microbial communities of municipal wastewater-treating anaerobic digesters from Hong Kong - AD_UKC119_MetaG | ecosystem: Engineered > Bioreactor > Anaerobic > Digestate...
AACCGAAACAAAAATGAAAATTCTCGGCAAATACAGCAAGTCTGAAATGATTGCACCGGGTGCTACCGTTGAAAACATCACCAACGGAAAAGACTCTTCACAAATTGTCTTACTCGACATTCCTATGCTTGGAGAAAAATATTACATGCTCACAAAAAAAGACAAAATTCTTGAGAGTCTTGCCGAAAACAAAGCTCCGGAAATCAACTACCTCGACGAAACAAAAGTGATTGCCGGCTACACATGCAACAAAGCCGAATACATTACCGAAGATGAATACGGTGACAAAAAAACAACAGTGGTTTATTATTCAACAGCCATTGGTGGTCCGGAACTCAACTTTGGCGGACAATTTACAGGCCTCAAAGGTTTTCCGATGGAATATGTAATGGAAACCGATGAAGGTAAAATCACTTTTACCGTTTCGAGCGTTCAGGTGAAAAAAGTAAAACTCAAAGAAACTGATTTCTACATCCCGACTGATTATTCAGAACTTACCGAAGAAAAAGCAAAAGAACTTTTCGGAGGCGAATAAAAAGATTTACACAATAAATTGTTCAAAAAAACCTTCTCTTTTCAGGGAAGGTTTTTGTTTTTCAATGCGTTGCTTTAAGTATTTTTGCATTATCATGAAAAAGAACAGACAGGATAAACCCCTTTCAAATTCACGCAAAGAGTCGAAAAATTCGGCCCGTAACACCATTAAAGCCATTCATAAAAATAAAAACACCTCAAAAAAAGAACAATCAAAATCAAATAAAACCAAATCAGAATCAAAGAAAAAAGAATTCGGTAACGATCGTAAATCATTCATGGAATTTCTGAAATCAAAAGAAACTCATTTCGGATTTGGTTTGTTTTTACTTGTTTTTAGCGTGTTTCTGATGTTCTCTTTTATCTCATACCTCAAAAACTGGCACAGCGACGACAATGTAGTTCAATCTGGTCTTCGAATTTTATTTGACTCTGCTGTTACTGTCGAAAACAGCATGGGCAAACTGGGCGCCTGGTTCGGTTGCCTTTTTATAAAAAAATGGTTCGGTATCGGCTCTTTTCTGCTGCTCATATTTTTTATCAACAGTGGTTTGCTGCTGCTTCGTGTGAAACTTGTCGGCTTTTTTGAAAGTGTCTTGTATCTCATCGGAACCACTCTGTGGCTGTCCGTTTTTATGTCTGCAATCTTTACCCGACCCGATGCCATGATCTGGGGAGGCCTTTTCGGCTGGCAAATACGTGACTGGATCAGCGGTGCAATAGGAAATTTCGGACTCATTATTCTGTTACTTGTTGTTTTTATTCTTTATATTTCTACTCTTTTTGGAATAAAACTGCACGAAATCAAACTGCGCAAAAAAACAACTGAAAACGAAAACAACGATAATAATATCTCAATTTCGGGTCAAAACAACGAAACTGAAATTGCCAATACAAAAACTCAGATTGATGATCTTTCTGTCATTGAAAAAAATCCGGATGAAATGATTCAGGAACCTCAACATCAGGATGTCCCGGAATTTGAATTAACAGAAAAGGTTACCGTTTTCAACGACAGTGATGAAAAAGTCGAGACCGGCGGAATCGACCTCACCGTGCCCGAGCTGATAAAAAATCAAAACGAGAAAAAAGACGATGATGTGCAATTCGTCATCGAAACCAGTCCTGTCGAACTGGCTCCTGTGCTCGCTGATGAACCAGAGCATTTCGGTCTCGACACATTGTACGATCCATTGAAAGATCTGAGTCAGTATCAAATGCCTCCCACAACCATGCTCATCGACCGTGGCGAAGGCGAAAGCAAAGTAGGACGCGAAGAACTTGAAAACAATAAAAACCGGATTGTTGAAACACTCAACAATTACGATATCAAAATCAGTCAGATCAAAGCAACCATCGGACCTACGGTAACCATGTACGAAATTGTGCCTGCACCGGGTGTCCGCATCAGCCGCATAAAAAATCTGGAAGATGATATTGCCTTAAGTCTGGCCGCACTTGGAATCCGCATCATTGCACCTATTCCGGGCAAAGGAACCATTGGCATTGAAGTGCCTAATCTGACCCGTGAAACAGTGTCACTGCGCTCTTTGCTTGAAAGCGACAAATTTACCGGAACCAAAGCTGAGCTTCCTTTTGCAATGGGTAAGACCATCACCAATGAGCCATTTGTGGCCGATCTTGCGAAGCTTCCACACTTGCTCATCGCCGGTGCAACCGGACAAGGAAAATCGGTCGGACTCAACGCCATTATCTGCAGTCTGCTCTACAAAAAGCATCCAAGCCAGTTGAAGTTTGTATTTGTCGATCCGAAAAAGGTGGAGCTGGCTCTGTATGCGAAAATCGAAAAACATTTTCTGGCCAAGCTGCCCGATGCCGACGACGCCATCATTACCGATGTAACAAAGGTTATCGCCACACTTACATCTCTCACACAGCTCATGGACAGCCGCTACGATCTGCTTAAAAATGCCGGCTGCAAAAACATCATTGAATACAATCACAAATTTCTGGAACGCAGACTCAATCCAAACGACGGGCATATGTACATGCCCTACATCGTTTTGGTCATTGATGAATTTGCCGACCTGATTATGACAGCCGGAAAAGAAGTGGAATTGCCGGTTGCACGAATTGCTCAACTCGCCCGTGCTGTGGGCATTCATCTGATTGTGGCAACACAACGTCCGTCAGTCGATGTGATTACAGGAAAAATTAAAGCGAACTTCCCTGCACGCATTGCTTTCAAAGTTTCTTCGAAAGTTGACAGTCGCACCATCCTTGATATGAACGGAGCCGATCAACTGATTGGGATGGGCGATATGCTGTATTCGCATGGCAGCACCATGCTTCGTTTGCAATGTGCCTTTGTTGATACACCTGAAATTGAAGCCCTGACCGACTTTATCGGCGAACAGCAGGGATATCCGATTACATATGAATTACCCGAGCCCATTGTGGAAAAAGACACTGTAAAAGGAGATGCTGATCTTAAAAACAAGGATAAATTATTTAATGATGCAGCACATATTGTAGTGACACTGCAGCAAGGATCAACTTCACTTTTACAGACAAAACTAACGATTGGCTTCGCCAGAGCACGAAGAATCATCGAGCAACTGGAACAGGCAGGCATTGTAGGACCACCCCAGGGAAGCAAGCCCCGCGATGTTCTGGTTAAAGATATTGAAGTTTTGGAACAGTTTTTGAAAAATTCGGAGTAACTTTGAACCCCAAATTTCTCATTTATGAAAAAAATCTTTTTGATTGCGTTTGTTTTTGCGTCAACCATTTTTAATGCAAGCGCACAAACCGACACCAAGGCAAAAGCCATCCTCGACGCTCTCAGTGCCAAACTCGATGCCCTGGAAACCATGAAGTTCGAATTCTCTTACACCATGACCAATACGGCAGAGAATATCAATGAAACAAAAACAGGCAGCATTTACATCAAAGACGACAAATACCGCCTCTATATTGCTGACCAGCTTATCATTTGTGACGGAACAACCATCTGGACTATTCTGAAAGAAGATAAGGAAGTTCAGATAAACAGCGTAGATCCAACCAATCAGAATACGCCTAACAAAATGCTGACCTCCTACAACAAAAATTACAAGGCGAAATTTATCAAAGAAGCTCCAAAAGCCGGCATTATTATGCAAACGCTTGACTTAACTCCTCTTACAGCCCAATCTTTTTACAAAGTTCGTCTCGAAATAAATAAATCAAAAAACATGGTGTATTCTTCCACCATTTACGATAAAAACGGAACAACATATACCTACCTCGTTACCAACTTTATCGAAAACCCCAAAGTATTTGAATCCCGCTTCACATTTAATAAAGCTGACTATCCTGATTATTCAATCAACGATATGCGATAAGCATTCAAAATATTCTGAAAGCTCCCTTGAGGAGCTTTTTTTATGCTTCATGAAATATTTTTTACCTTTAAAAAAAAATCATGAGGAAATACCTGCTCTTTGCAATACTCATCTTTGCTGCTGCAACTTCCTTCGGTCAATTGCTGACTCCAACTGTGGACAGCATCCCCATGCGTGACGGTAAAAAACTGGCTGCCGATATTTATTTGCCAGACACCACCGGAGGCATTTCTTATCCGGTCATTCTGATTCAGACTCCCTACAACCGGCTCTGGTACCACTTTGGACTACCACTGATTGGCACAGCGATCGACACAAGTCCGTTTGCTTATGTGATTCTCGACTGGCGTTGCTTTTACGGATCCGCAGCGGCCTGCGTGACTACACCTGATCGCGGTGCCGACGGTTACGATGCCGTTGAATGGATTGCAGCGCAGAGCTGGAGCGATGGTCAGGTGGCTACCTGGGGACCTTCAGCCTTGGGACGTGTGCAATATATGACCGCGAAAAAAAATCCGCCACATCTGGTTTGCGCAGTGCCACTTGTGGCCGGCCCTCAATACAACTATCTGGAATATTTTCCGGGAGGCGTAGCGCGTGATGAATACATCGATCAACTGGATGCTCTGGGGTATGGCATGTCGGGCTCTTTATATGCAAATCCGCATTATAACCTGCTTTGGAGCTATTCCGAATCCACCAATTTTTATCCCGATTCCATTCAGATACCGCTGCTGATGATTGGTGGCTGGTACGATCACAACACCGTTGTAATGCTGGATTTTTTTGATGCCATACGTACATCATCGCCGGCAGCGGTACGCGACAAGCACAAACTGCTAATGGGACCCTGGGTTCATGGTGGTCACGGCGCTGCATATGTGGGTACTGATTCGGCAGGACAACTCTCCTACCCTATGGCGGCCGGAATTTCGGATTCGCTCGCCATGCGCTTTCTGAAATTTTATTTGCTCGGAGAAGCAAACGGATACGACACACTCAGCACCATTACTAATTTTCAAATGGGGGTGAACACCTGGCAATACATCGAAAACTGGCCACAGAGCGGAATTACAGAGACCAATCTGTATCTGCACGAAGACCTGTCGCTTCAGCCGGTTTCTCCATCAGGATGGTTCGGAAACAGAGGGTTCAGTTACGATCCACGCGATCCATCGCCAACGGTAGGTGGTCCGACATTACGTGCCGACATGGTTCAGGGTCCATACGATCAGTCTCCAACAGTTGAAAGCCGGGGCGATATTCTTGTTTTTACTACACCGGAACTCGAGTCTGATGCAACGGTACAAGGCTATCCGAAGGTAGTGCTTTACGTAAAATCCGATTGCAGGGACACTGATTTTGCAGCACGGCTGACCGATGTTTACCCAGATGGCCGCTCGATGCTGCTGGTGGATGGCATACGCAGAGCCCGTTTCAGAGAAGGTTATACAACGAGTGACACCATTTTCATGAACGACAGCTCCACCGTTTATCAGGTCGAAATAGAACTCAATCCGACATCGCACACTTTTCTGGCAGGACATAGGATCCGGCTCGACATCACGTCTTCGAACTATCCACGCTTCAACAATAATATGAATGACGGCGGCCCGATGTATGTGGCCGGTGATACAACAGTAGCGCACAACCGGGTTTTGTGCAATGGCACATCACCTTCAAAGCTTGTTTTACCGGTGGATGTTATTGATGTTGGTGTTGAAAAAAACAGAAAACCTGAACTTTCAATATTTCCGAATCCTTGTTCCAATGAGCTGTTTGTAACAATTCCGGATGGAATTATAAACAATATTGTTGTTGTTTCAGTTTATGATGCAACTGGTAAAAAAATCAGTGCAAAATCAGACATCGAGGGAAATATTGTGAAAATAAATACTTCATCGCTGGCGGCGGGACTTTATACAATTCAGCTGCAAAGCGATGTTCAATGTTTTACTGTTACTTTTTTCAAAAAATAATGAAATGATATACAATAAGCGATAAAAAGACTACGTTTATATTAACAAATTAATTTTTTATGAGAAGCACCATTTTTATTTTTCTGTTATTGCTTGCCGGCATCGTTGATGCACAAACAGGCGAGTATTATTTCATCGTCCATCCGTTTGAATTTGATGAAATCTACATGACTGCTAAAGCACAGCAGACAAGACTTGCCAGCAAGGTAAAAACCATCACGGAAACAACCACGACTTATAAAAAAGGAAATCCTGAAAAAGCCACGCTAAAAACAGTGTTCACCCTGAACCAAAAAGGTGAGACCATTCAGAAAGAAGAATATGACGCAAAAGGTCAACTGATGCGCAAACACAGCATTATGCTCAACGACAGCGGCTGGGTGGAACAAAAGAAAATTGAAGATGGCAAGGGGAAAGTATTGTTTCAATACGATAAAAAATATGATCCGCTGACCGGCAATATCATATCGTATGAATACCGGAAAAACGACAAACTGAAATTGAAATACACCAAATCTTATTGCGGAAAGAATCTTGCGGAACAAATTGTCTATAAAAAAGACGGTGAAACTGTTTCAAGGCGCTTCGTATATACTTATAACACTGAATCGAAGTTGCAGATTACGCATTTGTATGATGGAAACGGAAAACTGTTGCACACCTGGAATCATGATTGTTTGCCGGAAGGCGAACTGATGGCTGCACGCAAAGATACAACCACAGTTTGCAAAATGCGCGAAGAATCTGCTGACGGCCATTTTGTGAATTATACTAAATCGGTCAATGAAAAGGGACGACTGACTACCACAACCACTTGGTTTCGTGCTGAATATAAGGCAGATTCAGTAAAGGTGGTGACTGAAGGGAAACATCCTTCAACACGCTTTTATCGCTATGGCGCCGATGGAAAACAATTTGAAAGCATTGTCATGAATGATGAAAACATCATTACTCATAAATATTTCCAGCTTATGAGTGAAAATGGCAATCAACTGAAATATGAAAACTGGAGTTACTCGAAGAAACACGGACTCCGATGCACCAATAAAGCTATTTCTGAAGAAAATGCACAGGGGCTGCTGACAAAAAAGACCTATTATTGGTATGGAAAATTAAAGAGCGAAACAAGTTTCTCTTATACATATTTCTGATTTCAGAAATTTCGCAATCTCTGCAGAACATCAGCTCTGGCTCAATTCCGGAGTTGCTGTTTTTTTTTATTGACTCGATTTTTTATTCTTTATACCATTTTCCCGGGATCTACCCACTCATCAAATTGTTCCGGTGTTACAAGCCCTGATTCTATAGCGGCTTCGCGCAAGGTTTTTCCTTCCTTGTGCGCTTTCTTTGCAATGATGGCTGCATTGTCGTAGCCGATATGCGTGTTTAACGCGGTCACAAGCATCAGCGAACTTTCAAGGTTTTTTCTGATAGCTGCAAGATTAGGCTCAATGCCGGCTACACAGTTATCAGTAAACGAATGGCATGCATCGCCGATGAGTCGTGCAGCAAAAAGAAAATTATAAATCATCACGGGCATAAAGACATTCAGCTGAAAATGGCCGCCCATGCCGCCTGCAGTGATAGCTGCATCGCAGCCGATCACCTGTGCACACACCATCGTCACCGCTTCGGGCTGAGTAGGATTGACTTTGCCGGGCATAATGGAAGAACCGGGTTCGTTTTCAGGAAGTAGAATTTCTCCGATACCGCATCGCGGGCCGCTTGCCAGAAGCCTGATGTTATTGGCAATGTGCATCATACTCACTGCAACGGTCTTCAATGCTCCACTGGCTTCCACAATGGCATCGTGCGCCGAGAGTGATTCAAATTTATTTTCTGCAGTAATGAAAGGCAGTTTTGTGAGCTCTGCAATTTTTGCCGCCACCTTTACATCATATCCTGCAGTCGCATTCAGACCTGTTCCTACAGCGGTGCCGCCCAAAGGTAATTCACTCAGATGCATCAATGAATTTTCGATGGCTCGTATTCCATGATCAAGCTGTGACACATAACCCGAAAATTCCTGACCAAGAGTAAGTGGCGTAGCGTCCATCAGGTGCGTACGGCCGGTTTTCACAATGGCTTTCCATGCTTCGCTTTTGGCTTGCAGTGCGTCGCGCAGCTTTTCAAGCGCCGGTATGGTATGCCACACCAGCATGGAATACGCTGCAATATGCATGGCCGTCGGGAAAGTGTCATTGCTGCTCTGCGACTTGTTTACATCGTCGTTCGGATGAAGCGTTTTTGTTTCATCCGTCAGCTTTCCGCCGGCAATCACATGTGCACGATTAGCAATGACTTCGTTGACATTCATATTGCTTTGTGTGCCGGATCCGGTCTGCCAAACCACGAGCGGAAACTGATCATTCAGCTTGCCCATGGATATTTCGTTGCAGACCTCTGCTATAAGCTTTGCTTTATCAGCTGACAATTTTCCGAGGTCATTGTTTACCAATGCCGCTGCTTTTTTCAATATGGCGAATGCTTCAATAATCTCAGTTGGCATCAGCGTTCCGCCAATTCTGAAATTGTCTTTCGAACGTTGGGTTTGTGCGCCCCAGTATTTGTCGGCCGGAACATCCACAAGGCCCATGCTGTCTTTTTCTTTTCTGTATTCCATTTTCTTTATCGTTACAGTCGTTACGCGTTACAAAGTTACAAACGTTACTGAATTCAAAACTAATCTCTCTTCACACATTTTCACATCATTTCGTTACACGTTACAGTCATTACAAATTTTCACAAATCATCACCTACTTCCTCGTCCCTGGAGCCCGAAGCTTGTCACGTTTCACGTGAGGCATACGGGCTAATAATATTTAACTCCGGAGTTTACTCCGCCAAGGCGGAGGAGTATCTGATGGTGCTGCGCAGCTTCTTTCACGCCTTCGGCACTTCTCAACCTTGACCTCGTCCTCACACACCACTCACTGCTCACTGCTCACTGCTCACCAGTCACTGCTCACCGCTAAAACAGTCGCTCCAGATCATCAACAGACTCAACAATCGCTGCCTTATTGCCTTTCACAACAATCGGCCTCTTCAGGAGTTTTGGATTTTCGGAAATAATCTGCGCCCATTCTTCGCCGGAGAAATTTTTCCCTTTCAGCTCTTTTTTATAATAATCTTCCTGCGTACGAACGATGTCAATGATCGGCACATTCAGCTGTTGAACGAGTTTTTTAATGCAGGCCGCACTGATTCCTGTATTCAGATAATCAATGATGTCAATTTCATCGGTTTTTGATTTCACAAGATCGAGTCCTGCTCTGCTTTTGCGACAACGTGGATTGTGATATACGGAGATTTTCATGTAAAAATTTTAATTCGTGAAAATACAAAAAGAATCCATGCAGCCCTATTTCTTTTTCCATTTCAGACCGATTTCCATACCAAGCACAACCGAGGCCATCGCGGGGTGACGATCTATGATATAGTCGAATGTTTTAGGATTCACATGATCGGTACTGCCGGTGTGTCTGAGAATTTCATTGCTGAAAACCACACCGGCATAAATGTTCCAGGTTGTCTTTCCCGCATCAACCGACAGTACTAAATACGGAGTTAGCGTGAAATATGCTTTTTGCACCAGTGGTTAACAGGAAGTCAAAATAAGAATGAAAAGACTCCTTTTCATTTTTATTGCTTTCGTAAATTCAGAGGAAGGGTGTATTGAAAACCAAAAATAATGTTTGCTGAGGTGGGGTGTTTTTTCAGAACATAACCCCAGGTGTAATCCTGATAATGACTCAGATCATTGTATTCCTTTTTCACAAGTGATGGAAAATTTGCCCCGATATAAAAACCGTATGGTGTTTTTCCGCTTCGGTTCTGATAGGTGAAAACCGGTGTCAGAACTGAAAACCACTTATTGTAAAATGTAATACGATCTGAATAATCGCTGCTGACAGGATAATCATCATGTTCAGGATCATAAAATGCAACCTCGTAATCGTAATAATAATACGGACAATAAACCAGCTCTGCCCTCAGCGAAAATCCCCAGGAATTCTTTTTGTTTGAAAATATTGAGGGCTGCACGCTGAAGCGATGAAAAGCCGAATGCACATCCTGCGAAAAATACGGGCCGCCAAGCAAACTCATCGGGCTGATCCATTTTTCATAAAAACGGGCATTATTTATCTGAAAGCCATATCCGGCCAGACATTCCATATAACTCTTCGGCCGTTGGCTGTACCAGATATAACCACCGCTGAATCCTCCGGTCAGATTGGGGACACCCTTATCATGAAAACCATAGTACTCATCATTTGAAAGCCAGCCCTGATAGCCAATCAAGCCCGTTGCATACACTCCGTGATGTTCGCTGAACGAATGCATGATCTGCAAATCGGTGTGATTGAAATAATAACCCGTCAAATTGACTTTTGTCTGATGAATGCTATCGAAAGTGGCGGTAACAGGCGGCTCGACAAAATAAGCCTTCTGCACAATATAGGGATTGCAGGATGCGAATAAACATGCAAGTATAACAATACATACATATTTCATGGCCAGTGTTTTGGCAAATATAAAACAAAAAAGCGTGAAAAATACTTTTACGCTTTTTTGTAATAAAATATAATTGTTTTATATGCCAATCAGCAACCTCAACCCCGGATAGACGCCTTTGAATTTTCCGGGGAAATACATCTGTGGAGAGAAATACCAGAAGTCGCCCTTGAAGCCAAATCCCAGCCTGAAAGTATTTTTCTCAAACACATCACCCTGCCGGAAAACGAGGTAGCCCATATCGATGCCGGCCATGGTTTTGAGCCGCGGAAGAAAACCTTCTTCAAGTGCACTTAGATTAATAAAGCTATTAATAGATCGGGTACCGTTTTCGGCAAAGGAAAAATTCCAGTCGTAGCTGAGATAGTAGCCGATATCGTAGTCGAAATTGTTCCAAATATAACCCAGTTTGACTTCTGCTGACAACGAATACGGGGCTTTAGAGAGACATAAACCTGAGCTCAAATTAAGTACAATTTTCTCGTCCATCTTTTTCCTGGAATAAATTATATAAGGTTTTTTATCAGCGCGAAATGTGCTGTCTGAGTAATCAATATTTGTTGCTCTGACCTCAGATGCACGATGCCAGTCCTTTTGGCTTTTCAAAGCAATCACATCTGTGATAAGCGCCTTAAGCATAGGACTTAAAAGAACCGAATCATTGTAGAAGCGGATGTTTATAAATCCTCCAGGTATATCGATTCTGCATTCGTTCAATTCAGGATATGGAATTATTGATTGCCTTTTCTCACTATAAACAGTTTTTTTCGTAGAATCGAGTTGTTCCATGACAAGAAAACCCGGATTATAATATCTTAATTTAAAACGCTGTGTTTTATCATAGTAATTGCTTTTTGTAGAATAATGCTGTTGCACACTATCTAATAACAAACTCATTTGCATGTTCGGATCAGCAAGGAAACCAAGGTCATAACATTTAATTGTTATCCATGCATTACGCGAAAAAATGTATAATGAGTCTTTCCAGTACTCTTCGCCAAGATAGCGAAACTGTTTCCATTTGCTCACATCCAGTTTTTGTGTTGAACCGGCAACCTGAGCCTGCACTGCAGCGGCAAAGAACAGCAAACATAATCCGAACAATATTTTTTTCATGACAATTTGTTTTTAATGGAACAAGGGTGATTTTATGTTATTGCGCGCTGATAACCGGAATTGTAAAAGTTTGTTTTTTTCTGTCATAACGAACATCGGCTGTAGCAGTATTGTTTGGAAACGCTGGCTTGGTGCGCCAGAACAATATGCCCCGCACTTGTTTCTGAGGCGTGTATTCAATTGGAAAAACATCATTGACCTGCGGGTTTCCGCCTGCAATCAAGGGTTCAGAGGTATGTTGCTTTTCAATAAATATGGTGTCATGCGAAGTTGAGTAAACTACATCTGTCTTTTGCAGAATAATAGT
>Ga0116152_10003947_pt1 | contig 11797 bp, 6 predicted proteins | sample AD_UKC119_MetaG_FD_89894 | JGI IMG/M metagenome (GOLD analysis project Ga0116152, IMG submission 89894) | Active sludge microbial communities of municipal wastewater-treating anaerobic digesters from Hong Kong - AD_UKC119_MetaG | ecosystem: Engineered > Bioreactor > Anaerobic > Digestate...
GCCGCGCTCCTTGGGGAGACGATCGCGGACCACCAGATGGCGGCGTTCCGGCGCAATCCCGCCAATAGCGGGCGCATCTGCGATACCGGCCTTTGGGGCTGGTCGCGCCATCCCAATTATTTCTTCGAATGGGTGGGCTGGCTCGCCTATCCCGCCATTGCGCTGTCGCTGGCGCGCCCGGCGAGCCTTCTGTCGCTCGGCGCGCCGCTGCTGATGTACTATCTGCTCGTCCACGTATCGGGCTTGCCGCCTCTGGAAGATCATCTGCGGCGCTCGCGGCCCGAGGCCTTTGCCGACTATGCGGCGCGGGTCAGCGCCTTCTGGCCGCAACCGCCCCGCGAATAACTTTCAGGCGAGTTTGCCGGCGACCCAGGCGCCCACGGCCGCCGCACAGGCGGACAACGTCATGCCCCACGCCATGTCCACGACCGTCACTACGGTCGGCCAGACCTTCATGGTCGCCTGATTGGTCAGGTCGTAGGTCGCATAGGCGCAGAGACCGTAGACGGCGCCATAGGCCATTGCCCGCCCGATGCTCTGGCCCTCGTCGCCCGGCCGCACCGCCAGGACCACCAGGCCGAAGACATAGACAAGATAGAAGGCGGCGGCCGGAGCGAGGCGAAAGCCCGGGGCGAGCAGTTCGCCGATATTGGCCCGATAGAAGCGTTCGCCCGCCAACGTCAGCCAGACCGCGTCGAGCGCGCCCATGGCGAGGAAAACGGCGAGGTAGCTTACAAACCAACGCAGCATCGCAGGGGTCCTCTCACGCAAACGATACGCCGCGGACGGGCAACCGGTTCACCAGATGCCCGGCGGCGCGGGGCGCGCGAGGGCGGATAAAACGCGCTCGGCCTTGTTGATAAAGGACAATTCACTAAACTGTGTTTCAGTAACCATCAGGACGCTTTCCGTGCGCGTCGAGAGAACAGTGAGTTCAAGGGTTTGGGTTCGACCAGCAGACCGATCACGGCCGCAGGGCTCGCTCTGCTTTGCTGGGTAGCTTCCGGCGGAGCCGGGCTTGCTTTCGATTTTTTCGGCCTGTTCGGCGCGCCCCAGCAGGCGGTCCCGACGCCCGAAGGCATTGCCTATGACGTTGTTTTCGAAGGCGTAGATCAGGATTCCCGCCTTACTGAGGCATTGAAGGACGCCTCCAAGACCTGGCGGTTGCGGCTGGAGCCGCCCTCTTCCGGCGTCGCTTTGTCGCGCCGCGTCGTTTCGGATTTCGGCGATCTCGCCGACGCCCTGTGGGCGAGCGGCTATTTCGACGCCTCGGTCAGCGTGAGCGTGGCGGGCGTCGCGGTGACGCCGGAAGGCGCGGGCGCGGAAGCCGCCGGCAAGGCCGCCGAGGGCTCGCGCGGCTCGAGTCTCGTTCCGATCCGCTACACGATCACGCCCGGCCCGCTCTATCAGCTGCGCAATGTCGTCATCTACGACGCCCGCACCAGGGGGCTGATGGACCCCGCCCTGATCGACCGCAATCGCAGAGGCGCCGATCCCGTCGGGCCGGCGCGGGCGGCGACCGTCCGCTCGACGCAGAGCGTGTGGATCGACCAGTTGCGGGCCAGGTCCTATCCGCTCGCCAAGGTCGTCGACATGCGCCCCGTCGTCGACCACAAGTTGCGCGTGATGGATGTCGCCGTCACCATCGACACCGGTCCGCGCGCCGGCATCGGCGCGGTGACGGTGAAGGGGTCGCCGGGCGTCGATCCGCGCGTGATCTCCTCCTTCATCTACCTCGAGGAAGGGGAGCCCTACAGCCCGCGGCGGATCGCCGAGACGCGCAATTCAGTTTCCCAGATCGAGGCGATCGGCGGCGTGCGCGTGGTGGACGGCGACCGGGTCGACGCCAACGGCAATCTGCCGATCCTGGTCGAGACCAGCGAGCGCAAGCGCCACGCGGTCGCTCTGTCGGCGCTCTATTCCAACGTCGACGGACCGTCGGTGCGCGCATCCTGGACCGACCGCAATCTCTTTGGGGGCGCGGAGCGGCTGCGGCTCGACGCGCAGGCCGGCATTGCGACAATCGGCGGGGCGTCGCAGTTCAAGGGCTTGTCGTCGCTGGCGTGGCGCAACGTGGTCGGCCGCGTCGGCGCGAGCTTCATCAAGCCGGCGCTCGGCGGCACGCCCAACGACCTGCTGGTGGATGTCGCCGCCATCCGCGAAAGCACGGATTATTATTACGCCAGCTATCTGAACGCGCAGGTCGCGCTGCGCCATCGCTTCTCCGAATTCCTGTCGGCGCAGATCGGCGTCGAGGCCGAAGGCGGCCGCACCGTCGACCTGTGGGGCGGGCACGATTACTCGCTGCTCGGCGCGCCGATTGCGATCAACTATGATTCCACCGACAGCAAGCTCGCTCCGACCGAGGGCGTGCGCGCGACCCTGCGCGTGACGCCCTATATCAAGGCCCTGCCGCATGGCCTGACCATGGTGCAGTCGAAGGCGCAGATTTCCGCCTATCACGCCTTCGACGAGGAAGCGCGCTACATTCTGGCGGGCCGCATTGCGGCAGGATCGACCGTGGGCGCGAGCGTCGGCAATGTTCCCGCCAACCGGCGCTTCTTCGTCGGCGGCGGCGGCTCGGTGCGCGGCTATCGCTATCGCTCGCTCAGCCCGCACAACGGCTTCGACGGACCGACCGGCGGCCTGAGCTTCCTCGAGGCCTCGCTCGAAGCGCGCATCCGCGTCACGGATACGATCGGGGTCGTGCCATTCATCGACGCGGGCTCGGCCTTCGACACGGCTTTCCCGAACTTCAAATCCTCGATCCGCGAATCCGTGGGCCTCGGCCTGCGCTATTTCACGCCGATCGGGCCGCTGCGCATCGACTTTGCCGTGCCGATCGCGCGCCGTCACGGCGAGAGCAAGTTCGGCGTGCTGATCGGCGTCGGGGAGGCGTTCTGATGTCGCGCGCCGCCCGCATCGCGCGCATCGGCGGTCTTGCCGTCGCGGGGCCGACGCTGCTGATCGTCGCGCTCGGACTGTTCGCCAACACCGGCGCCGGGGGCGCACTGATCGCGGGCTATGTTTCGCGCGCCGCATCCTCGCCGGGCTCGACGGTGACGTTGGGCGGGCTCGACAATGTCCTTTCGGGCGCGCCCGCCGTGCGCGACATATCCGTTGCCGACGCCAAGGGCGTCTGGCTGAAGATCGACCGCGTCGAGGCCCGGTGGCGGCCGTTCGCCTTGCTGCGCGGCGTCGCCGACATTTCCGCGCTCGACATCGGCGCCGTCGACGTCTTGCGCAAGCCCCTGGCCGCTCCTGCCAAGCCCGACGACAAGGGCCTCGTCGAGACGATCAGGACCGCGCTCGGCTGGCGTCCGCCGCTCGCGGTGCGCGTGGCTTCGCTTACGATCGGCAAACTCGATCTGGCGCAACCCGCCCTCGGCGCGGCTGCCTCGCTGTCGCTGGTCGGCGCCGTCGATCTCGGCGCGACGGGCGCCGCCGCGCGCATCTCGCTCGACGCCAAGCGAACGGATGCGCCGGGCTCGGTCGCAGCGCGCGCCGACATCGCAGGCGATGGCGCGACGATCAAACTGGCGGTCGACGCTTCGGAGCCGCAGGGCGGGCTGCTGGCGCGGCTCGCTGACATCAAGGGCCTGCCGCCGGTCGAAATTCATGTTCACGGCGACGGAACGCTCGACGCGTTCGCCGCGAAACTCGACGCGCGCGCCGGCGACATCGCCGACGCCGCTGGAACCGCGACCATCAAGCGCGCGGGCGCCGAACGGCGCGTCGATTTCGATCTTTCGGCGCGGCTCGCGGCCCTGCTGTCGAAGGACGTCGCCGCCCTGTTCGAGAAGACGACGCGCGCGACGGGCGTGGCCGCTTTCGCCGACAATGGCGCATTGCGGCTCGACAGTCTCGCGCTCGACGCCTCCGCCTTCGGGCTGCGGGCGAAGGGCGGGCTTGACGCCGACGGGCGCCTGTCGGGCGACGCGCATTTGACCGGCAAAGCTGCGCAGCCTGACGCCGCCTTCGCGGCGAAGACGCTGCAAGCCGATGCGCGGCTCTCCGGCACGCTGACAAAGCCCGAAGGCGCGGTGCGCGTGCTTGTCGAACAGGCGCGGGGTCCCCTCGGCCGCTTCGGCCATGTCGATCTCGACGCGTCGATCACGCCGGCCGGCAACGCCTCGGGCGTGTTCGACATCGTCGCGACAGGCAATGCGAACGGCCTCGCGCTTGCCGACGCAGCCGTCTCGCAAGCGCTCGGCGACAGCGCCCGGCTTGCGTTCCGCGCGCGCGCCGAGACGATTGATCAGATGGACATCGGCGTCGCTACATTGTCGACCGGCGCCGCCGAACTCGGCTTCACCGGCCGGGCGGGGCTCGATCTGCTCGACGGCCGCGCGCGCATCGCGGCTGCGGACCTCTCGCGTTTCTCGGGCCTCGCGAAGACGAGCCTCAAGGGCGCGCTGGCGCTGGACGCCGCCTTGTCCGGCGCGCCTCGCGCGGGACGAATTGCTGTCACGCTCGACGGCGGCGTGGCGCAGCCCGGCGTTGGCGTCGCCGCGCTCGATCGCCTCCTCGGCAAGCGGCTCGCGGTTTCGGGCAAGGCGAGGCTCGCCGATGGCGGCGTCGCCTTCGAGGCGCTGCGCCTGACCGGTGAACGCGCGAGCGCTGTCGTCGACGGCAAGGCGACGCAGGACCATGCCGATCTCGTCGCAAAAATTTCCGCGCCCGACCTCAAAGCCGCCGATCCCCGCCTGACTGGCCGCGCCGAAGCTGAAGTCGCGTTGAAGGGCTCACTGCGCAAGCTCGATGCGACGTTCACCGTCGCGGCGCGCGAGGCGACCGCGATCGGCCGCGCCATTCCCGATCTGTCGCTGACCGGCGAGGCCCATGACCTCACGGGCGCAGCGCTCGTCACGGCCGTACTGGACGGCGTCATCGACCGCAAGCCAGCGCGCGGAAACCTTCGTGCGCAACGCGAAGGCGAGACATGGAAAGTCGACACGCTCGATCTTTCCGTCGACCGCGCGCGTATTTCAGGCGCTTTCGCGCTCGACGCCGCCAAGCGCGCGCGCGGCCGGCTGAAGGCGAGCGTACCCGACCTCGACGCCTTTTCGGCCTTCGCGCTCGAAAAACTGTCGGGCCGGCTCGACGCCGACATCACGCTCGACAATGCCGACGGGCAGCAATCGGCGGTCATCGAGGCGCATGGCCAGGGTGTGCGGTCGTCGCAGATCTCGATCGAACGGCTCGATGCGCAGGCGAGCGCGCGCGACCTGTTCGGCAAGCCGCAACTCGACGGCCGCATCGTCGCCGACGGCGCGCGCGTCGCCGGCGAGTCGATCCCGAAGCTGAGGCTAATCGCCAAGCCCGGCGCCGACGGCGCGACCGCGCTCGATCTCGCGCTCGATGCGCGAGGCTTTGCGATCAATGGGCGCGGCGCGCTCACGAACGGCGAACCGCGCCGCCTCGACATTGCGCAATTCTCCGCCTCCCGCGCGGGCAAGCGGATCGCGCTCGCGGGACCCGCGAGCGCCACGCTGCGCGATGGCGGCGTCGATCTCAAGGGCATCGCCATCGCTGCCGGCGGCGGGCGGCTCACGCTCGACGGCTTCGCGGGCGACAGGCTCGCGCTCGACATCAACGCGCGGGCCCTGCCGCCGTCCATCCTCACACTCGCCGATCCCTCGCTCGCCTTCGACGGCGTCGCCGATGCGCAGGCGAAAATCGGCGGAACGGCGAAGGCGCCGACCGGCGACTGGCGCGTGAAGGTCGCGCGCCTGACGCTGCCGCAGACGCGCAGCGCCGGCCTGCCGCCGATCGAGGCGACGGCCGCCGGCAAGCTGTCGGGCGGACGCACCACGGTCGACGCCGATGTCGCGATCGGGCCACGCAGCAAGGTGAAGGTGACAGGTCAGGTTCCGCTCGGCGCCGGCGCGCTCGATCTGGCGATACGGGGCGCGCTCGACGCCGCGCTCGCCAACACGACCCTGTCGGCCAACGGCCAGTCGGTCACGGGAACGGCCAAGGTCGATCTGACGCTGAAAGGCTCCGCATCCGCGCCGGCGGTCGGCGGGTCGATCGACATCGTAAATGGCGGTTTTTCGGACGCCGCCAATGGCGTCGCGCTCGCCAATATCACGGGCAAGCTGACCGGAAGCGGGCGGGACGTCGTCATCTCCGGGCTCAACGGACAGACGAAGAACGGCGGTCGGGTGGCCGTGGCCGGCAAGATCAGCGTCGATCCCGCATCGGGTTTTCCCGCCGCCCTGATCGTGAAATCCGCCAATGCGCAATTCGTCGACAGCGAGGTCGCGTCCGCCACCGGAGACCTCGACCTGACGATCACCGGACCGCTCGCGCGCGCGCCCCGCGTCGCGGGCCGCGTGACCTTGCGCTCCATGGACGTCAACGTGCCCGACCGCATGCCTGTCAATCTGAAGCCGCTTGCCGGCACGCGGCAGATCGATGCGAAAGGCTTCGCCGCGCAGATGATCGCCATCGAGCGCAAGGAGAAGGCGCGGGCGGCGCGCAAGCCGACGTTCGATGCGCCGATCGACCTCGTGATCGCGGCGCCCAATCGCATCTTCGTGCGCGGGCGCGGCCTCGACGCGGAATTCGGCGGGCAGCTCAAGATCGGCGGCACGATCCAGAAGCCGATCATCGACGGCGGCTTCGACCTACGGCGCGGACGCATGCAATTGCTCACACAGCGGCTCGACATCACGCAAGGCAAGTTGACCTTCGCCGGCGGGCTCATGCCGCAACTGGACTTCGCGGCTCAGACGTCCGCCGGCGGCGTAACCGCCAATGTCGCGGTCACCGGCCCGGCTTCGCAGCCGGTGTTCGCGTTCACCTCCTCGCCCAGCCTGCCGCAGGACGAAGTGCTATCGCGACTCCTGTTCGCGAAAGCATCCGCCTCGCTCACGCCGGGACAGGCGGTGCAGCTCGCCATGGCGCTGGCGCAGTTTTCCGGCGCGTCCTCCGGCGCCGACGCCTTCGAGAAGATGCGCAAGGCGCTCGGCGTCGATGCGCTCGATGTCGATGTCGGCGCGGCGGGCGGGCCGACGGTCGGCGTCTCGCGTTATATCGCCAAGGGCGTCAGCGTCGGCGTGCGCACCGGCGTCAAGCCGGACCAGACCTCGGTCAATGTCGGCGTGGACGTGTTCAAGAATTTTCGCGTGCAGAGCGAGACGCGCGTCGACGGCAAGACCTCGGTCGGCGTCGGCGTGGAATGGGAGTATTGAGCGGGCATGTTCTTTTCACGCCGGCCGCCAAGCCGGACCTGACGCCCGAAGTATCCTGATTTATGCTACAGTTATTCTTCGGCGCACAGGCCATGATAGCGCATGATTTTTTCGGGCAATTCGACATCGCGTGAGTCGACATCGCAATTACACCTGCCGCCGCCATCGCGATTTCTGCGACTGGCGATCACCGGGCATCGCGATCTCCTGCCAGACTGCATCGCGCAAGTTCGCGAGGCATTGGCGTTCGCGATCTCGAAATGCGCCCGCCTCGTCGCCGAGGACGCACACGGGCTCGATCCGCTGCAATGGTCATCCGTCGAACTGACCCTCATTTCCGCTCTGGCCGAGGGCGCCGACCAACTCGCGGTCGAGGTTTTTCGCGAGACGTCATTCCCTGAAGGCGTGAAGCCGCGGTTCGAGGCTGTCCTGCCGTTCGATATCAACAGCTATGCGACGACCATGTCGCCATCGGCCGCCGCGCAGATGCGTCGGCTCGGCGAGCTCGCCGACAGCCGGTTCGTTCTCGCCGACGGCGGGCTCGACAATCTTCCGGACGAGCCCGGCAACGCGGAGTACGAAAAGCGCAGACGCGACGAGAAGCGCTGGTCCGAGCAGCGATACGCCATCATCGGCGATATTCTGGTGCGTCAGGCGGACCTTCTACTCGCCGTCTGGAACGGGGGCCCTTCCGGTGGGCCCGGCGGCACGGCTTCGGTCATGGCGAACGCGTTGCGCGAGGGCGTTCCGATCGTCTGGATCCATGCGACGACGGCGCGGACCAAACTGGTGCAACGTATCGGGCCGTTCAATGACGATCTGGCGTCCTGCGCCGAGGTGGCGATCGGGATCGACGGCTCGACGGGCCTGCCCGAACTGCGCGCCGTTCTCGCGCCGGCGCTCGCGCCCGAAATGTCGGATGCAACGCACGAACACGACCCGGATTCCTACGCGAGGTCGCGCGCCGCATTCGATACGCTTTTCGACAAGAACCTGCCCATCAAGACGACGACGCGCGCATCGATCTACCAATGGTTCCTGTGGTCGACCGGCTCGAACATCGAGAAGGACGACGATCCGAAGCGGCCGGCGCCCCGCACCTGGTCGAGAGAGCGGATGCCGGAATTCGGGCTGGAATGCGCGCATGTCGACAAGGACATGCCCTGCGCTGATTTCGCGGATGTGCGAAGCGAGCGTATCGATAACGCGCTGATCGCGCCCTGGGCGGCGCTCGACGCGCTGGCCACGCGCCTGAGCCACCACTATCGCTCCGCTTATGTGGCGACCTTCGTGCTCGGCGCGCTCGCCGTTCTTGTCGGCCTCATCGGGCTCATCCACCACGAGCACAAACATGTCTACGTGATGATCGAGATCGTCCTTCTCATGTCCGCGACGTCGGCGTTCTGGTGGAGCCGAAGACGGCTGGTCCACGAGCGGTTTCTTCTGGCGCGCGGGCTGGCCGAGCAATTCCGGTCCGGCTGGGTGCTCGCGCATCTCGGCCTGGGCGGGCGTCGCGTGATCCGGCAAAAGCCCGCGACATGGACGGCATGGCTTCTCCAGGCATGGATCGGGGCCGCCGGCCTGCCGCATCTCGATCTCACGCGTGAAAGGCTGGGGTTGTTAGCGCGATTGGTCCGCATGCACATCGTTCAAGGTCAGCTGGACTACCACCGCAACAACGCCCGGCGTCTCGAACTGCTGCATCATGCGCTGGAAGCGACCGGCAAGACAGCATTCCTGGCCTCGCCGTGGGCGGGTCTTCTGTACATTCTCCACCATTACAGCGTTCCATACGTTCCAGACATCGCGCCGGCCTGGCTGGCGCTGACGGGCGCGGGATTTCCCGCTGTCGCGGCAGCGGCGGCGGGCCTGCGATACCAGGGCGACTATCTGCGGTTCGCGATGCGCTCGCGGCGCACCGCGCTGGAACTCACGGAAATCGACAGCGGGCTGGAACGGCTGTGCGCCCGAATCGAGGCCGGCGACGCGCGCAAGACGGCGCTGGCCGAACTCCGCGCGATCCTCATCGCGCTCGAAGCGATCCTGAACGACGATCTCGAGGACTGGAGATACGTCTATTCCGTACGCGGCAATCCCGACCCCTGACGCGGCCGCCAATTCGGCCAACGCTCGAAAGCAATCGACATGCCTCACCGCGCGCTCTGCTTCGTCATCATGCCCTTCGGGCGCAAGCCCGACGCCGCCAATCGCCTGATCGACTTCGACCGCATCTACGCGGAGATCGTCGCGCCGGCGGTCGAGGCGGCGGGCCTCGCCGTCCTGCGCGCGGACGAGGAGAAGAGCGGCGGTTTCATTCACAAGCTGATGTACGAGCGCATCCTGCTCAGCGAATTCGCGATCGCGGACGTCACGCTGCTGAATGCGAACGTCTATTACGAGCTGGGGGTTCGCCATGCCGTTCGTCCCTCCTCGACCGTGCTGACGATGTCGGAAGGCTCCGCGCTTCCCTTCGATGTCGGCGCCCTGCGCGCCCTGCCCTATGCGATCGGACCCGACGGCGCGCCTTCGGACGCCGCCGCCGCGCGCGAGGCGCTGACCCGCTTTTTACGTGAATGTCGCGAAAACCCGACCGACGACTCGCCCCTCTTCCAGATGCTGGAAGGATATTCCGCGCCGCCGATCGAGCGCGAGAAGACGGATGTGTTCCGCCAGAAGATCAATTACTCGCAGGCGATGAAGAAGCGCCTCGCGGAAGCGCGCGGCGAGGGCGTGGAGGCGCTCGACGTCATCGGCAAGGAGCTCGGCGATATCGACGCGGTCGAAGCGGGCGTGGCCATCGACCTCATGCTGTCCTACCGCGCGATCTCGCAATGGCAGCGCGTCATAGACCTCACCGATCGGATGAACGCCGCGCTCGCGCGCACCGCGATGGTGCGCGAACAGCGCGCGATGGCGCTCAACCGCGCCGGCCGCGACCAGGAGGCCGAGGCGATCCTCGAACAGCTGATCGGGGAGAGAGGACCGTCCAGCGAGACCTGCGGCCTGCTCGGCCGCATCCACAAGGACCGCTGGGAGAAAGCGAAGAAGCGAGGCGATGGCGCGATGGCGCGGGGTTGCCTCCGGAAAGCCATCGCCGCCTATCGTCGCGGTTTCGAGGCGGACTGGCGCGACGCCTTCCCCGGCGTGAACGCGGTCACGCTGATGTCGATCGCCGACCCGCATGGCGCGGAAGCGCGGGAGCTGGCCCCGGTCGTGCGATATGCGGCCCGTCGGCGCCTGTCCGCGACGCCCGACTATTGGGATCACGCGACCCTGCTCGAACTGGCCGTGATCGAACAGAAGATGGACAGCGCCCGCGAGGCGCTCGACGACGCGCTGGCTGCGATGCGCGAGCCCTGGGAGCCGGAAACGACCGCCAGGAACCTGCGTCTGATCGCTGAAGCCCGCGAGGAGGCCGGGATCGACACCGGCGAATTGCGGGACATGATCGACGAGCTCGCGCGCCGCGCGCCTCCCGCACATTGACTCTGTTTCCGCCGCGACCTTAATGCAGAAGCGAGCGGACGATCATTCCGACGGCCACGACAAAGCAGGGCGAGGTCCGGGTTTGCATGGATTGGATGGAGCGACGGTAGAGCCGACGCGCGAGGCGGCTTCGCAGGCGCCGGATACGCCTGCTCCAGCCTCCGCACTTTCGAAATTCGACGCCTATCTCCAGCAGCGTTTCGATCCGCAGGTTGCGTGGTTCGAGGCCGCCTCGGCCAGGGCGAAGCGCCTGCATACCGCTTATTCGGCGACGCAGATCACCGCCACCGCGCTCATCCCCATCGTCAATCTGATGCCAGCGGCAAAGATCTCCTCGACGATTCTCGCGGCGATCGCGGGTATCGCGACCGGTCTTACCGCGCTCGGCGGACACCACGGGAACTGGTTGCGCTATCGCGCGACAGCGGAGGCTCTGCGCAAACTACGCGTTCATCGCGAGCTTGGTCTGAGGCCGTACGATGGCGAGGGCGCGGACGACCGCTTCATCGAGGAGGCCGAGCGCCTGCTGGCGGGCGAGCAGGAAGTCTGGCAGCGCGACCGACACAAGAGCGATCAAACCAAGTGAGCCGGCTTCGCGCCGACGTTGCTTCTCGTCGGCGCGACCCCTTTAATCACGCGGCCCCCGCGACCACGGGATTGCGCAACACGCCGACGCCGGAAATTTCGACTTCCGCGACATCTCCCGCCTTCATCCAAAGTGGCGGGTTGCGCTTGGCGCCGACGCCGCCGGGCGTGCCGGTGACGATCACGTCGCCCGGCGCGAGCGGGAAAACGGTCGAAATATACGCAATCAGCGCCGGCACGGGCGTGATCATCAAGTCGGTCGTCGTATGCTGCACGACCACGCCATTGAGCCGCGTCTCCAGCATCAATTTCGAGGGATCCGGCAGTTCGTCGGCCGTGACCATCCACGGCCCGAACGACCCGGATTCGGCGAAGGATTTTCCGGCGAGAAACTGGCTCGTGTGGCGCTGCCAGTCGCGGATCGAGCCCTCGTTGTAGCATGCGTAGCCCGCGACATGGGCGAGCGCGTCCTGCTGCGCGATCCGGCGGCCGCCCCTGCCGATGATGACGGCGACCTCGCCCTCGTA
>Ga0116152_10003948_pt1 | contig 11797 bp, 6 predicted proteins | sample AD_UKC119_MetaG_FD_89894 | JGI IMG/M metagenome (GOLD analysis project Ga0116152, IMG submission 89894) | Active sludge microbial communities of municipal wastewater-treating anaerobic digesters from Hong Kong - AD_UKC119_MetaG | ecosystem: Engineered > Bioreactor > Anaerobic > Digestate...
GCCGAGCCGTTGGCACCGGCGGCACCGGCCGCACCGGGCTGGCCGCCCGAGCCGCCGCCGCCGCTGTAGTTGCTGTTCGACTTGCAGTTGTCGCATCCGGCCGCGCCGCCCGCACCGCCGTTGACCCCGGCTGCACCGTTGCCGCCGGAGTTCTGGCCCTGGCCGCCGTTGCCGCCGTTGTTGCCGCCGTAGCCGACGCCGCCTCCGGTGGCGCCGGGCGGAACCTGGTGCTGGTCGCCGGGGGTGGCGCCGTTGGCGCCGTTGGTGCCGGCGGTCAGGGCACCTGACGGCGTCGAGCCGCTGGTGCCGGCGATGCCGGCCGACGCCGAGATGTCAGAACTCTGGACGCTTACCGTCGAGCCGGAAGCCCGCACGCCGTAGGCGCTCGAGCCCGCACCGGACGCCGTCCCCGAAGTGACGGTCAGGCCCTTGAGCGTGGCGGAGGTTCCGGTGATGGCGATACCGGTGGCGTTGGCGCCGCCGGGACCGTTGACCGTCATGTCGGCCAGGGTGATCGACGTGCTCGACGAGAGGCTCACGCCCCCGCTCACCGTGGTCGTGCCGGAGCGGGACACGAAGTTCGCTCCGTAGCCGCCGCGGACCGTGACCCCGGTCGCCGAGTTGAGGGCGAACGAGCCGTAGGCGGTGCCGTTGCCGGTGACCAGCACGGCGTGGCGGGACGCACCCGCCTCGGAGATGCCGAAGGCGATCGACTGGCACGGGTTGGCCACGGCCTGGCCGCATCCGGCCACGTCGCTGCCGCCGGTTCCGGCCACCAGGATGGTGTCGGCGAGCACGCCGTCGACGCCGTCGCAGTTGGAGTCGGTGCCGGAGGCATCGAGGGCGTCAGCCGCTCCGGGGTAGGTGGAGGCGCTGTTGTCGTTGCAGTCCGCCGGCGGGCTGACGCCGTCGCCGTCGTCGTCGATGTAGACGGTGATCGTGACCGACTCGGAGTCGGTGGCTCCGTTGTCGTCGGTGACCGTCAGCGTCGCCGTGAAGGTCCCGGCGTTCGGGTAGGTCGCCGAGGGGCTCTCGGCGGTCGAGGAGTTCCCGTTGCCGAAGTTCCACGAGTAGCCCGTGATGGTGCCGTCACCGTCGGTGGAGCCCGCGGAGCTGAACGCGACGGTCATCCCCCGGGCACCGGTCTGCGGAGCCGCGTTGATCACCGCGGTCGGAGCCAAGTTGGCGAGCACCGTCACCGTGGTGGTCGCCGCCGACGAGTCACCGGTGTCGTCGGTGACGGTGAGCTCGACCACGTAGGTGCCGGGATCGGCGAAGGTGTGGGTCGGGTTTGCCGACGTGGAGGTGACGCCGTCCTTGAAGTCCCACAGGTAGCTGGCGATCGTCCCGTCGGAGTCCGCCGAGCCGCTCGACGAGAAGCTGACCGGCTTGTCCTCCTTGACCGTCGCCGGCGTGGCCGAGGCCGCAGCCGTCGGCGCCTGGTTCGGCGTGACGGTGATCGTCTGGGTGGTGCTGGCGGTGGCGCCGGCGTTGTCGGTCACCGTCAACGTGGCGGTGTAGGTGCCCGCCACCGTGTAGGTGTGCGAGGTGGCGGCGCCGTTGACCACCGGCGAGCCGTCGCCGAAGTTCCACGACCGGGTGGTGATCGTCCCGTCGGAGTCGGTGGAGGTGTCGTTGAAGGCGACGGTCAGGTTGCGCTTGCCCGAGGTCGGGTTCGCCGTCATCGCCGCCGTGGGCGGGACGTTCGGGGTCGGTCCGACCTCGATCGAGATCGTGTCGGTGTCGGTCGCCCCGTTGTCGTCGGTCACGGTCAGGGTCACCGGGTAGGTGCCCTGGGTCGGGAACGTGTAGCTGGCCGTGGCGGAGTTCGAGGTGATCCCGCCGCCGAAGTTCCAGAAGTACGAGGCGATCGTGCCGTCGGAGTCGCTGGAGTTGGTGGCGTCGAAGTTGACCACGAGCGGAGCCGGGCCGGCGGTCACGTTGGAGGACGCCACAGCCACCGGAGCCTGGTTGGCGGTGACCACGACGTTCACCGTTGCGGCCGCGGTCGCACCCTTGTCGTCGGTGACGGTCACGGTCGCCGTGTAGTTGCCCGCAGCGGCGTAGGTGTGCGCCGCGGTGGCGCCGGAGCCGTTGGTGCTGTCGCCGAAGTTCCAGTTGTAGGAGGCGATGGTGCCGTCGACGTCGGACGCCGTCGCGGTGAAGGCCACCGGGAGCGGGGCCTTGCCGGTGGTGACGTCGGCCGAGGCGGAGACCGTCGGGGCCTGGTTCGCGTTGACGGTGACCGTGACCGAGTCCTGGGCGGTGGCGCCGTCGTCGTCGGTGACGGTCAGCGTGGCGGTGTAGATGCCTGGATCGGTGTAGGTGTGGAAGGGGTTGTCGCCGTGTGAGACCGGCGAACTGTCGCCGAAGTCCCACTCGTAGTCCGCGATCGTGCCGTCGGTGTCGGCCGAGCCGGCCGAGGAGAACGTGACCGACAGCGGGGCCACGCCCGAGGTGGCGTCCGCACCGGCGATCGCCACCGGCGGGACGTTGGCCACGCCGACGGTCACGGTACGGGTGGTGGTCGCCGTGAGGCCCCCGTTGTCGGTCACCGTGAGGGTGATCGTGAAGGTGCCGTCCGCGGTGTACTCGTGGGTCGACGTGACCCCCGTTGCCGTGCCGCCGTCACCGAAGTTCCATGCGTAGGTGGCCACGGACCCGCCGGTGTCGAAGCTCGCACTGGCGTCGACACCGACCGTCAACGGCGCGACGCCGGAGGTCGGTGTGGCGGTGAACGACGCCGTCGGCGGCGTGTTCGCCCCCGTGGTCGGTGGCGCACAACCCGCCACCACCAGCGCCGTGCACGCGGCCGCGCATGCGACCAGATAGCGAATACCCCTCATCACCCCTAGCTCCCCTCTCGGACGACAGCCATGCGCCCGATGTCACAAGTCAACCGCATCTCCGAACGTCGATCAAGGAGCAGGTGGTGAGCCGATCGGTCGCACCTGTGGTCGTGGGGTCGGTTCCGTCCCGGTGGCGTACCATCGATGACCCGCCAGATCCGTCGAAACCCGGGAGAGGACCCCGATGGACCACAGCGCCGACGAGGTGATTCCCACCGCCGATCCGACGCTCGACGACGAGCCGTCGCGCCCGGCACGGTCACGGCTCACGCCACCGCGGGTGTGGGCGGGGCTCATGGTTCTGTGCCTGGTGGTGGCGATGACGTGCTTCGTGGCCGCTGGCGTCATCCGTCGGACCGACTCGGCATCGGGAACCGTGGGTGACGCCCTCGCGACCTTCGGCGGGGTCTTCCTGGCCGCGAGCATGTTCGCGTTCGTCGGCTTCGTCTTCGGTGCCGCCCGCGAGTCCTCCGACGTGGCGCGGACCGAACACGGTGTCCGGTCCGCGCTGGTGGCGTCGGGGATCGTGTTCATGGTGGCGCTCGTCGGCGGCGGGGCGGTCGTCGCCCAGACCGTCGAGGAGCGACTCGAACTGAACCCGTCGACGACCGCCCCGAAGTCCGAGCCGAAGGGGTCCGGCACGTCGTCGACCTCGGTCACCCCGGGAGCTCCTGCCCCGGCGCCGGCCAGCACCACGTGTCCGCCCGACGCGCTGCCCGGGACCTGCTGACCAGCCGGGCGGGCTCCTCAGTCGGCGGAGCCGGGCACCACCCGGTGGGCGTCGTACACGCTGTCGATGCTGCGGATGCGGTTGAGCAGGGTGTCGAGGTGCGAGGCGTCGCCGAGCTCGAACTCGAAGCGCATCTTGGCCACCCGGTCGCTGCCCGAGTGGGTCTGGGCGCTGATGATGTTGACGTGGTTCTCGCTGAGCGTGGCGGTCACGTCCTGCAGCAGGCGGGGCCGATCGAGCGCCTTGACCTCGACGAGCGCCACGAAGTCTCCGACCGACTCGGTGTCCCAGTCGACGTCGATCACCCGCTCCTGCTGGCCGTCGAGCAGCGACGTGGCGTTGGAGCAGTCGACCCGGTGCACCGACACACCTCGACCGCGGGTGACGAAGCCCATGATGGCGTCACCGGGAACCGGCGTGCAGCAGCGGGCCATGCGCACCAGAACGTCGTCGTAGCCCTCGACGTGCACGCCCGCCGGCCGGGACCGGCGCCGACCGTTGGTGGGCCGCACCGGGGTCGAGATGACCTCCTCACGCTCGCCCTCGGCGGTGCGCACCAGACGTCCGACCCGCGCCGCGGCGGCTTCGGGTGACAGGTGGTGCTCTCCGATGGCGACGTACATGGCGTCGACGGACTGGAAGCGCAGCTGGTCCGACACGTCGGACACGGCGCTGCCGCCCAGGACCCTCTGGACCGGTAGGCCCTCACGGCGCAGCGCCTTGATGAGGGCGTCGCGGCCGGCCTCGAGCGCGTCCTCACGCCGCTCGCGGGAGAACCACTGTCGGATCTTGTTCGACGCGGACCGGGTGGCGACGAAGTCGAGCCAGTCCCGGCTGGGGCCCGCGCCGGCCACCTTCGAGGTGAAGATCTCGACCGTGTCGCCCGACGACAGCGGGCTGTCGAGCGGTAGCAGTCGACCGCCCACCCGTGCGCCGATGCAGCGGTGGCCCACTTCGGTGTGGATGGCGTAGGCGAAGTCGACCGGGGTGGCGCCGACCGGCAGGGCGATCACGTCGCCCTGCGGGGTGAACACGAAGACCTCGTCCTGGTCCAGGTCGACCTTCAGGTTGGCCATGAACTCGCCGGGGTCGGTCATCTCCTGTTGCCAGTCGACGATCCGCGTCAACCAGGCGACGTCCTCGGAGTGGCCCTCCTTGTAGGAGAAGTGGGCAGCCACCCCCCACTCGGCCCGGTGGTGCATCTCGGGGGTGCGGACCTGCACCTCGAGCGGTCGTCCGCCCGGGCCGATCACCGTCGTGTGCAGCGACTGGTACAGGTTGAACTTGGGCATGGCGATGTAGTCCTTGAACCGCCCGGGCACCGGGGTCCACAGAGCGTGGATGGTCCCCAGCGCCGCGTAGCAGTCCTTGGACGAGTCGACGATCACCCGGATCCCGACCAGGTCGAAGATCTCGTCGAACGCCTTGCCCTTGACGACCATCTTCTCGTAGATGGACCACAGGTGCTTCGGTCGCCCGGTCACCTCGGCGGTGATGTTGACCTCTTTCAGCCGCCCGGTGACCTCGTCGAGGATCTCGACCAGGAACCGGTCGCGCTCGGGGGTCCGGTTGGCGACCATGTGGTCGATCTCGGCGTAGCGCTTGGGGTGCAGCGCAGCGAAGCACAGATCCTCGAGCTGCTGCTTGACCTCCTGCATGCCCAGGCGGTGCGCCAGCGGGGCGTAGATGTCGAGGGTCTCCTGGGCGGTGCGCTCCTGCTTCCAGGCCGGCAGCGCGGCCAGGGTCCGCATGTTGTGGAGGCGGTCGGCCAGCTTGATGACCAGGACCCGCAGGTCCTTGGCCATCGCCACCAGCATCTTGCGCATGGTGGCGGCCTGCTGGGCCTCCTTGGAGTCGAAGTGGACCCGTTCCAGCTTGGTGACTCCGTCGACGATCTCGCGCACCTCGGGACCGAAGCCGGCCTCGACCTCGTCGAGGGTGAGCACCGTGTCCTCGACGGCGTCGTGCAGGAGCGCGGCGGAGATGGTGACGTCGTCCATACCGTAGCGGGCGACGATGCCCGCCACCGCCAACGGGTGGGTGATGTAGGGCTCGCCGGAGCGACGCAGCTGGCCCTTGTGGGACCCCGCCGCCACCCGGTAGGCCTCGGTGATCGACTCGGTGGGCAGCTTGGGGTGGAACCGTCGGTACTGCTCGACGATCTCCTGGACCTCCATGGCCGGAGGCTGGGTGTGGCGCCGCCACGGCAGGACGCGCGTCACCGTCGCCATGTCGGACCCTCCTGGCGCCCAGGCGCCGCCGGGGACGGCGTCGATCGCTGGTCGTGCCGCACGTCCACCACGCTACCGAGCCCGCCCGGAGCGCCGTACCCGACCGTGCGGCTCAGCGCTTCTTCTTGGTCTTGCGGGGACGGGGCGGCACCGAGCCGTACGGGTTCCGCGGCGCGGGTGCGGCATCGGCATCCCCGACAGTTGCTTCGGCCGGGTCGGTCGACGAGACGGGGTCGGTGGACCGATCCTCGACCGCCGCCGTCGACGAGCGGGTCGGCCGGGAGGCGGTGCCGGTGGCCCCGCGTCGCGGACGGGCGGGGACGCCGGACGTCGCGGCGGCCGGGGCACCGGCGCTCGCGACGTGCCAGGTCGTGTCGGAGACGTCGACTCCCTTGGCGACCAGGCGTTCGCGGATCTGACGCCAGCGGGGCTCGCGCTCCTTGAGCCACGCGGTGACCGGCGGGGCCACGAACAGCGACGAGTAGGTCCCCGACACGAGGCCGATCAGCAGCGCCAGCGAGAAGTCGCCGAGCGTCTCCTGGCCGAACACGATCTGGCCCACCACCAGGATCGAGATGACGGGGATGATCGTCACCATCGTGGTGTTGAGCGACCGCATGAACACCTGGTTCAGCGACCGTCGCATGATCGAGGTGTAGGTGTACTGGCCGGATCGGCCGAAACGGGTCGCGTTCTCCTGGACGCGGTCGTACACGACGATCGTGTCGTACAGCGAGAACCCCAGGATCGTCAGGAACGAGATGACCGTCGCCGGGGTGACCTCGATCTGGAACACCGAGTAGACGCCGACGGTGATGATGATGTCGTGGATCACCGCCACCATCGCGGCGATCGCCATCCGGGTCTCCAACCGCCAGGCGATGTAGGCCGCGACCAGGACCATGAACACGATGAGCGACAGGCGGGCCTGCGAGGTGATGTCGCTCCCCCACGACGGCCCGACGGTGTTGACCTTGACCTCGCCCTTCTCGAGTCCGGAGGCCGCGGCCAGGGCGTCCGCGGCCTTGGCCCCCTCGGCGACGTTGTCGACCCGTCCGGACACCCGGATGACCCGGCCGCCCTCGGTGGTGGTGGCCTCCTGGAACCGCTCGACCGCGCTGTCGCCGAAGTCGGCCAGAGCCGTGCGGGCCTGGGCCTCGGTGAAGGTCGCCGACGGGACCTCCCACACCGATCCGCCCTCGAAGTCGATCGAGAGGTTGAGGCCCCGGGTGACCATCGACGCCAGCGAGATGATGATGAGCACGGTCGAGACGATCCCGACCCGCACCCACAGGCGGGGGAAGTCGAAGTCGTTGCGCCCGCGGTAGAGATCCGACGCCAGGCCCATGTCAGGCCTCCTCTCCGGACGATGCGGCGTCTCCGGACGGCGCTGCTCCGCCAGTCGCGGTGACCGGCACCGGCTCGGATTCCGCTCGGGCACGGACGGCGGGCGCCAGGTCGTCGGTGGGGATCCCGAAGCGCCTCGGGTGCTCACCGTGGTGGGAGCGGGCCAGCACCAGGGCGGCCGGGCGCAGGAACACGTACGCCGAGATCAGGTCGAGGATGGTGGCCACGCCCAGGTAGAAGGCGAAGCCGCGCACAGGGCCGACCGACAGCCAGTACAGGACGCCGGCACCGATCAGCGAGCTCATGTCGGCCTTGACGATCGTCGAGTAGGCCGCGCCGAACGCCTTGTCGACCGACGGTCTCAGGCCCGCCCCGTTGCGCACGTCTTCCTTGATCGTCTCGAAGAACACGATGGAGCTGTCGAGGGAGATGCCGATCGACACCACGATGCCCACGACGCCGGCCAGGGTGACGGTCGCGTTGATCCAGCACATCACCACCCACAGGATCGACGCCGAGATGGTGAGGCTGCCGACCGTGGCCAGCCCGAGGAGGCGGTAGTAGAAGACCAGGTAGGCGCACACCAGGAACAGACCGATCGCCCCGGCGATGATGCCGGCCTGCAGCGCGTCGGCGCCCAGCGTCGCGGACACGGTCTCGGCCTGCTGGGCCTGCAGCTCGATCGGCAGCGAGCCGAACCGCAGCGCGACGGCCAGGCTCTTGGCCTCGTCCTCGTCGAAGGCGCCCGAGATCGAGATCGAGTCCCGGTCGAAGGTGGGGTTGTTGATCGTCGGCGCCGACAGCACCTCGGAGTCCAACACGATGGCGAGTCGCCCGGGCTGGCCGTTGCTGCCGGGGCACTGCGCCGCACCCGAGTTGCACAGCGCGGCTGCCTTGTTGAACAGGTCGATGCCGTCCTTGCCCTTGCGGAACACCGGGTTGACCTGCCAGCGGCCGTCCTGGCCCAGCCCGGCCGTCGCGGTCTCGACCGCCCGCCCGGTCAGCATGGTCGGACCGAGCTTCATGACGTTGCCGTCCTTGTCGGCCAGGTTGACCTCGGCGTCGGCCTTGTCGTCCTCGGGCGGGGTGGTCTGGGTGCCGAGCGCCTGCTCGAGCTGGTACAGCTGACCGAACTTGGAGTCGAAGGCGTTGACCCCCCACTGGTTGAGCGGCGGCGGGGTGGTGGTCGTGGTGGTGGCCGGTGCGGTCGTCGTGGTGGTGCCGCCCTGCTGGCCGGTCAGGCGGCTGCGGTTCCCGCCGGATCGGGTGGGGTCGACGGTGGTGGCCGGACCCGCGGTCGTGGTCGGCGCCGCGGTCGTGGTCGGCGCCTCGGTCGTCGGCGGCGCCTCGGGGGTGGTCTGCGGGTTGGCGGCCGCCTGCTTCTGCTGCTCCTCGGTGGCGACCTGGGCCGCGGTGACCCCTTCGGGGATCTTCAGCTCCTTGCGGAGCTTGGCGATCTCCGCCTCGGCCTTCTTGCGGTCCTTCCCCTTGGGGATCACGCCGACGTCGGCGAGGACGGGCCGGAAGCGCAGCTCGGCGGTCTTGCCGACGATGTCGAGGACCTGCTGCTGGTCGGTGGCACCGGGGAGCTGCACGATGATCGTGTTGCCCTGGCGGGAGACCTCGGGTTCGGCCACCCCGAGGGCGTCGACGCGCTTGCGGATGATGCCGATGGCCTGATCGAGCTGCTCGGGCGAGACCGAGTCGTCGACCTTGCCGTCCTTGACCGGCTGGAGGTTGACCGAGATACCGCCCTGGAGGTCGAGGCCGAGGGTCGGGGTCTTGCCCAGAGCGATGGTGACCGCGACCAGGCCGTAGGCCACGACCATGGTGGCGATCACGTATCTCAACGGGTGCTTGGTCATTCTCGTCCTCGTCGATGGGGCCGGGTCAGGGTACCGGCCCGACGGCGGGACGCGGATGATGCGGGCCGCCCTTCCCGCCTTCCCCCGGGGTGGGACCGCCTACTTCTTGCGGGAGCCCGCCTTGGCCGTCCCCTTGGAGGAGGCGCTGCGGGCCGCGCCGACGCCGGTCCCCTTGGACGCGCCTCCCTTGGAAGCGGCTCCCTTGGCGGTCGAGCTGCGGACGTCGACGGCGTCGGCGTCGCGCTCGCGGGATGCTGCGGCACCCCCACCGAACATGCCGCCGAGCAACCCGCCCTTGGCCGGGGCGGCGTCGGGGTCGGGTTCGGCCATCGAGCGACCGATCGAGCCCTTGGCCACCCGGATCACCACGTCGTGGTCGATCTCGAGGTGGACCAGGCCGTCCTCGATGTGGGTGATCTGACCGACGATGCCGCCGGTGGTCATGACCTCGTCACCGACCGACAGCGAGCTGATCAGCTCCTGCTGACGGGCCTTCTGCTTGCGCTGGGGCACGACCATCAGCCAGATCAGCAGGCCGAAGGGGACGATCAGGATCAGGATGCCGAGGGGGCTTCCCTGGCTCTCGGCGGCGAGGAGGGGGGCGAGCGCGTTCACGACCCGAGATGGTAGGGCCGAGGGGTGCGACCCGGGCAATCAGGCCCCGGGGGTCACGGCACTCACCCGAGGCCGGGACCGGATCCGGACCAGACCCCGGCGACCTCGGCGCGCAGCCCGTCCAACCGGCCGGCGGCGATGGCGGCCCGGATGCGGGCGACCAGGCCGAGCATCCAGGTCAGGTTGTGGACCGTGCACAGCGACGCGGCGGCGGGCTCACCGACCGCGGTGAGGTGGCGCAGGTAGCCGCGGGAGTAGGTCGCGCACGTCGGGCACGGGCAGTTCGGGTCGATCGGGTCCTCGGAGCGGGCGAACTCGGCGCGCTTGATGTTGAGCCGACCGGCGTCGGTCAACAGCGTGCCGTGGCGGGCCAGTCGGGTGGGCAGCACGCAGTCGAACATGTCGACACCCCGGGCCACCGCCTCGACGATCGACAGCGGGTCCCCCACCCCCATCAGGTAGCGGGGCTGGTCGACGGGGAGGTGCTCGAGCGCGGCGTCGAGGGCGGGCAGCATCTCCTCGCGGGTCTCGCCCACCGACAGGCCGCCGACCGCGTAGCCGTCGAAGTCGAGCTCGACGGTGCGCTGAGCGGACTCGGCCCGCAGGTCGGCCTCGATCCCGCCCTGCACGATGCCGAACAGCGCCTGGTCGTGGGTGCGGCGGTGCACGACCCGCGCCCGCTGCGCCCACGACGCCGTCAGCTCCAGCGCCTCGCGCAGCGCGGCCCGGCTCGACGGCAGGGGCGCGCACACGTCCAGGACCATCTGGATGTCGGCACCGATGAGCTCCTGGGTGGCGACCGCACCCTCGGGGGTGAGCAGGTGGGTGCTGCCGTCGTAGGTCGAGCGGAACTCCGCCCCGCCGTCGTGCAGCTTCGGCCCCAGCGAGAACACCTGGTAGCCGCCCGAGTCGGTCAACGTGAGTCCGTCCCAGCCCGAGAACGCGGCCAGGCCGCCGAGATCTGCCACCACCTCGGCACCGGGGCGCAGCATCAGGTGGTAGGTGTTGGCCAGCAGCACCTCGGCGCGGGTCCCGTCCGCCGCGGCCAGGCCCGTCAGCTCGTGGGTCATCAGCGCCCGGATCGAGCCGCGGGTGGCGACCGGCATGAACAGCGGCGTGCGGAACGCGCCTCGGGCGGTGTGCACCGTGCCGGTGCGGGCCCGCCCGTCGCGGTGCTCGACGTCGATCGTGAGCTTCACCCGACCACCCCGACGTCGGCCCGCTCCGGCGGCTCGGCTCGTGCCAGGAGCATCGCGTCGCCGAAGGACAGGAACCGGTAGCCGTCGGCCAACGCCGTGGCGTACAGGTCACGCCAGCGGGGGCCGACGAACGCCTGCACCAACGCCAGCAGGCTGGTGCGGGGCAGGTGGAAGTTGGTGACCATCGCGTCGACGACGGCGAAGCGGTACCCGGGGGTGATGAACAGATCGGTGCGGCCCGATGGCTCGCCGCGGGTGGCTCGCGACTCGAGCGCCCGAACCGAGGTGGTGCCCACCGCCACCACCCGGCCGCCATCGGCCCGGGTGCGCTCGACCGCCTCCCACGTGGCAGCCGGCACCGAGTATCGCTCGGTGTGGATCGCGTGGTCCTCGACCCGCTCGGTCGACAGCGGACGGAACGTGTCGAGGCCGACGACCAGCTCCACCGTCGCCGTCGCGACCCCGCGCCGGGTCAGCTCGGCGAGGACCCGGTCGGTCAGGTGCAGTCCCGCGGTGGGCGCCGCCGCGGACGCGGGGCGGGCCGAGAACACGGTCTGGTAGCGCTCGGCGTCGGTCAGCCGCTCCCCGATGTACGGCGGCAACGGCATCTCCCCGGCATGCTCCAGCGCGTCGAGGAGCGGGACGTCGCTGTGGGGTCGTACGAGCTTGCGGCCGTCGCCGATGTCGGGACCGATCTCGAAGCGGAGGCCGCCGGCGGTGGCGTCGACGACGTCGCCGGGGCGCAGCTTGCGGGCCGGGCGGCACAGCACCTCCCACCAGCCGTCGTCACGCTCCTCGAGCAGGAGCACCTCGCCCGTCCCCCCGCTGGCCCGTTCGATCGGCACCCGGGCCGGCAGGACGCGGGTGTCGTTGAGGACCAGCAGGTCGCCGGGGCGCACCAGCTCGGGCAGCTCGGCCACGGTCCGGTGCTCCGGGTCCCGTCCCGGGCCGCGGTCGACCA
>Ga0116152_10003949_pt1 | contig 11796 bp, 19 predicted proteins | sample AD_UKC119_MetaG_FD_89894 | JGI IMG/M metagenome (GOLD analysis project Ga0116152, IMG submission 89894) | Active sludge microbial communities of municipal wastewater-treating anaerobic digesters from Hong Kong - AD_UKC119_MetaG | ecosystem: Engineered > Bioreactor > Anaerobic > Digestate...
AGACGACGCCAGACCGTGAAGCCTGACGCCGTGCTAGAAAACTCCGTGAACAAGAGTTTCCTAGCGCACCGCTAAAACACCTGCAACCAGCAAAGTTGTTTTGCTGGCAAGAATGTTGCTGTCTCACGACGTGGCGTCGGATCTCCAAGGAGACCTCGACCATGGAACCTACGACCGGCCTGATCCTTCGACGGATCACGCAGACAAATCTCTCTGTTGCTGCGCACAAGCTTGCTACCCTCATCCTAGACGCCATCGCCTGGAAGGATGGCTACAACGGTTTGTCACGCGGAACGGCAGCCTTCACCCTTTCGGCCCTGGCGGAGAAAATGGGTGTTTCACGACAATACCTTTCGGTCCTTCTGAGCGAACTTGAGACATCGGAGTTGCAGCTCGAGCGGGCGAAGCCGAATGGTGCACCATGGCCGCCGTACCGGGAGTTCGTGGAGGGTCCTGCCCCACAACTCGTAACCGATGATCTGCCCGTCGACCCAGGCGTAACCGCCATCGGGTACCTCAAGGTGGTTGATGCAGCGCAGCAGCGTCGCCTTGCCACTGCCGGAAGGCCCGAGGATGCACAGAACCTCGCCGTAGCTGACCTCGAGGTCGATGCCCTTCAATACCTCGTGGCCGGTGAAGGCTTTCCAGATGCCGACAGTGCGGACGGCGACGGTCATGCCCGCCTCCCGGCGCTGCGGCCGAAATGGCGCTCGAGATAGTGCTGGCCGATCGACAGGACGGTCGTCCCCGCCAGATACCAGATGGCGCAGACGAACAGCATCTCGATCACGGCGCCGTTGATGAAGTAGATCCGCTGCGCCGCGTTCAGCATTTCCGGCATGGCGATGGTCGCGGCGAGCGAGGTGAACTTCAGCATCCCGACCGCGCTGTTGCCGAGAACCGGCAGGATCAGCCGCAAGGTCTGGGGCAGGATGATGCGCGACATGGTCCTCGCCGGGCTCATCCCGAGCGTGTGCGCCGCCTCGATCTGGCCGCGATCCACCGAAACGATGCCACCGCGAACGGCCTCGGTGAGATATGCGCCTTCGTTGATCTCCAGCCCGAGGACCGCCGCCACGAACAGGTCCACAGAACCGCGCGCGCGGCGCGTGTCCTGCGGCCAAAAATGCTTGACCGGGACGGTCCCTTTGCCGAAGCCCGAAACCTAGGCTTCGGAACCGCGAGCGATCAGCACATCGCAGGGAGGATCCCGGACAAGATCAGCGGTGAAATGCCCGAGGCCCGTGAAAGACACCGCCCGCGTGTTTGCTCCGACGGCCAGCAGGTCCGGCGCGAAGCTCTTCATTTCGCGGCTCAGACCCTGGGCAACGCTGTCGTGGATCAGATCGACTTTTGCCAGCGATGCGGGCAGGCTTGCGGACCAGGCCGTCGCCTGCGCTGCCGTCTCACGCTGGACGGCCCGCGCGAAATCCGAGGACGCCCCCCCGGTAAGCCCTTCAAATGGCGCCATCCACGCATGGAAAAGGCGGAACGCCGCTTTGGGAGCGAGGCAAAGCGAAACTTCGACCGCCCGTTGACACGCCGGAGAAAAGCCGACCGGCGCGAGAACGCGACCGTAGGCGGCATGGGCCGGTGCGGCGACAAGCAGAATTGGTCTCAGCGATTGGGAAACGACACTCTCAACGGTCGTTGGCCTCAACCCGTCAAAGACGCCACGACTCCTGTGTATTCCGACGACAGCCATGTCGAAGCCACCCGAGTTCACGATCTCCACCAGCTGAGAGATCGCGTCGCCCCTTCTGACAATGATTTCAAACTCGACGTTGCCCGCGAGAGACGATGCGGTCGCATGCAGGAGGTCACGGCTCCGCCTCTCAAGCTCCGCTATCAACTCCTCCGGCAGCGAGTCATCCACGATCGAAACGACAGTTGCGCGTGCGCCCATTTCGGCCGCCAGCATAAAACCGCGCTGAATGGCGCGATCCGAACGTTCGGACAGATCCGACGCAATGAGCAGAGACTTGATCGGCACTATTTCTGACCCTTCTTGACTTACCCAGTTTGAATTTGCGGAGGCGGATCGCGGAAACTGCCCGAATCTGGCCCTGGCCAACGCATTTGGCAGCGCAGACCGGGAATGCATCATCCGGCTTGGGATCACGAATTTCTCCGGAACGTGGACGCAGCGTGTCCCGCCCGGATCAGGAGCGGTTCAGCAGCGATCCTGCAAAGCGCGGAAACCTCCTCTGATGGCTAAACGTTATCATGTCTCCAATATGGCCGTTTCGCTGAAGGTTTCAATCTGCGGAGTGGCGGTCATCGGGGGATGATGACGGCTTGTGTCGTCTGGCGGTCGCTCAGGGTGCCGAATGCGGGAAGCACCCGGCCCTCCGCCTGACCGCCGTTCTCAGCGCCAGAATCGCCGACCGGCAAAAGGGTACCCCAGGGCCGGCTGGCTCACCACGTCGAGAAGTGTGATCGTGCCGAACGTGAAATCCGAGCGCAGCAACGGCGCTCTGTGACCTGAGGACAATCCGATCACCGTCGCCCCGGCGAGCGAGCACACCGACAAATGATCCGGGTCGGCCTGCCGCGGTATCCGGTGGAAGAGCAGTCCCGTTCGCGGATCGTTTTCGTTTATCCGGTAACGGATCAGGCTGTTCCCGATGGCCAGTTGCGGCGGTACATCGGCCTCCTCGACGATCTGGCTATGGGCGAGCTTCTTGCGAAGAATCTCGTCGACCAGCCGGGGAATGACGCCGTTCGACGCCTCGCACTGATGAAGAGTGGTTTCGATCTGCCGGACATCCTTTATGGTCAGGCGCGTCGCGGCACCCTGGTCCCGCAGCGTTGCAAGCACTGCGGCGGAAAGGCCGGACGGTCCGAGCTGAGCCTCGTTGTCGTAACTGCCAAACATGACATCTCCTCGACGGACGCGCCGTCGTTTCGCGGGAAGCTGAGAAATTCAGGAGAGCCCCGGGCGGTGATGTCAGTTGCAGACGCTCACACCACCCGGGGAAGCGGGCGGGTCAGAAGGATGAGCCTCAGATCTACATCGCGTTCAACCATCAACGGAGGTTAGGAAAGCCGCTACCGGGTGTCAATCGCGAAGAGCCCGCACTTGGGCCCGACACCCGCCGGGCACCGCGGGCCGATTGCGTCCGTCGCCCGCTTCACGGGCTGGTTCAAACGCTCGCCTGGCCTCCGGCGCGCGGCCGGGGCTGGCCGGTCCGGGTACCGGCCGCGCCGCGGCTTTGCGTTCATGCCCGGAAGACAGAAACTCGTCGAAGTCGGCCTTGCTGAGCATCATCGGTTTCGCTCCTCTTCATATCCGTTTCAGGTTTGCTGGTGGAATTCGCGGGATGGCGCGCCGCCGGCAACTCAGGATGCCGGGAGGTATCCGGACCGCGCCGCCGTTTCCTTGCACGAGGCCGCGGCCAGCGGGGTCATGCCAAGCTCCCGGTCATCGAAGCCCTCGACAACAAGCGTAATGTCGGCGCGGGCGATCCCGATATCGGCGAGCGTCCGGTCGCTCAGACGCTCCAGCGCGGCGGTCATGCGGCGCCGGCGCCAGCGGCGCGCGGCCGCGTCGAGCACGCTTTGCAGGATGCCGCCGCGCCGCCTCGGCGCATCGGGCCGCGCGATTTCGGCAAGTCTGCTCTGGCTCAGATAATCCCGGTGGGACAGGAACGGATGCATGTCATTCTCCAATCTCAAGCACATATGGGCCGGAACGTGGGCGCCTGCGGGCACGGCGACTGGCCCTGCGATCATGCGCAGGCCACCGTCCGGGCCACGCGCGGCGCACCGTTTCGAGCGGTCAGATCAGGAAAATCCCCAAGGCGTGGGATGGCGCGACGCCCAGCCCCGCCCGGGGTCAGACGCGGTTCAGCAGATTTCCCGCGAGAAGCAGGAACCTCTTATGGAGCGCAGGCATCATCATGGCCTCTACATGGCCGCGACGGCTCCGGTTATCAATCAACCGGCCGTCCGGTGCGACCTTTTGGCTCGATACCGCCTGTTTTCGGGCCATTTTTGTCACTCCGGCGCGCAGGCCGGCGCCGCCGGCGTGGCGGTCATTGACGCAAAGGCGACCGCGCCCTAACTATGGCCTCATGTTGGTCCATGCAGATCATTTCCGCTTCCTCCTGCTGACCCGCCCGCATCCCCGGGCGGTCTAGGCGCGTTCGCGCCTGCCATACCTCCCGGGGTCTCCTCATCGTCCTGAACCGAACCTGCGACGCGCGATCGTCCGAGGAGAGATCATGTCCAACATCCGTCCGTCACACCTGCCCGCAGCCGGTCACCGCGCGCATTCGGCAACCTCACGCCGCAATCGCGCGCTTTTGCATGATATCGACCGCCAGCAACTCATGCGGCATCTGGCATCGTGCGAAGCGGCGCAGCAGACGTCCTCGCCCTTCCTCGCCCCGGTCATCCACCGGAAGATCGAGACCAGCCTGCCCTGTGGCGCGGAGCCGCCCGAAGATGCCGTGACCGGCAGCTGCCGCGTGACCTATTCGATCGACGGCGGAGAGGCGCAGACCGGCCTCCTGACGCACAATGCGCGCGCGGCGGTGACGAACAGCGGTGTCATCCCGGTTCCCTCGCTGCTCGGTGCGACGCTGATCGGGCTGAGGGTGGGTCAGACCGTGCCGATGCTCTGCGAGGACGGCAGCGTTCTAAGACTGACGGTCCTCGACGTTACCCACGCCTGAACATCCGCCTGGCGGACGAACCTGCATGAACCGCGCATCTTCGGCGCGGCCTGCGCCACCTGTAGCCAAAGGAGCTGACCCGATGATGACTCACATGAACGGCATCGCGAAAACGAAAGGCCGGACGCGCCTCCCGAAGATCGTCGTCAATGCCGACGACCTCGCCCGTATCGAAGCGCTCGCGGAAGGCGCGATGCAGCGCAATCCCGTGCTGGCGGACCGGCTGCTGGAAGAGCTTGGCCGCGCCCGCGTCGTGCCCGCCGCAAAGATGCCGGCATCCGTCGTCGCGATCGGCAGCAGGGTGACCTACCGCGACGAGGCCACCGGACAGGTGAAATCCGTGACGCTGGTCTTTCCCGAGGCCGCCGACATATCCCGCCAGCGGGTGTCGGTGATGACGCCGATCGGCGTGGCGCTGCTGGGCCTCGCCGAAGGCGCGGCCTTCCATTGGGACACGCGCGACAACCAGCGGCGGACGCTGACCGTGATCCGTGTCGAGCAGAACGCCGACCGCGATGACTGACGCCGTGCCCCGCGACGGCGACCGGGCGGCGAGGACAGGCCGCGCCGAAGGCGGCTCCCGGACGGAGTAATCCGGGTGCCGGCTCCGGCCGGCCGTACCCCGCCCGTTTCCAAGTTTCCCCTCCCGTGGAGTGAGCGCCATGACCCTGCGCCCCATTCGACAGACCTGCGGCAACTGCGACAAGGCCCTGCCGCGCGCTGCCCTCGCCAGATGCCCGCACTGCCGCAAGCCCGTGGCTCCCGTAGCGGCGGCATTGGTCGTCTCATGCCGGCGCTGCAAGCGTCCCCTGCCGGGCGCCCATGCCGGCCAGTGCCCGACCTGCGCGGTTGCCGCCCGGCACGGCGCGGACCGGGCGGGGGTCGGGAGACCCCTGAGATGAGCACGAAGCAGCATGCACTCCTGCTGGTCTGGCCGAGCGTCCTGATGGTCCTGAGCCTCGCTCTGGCCCTCTTCGGCGTCGATCTGACCGCGCGGCTCGGGCTTGGCGACGATGTGACGCTCGGCGCAACGGCGCTGGCCTATTTCGCTGCGGCATGGTTCGTAAGCCGCATACTGTCGCTGGCGCTCGACCGGGCCGGACGGCGGCGGCCCTACCCGCGGCTCCTGAAGGATCTTATCGCGGCGATCCTGTTCCTTGTCGCCCTGGCGGCGGCGGTGGCGCTATTCTCGGGACAAGGCGCGACCGGTGTGCTGGCCGGGTCGGGCCTCCTGCTCGCCATGCTCGGCTTTGCCATCCGCAACGTCGTGGCCGACACGCTCTCGGGGGTTGCGCTTGGTATCGAGGCGCCGTTCCGGATCGGCGACTGGGTCGACATCGACGGACTGGCCCGCGGCAAGATCATCGAGATCGGCTGGCGCACCACGCGACTGCTGACCCGGGACGCGACCTACATGATTCTGCCCAACAGCCAGATCGCGCGCCAGCGCATCACCAACTATTCCGCGCCGAAACCGCAGTATCGGGCGCAGATTTCGATCACACTGGATCACACCATGCCGGTCGGCGACGCGCGCAAGGTGATGCTTGAAGCGGTCAGGGACGCGACGCTGATCCAGCAGGATCCGCCCCCGGATGTCCGTGTGACCGCTTACGCGGGGAACGGGATCACCTATGCTCTTCGCTACTGGCTCGGTCGCACCGCATCGGCGGATCGAGCTGATCCGCACGAAAGCGTGCCCCGCATCAGTACGAATGCCAGCGGAAACGGCGCGCGCGCTGCGTCCGTTCAGGTCCTGATCGAGATGCCTGCTCCGCACCGATTTAATTGTCTTCGAATGCGGGTTAGCCGGTCTGTACTGCCTTTGCGAGACCGGACAAACGGCACGGAGTGCCTAGGGTCGCCAGCGGCCGTTCGCAGCTGTTGATTGCCGCGGGAAGCGTTGCGCATGCAACGGCACGGCGACCGTGCCGTTGCATTTCCGACGCTCTAGTCGCGCGGACGCGCCCGAGGCGCTACAACGTCGCGAACCGATGCGGCGGTCAGTCCGCTTGCAATCAGGTCGTCCACGACATCCGGGATCTGCCCTCGGGATAACCCGAGATCGGCGAGCATCGCATCGCTCAGCTGGTGCAGAGCTGCAATCGCTTTGCGCCGCTGCCAGTATGAGTGCGGCGCCGAAAACAGCCGGCTGAATAGTTTCTTGCGGTCCTTCCCAGGTTCATTGATCGGCTCGTCGGCCTTCCAGTGTGTTTGCTCCTGGTACATCATGACATGGTCCTTCTTTGAAAAGCGCCGCTGCGCGTCTGGCGCAGCCTCAATTGCACGAAGCCGGATCGCAGGAACTACCGGAATTCGATGCACCACGCGGCCCGCACCGGTGGTCCTGCATCCGATCTAGGATCACGAGTCTCCCCGGAACGTAGACGCAATAACCGCGTCCCGCCCCGGGGTCAGGAGCGGTTCAGCAGCGATCCTGCAAAACGCAGGAACCTCCTCTGAAGGCTGAACGTCATCATGTCTTCAATATGGCTAATTCGCCGGAAGGTTCAATCGGCAGGGTGGCAGCCGTCATGTCCGCTGGCAGGGTCCAGCGATGGCGGGTTCGCTGCCGCACAGTTGGAAGGTGCTGTCATCCCGCCTTACTCACCCAAATCGGCTGGACAGGTCGCGTGTGCCGGAAAGCGCTTTAGATTCAAGCTGCTATACACAAGCCGTGGGCTGCTTCGGACGCACGCATGGGTGAAACGCTACAGCCAGTCACGCCCCGCTTCAACAGGTCCCTTCGGATCGAGAGCCGAGCTGATTGGCTCACTGGAGACCCGGGCGCCGTGCTGCTGCTGCGGGACATTCTTGAGGCCAGTGGCATCGTTGGCTGGATGACGACTCGGCTGACGGATCCGCGCCGCCGGGCGGACGTCACGCATGATCTGACGTCCCTGATCCGCACCAGCGTTCTGCTCTCGGCTCGGGGCTGGCGCGACCATGATGATGCCGATGCCCTGCGCCACCATCCCGCCTTCCGGCTGGAGACCAGCTTCTCTGCTGGCCTGACACCCCTGGTGTCTGACGGCGGGTTGGCGTTACAACCGACGCTGTCACGCTTTACCGCGATCATGGCGGAGCCCGCCAACCTGAAGGTTCTGCGCGAGGCGGTGCTGGAGCTGGCCGGCCGCGGGCTGCGCGCGGAGCGGGACGGCAAACGCGTCAAGCGCATCACCCTCGATGTCGACAGCGCCCCGATCGAGGTGCATGGCCATCAGCCGAAGACTGAATGGAACGGCCATTATGATGCACAGATCTACCATCCGCTGATCACCTCGATCGCCGAGACCGGGGACATGCTCGATGCCCGGCTCCGGGCGGGGAATGTCAGCACCGCCGAGGGGGCGCTCGACGTCATCCTCGACGTGGTCGACCGAGCGCAGGAAAGCCTCGGCGAGGGGCGATGGTGCGCATTGACGCGGGCTTCCCTTCGTCGACATTGCTGGCGGGGCTGGAGACGCGCGGGATCGATTATGTGTCCCACCTGCGCGCCGATCCGGTGCCGGACCGGATGGCCGCGCCTTCATGAAGCGGCCTCCTGGGCGCAGGCCGGCGGAACCGCGGATGTGGCTCCACGAGATGCGCTACCGGGCCAAAAGCTGGGCCAGGCCGCGCCGCGTGATCCTCGTGGTCAAGGACCGCGAGGGCGATCTGCTGCTCAATCGCTTCTTCCTCGTCACCTCGCTGAGCTGGACGGAGATGACCCGGCGCGAGGTGCTCGACCACTACCGCGAGCGCGGCACGGCCGAGGGGCACATGGGCGAACTGAAGGACGTGTTGGCCCCAGCGCTGTCCTCCACCAACCGGGCGAAATCACACTGGCGCGGCCGAAAGCTCAAATCGGCGGCAGTCGCGGTCGACGCCTTCGCCTGCAACGAGGTCCGCCTGCTGATTGCCCTCTTGGCCTACCAGGTGATGCACATCGCCCGTCGGGAAATGGCCAAGGCAACGGGTACCGGATGGAGCCTTCGGCGCCTGCGCGAACGGGTCTTGCGGGCGGGGGCGCGGCTCGTCATCTCCGGCAGGCGCATGACCCTGACCCTCGCATTGGCGGCGGCGCCGTTCTGGGCGGCGCTATGGCTAAGGATCTCGGCACTGTCATGGGCGGACCCGTAGTCGCCATACATCCCCGAAGTGCCGGCCTGCTGAACAACGCTGCCAAGCGGCCGGTCGGGCTGCCCGACCGCCCAACCGAGGGGCCCAATAGCCAGACAAACGGGCTACCGCCGCGATGCATCGGCCACCCCGAAGCGCGCTATGAGCTCGGTCCTTGCCAGATCGAGCGACCACAGAGCCACACGAAGCATGGATCGGCGTCAGATACGGCCTGCAAAGCCCCGCCATGAATATCGTGGGGTAAAGCTTCCTGCCTTGCTTCCCATAGACAAAACAGTCCGCCTCCCTGCGCCAGATCAACCTAAATAAGTTTGCGATAGAACCGAGCGGCGGTGGCACGGTGATCGTCGAGTGTAAGGCTCTCAAGGAGTTCTACGGCCAGACCTTTATCCTCGAACGCGGCATGTGTCGAACCTCTCCATCGTCAATGGTTGGACGGCCGACGGCACCGCCAATCTCGTCCTCCGCAAGACCGCGTGCAACTTCGACCCGCCGAAGACGCTGTGCGGGCACGTCTGCGTCGACAACTCCTTCGCGATCATTCAGTGCCCTCAGGCGCATCAGCTCGATAACCGCATATCCGTTCCGCAAAACCCTCAAATCTGTTCAATAGTCAACGCGTCAGACATGACGTCTCGCCTGCCGCCTACCGGAATGCGGATGCTGCCACGGTGGCGCCGTTCGGATATGCCTAGCTGCCGCTCGCGGTGTTCTGGGGCTGGCTGATCTGGGGCAACCTGCCCGGCTCGGAAGTGACGATCGGCATCCTACGGCTACTCCGTTCGGGGCTCTGCGCCTTCCGGCGCGAACGCCAGCGGCGGCGGCCGCCGGCGAATAGCTGACCAGGGCGACGGCATTGAACCGGGGGCGCAGCTACCTAGCGAGGTAAAGCGCAATCAGGTCAAGTTCGCGGAACATGAGCAGGAAGAACGCGTTCATCCCCCATGCTAGGCTTAGCCAGCGCGCCGGTACGCTCCACGGGCTTTTGCTGTGCTGCGCACAGCGCCAGAGGGCGACCGGCATCCAGACCGCATAGACGCAGAGCAAAAGGATCAGCACCTGTTCCAGAAGGTACTGACCGAGCACGACGCTCCTAGCATATAGTATCCCAAACATGATGCTCGCGAGAACACCGTAGAGCCAGAACACCGCAGCGAGCGGCGCCTCGCCCCGCCAGGCCCGAATTTCCGGCTCCAGAAATGCCGCGAGCGCCGCAAGCAGAGATGCGCGCTGGTCCGGCTCGGTCATGGCTGTCCTGAGGATGCGGGCGGCGGGCGCGGCGCGGACCGCAACCCAGCGACGACCCGGTTGGCCATGCCGCTGCACCGCGTGCCGTCAAACGGAAAGATTGCGTCGAACCCGCCCTGAACATATTCTTCCAGCGCCTGGCGCAGACGCCGCCTCGCGCGGAAGAGGCGTGTCTTGACTGTGATCTGGTTCAGCGACAGGTCCCGCGCGATGTCCCTTATGCTCATGCTCTCGGCATGATGAAGCAGGAAGGGCAGCCGAAGGTCGGGCGGCAGGCCGGCGACAGCTTGTTCGAGCAGGCTGCGGATCTGTGCCCGTGCCAGCGCGGCCTCTGGCATTTCGGGGCGCTGGCCGGGAAAGGCGAGAACCTGGGATGTATCGGGTTCAGTCACTGTGTTGTAGTCCTGATGGGGATGGGCGCGGCGGGTTCGCATGAGAGCCACGTTGATCGCGATCCGCGTGATCCAGGTCGAGAACGCCGAGGTGCCGCGGAACTGGTCGAGACGGGTAAACGCCGTGAGGTAGGTTTCCTGCACGACCTCTTCGGCCTCGGCATCGCTCGGGACGATCCCGCGGGCGGCCCGGAAGAGCCGGGGGTTGAGCTGCCGGATCAGTTCGCGCACCGCCGTCTCGCTGCCGGACCGCGCGGCGGCGACGAGGTCGGCCGCCGCCACGCCGTCGGGTCGGGCTTCGCTGGTCAGACTACGCGCGGTCATCCGTCCCCCTCCAGACCAATACGCCCGAGCCGCAGGATGTCCGCAACGGTGGGCAGGGCTGCGAGAACTTCGGGCATCACATCCTCCGCGTCGTCGCTTGGGCCTTCCCATTCGGGATTGTCCGGCTGTCCGACAATGATGCGGCCGGCCATTCCCGCCATTTCGTGCGGCTGACAGTAGTAATCATACACCCCGGGCACGGTGAGGACGATCTCGAAGCTCTCGCCCGGCAGCAGGAAGTCGCTGTCCCAGGGCTGCGCGCCCTCGGGAATGCGGCGCTTACGGTCGAAGATGTCGGGGTGATAGGCCGTGCTCGTGTGGCTGTTGCCCGGATCCCGGTTCACGAAGCGGAAGGTCGTTCCCGACGCAACGGCAAGGCCGCGCGGCGCGAACCAGATGCGCTCGCCCCGGGCCGTGCCGCGCATCTCGATGATCTCCGTGGGTGCGGCCGTGACCCGGACGGACATCGTGAGGGTGGCAAGCGCGCCACCCCCGAGAGTCAGAACCATGCGTCGCGACGGTCTCATTCCGCAAGGCGCCCTTTGGCGCCGTCATCGTGGTAAAGCACGACATGCGCATGCGGCTTTTCCACGCCGGGATGGCCGGCGTTGTAGTAGATGTCGACGCCCGCCACGGAGTGCGACCCGATCCCGAGACCGTCATAGGTGGCGCCGTCCTGAAGATCCTCCAGCGGCGTCATGTAGATGGTCGCCGACAGCCTGCCATCGTGATCGTAGGCAAGAAACGGACCCGCAGGCAGGGTCGCCGGGTCGACGAAGAGCATCCCGAGGCCGGGGATGAACTCCGGCAGCGGCAGCGCATCGCTGACCTGCACATAGGGGTCGCCCGGCGGCGATTGTTGCAAGGCCTTTTCGTCATGTGCGATCGTGGCGCCCGTGGTCGCGACAAGCATCGCGGCGGCTAGCGGCAGAAGTTTCTTCATGTCTCGTCCTTTCCTGAACAGGGCAGCGCCTCTCGGTGCCGCCTGACCCATTGGATGCAGCGGATCGGGAAAGGTTCCCGGGAAGGGG
>Ga0116152_10003953_pt1 | contig 11789 bp, 3 predicted proteins | sample AD_UKC119_MetaG_FD_89894 | JGI IMG/M metagenome (GOLD analysis project Ga0116152, IMG submission 89894) | Active sludge microbial communities of municipal wastewater-treating anaerobic digesters from Hong Kong - AD_UKC119_MetaG | ecosystem: Engineered > Bioreactor > Anaerobic > Digestate...
AAGATGAAGAAAGCCGATGGTCCGACAGAATTTACCCAGATGGCACTTGGGAGTGCAACCTGTTTCAATTTTATAAATTAGTTTATCCCAAATTGATTTCAAGGCTTCCGAAACCCTTCCAACTAGTTAAAGGTCAAAGACAAGATGAAACCCCAGCTCATACTGCCCTTCGAGAAGCTTTTGTAAATTCATTAATCCATACCGATTATAGTGCCCCAGGTAGCATCATTGTAGAGAGCAAGTCGGAATCTTTTTCGTTTACAAATCCAGGCACCCTATTAGTTACACTTCCTCAGTTTTACAAAGGGGGTATTAGCCAATGCCGAAATACGAATCTTCAAAAAATGTTTTTGATGATAGGTAGTGCTGAAAAAGCAGGTAGTGGAGTGAGCAAAATTCTGTCAGGTTGGATGAGTGCTCATTGGAGAAGACCTTATGTTTCCATTGATACAGATCCAGATAGGGTTGTTTTGGATATGCCAATGTTTAGCACAATTCCAGAGAATACACTTACAGAGCTAATTGACCTTTTTGGAGAAGAAGTGAAAACATTGGGAAAAGATGAACTCACTGCTTTATCCGTTTGCCACATTGAAGGTGACGTAACTAATTCAAAATTACAATATAATATAAACCTGCATAAGTCTGACATAACCAAGCTATTACAAGATTTGTGCAAGAGTGGACATTTAATTTCTGAGAACAAAAGTCGATGGACTACTTATCACTTAAATCCAGATTTCAGGAACTCTCATCATTTGACAAATGATGATACCTCAAGTAATGATGACACCTTGAGTGATGACACTTCAAATGATGACACCCCTCAAAATGGTGACACTTCAAATATGAACATCACGAGCAAACAAGGCAGAACACCGTTAGAGTTAAATATCATTGAAGTCTGTAATGAAGCTTATATTTCAATCGAAGAGATTGCTGCAAAAGTTAATAGGTCAGTCAGTCATTTGAAAAACAGAATAATTCCATCAATGATTAAAAATGGCGATTTGGTAAGGTTGCACCCCAAAATAAACCACCCTGACCAAAAATATATTTCAAAAAAATGAAGTTAAAGTTCGACAGCACCCAAGATTATCAAATACAAGCTGTAAACAGCTTTATTGATTTGTTTGATGGGCAACCATTAAACCAAGGCGATTATACCATAGAAATCAATGCTAAAGCCGATATAGGCCAACAGTTAAGCACCATTCAAACAGAATTAGGTATTGGCAATCATTTGGCTATTGATGAAAATACCATTTTAAAAAACCTGCACAACATTCAGGAAAGAAACGACTTAGACCCAACACCGGAAACAGAGTTCAAAAACAACAATTTCAACTTTTCAGTTGAAATGGAAACTGGTACAGGTAAAACTTACGTTTACCTGCGTACTATTTTTGAGTTAAGCCAAAAGTATGGTTTCAAAAAGTTCATCATTGTAGTGCCAAGTGTGGCCATCAGAGAAGGCACACTAAAGAACATTGAAATAACAGCAGAGCATTTCAAAGCACTATACAACAACATCGAGTTTGAGCATTTTGTGTATGATAGTAAAAAAGCAAATCGCCTTCGGCAATTTGCCACCAGCAACCAGTTGCAGATAATGATTATCAATATTGATGCTTTCAACAAAGAATCAAACATCTTCAATCAGGAACGCAACCAATTAAGCGGTTTCAGCCCAAGAGACTTTATCCATTCAGTTCGCCCCATTGTATTAATAGACGAACCCCAAAGTGTTGACAATACGCCTAAAGCACAGGAAGCCATCAAGTCGCTTAACCCCTTGTGTATTTTCCGTTTTTCTGCTACGCATAAAAACTTATACAACCTCATTTACAAGCTCGACCCTATAAAGGCGTATGAATTACGTTTGGTAAAGCAAATTGTAGTTGCCTCAGTTGTGGGTGCAAATGCTCAAAATGATGCTTACATCAAGTTAATGGAAGTAGATAATAAAAGCGGTATAAAAGCCAAAATCAAAATCCAGGTACAAGATAAAGGCAGCGTAAAAGAGAAAGATTTTTGGGTAAAGCAAAATGCAGACCTATACACCCTGAGCAATGAAAGAGAAGCATACAGAAATGGTTTTGAAGTATTAGACATCAGTTGCGAACCGGGTAATGAATTTATAGATTTTACTTCAGGTCGTTTGTATTTAGGTCAGGAAAGGGGCGGTATTACGGATGATCTGATAGAAGTACAAATCAAAAACACCATCAAAAAGCACCTCGACAAAGAACTACAACTAAAGGGCAAGGGCATAAAAGTATTGAGTTTGTTTTTCGTTGATAAGGTTGCCAACTACCGTATTTATGATGGAGAAGGCAAACCTGCCAAAGGCAAGTTTGCTGAATTGTTTGAGCACCATTACAGCGAGTTAATCAAATTACCTCAATACAAAGAGTTGGATGTGTTTCCGGTGGATAAGCTGCACGATGGTTATTTCTCAGCAGACAAAAAAGGAGTATTTAAAGACACCAACGGTAGTACCCAAGCAGATGATGATACCTACGCAAAAATTATGCGTAATAAAGAGCAATTACTTTCAATGGACGAGCCATTGAAATTTATCTTTTCACACTCTGCCCTTCGTGAAGGTTGGGACAACCCGAATGTGTTCCAGATTTGTGTATTAAGAGAAGTAGGCAGCACCAAAGAACGCAGACAAACTTTAGGTCGTGGGCTTCGCTTGCCAGTTAATGCAGATGGTGAAAGAGTAAAAGACGATAACATAAACAAGCTAACTGTAATTGCTCGTGAAAGTTATGCTGATTTTGCGGCAGGGCTGCAAAAAGAGTATGAAGATGATTGTGGCGTTACCTTTGGTAAAGTGCCAAAAATTGCATTCTCCAAGCTTTTTGTATTAGTGGGTGAAGAAGAAAAACCATTGGGCAGAAAAGCCAGTGAAGATATTTGGTCAGAGTTAGTTTCAAAAGGTTTTGTTGATACGAATGGGAAAATACAGCCTGCATTCAATCCTTCTAAAGAAGGATTTTTATTGGGCTTGTCAGAGCAGTTTGCAGAACAGGAAGCAGAAATCATCACCGTTTTACAATCATATCAGTTAGAAAGACACATCAAAAAAGATGAAGAACCAAAAAGGCTTAAAATCAACAAGCAGATTTTTCTCGATCCTGAGTTTGAAAACCTTTGGAACAAAATCAAGCACCGCACTACATATCAAGTCAACTATTCAACCGACACTTTAATTGCTAACGCAATTAAGTCCATTACAGAAATGGAAAAGATTGAAGCGGTCAAAGTATCGTATAGGGAAGATATTGTAGGCATTGAAAAGAAAGGCGTTACAACAACCAACACAAAAGCAAACGAGATTAAAATAGAATATACAGGCATTCTGCCTGATATTCTTGCTTACCTGCAAAAGGAAACAGAACTCACAAGAGCTACTTTGGTAAAAATACTTTCAGGTTGTTCACGAATTGCAGAGTTTGCCATCAACCCTCAGAAGTTTATGGATGCAGTTGCAGCCATTATCAACCGTGAATTACACAAGTTAATGATTGACGGCATCAAGTACGAAAAACTAACAACAGGGCAAGTAGAATGGAGTATGCAGCTTTTCAGAGAAGAAGAATTGAAAGACTACTTTGAGCAGTGTTTACAGGTGCAGAAATCGGTGTACAATACGGTAATTTACGATAGTGAAGTAGAAAGACGTTTTGCTGAAGAATTGGACAAGAGAGAAGATATAAAGCTATTTGTAAAGCTACCCGGATTTTTCAAAGTAGAAACCCCAATAGGCACATACAACCCCGATTGGGCAATAGTAAAACACAATGATGAAACCATCTATTTAGTAAGGGAAACAAAAAGCACCAAAAACTTTGAGAAGCTCCGCAATTCGGAAGCAGACAAAATCAAATGTGGCAGAAAGCATTTTGAAGCCATTGGAGCAGACTTTGATGTGGTAACAAGTTCAGCAGAAGTATAGCTATGTATATTATCAATAAAGAAACCAACCGAATAGAGAAAATAGAAAGTACCACCTTCAAGCAGTTGGGCTTTAAAGAAAGAGAGCATCTGCAAGAGTGGATTGCAAACAATCCATCTTGCCTGAATGAAGATTTACTCATTATTCAAAAAGAGTTTGACGGCTTTTATGATACCTCTGAACGCTTGGATTTATTGGCTATTGACAAGCAGGGAAATCTTGTAATCATCGAAAACAAATTAGACGACACAGGGCGTGATGTTACCTGGCAGGTGCTGAAATACTCATCCTATTGCTCCACCCTCAATGCTTCTCAAATTATTGCCATTTACAACCAATACCTACAAAAAATTGGCAGTACCGAAACAGCAGAAGAAATGTTGGAAGAGTTTCTGGAAACAGAAGACTACAAAGAAAAACTCAACAATGGCAACTCACAGCGTATAATGATGATAGCCGGAGAGTTTCGCAAGGAAGTAACATCAACAGTTCTTTGGTTGCTCAATTACGGCTTACGCCTGCAATGCTTCAAGGCTACGCCTTTCCGCTTAAACGAACAGCTATTTTTAAATATGGAACAAATCATTCCAATCAAAGAAGCAGAAGAATTTGTCATCAGTATGGCAAACAAGTCAAGAGAAGAAGTAGGCACACAAGAACTGATGAAAGAACGCCACATTGTAAGGCGTAAATTCTGGACAGCCTACCTCAAAGAAATAAACAAAGCAACCTCTCTCTATCAAAATGTAAGCCCCGGAAAAGACCATTGGATAAGTGCCGGAAGTGGTATCAGCGGAGTAACATTCACGAGTGTAGTAACAGGCGATTATATCCGATTTGAACTTTCCATTCACGGCAAAACACAAGAAGAGAACAAAGTCATCTTCGATGCCCTTGAAAGTCAGAAAGACAAGATTGAAGCAGCATTTGGCAATCCCCTCGTATGGGAACGCCTATCCGACAAGCGGATGAGCCGTATCAAATACCAGTTAAGCGGGGTAAGTGTTTTCAACGAAGAAGACTGGAACAAAATGTTTGAATTTATGGTGCAGTACGTCCCAAAATTTGAAGCAGCATTCAAGAAACCAATTCAGTTGTTAAGTAGAAAATAGTTTTATGAAAATAAGAGACATTCAAAATTTTCGGGGTTTTTATAAAACGGGAGTCAGGAAATCTTGGGACAAAAATAGAGATGAAAACTTTATAGGTAGTTCTATATTAATAAATAATAGAACCACTTTTGGCTTTTTCGATATTTACCACGGTGACAAAGCAAAAAAGGAAGGTATTGAAGGCTTTTTACGTGGCTTTCTTGATATGGCACAAGACAGTCAGGCCATATATGAGTTTTTGCAAAACGCGGTTGATGCAAACAGTACAACATTTGAAATGTACTATGATGACGAATATTTCTTGGCCTTTAATAATGGCTCTCAATTTAATTTTGAAGGGATACGTTCAATCTTAAACGTTGGTGTTTCTACGAAATCTCAGGACAATTCTAATATTGGGAAATTTGGAATAGGATTTAAACTAATACATCGGTTAGTAGGGGAAAAGTCAGGTTTAGAAGAATTAAAAAATTTATCAGGTCCTATTTTGTTTAGCTGGGGTAAGTCTGAACAGTTAAAAGATTTACAAAATTTCACCATTGACGAACATTTTGTTTTTGAAAAGGATTTTTACAGAGAATTACCGAATGGGAAATTTGTAAACTCTAAAAACCTTCCTTGGCTATTCAAAATATTAATCACAAACTTTCCTTGCCAGCCTGAAGAAACAATAAAAGATTTAAATTATCAATATGTACCTAATGCATTAACTAAAGATGAAATTGTCGAGTTAGCTAAGTGGTCTCGTACTAAAATACAGGTTGATCCTGCCATACATAGTTTGAATAGCGGCTCTTTATTTTTTTTAAAATTGGGTAAAAATAAACACGCTAAACTTTCAAGTAAAAGAATTGAAAATGGTATTCAGTTTTCACTGAGTATCTTAAATAACATCGCCAAATTTCAAGGCAAAATTGGCATATCTCAAATTCGTTTAAATGAAAGTGTTTTTGAAGCAAAAAAACTATTTTTTGAAAGATTTATAATCAAATTCGACTCCGAAGAATATAACTTAATCAAACCACAACGTAGAAACGAAGAAGACAAGTCCGATATAGATGTTCTTATTGGTTTTATGGACTATAAAAAGGCTATTAAGGAAATAAAAGGCAATCCAAATTTTTATTTATTTTTCCCTCTTAGCGAAGAAGTTCATAACATTTCCTTTATCATACATTCCACAGGTTTTTATAATGCAAGTCAAAGAACAAACTTACAAGCAAATGAAAATAGTAGTATAGAATCTCAGGGTATTAATGAAGTATTATTAAGTGTTATATGTGAAAGATTAAACCAAAAATTACAATTATACCGAATAGAGTCATCTCAAAATGAGAAATTTAGATTCCGATTTCTAAACATATATTCGAACTTATTGCTTTCGGCAAAAGCAACTGAGAACCATAAAAACTGGGTTGATTCTTGCCTTATTGAGCCAATTTATAATATACTTAAATTAAATATTCCAACTTTAAACGGATATTCCAATAATGTTGAAACTGTAAAACTTAAAGATACTTTATTACCTATACAACCTAAAGATTTTGGTTGTTCTAATATAGAATGGTTTGCTTGGCATAACTTAAAAACCGATAAGGAATTAATTGATGAAGCAAGCAATAAAGAAAAACTAAATCTTGAAAAATGGGATATTATAGATATGCTGAAGTATGCCATCAACAAGGGGAATATTGAAACTGTTAACGATTGGGTAAAACAAGCCAATGAAAAACGCTTTGCTGATGCAAATATTAAGGACTATACATATTTTACATTCATACAAGAAATTGATAAAAATATCAATGAAAGCGATTTCTCTTTTATTTCACAAGTAAAACTTTTTAGATTTTCAGACGGAAATTACTATTCTTTTAATGAAATAAATTCCAACTCAAATTTAGTTTTAATATTTGATAAGATATGGCCAACAAAAAAGGAACTGCGTTCACTAGGTTTTATTGTTTCGGATTTAAACCTTTCGTTTAAAAAGGAAGGAGCTGAAAAAACGCTTTATTCAAACTTAGAAAAGTTTATAGTTCCTAAAATTGATGAAGATATTCTATATAAGGCAATTTCAGAAAAATGTAAAGTAAACGATTTATACCCAGACCAGAAACTTAACCTATTTTTCACACTAAAGGATTTTAGTGGAGTAGGACCTGAAACATTAAAAGATTTAGAGCTATTCAAGGATGTATTTGGCAACATTCGACCATTGCGTAGCCTGTTAAAAGATGGTGACACAAGATTGCCCAATTGGTTAAATAATTTCAAAATCAATCAGAATGAATATTCGAAAAAATTAGACACGTATCTTATCAAAGAAACAGATGTTTATCAGTCAATTATCTTCAAGAATTGGGACCTTATTATCGGGCAAAAGTTAAATATTGTAGAGTTTTACACTCAAGTATCATATTATTATAAACTAAACCCCGAAAATCAGAAATTAGATAAATTGTCGAGCATTTTCACAAACGATGGGTTCAAAAAAGTTGAGCAGGTATTTTTTAACACAAACATTAATGGTAATTATTTTTATGAGTTACAAAATGCAATTTTAAAAATATCAGATAAGGCATTCCCAAGTAAGCTAATTTTTGATTTTTTAATTGATGATGACTCGCCTTTTAAAATTAACAGAAACGATACTTTTAGCAGTTTAGTAGTATCAGATTGCACTCTATCTTATAATGAAATATCAGCAGTTTTATCATTTGCTAAAAACAATAATGAAAGACTGTTTTCATTTGTAAGTATTGAAAAGGAAGAAGATGGTTTTATATTAGCCAAAAACAATCATAGCGTTTTTCAATATTATTCAGGTCGCAAGGAGATAAATGAACTCTTACTGGATTTGCCTAATTTTAAACTACTGCCAAAATTATTTAATCCAAGTGATTTTGGTGAGTTAGGTCTATTACAAGATAAGGAATTGTATTTGCAAATTATAAGAGTATTAGAATTTTCTGAAAATCTACTACCCGTTGTTCGTGATTGTGATAAAGATGTCCAACTTGCCTATCTGGAGAAATTAAGAATTTACTCTTTACAAGAAGGCAAGGTTTATGATAAAAATTCTTTTGAACACCGTTGTCTTAAATTAGCTATTGATTGTTACGCTGATGATTTTAAAACTGAGTTTAGTCATAAAATATTAATTAATGGAAATCTAAGACTTGAAGATATTGCTGTTAAGGATGATGTAAATTTTGAAAGTGTTACGCTTTCGCTAGCTTCTATTTTACCAGAATATAAAGGTGTAAGCGATATTTTAACCAATGTAATTAATCAGTTCACAGACTTTACAAAAACAGAGCTATCTGAAAAGGTATTTCTGATTAAGAATAAAAAGAAGGATGAAATATATTCCGAGTTAAAAGAGAAGTATCCAATTCTATTAAATATTAACCAATTTTCGTTTTTGCTTTTTTATTCTATTCACAAAAATCAAAATCTTTTTACCACTGAGTGTCTCTCTTTAATTTCAAACGAAGCAATAATTGAGTTTATATACAAAAATAATTTACCGGAAGCCTCCTCTTTTTTTAATCTTGGAGTAAAAGGCAAAATTTATCCCTCAGAATTTGCTTTAGAAAATGAATACCTTTCAGATGAAATAGTTAATTGGCTTGAATCAAATGAAAAGGAAGATAAACTTATATTTCTTTCTAAGCTTGGACTTCATACTATAAATAGTGCTGTTTGTGAGCTTCGCAGCTTCTTTATAAATAAAACAGAATTTGACCAAAATAAGATTGCAGGAGAAAGCTGTTTTAATGACGGAATACTTCTTTCAAATACGATTTATTTTATCGTTCAAAGAAAATTATTACTTAATAGTCAAGAGCAATTTTTAGTCTTAAAGGAAATTGTTAGAGTTCATAATTTAAAATTGCCTACACCGAAACATCTTGTTTTAGATACTGATAAATTCAATCAAAATGAGATTGTTCAAAACTCAATAAAATCAGAACTTACATCAGATGGCTTCCAGATTTATCTATTTAGCGGCAAAATGCCAAGGTTAGTTGTTATTGATGGTTTTGATAATTATGTATTTTATAAATACAACGAAGGTGATTATTTTGTAGCTGGCACAAATATTTACATTAATGAAATGTCTGACCAAAAGAAAACATTAGAAAAGGTTGTTTCTGATGATGGCAATGATTTCAAATTTGAAGATTTGTGGAAATTGTACAATAAAGAACCTTCTGAAAAAGGCCCCGAAACCATAGAAGACATATTACCTGGTGCATCTGATGAAGAAATAGCATATATCAGCGAGATAATAAATATAAGTCGGGATAAGGATGGAGAAATTGACGCTAATTCAACTGCCAAGATAAAAACGCTAATGCTTATAAAAGGTGATTACCGTAATTCACCAATCACAGATGAAGGTCGCTACTTAAAAGCGGGAAATGATGAAATTCTTGTTCGTTCTGCACAAAAGGGTCTATTGTACCTTGATTTATTTCATTGGGAAAGACTGAACAAAGACAAAGTAAAGATTGCTGTTTATACTAATAGCCAAATTAACATCTTTAACTCACAAGAAGATTTATTCCAATTCTGTAAACCTCAAAATACATTTGGAGTATTGAGAATGCCAAATGATTACAATTTGGATGATTACAATAATCTTGATGACATCAAAGAAAAAAGTAAATGGCATTTTGTGTTTATTGTTAATAAGGATGCAAAAGCTGCAAAGAGTTACGAAGAGTTATTGAACCTTGACGACTATAATTTTTAAATATGAAGCGGCTCACAAAAGAACAACAAGTAAAGTTTTACGAAGAAGAAATCAAGAAAATTCTGTCTGACTATAAAGCCTATCTCGATTCAAAGTGCATTGATTTAGTCAATAAGAACGAATTGTTTGTTGGCTCTTTTGAATATATTGATGAAGTAAGGAATCAAGTTGTTTTCTCATTTCCCAAAGATAGACTGCCCAAAACAAAAATCCCACTTACAGCAACCAAGCCCAAATCAAATGATATTTTGGCTTCTAATTTTTATGATTTCAGTTACAGCCTGTATCGAAAAAATTATGTGGCAATTTTCAGTGAGTGCTACGGTGTATATTATCACGAACAGGACAGCAAATTCAATATAGGTTTCAATAATTTCGACTTGGAGTTTTTAAACTCACTGTCCAAAGGCGATAAAATTGTGTTTGGCATATCTGACCCTCCCTTAAAATACTATTTCAACCTTATTCAGATTACCAAGAATGATGTTAAGTCAGCAAAAGCAGAAGAAATACTAAACGGTACATATCATTTAAACGATTTCAAGCCGGTTCACATTGACGACTCTTTAGACTTAATTGCCAAGTACAAAACTGATTTAAAGAACCACGATACCATCATCATACAAGGCCCACCTGGTACTGGAAAAACCTTTTTCATATCAAGGCTACTGGAAGTCTTAAACAAAGAAAACAAATCGGTGCTTGTTGCAACTTTAGCCAATCGGTCATTGATTGAATTGGCAAAGAAGTATTTTGAATTAGATACAGCCAATAAGATGGTGGTTTTTAAATCTAACCTTACGTTGGAAGAATCAAAAGAAGTAAGTTCGTTAAAGCCTATGCCAAAAGATTTCCTGCCTGCGGCTGGAAGTATTCTCCTTACCACTTTCTATAAAATGACGGGAATTGCAGTTGAAAATATTAGTAGCCCTGTCTATGACTATATAATTTTAGAAGAAGCAAGTCAATGCTTCCTCGGAACAATTGCGGCTGCTAAGCTACTTGGCAAAAAAGTTATTTTAGTTGGCGATCCAATTCAGTTGCCCCCAGTAGTAAATCAAGATAATCCGGGTAACATATCAGCCAATATTGACTTGATGCTTGAATCTTTTACTTATTACGCATCCACTATAAATTGCCCAAAGTTTAGGCTTACAACAACCTACCGTTTTTCTGAAAATGCCTGTTACCAGACAAATACATTTTACGAAAACAGTCTTAAATCAAAGTCAGATATTCAAAAAGGAAATGAGATATTTTCCCGAATACCCAACATTTACAATAACAAAGGCGGTTGCTCATTATTCTATTATGATTCAACAAATTTGAAAAGTATTTATGATTTGTTGTTAGGTCAAATAAATTCCTTACTTCAAATAAACCCCAAGTTTGAAATAGCGATATTGTCATCTACCAAGAAAGGTGTAAAGTTGCTGAGAGATAATTTGCTTCATAAATTGAATGATAAGCAAGACCAGATACTCATTAATACAGTTGACAGTGTACAGGGGTTAACAATAGATTTCTGCTTTTATTTTGCTTTTTCTGATGGTAGTCCTGCATTTTCATTCAAGCTAAACCGCTTCAATGTGGCAACAAGCAGAGCAAGATTTTGTACTTTGATTCTATTAGATGAAGTTTATAAAGTGGTACAGCCCTACAAAGGTTTAGTAGCCGAATTTATCTCAAAGTGTGATTTAAACAATGATGCTTCTGTTCCCAAAATTATAGCACAAACCAGTGATATTGATTCCATACCGCCTAAAACACCAGGTTTAAAAGTCATCGACAAGATAGACCTATCCAAGTTTGAAAAGCCTAAAAAGGAAATAATCAAAGGCAAGGAGAATATTTACATCATTGATACCAATGTCTTTGTTGACCACCCGGAAATAATCTCAAAGATAGACCCAAAATATAGTGTAGTTCTTTCTGCCAAAGTCATTGA
>Ga0116152_10003955_pt1 | contig 11789 bp, 10 predicted proteins | sample AD_UKC119_MetaG_FD_89894 | JGI IMG/M metagenome (GOLD analysis project Ga0116152, IMG submission 89894) | Active sludge microbial communities of municipal wastewater-treating anaerobic digesters from Hong Kong - AD_UKC119_MetaG | ecosystem: Engineered > Bioreactor > Anaerobic > Digestate...
ACTTTGCATTCAGGGTGTGATCGCCTGTGTCAACAGCCAGCTCCCATTTTTCTACAGTAAAACTGCGTAACACCCTTTTTCCTTTGTGAAGGGCTTTGCTCAAGGTCATGCTCCCTTTGCCCCGCTTTTTCTCTTTAGGCTTTTTTTGTTTCTTTTTTCTCTTAAAGGGAATTGGCAGGGTAGTATGGAAAAAGAGGATCTGCAGTTCGGCAACCCATTTGTCCCGGTATACAATGATCCCTTTGATGAATCCTGCCCATTGAAAGTTCATGTAAGGTACTCTGGTATCGACCTCTACAGTGAACCTGGCTATCAGTAACCACAAAATGAGCAGAACCAAAAAGATCAGTATCGCCCAAACAATTACCACAGCGGCAAATGTGCAGCATCCGATAATACAAACCAATGATTTGGCTCAACGGTGCTGATGATTGTTAGAAGATAGCTGAAAAAAAACCGGCTGATCAACTGATCAGCCGGCCAGAAAGAATTAAATGATATGATTACTAAAAACCTCTTTGATTGGTTCTTGGCGCCGGCATTTCCTTTCTCGGGATTTTTTCTTTGCGCTGTGCTGTGTTGTAAACAAAGGATGCTACAATTACAGAAGCCTGCTTGAGATCCTCGGCCACCAGGTGATCATAAGTGTCCATATTGGTATGATGCGTACGGGTATCGTACTCAACCTCATCCTGTATGAACTGGAAGCCGGGAATGCCTACACCGTCAAATGCGAGGTGATCGGTACCACCGGTATTATTGATGGTAATAGTGCCTGCACCATCTTCTTTAAATGGCTCCAGCCACTGGCTGAATATTTCACCGGCAGCTTTATTGCCCTGCAGGTATACGCCGCGGATGCGGCCGGTACCATTATCAAGATTATAATAGGCTGATACTTTTTCCTGCTCAGGTTGAATCACCCATTTGCCATCTTTCTGATCAGCAAAATGATTTTTTACATAATTCCTTGAGCCATGTAAACCCTGCTCTTCACCACCCCAGAGTGCAATGCGAATGGTTCTTTTTGGTTTAAGACCGGAGGCCATCAGTATCCTTACCGTTTCCATCATTACTGAACATCCGGCGGCATTGTCTGTAGCGCCGGTAGCGGCATGCCAGCTGTCAAGGTGGCCGCCCAGCATAACGATCTCATCTTTTAGTTTGGGATCAGAACCGGGAATTTCTGCTATTACATTATAGCCTTTGATATCTTCATCAAGAATGCGGGTCTTCACATCCGCTTCTATCACTACTTTTTCACCTGCATTGGCCAGGCGTTGTATACGTAAAAAATCATCACTGGAAAGCATAACCGAAGCGGAAGGAACGGCGGCATCTTTGGCATAAGAACCTCCGCTGCTGGTAAAAATAGTTCCGTCATTTCCCCTGCCGTTGATCGTTAATATCAATGCAGGTTGCTCTTCGCTGATCATTTCCCTTACACGGCGCTGAATACGGAACTGGCGTATCCTCTCATCCCTTGCTGCCTGATCCATTTGCGGACGCTGACCGCCCTGGCTGGGACCTGCATCAGCATTAGCCATTTTATCTAGTTGTTCTGCTGAAAAGCGGTTACCATCTGCTTCAAAGGAAGGTTTCAATTCTGCATCTGACCACTGCATTACAATTTTACCTTTTAGTTTACCTGCATATTTTTCTAACTCAGTGGTATCTGTTGCTTTGATCAATACTACTTCACCGCTTATTTCTCCATTCCCGGGTGTGCTGCCTGTCCATGCCAGTGGTTGTGCTATCAATGGAACATAATAAGGGGAACGCATTGCCACATAACATTTAAGCTGTTCCCATCCTTTTCCAAAATCGCCCCAGGGCTCAAGCCTTGCGTTTTTAAGTCCCATCTTGGTAAGCTCTGCAACGGCCCAGTTGGCAGCCCTGTTATAGCCGGGTGAGTTGGTGAGTCGGGGTCCGCTTACATCAGTAAGATGAAAAGCGATATCCATCACTTTTGAATTATCCAATCCTTCTTTTTTGATCTTGTTGATAGCAGCCATATCAGGTGCATCATTTTGTGCAAAAAGGCTAATACTGATAAAAGCAAATAAAATAGTGCAGAGTGTACGCATGACTGAAAATTTTAGTAGCGGAAGGTAAGTTATTTTATATAGTAAGCCAGTTTTCCGTTGAGGCTATTCTATGAGTGGGAAATGAGATATGTAAAGTGAAATAATTCAAAGTATTGAAAGGCTTATTGATTTGAAATGTATTATGTAAACTTCAATAAGGTGCCATTTTCGGGAGTGATAATATTATTACCAGCTCACTTCAGTGATTTCACCTTTTTTCAGCTTGATCTTTTTTTGAATACCATTATAAACTAATGTGGTTATACCACCTGTTTTTGAAAATAGGGTAGTTTTTTTAAGGGTCTTATTATCCCATTTCATAAAAACCTCAAATCCTCCCCTTGCACAGATACCTTTTATATTACCCTCGCTCCATGCATCTGGTAAGGCAGGTAACAGGAATATCTTTTCACCTGTTGATTGCATCAGCATTTCAATGACAGCAGAAGCGCCGCCAAAATTTCCATCGATCTGGAAAGGGGGATGGGCATCAAATAAGTTGGGATAAGTGCCACCTCCCCTACGCTGTCCATTCATGCCATCAGGATCAACATACTTTAAAAGTTCACGGTACATTTTATAGGCACGGTTGCCATCCCAAAGCCGGGCCCACAGATTAATTCTCCAGCCCTTGGACCAGCCGGTTGTTTGATCTCCTTTTATTTCGAGTGTAGTACGGCAGGCATTTGCAAGGTCCGGCGTTTCATAAGGGGTGATATGATGGCCGGGATGTAAACCAAAAAGATGTGTTTGGTGGCGATGTTTTGGATCGCTGTCTTCCCAATCATAATACCATTCCTGCAGGTTTCCTTTCTTGCCGATCAAATAAGGATGTAAGTTATTATGTGTGTCTTCCACCTGCTTAATAAAACCGTCATCAATTTTTAATGCATCAGAAGCTTTCAGAAAATCTTCAAACAACTCCCTTATCATTGCCAGGTCAGCAGTAGCTCCATATAATGTTGCACCTCTATACCCTTGTGCTGTTATATAGTTATTTTCAGGAGAAGTACCGGGTGATGTGATCCATTTTCCGTCTTTATCCTTCACCATCCATCCCAAACAAAATTGAACAGCTTTTTTCATAATGGGATAAGCTGTTTTTTTCAGAAAGTCTTTGTCGTGGGTAAAAGCATAATGCTCCCACAAATGGGTTGAAAGCCACACACCCCCCATCGTCCAGTTGGCCCAGGTAGGGTCACCTTTTCCAAAATCACCAACCGGGTTACTCATAGCCCAGATATCAGAATTATGCCCGGCCGCCCATCCGTTTACTCCATAATAAGTTTTTGCTGTTATAGCGCCGGTTTGGGAAAGATTATTTATAAAACTGAGAAGGGGCCGGTGTAGTTCCGACAGGTTAGCAATTTCTGCAAGCCAGTAATTTTCTTCAAGGTTAATATTTATAGTGTAATTACTGCTCCATGGTGGCCGGATATATGGATTCCATATTCCCTGCAAATTGGCGGGTACTCCGTTGGTACGGGAAGAAGCAATAAGCAGGTAGCGACCAAAGTTGAAATATAATATTTCAAGATTCTTGTCTTCTTTTCCTTCGCTATAGCGTAATAATCGTTCATCGGTGGGAAGATCAGGTGCGGCGGTAGTTCCGAGATCCAGTTCCACCCGGTTGTATAATGCCTGGTAATCCCGTACATGTGTTTTCTTAATAGTGGGGTATGGCTTTTTCAAAGCCTTTTTCAGATCGATCAAAGCAATGGCCTGATCGTCCAGGCCCTCTGTTGCAGGATTTTTATTAAAACCATTGAAGCTTGTTGCAATTGAAATGTATAATATAGCTTCAGTACATCCGCTAAGCTCAATGGTGGAATCTGTAAATGATACCTGCCCATCCTGGTTTTTTATTTTGAATAAGGAAGTGAACCGTGTTCCCTTGCTTTCATCAAAAAGAACAGCATTGGGCATATTGCCGCGGTAACTTGGTTCTGCATGATAGGGAGCATAACCGGTAACTTTCATTGTAGCTTTTTCCTCCCGGATCACATACTTTAACAGGCTTTGAAAACTTACCGTACAATTTATTGCTTCCTTTTTGCTGGCGCTTAGCTTAATTGCCATTACCCTATCAGGATTGGAGACAAAATATTCTCTTTGATATTGTACCCCGTTTACTTCATAACTCAGTTTTGAAACTGCATTTTTTAGATCCAGTTCCCTGTAATAGTTCGTATATGAATGATGATCTTTAAAATAGATCTTTACTGTTCCCAGCGGGGCATAAGACTGGGAAAACTGCCCTTGTAAATTTTTGTTCAGCGAATCGGCAAGCTTATAATTTTCTTCCCTGAGTGCCTTTCTTACAGGCGCTACAAACTTATACGCATCGGGGTTGTTATCCGGGTTTACAGGTTCTCCGGACCATAAGGTGATATCATTCAGGAATATTTTCTCATCAGTTACATCTCCAAACACAGCGGCACCCATTTTTCCGTTCCCTAAAACCAGCGTTTGTTCAAAATAATCAGCCGGATGGTTATACCATAATACATCAGCTGATTGGGCAAATGATTTTACCGGGCCCAGCGCATAAAGCAAAATAATGAGTGCGAAGGGTTTCTTATTCATTTTACTTTTTTAGCGACCGCTAATTTTTGCGTTCTATTTTTTGATGAAGCCAAGATCATTTAGCCAGTCGTAGAAGCGATCGATCCAGCCGGTAACGGCGCCTTTATTGGTCTCCCGGATACCAAAACCATGTGCAGCCTCTGCATAAATATGCATCTCTGCCGGTACGTTTGCTTTTTTGTATTTGAGATACAGATCTACCATGCCACTTGCAATCTGATCTTTATAGCCGGCCAGTAAAAAGACCGGTGGAGCATTACCAGCCACTTCCAGTCTTGCTGAACCGCCCGGATAAATGAGTGCCTGGAAGGATGGCCTTGAGCTATACTGATCAACAGGATCTTTTGCATCGGGGTTACCATTATCAAATAGCATGGCAGATAAACCTGCCAACTGGCCACCTGCAGAAAAGCCCATAACACCGATCCTGCTTGTATCAACACCCCACACTTTAGCATGGCTTTTTACCATGCGGATAGCTCTTTGTATATCAGCCAGTGATTCTTTTTCAACAGTGTAAGTTGAATTGCTGTCTCTGGCCAGCCGGTATTTTAAAATAAATGCCGCAATGCCATGATCGCTTAGCCATTGTGCAACATTGTATCCTTCATGTGTCATCCATATTTCTTTATGTCCTCCGCCGGGGGCCACCACCACTGCTGCGCCGGTCGCTTTTTCTTTAGATGGCAGATAAACAGTGATGGATGGATTATGTATGTTGGAGAATATCTGTTCTCCTTTGTAGATTCTTATTTTTTCTTCGCCGGTTTTTGCTTCCGAACCCGGTGCCCCATTGGGCCAAAGTGAAATTTGCTGATGTTGTGCAGAGGATAGCATACTTATAGTTACACAGCATATAAGCATTACATTTTTCAATAAACTATTTTTCATAAAATGCTATTTAGTCTTTATTCTTTTTTCAATAATCTCTCTTATCAGCTCCGGTTCAAAACCCCTGCTTTGAAGGTGATCCATGGTCCTCTTTTTCCGTACCAGGTATTGCAGGTTTTTTAGTGAAATATACTTTTCTTCAGTTAGTTTTTGCAATGTATCCATATATTCTGTTTCATCGATCTGTTTCATTGCTTTTTTGATGCAATAATCGCTGACCTGTTTTTGTTTCAATGCCTGTTTGATCTTAATACGCCCCCATTGTTTTATCCGCCATTTGCCCCCGGCATAGGCAACGGCAAAGCGTTCCTCATTCAGATAATTTTCTTCAATAAGTGCTGCAATGATCTCGTCATGGTCTTTTTTCCAGATACCAAGATCATATAATTTTTGTTTTACCTCACTGTGGCAGCGTTCCTGGTAGGCGCAGTAGTGTTTTAGTTTCTGAAGTGCCTGTTCTTTAGTTAATTTTTTTTTAAGAATCACTTTTCAGGGTTGTCTTATGATCTCCCTCCCTTTGGAAGCCGGCCGGCAGGGGTTGGGCTTATTCTTCCAGTCGTTCTACACAACTGTATTCTGTTTTCAGAAAATCATCATAATGATCTGCCTTTTGAAAAAGGTTACTGAATAACTCCATACCCGTTTCTTTGTTCATATCCAGGTCATATATGATGCGGCTGAGAACAATATTTTGTTTCATGCAACTTAAAACAAGTCCGTTAATGCGGTAGTTCTCCTGTAATAAAAACTGGTACAGGGGTTTGATCTTTGCTGGATCAGTGGGCATCTGGCAGAGGTAGGCATCACCTGCTATAAAATAATTCTCAGGGTTATAAGTAATACGGATCTTTGCTGAACCTTCTTTTACACTCCAGTTATTGACGCCTTCCCGGGCCAGTTTTACATCTTTTCCCAGTTCTTTCAGAATATCTTCTATGGTTTTTTGTACCCCGGTAGGTTCAATTTCTTTTTCTGGTATTTCAGGAAGTGCCAGTTCAGTACCGCAACTGGGGCAATATTTTTTAGAGTCAATATTCTGTGCTGTTACCAGGAAACCGCAACTGCTGCAACGGGCAGAAGCTATCCCTCTTCCGGGTGTATATAGTTGCAAGGCTTCACGGAGGTATACTACCGGTAAGGCAAAACCGAGATTATCGCCTCCCCTGATGATGAATGAGTTTACCCCGATGATCTCACCGTTCATATTCACTAACGGTCCGCCACTGTTACCGGGATTAATGGCCGCATCCACCTGGATAAACTTAAGGCCGTCCCGGATGCGGTCCACCTTGGAAATAACACCCTGGGTGGCGGTATAGCTTAATCCATAAGGATGACCAATTGCCAATACGGGGTCGCCGTCTTTCATTTCATCATAATGACCCAAGGGCACTTCTGACAACTGAATTCCCTTGGGCGCTTCGAGGAAAGCCAGGTCATGTTTACGGTCTGTGTACCAGACACGGGACAAGGTTTTATCAAAGGATTTACCGACAATAGCGACTTCAGCATTGCCTGCCACCACATGATCATTGGTAACGATCAGGTCGAATTCTTTTACATAAAACCCTGTGCCTGTACCGCCTTGCGTAGCGATCTGGATAATGGCATTCTGGTATTGCTCTATGATGGTTTTTGAATCTTTCATTATTTAGGTTCCATGTTCAGAAATTCCAGCTCATTGGTATAACTCAATGTAAAATTCAGCAACGAATCAAACCGGAGGTTCTGTGTTTTAAAATCCATACCGGGATATTTCCCCTTCCAGCGGGCCTGAATGTCTTTTATTTGATCAACAACTGCTGATGCATCTATCTTGTTCTTTGTTTTATTATACAGGGTCTCTGTATAGCCGAGCTGTTCAAAAAAATCAGCATAGTTTACCTGCATCAGGATATGGAACAGTTCTGTTACAGCACTTGGCAAACTATAAGAATATTGGCAATAGGCTATCCCATACTCAGATATCTTTAATCCTATTTGAGGATGATTATTATCCCGGTACCAAACCATATTCTGGTTGGAAGCATGAATGGATTCAGCAATAGTTTTATAATTCTGTGGCGCTACGATGGAAAAAGTATGTTTGGACCGGATCAATGATCGGTATATTTCTTCATCCGGCATGGTCAGCATTTTTTTAAACTCTTCTGCCATATCCCGGTTCTTTTCAGGTATAGGCCGTTCATCTTTTTTAAAATAAATACCACCGATCTTTTCTAACTCATACAATAGCTTTCCTTCAGGAGTGATGAGGTAGTCGATCCGGTAAATGAGGCTGAGCAATAAATAGGCGACACCCCCGGAGTATTTTTCTGTATCCAGCGGCGCTATCATATCAAGGGCTTCCTGTATCCATTTTTTGAGGAATTGGGCCTTTACTTTTTTTACATGGTCTGATACCGGCAGCAGGTGTTCATTATCTGTTTCTTCCAGTACCGTGAAATCCTGCACTAACAGATCATCCTGTTTATCGGCCCGGGTGGCCAGTTCTTTTAAACCATAATATAGTTTGGAAGGGCTTGCTGTTTCCCGGTCGCTATCAAAACGCATACAAAGCCTGTCATCATCAAGAGCAAAACGGCTGTAATACAAATTAAAATTCATTTCCAGGAGCCGCCGCATCACCGGTACCGAAGGTTGCGGCATACGGGCCAGCGTAACCTCTGCTTCAAGCACCTCCTTATCGAATCGTCCCCGTACTATTTTGGAACCCTGGAAAAATTCAAATCTTCCTTCAACCCCGTTTCTTTCATAGGTCACATTCTGCATATCATCATCCCGCAGGTAGTCAAAAAATGCATCCAGGCTTTCAGTATATTTTTTTTCCTTGTACAGGTTATCGGCATCCGTCCAGCGAAGTACCTTACCCGGCGGTTTATTATTATCTGAGTACCTGCCGAAAGAAATATCCGGTCCGGCTGACCCAGGTTGTTTTGTTGGTTTTTTCCCAAATAATTTTCCAAGCATAGGCAGGCTAATGATAGGGGCAATATACTAAACCTGTAAAAAGATGCAAGCCTTGAAAAAGATATTTAACGGCCCGTTTTATGAACATTTTTCGGGGGATACCAACAGGGAAATGCCAGTAATCCACCACTGCTGCTAAAGTGCTGACAGTAAAGCAAAAATCAGTAGTTTCGCCCCAATCTGATATAATTATGAAGTTTATAGCCTCATCTTCTTCTTTACTGAAGCAACTGCAACATATTGCCGGTGTGATCAATGCGAATACGGTGCTGCCGATACTGGAGGATTTTTTGTTTGAAGTAGAAAAAAACAAGCTCACTGTTGTAGCTACCGACCTGGAAACAGTAATGCGGGTACAACTGGATATTGAAGCCAAAGACAGTGGTAAGGTCTGTATCCCGGCCAAAATACTGATGGACTCTTTGAAGAACATTCCGGATCAGCCGCTTACATTCAATATTGATAAGAACTTTGCTATTGAGATCACCAGTGATAATGGTAAGTATAAAGTGATGGGTGAGAACCCGGATAATTTTCCAAAGGAACCGGCCGCAGATGATACCACATCATTTACCATGACGGCAACTGCCCTGGTAACTGCTATTAATAAAACCCTGTTTGCTACCAGTAATGATGACCTGCGGCCTGCAATGACCGGTGTTTTCTTTGAGCTGGATAAAAAAAGCCTGCAATGTGTAGCTACTGATGCGCACAGGCTGGTAAGATATAAAAGGACAGATGTAAAATGTCCGAAAACAGATTCATTTATTGCACCTCGCAAACCGCTAAGCCTGTTGAAAGCAGCTTTACCCGATTCAGAAGATGAGATCACCGTTAGCTATAACAGCAACCATCTTTTTGTAAAGCATGGTTCTACACAGATGAGCTGTCGTTTGATTGATGCCCGGTTTCCTGATTATAAGGTGGTAATACCGTCAGACAACCCATATAAACTCACCGTTGGCAAAAATGATTTTCAGAGTGCATTGCGCCGGGTGAGTGTATTCAGTAATAAAAGCACCAACCAGGTGGCCCTGAACATCAGCGGTAGTGAATTGCAACTGGCTGCGCAGGATGTGGATTTTAGTTTTGAGGGTAATGAGCGGATGAAATGTCAGTATAATGGTGAAGACCTGATGATCGCATTTAATGCCAAGTTCCTGATAGAAATGCTCAATGCAGCAGAAACGGATGATGTGGTGATCGAATTATCTACTCCTACCAAAGCAGGGATCATCAAACCGTCTGAACAGGCAGAAGGAGAAGAACTGCTGATGCTGGTAATGCCGCTGATGATGAATCAGTAGTACACAGGCATTGAAATAATATTCGAAGCTCACAAATATTGTGGGCTTTTTTTATTTGCAAGATTGTTCAGTTTACTTCGATAAATAATATACTCAGCTATTCCAAGATTGACCACCCAGCCGAGCCATGCTACTATACGATATACATCCATAGGTGGAATATGCATAGTATTGGTAATGCCATATTTCCATGCCCGCAGTGTTAATGCCGATAAGGTGAGAGCATAACTGCGGATCATGTAGTAACGATGTGCTTTAAAATCTTTCTGTCTTGCTTTTGCCAGGGCCATAGCTGTAAAAAAGATCCAGAGAGCAGCCAGCGTAACAAAGGCAATCCTTGACAACAATCCACCGTTGGCATAAAAACCCATCAATAAACCCGCCGGACCTGTGATCAGCAATACATCCGTTACATATATATAACCTAATGTTCGGTGCAGCATTGGGTTTTCCTTTTGTATTGCTTTGGAGAACTGGGTAAAACCCGCAAGCAGCACCCACATACTTGCATATACATGAATAAAAAATGCAATTCTCCAATGGTCAATATGGATATATTGTTGTTTGATGCGCAAAAAACCAACATCTGTTTTATAAGGGATGTAGGCAATCGTTATCCTTGCCATTAGCCAGCAGAAAAATGCCAGCAAAGCCAATAAGAAAAGATTGGCGAAGCGGGTATGGTTAGTATTTTGTCTTAATTTTAAAAACAATGCAGAACGTTTGCTTTTTCAAAAATAAAACTTTCACTATGAGACCTGTTTTGTTATGGATTGCCCTGCCGGTTTTTATTGCCTGTAATAATAACTCATCTTCCACCAGCAAAACCGGCACAGAAGAATTCGGTGATCCTGTACATAATGAAGCTCAGACAGATTCTGCCCGGGCAGAAATAATGTACGGATCTTATGTTGGAGCTTTTGGTGATAATAAGATCACTATGCTGATCACTACTCTTCACAATGACTCTATTTCCGGACGGACCATTGTAGGTGGGAATGATCGTCCTTTCAATGGGATATTTACAAAAAAGGGAGTAACATATTATATACACGCAGCGGAACCCGGCGATCATAAAGATGACGGGGTTTTTGATTTTGAGATCAGCGAGTCAAACACAAGCGATGTTAATGGCACCTGGAAACCCAATGATGCAAACCGTCCTTCCAAAACCTATACGTTATCCAGAAAGAAATTTGAATATAAAACCGATGTAGGCGATTATCCAGAAGCCTCACAACGATTACTGGAGGTTGGGGATGTTGAGAATTTGTTTAAGGAGGATCTTGAGTTTATGCGCAATGAGATCTTTGCCCGTCATGGTTATTGTTTTAACCGAAAACATTTACGGCAGCAATTTGAAATGCAGGACTGGTATGTACCAAATACAACTGATATCAAAGGGTTTTTAACAGATATTGAAAAGAAAAATATTACTCTCATCAAGCGATATGAAAAGTATGCTGATGAGTACGGGGATGAGTATGGGAGGTAGTCATAATACAGAGATACTAATTCTGAACGCCTATAACAACTATGTGGATGCCCATATAGCCAGGGGTGTACTGGAAGAAGAAGGCATTCATTGCTGGCTGCAGGATGAAAATACATTAACGATAGATCCTATACTGACCAATGCAGTGGGCGGGATCAAAGTAATGGTAAGAAAAGAAGATGCACAAAAAGCCTGGGATATACTGGAACGGATAAAGCAGGAACAAAAAGCAGCAGTTACCTGTCCTAAATGTGGTTCCCATAATACTGAAAAAGTAAGCACACCCCGCAAGCCGATGAACTGGCTTTCTGCCATTACTACTTTTTTCCTGGGAGAATATGCAATAGCAGTAGATATGATGCATCACTGTTTTGATTGCGGGCATGAATTTAAAATAACTGAAGAGGAAAATAATGTGGAATAATGTGATCCAATATTTTCAGACCCTTGAAC
>Ga0116152_10003957_pt1 | contig 11786 bp, 12 predicted proteins | sample AD_UKC119_MetaG_FD_89894 | JGI IMG/M metagenome (GOLD analysis project Ga0116152, IMG submission 89894) | Active sludge microbial communities of municipal wastewater-treating anaerobic digesters from Hong Kong - AD_UKC119_MetaG | ecosystem: Engineered > Bioreactor > Anaerobic > Digestate...
TTAATTTATTATTCATTCGGTACAGTTGCCAACAGCGTGTATAGCTAATGAGCGAGATGTGATGGCAGTTCCGCACCGCACTACCGTGCTATTGCTCACTATGCCATACACGCCAGCCCGTTAAGGCTAATTGCCGAAAGCGACCAGATGCTAGGTGATTTTTTCATTGAAATAATGGATTATCACAAAAGTCACAGACTTTATCACATAATGGTTTATTGAATAAAGAATTTTTACAATAAAAATCCCTTCTCGCATCTTCATTTTGCCTAACGGCTTGGGTTTCATTTTCAGCGCAAGAATTTTCAAGACGTTTAAGTTCAGCACTTAAAACATCAAATCCATTACTCGTAAGGTCATCACCCATAAACAATCTTACAGATAAGTCTTTCAATTCTTTAAATAAGTCCATATTTTCTAAGTTTAGTTATTAATACTTGTGGCACTATTGCCTAACAAGGTGTATAGCTAATGCGCTTTAAATGAATGGCTACCTCGTGTACGTAAAAAATAGCCTTGCAAGCCTACGGCTTGACTATGGTTTTTATATAGTAAGGTATAGGTTGAATTACGCCTCTTTCCATTTTTGAAAGGTTGGAATAATCTACTCCATACTTTTCACCTGCTTTCCTTAAAGTTAATCCTTGTTGAAGCCTAAAATCCCTTAATAATTCGCCTTGTCTTTGCCAAATAATTTTGTATTTCTTCATCGTTAGTGCGTTCAATCCGCTACTATTATATGGATTTTTGAATATGCAACTCAACGTTCTTTGAATTACTGAAACAAATATAGTGATTTTATTATAAAAGTGGTAAAAAGTGGTAAAAAAATTATGAATATTCTGATTTTGTGACTTCTATGTTTACTGCTCTAAGTTCAACATCTTCATTATCATCATTTATTAGCTCAATTTCAAATATATCACCACGAATAGGTGCGCCATCTATATTTGCATTTTTAGTATAATACAAAAATGAAGAAGCTGTTGTAATGTTATTCTGTAAAAATATTGTATTACCCTGAATATCAGTAACTTTATTATCTGGAAACAGTAATGTACTGCTCTTTATAATATCCCCAACGGATAATGAATCTGGAACATTTAAAACTGTAATAACACCTTGAATTATAGAGTAAGAACCTAGACCGTATTTACTTGAATTTAATGGGTTTGAATTTGTATTTCCCATTATTTCAGAAAACCAATAATCTTCAATTTTGCTAAATGAATTTTTAGGAATATTTCTTGAAGTGAGTTTTGTTGAAATATTTACTTCCCAAGAATGTGTACTTTCTATACCTAAAGCTTTTGCTATTTTTTCTACACTAAATTCTTGGTTTGCATAAAAAAGGATTTTACTAGGGCTTTGTACGCCAAAGAAATCATTGTATTCAGATGTACTATTCATTTTATACATTCTACCTTGTTTCCAAGCGTACATTTCATTGTTTGCATATAAAATGAAATCAGGTTGGTATGTATAATATGTTGGAAAACCTTTTTGGCTTTCTTTGAATGAAAGTGTTTTACCTAATTGTGGTAAAGCAAATATGTATTCTCCATGTTTGGTGTCATAACCTCCAACAAGAAAGTCAGATTTATGTTGAATCATAAGCTCTGAAAATTCACTTTCAAATAAATACATATCCAGATCGGTAGTTCCATCTATTGAAAGCCTAACAACGTTACCTCGTTGTTTATCTATAAAATATTTTCTTTGGGAAACAGCAACATAACTTTCAGGGTTTGTTGTTCCATTGATACCTGCATACGGTCTGTAAGATCTAACATCAAGAACTGTTTCAACAGCTTGAATTGTTTGGTTTCCGTTGGCATCTTCTATGATGTTTTTTTCATAAGGTAAAAGACCTGTTGCATCTTCTTGTAAAACTAGAAGGTTTCCGTTGGCATTGTCTATTTTTTGAACACTACCGTTTTCTTTGTCTAACTTTGTGAAGTTAACTTCTGATAAGTTGAAGTCATTCAAACCATTGAAGTTTGTTTCATCTTCATATCTGTTGCTCCAAGTAATATCAGCCCTTCTAACAACTTCTTTATATTCTTGTTCTGAATCGGTCAGAACTCTTACACCAACAGCAAGTCCTCTAGCGTTCCATTCGTCTTTTACTTTATATGTTTCAACCGAATTTCCATAACTAAAAGCATTGAACCAATCTAAGGTAACTCTTAAATCAGTAGAAACGCTTTGGCTTACATCACCTGCTGTATTTGGTATTTCTGTTTCATAATCATCAGTAACAGCTAAATGATAACCTCCAGAAATTCTATAAGTTTTTCCTATTTCATAATAAATATCTTCTGGTTGTTGTTCTGGTTCTGTTTCAAAAAGCAATGGGTAGAACCCTGTTGCTTGTATTAGTTCTGTTTTAGCAACAACTTTTACTCTACTTGTAGCTGTTCCATGATTTGACGACCTTATACACATGGTCATAATTCCGTTAACGCCATCTTGAAGCATATATGTAGCATTATCGTTTCTTTTTATAATACCTCTCACAAAATGAATATCATCATAAACAAGACTACATTGCGCCGTAATTAAGTTGATAATATTTTCTTCATAGAACCATTCCTGAATATTATCATAATTATCTTGTGCGATTACATCAATATTAAAGTAATCATCACCTCTACCGTATTCATCATAAATAAGGTTTATTCTAGCTCCTACTCTAATTTTTTCATCCTCTAGTGTTACTAAAGTATCATCATGGTAGCCTGTTGTTCTGAAAAACCCATAAGCCCTAGAACTACCTAAAACGTTCCAAAAGGCTCTAGCGTTAATAGTCCATTCATCGTTAAGAGAGTGTCCTGTTGTGTTTCCGAAGGTTATTTCAACTCCGCTATTAAGTGCTTGTGAAGCTCCAGTAATATTATATCCAAGACCTCCATTATCATCCCAACTAGCACCATTATCATCGCTCCACCTAAAAGTATCAGTAGCACCAATAGTGAATATTTGAATTCTATACCTTTTTCTTGTGAAGTCTGTTTCGGTAAAATTAGTGTCACCTTGATTAGATGTTAAATCATTAAGGGTATCTCCGTAGAAATGAGGATGACCAACATAAGTTGTTAAATAAGGAAAAGGTACACTATATTTAGCTCTGGTATTATCGTATGTTTTAAGGTTATAGCTATTGAAATCTTCAATATCTATCCTGAATCCTTCTGGTTTTATTTTGAAATAAAGACCGCTTTTTTCAACTATAACGTCTGTAACATCTTCTGTTTGAAGAAAGTTTTTAGGTTGCTCGGTTACTTCTAAAACCTTTACTTTTGTTAGTGTGTCTGTTGGGTTTTGGGTGTCTGATTTTACTATTAAAAAATCTCCTTCTTTAACCTTTTCTTTGTCAGCACCTTCTAATTTAACCCATCTATAAACACCATCTTCATAAAATAATGTAGGAAAAATGTTATCATAGTTCTTTTTGTTTTGTTTAATAAAAAAACGATAGTGAGTAGCCCATTTTGGAGGTTTGTGGCGCAAGTTTACAACTATTGAGTTTCCTGTAACAGAATTAGAGTTTGGAATATAGATGGTGTCTGTTTTACTTAATAGAATAGTGCTTGATCTTCCATGACCATCTGTATAAACAAGCCCAACTTGATAATCTCTATTACTTTTAACTGTATGTAAAGGGTTTAGTGTTGGAACAATAATGTTTTCAATAATAGGGTTTCCATCTTCATCATAGTCAGTAACTTCAATTTCCTCTGTGTTCTCTACCGCTACTAATTCTAAGTCGTAATCTAACTCTATTGGTTGGTCACTATCATCAATAAGGTTGTAATTTTCTAGGTAGTTACCATAAATCAACCTACCATTAATCATGGTTTGGGCTTTGACTGTTCTGGGAACATTGTCAAAATATTTTCTAAGAATTTCTTTTGGTAAAGCCCTCTTTACTTTATTATTGAAGAAGTCAAATGTTATAATTTGATTATCTCCATAACCTAAATTTGCTTTATTGAAATCATCAATTATCCAAGCGTTATCATTATTGCTCTCAATGAATACTAATTGAATTTCGGTTACGTTTTCATCACCTGTATTGAATTCAATTTTAACTTGGTTATTTGTGTTAACCATAGAAGGCATTGATTGTTCTGAATAATCGTATCTGAAAGGTTTTGGAAAGAAAGCAAATTTTGTAAATGGAGCAAGTGCGCTGTATTCACCATCTATATACCTATACCTATAAGAGAAAGAAAACATATTTTCTACAATATTGTTTTCTTCTTGGGTATCTGTTTCTGCTGTTTCTAATGATATTCTTAATTTTTGTAATGGTGGTTTAACAAGCACCATAATATCATCTTCTGTAAACCCATTAATACCGTATGTTTTGGCTCTTTCAACATTTATCCTTCTAGGATTATTACCCCATTCACTAAAATAAAGAAGTCCATCTATTTCATTGATACCTGTGATATATCCATTTTTAACTAGCTTTAGTATAGATGAATTATCCTCACAAACAACAGTTGTAGCACCAGAATCAATGTTGTATTCAATAATTTTACTAATAACGCTATCTGTACTAGCTAGAAAATAATAGATAACGTTTAAATCTTCGTTAAAATAAGCTGTAACACATTTTAAATCGGTACTTCCTGAAGTTTGATCGCTAACTAATTGAGAACCTTTAATCTTTTTACCAATACCATCATTACTTCCAGATGTATTGAAACGAAGGTTTTCAGCGTGTCTATAAGCGTTCTGTTCAATAAACGCTCTATCACGCTGTTTGTCCATGATACCTCTGGCAAAAAGATTTTTTATTTTAGGCATATTAGTTGTATCTAAGAGTGACTGATTGAAGGATTTCGTTAACGGTTATCTTATCTCCTAAAAGAGATTCGGTTTTCTTTTTTTCTTTTTTATAATAGTCGTGATAAAGCTCTACTGTCTGGTTGGATATATTGTGTTTTCCTGCTAAAAGATTCCATTCTATAAACCTTCTAACAGTCATTTCCATACAATGATGAACTTTAATGTCGCAATCTTTCATTGAATCCAATCCTGCTGAAGAAAATTCAATAACAACTTCTTGGTCAACTAAATCTTCGCTGAACTCGAAATAACTACCGTCTTGAACATCTTTAACCCAACTATCAGTAAATGAATCATCATTACATCCACAATTACATTCAGTATGTATTCTATCTGTGCAAGTTAGTTCAATACAACAATCTCCTTCTTCCGCATTAAAATCATCACCTGTTTGGACTTCACCATTACAATCATATTGTAAAAGATATTCGTTATCTGTTAGGTAATCCTTTATTTGAGGTGAATTATTTATCATCAAAACTTGTAGTTTATCACATTTGTTTAAAACTGATACTCTACTCCAGTTGGTCATATATCTTGGATATGGAAATATCTTTGATGGAGAAACAACAAAAGATATAGCCATTCTCTTAGATTTAACATCAACGTTAAGGTTTTTTATACATAGTTTACCAAGTATAGAAGCTCTAAATCTTTTGGTATGTTTAAAGTAACTATCATCATCAGCACCAAGAATAATATTGTCAATAATGTTCTCTAGTGTAACATAAGAGTTTTCCCCCCAATGCTCACTATTTTCATAATACTGCTGATCTGTTGTTGCGAAAGCCATTATTGATTATTTTGTTGTTGAACCTCTTGTTGTTGGTCTTGATTTACCAATTGCTGTTGTGCTGTTTCCCTAAGTGTTTTAGAAGCCATTTCATAAATAAGGGTAATCAAATCATCTTTTAAAGAATATGGAATATCTACATCTTGAAAGTCATTCTTTGTTGGATCGTACATTGGCTTTCCATCAACTTCTTCATAAGTCCATTTGGCTGTTTTTGGTTTTCTTAAATATGATAGTTTAGCTGTTGTAATTGTGATAGGGCTTACAGCTATTTTACTTCCTATTTTGGTGAAAACAGGAGAACATTCTGTTGGAGCTACATAATTATTCCTCTGGATTAATTTATAATCAGAAGAATCCATTTTCTCAATAGGTGTAGTTCCGTTATAAATATCCAGAATAAATTCCATATCTGAAGGAGGTGTTGCAAAACCATCTGTTATAGTTAATGTATAACCATCTTCAGTATAATGCTCAATCATCTGTTTAAGGAACTCTGAATAATCTGCTAGATTTCTACCGTCAAGATGCCAATTCATTTTCCTAACGTTGCTTTTTAAATCAACAAAAGCCTTGTTGTAAATTTTGTTGCAACCATTATTCACATATAGATTGAAGTCCATTGGTTTTATATATCCCAATTGTTCTTTGTTGACCAAAGCCTGAACTGTTTTGTAAATAGTATCTAGCATGAGATTGTTTTGAACAAATATAGTGAAATTACATCTTTGAAGAATTTATTGCGGTAATGCAAAAAGCACCCTTTTGAGGTGCTTTTTATGCTAACTAATTAATTAAGATTACTCTGTTTCTGTAACAGGAGTAAATGTGTTTTCAAAAACATCGGCACTAATGAAACTGTAAACATCTTTCTTGTCGATTGTTTCTGAAACTAAATAACCTCCTGAACGTGGAGAATATTTAGCCATGAAGTGACGATCGACTTCAACAACTAGGTTGTCAACGTCTTTTTCTTCTGATTCTACAACTATTGAAGCTGAACCTTCCCTACCTTTAACAATAGAACTGATTTTTGAAGCTTTAACATTTCTTGATGTAGAGTATGGTTTTAGCTCTACTTTTGGATTTTTCTTTTTTGCCATGACTATATGTATTAATTAAACGTTTACTTTGTCAGTTAATGTTGCTGTAACCAATCTACCATCCTTATCATTTTTCAACCACATACAGAATTCATCGAGAACATCATTAACCTGTGATCCAACAAAAATTAATTCATCTGAATCTGCCCAAACTATTTTCTTACCATCAGAAATTCTAATAATACCTTTTTCAATACAAAGTACTGTTAGTAATTTTTCTTCATTGTTTTTGCTTTCGATAAACTCATTGAAAACATCAACGAATTCTTTACCGTTGCTTAGTTTTGGGTTTTCATCCAACTTATTTCTTATAGCAAGTTTAACCCTGTTTATTTCCATGTGGATATAAGATGGTTTTAAGAACCATGCTGAAATAGCTCGGATTAATGTTTCACTAGCGGTATATAAGGTTGATTTAGCCTTGTCTATTTTTTCAAAAGCTTCAAGTTGAAGTGTATCTTCTTTTGTTACATCAAGTTCTTTGAAAACTTTACCACCGTTGGCTTCATTATCTGGATGCGCTCTCATAAACGCAATCTTATTGATTTCTGTGTCTGGAATACTTAACGGTTTTCTGCGAAGGTAGATAGGTTCAATTTCTGGTTTTGGGGTTAGTTTTTTTTGTTCTTCAGTATAGATTGTGTTGAGGTTTGGAACATACTGAATTTCTCTGATTGCTTTTACTTGACCTGTATTAGCACCTCTAGTGATTCTCTCTGTTACAGTTATAGGTTGCTTAATGATCAAGGCGTTCACCTTATTTAATGCGACAAAGTGAACATAATTTTTTTTTCTGGTGTCCATATTTCTATAATGTGTTTGTTTGTAGTCGCTTACAAATATAGGTTTTTTTCAATAAAAAAAGAACAGCCCTCAAAATGAGGAACTGTCCTTTAAATAGAAATAATGGATTCCTTTTAATCTATACGATTATTGTCACCGCTTCAGGACAAACACAAGCAATACCTACGGTTGTAGATTTAGAGATTTTTGAATACTCACAATCACCATCGCCATTGAAACCTCCTGTTAAATAAGTTCTGATCATACCACCTTTTCCTAATTTACCGAAGTCTTGGTAACATTTAAAGATGTAAGGAACTCTTTTTGTAACACCGTTAATTTTGGTTTCAACAGTACCCATTGGCATAATTATACCTTTAGGCATAACATCAGAAATACGTTTCTTACCAAGTGGGCTATTACCGTCTGTTAATCCCCATTTGGAGAAATGGATAATGTAACCGTCTTTTCTTAAAGTGTTGAATCCGAATTTCATATAATTGTCAGGTGTGTTACCTAAAACAATATGAACTTCAACACCCATATCGGTTGCAATATCAACAGCCAATGATTCCAAATATCTGTACTGTTGTCTGTCAACGTGAGCTATAAACTCTTTACCTTCTTCAAAGCCTAAACTATCCCAATAGGTTGTTATAGCTTCTAAGTGAGCTACTGTTTGAATATATCCAGTAGATACAAGACCGTTTTGCTTTAAGTTCTGGAACAATCCCATTGTACCATACTTACCTGCTGTGTCTGCTCCAGAACCATCAACTGATTCAATATCGTTCATTAAGGCTTTGGCGACCTTTTTGTTCAATCGCTTCATCAACTCAACGGTATTGTCGTCATACCACATAACTTCACCATCTTCAGTACCATCTAAACAAAAACGGTAACGCTCACCGCCTTTAGCTTCCATAGCATCTTTGATAGTAATAAGTTTAAGTGTAGTGGATTTTCTCTTACGAAGTTCCATTAATCCTTCTGGAGCGCAAGAACCTTTATCGAAATCACCACCTGCTTCAGCATCAACAGTTAAGTTTTCAGTATCAACAGTCCAGTTAGCACCATTACGACAAACTGCTGTAAAGGTGTTTGCGCCTTTATCAACTGCTGTGATAACGCCTTGTTCAGTCACACCTGCATCATCAACTACGGTTACAACGAAGTTTTCTCTGAAAAAGAATGGATCTTCACCAACTTCATATCCTTCAACTGCTGTCCAATCAATAGTAAACACGTTACCAACTCTGGTTACAGCACCATCATCATCAATCACATAATCAGGTGAAGTTGTTTCCACTAACTGAATATAATCAGTTTCAAAAGCCATGTTCATTTGAAACATATCGATAAAACCTAACCATGAATCTTTAGCGATTGAAGCACAGTCAGTAAACACTCTGTCAAGAACGGATTCTGGTAATCCTTCTTTAGAAGCGATGGCAGTAGCCAACGCAAACGGATCGGCATAATTGTCTTGTCTTAAAATATTAGGACTTGTATTGTTATGCGGATTTGTGGGTTTTGTTAAAACACTCATTTTCCTTTGTTTTTAGTTAAAAAATTATTTTAAAAGAGGTTGTCCCATTTGTCTTGTGTCAGCACTTGTATCACCAGAACTTGATACCTGCATGAAAGCATTGCTTTCTTCTTTTTCAGGTGTTGGAGAAGGCTTGTCTTTATCAAGATCTACCCTTCTCTGTTTCTTGGATTGCTTGTCTAAACTAAGAACATGGAACTGTTCCAAAATACCTTGTAGCAACTTCTCCCTTGTGGGTTCATGCGCCCAAAGAAAATCTGGAAGCATTTTGTCGGTATTAATGCTCTTGTCCTCATTTTGCCATTGCGAGATCATATCTTCTAGTGTTTGTGTGTTACTAGAAAGAATCGATTTCATTTCAGCATCAATAGGAACTTTGATTTCACCAATACCATCAATGTCTAGCGAAAAATCTTTCAAGTTGTTTAATGAAGCATCCCTTTTATTCCAATATGGTTTATGGAGTTCAGCGATTTCATCTGCTGTTAGCTGTTTTTGTTGTGGAGAACCCTCCAGTTTTGTAGCATATTCATCAGATTTTGAAAGCATAAAGCTTAAAGCTTCATTGTAAACCTTGTTGTAGTTTGATTTACGCTGTTTTAATTCACGCTCACCTAAATCATCTTCATCTTCCTGTGTTACACGAATAAGATCGATTTCCGCATCAACATCTTCAGGATTCATGTGTGGATATTTGAGCTTATAGTATTCGGATATGACCGAATCCTTGTCCTCTTTGTTCCAATCCCTTTGAAGATTATAGAAATCTTTAAGACCTCTGCCAGTTTCTTTGTTGTAATCGAAAAACTTTTGAACCGCTTCAGGTAATTCCTGTTTTACGGAAAGACTTTTAAGATCATTGATCTTTAGGTCTGGATAGTTTTCGTTAAGAAAAGCTAGAACATCTTTTGATTCAATTGCCTTTTCTTTCGGCTGATCATCTGGTGTTGGCGAAGGTTTCTTATCAGAATTATCCTGTTTGTTAAAAGAAACCTTTAGCTTTTCTTTATTATCATCATCTGGCGATGGTGAAGGTTTAGGTTGCTCCTTTTTGTTTTCAGGAGCTTGTGGTTCAGGATTTTTTTTGCTTTCTGGAGAATCCTCCTTTGGCTTATCCTGTTTATTTTCAGGTTGTTTATGAACGTCTTTTTCTGGTTCAGGCGTTGGTTTTGGTTGTTTAGGTTCTTCTTTTAAACCAAATGTCTTAACATTATTTTCATCTGGTTTAGGTTCGCTTTTACGAGCTTGTTCAATTATTGATTCCATTTTTTTCTATTTTATTTCTGATACAATAATAGAAAAATTAAAAACATAGATTTGTGAATGTTGGTAATGGAGGTTTTTGTGTTATAATTATTTACTAAATTTATAACAGGAAGTTAAATGAGAAAGCCCTCACTAGGAGGGCTTAAACCTATAAACATTCTGTGTTAGAAGTTTAATACGAAACATGGCAAATATACAAAAACCCTTCCAGTTGTGAAAGGGTTTAGTGCTATTAATCAATGATTAATTAATTAATCCTGTAAAGGGGTTGTAAATATAGTGAAAATAATATTATCATGGGTATTAAATATGTTATAGATTCTAGGGTTGGTGTGCATCCAGATAAAAAAATTATTCCTGTAAAAGTAAAACCTAAACAGAAAAAAAATACTATTACAGATTTAGATGTTGATGTTGTATTTAATCAAAACGTAACCAAAGGTGTTCTACCATATCTTTTTTTACATATAACTAAAGTTTCGGATGATTACAACGTTTCTTTTAAGGATATATTACTATTGTTGTATTTGAAGGAGTTGCAGGTTTTTGATTACAAAATAAATGTTTTTGGAGAAGAAGTGTTTTTGAAAAACCTATTTGAGAAAGGCTTTATTGATAATGATTTTAGTTACAAGAAGAAAAACTATTGGTGTCTTGGTAAGAAAGGAATTGAAGTTGTTGAGTATTTTTATTCTAGTCTTTTAAAAAATGATGAACTTATAGCTTTGAATAGGGGATCTGATATTGATGTTGAATCAAAACTTAAATCAACTCTTTCTAGTTTATTTAGTTCCAAAAACTAAAAAAATTATAGAAGCACCATGCCATAAACCGTTAAGAAAAGTAATGGGTATAGGTGTTTTTGAGAACCATTTTTGGTTTGTTAAAATATCTATAAAACCTACTATAATTTCTATTACTGGAATCCACATTAATATATTTTTTGTTTTCATAGAATTAAAATTTCTTCTTCTTCTGGTTTTTGATGCTTTCTGTAATGTTCTTTAACTCTGATAACTGATTTCATAAATCTTTCATTATCATCGTTAATCCTGTTAGCTTCTGCTTCTACTTCTTTTGGAGTTAAAAACTTACAGCTTGAACAGGTATTCATTCCGTATTTTTTCATGCAAGGAAACTTATACGGTTTTTCTTCTGAACGCACAGATGCGTATTCAATATCCTTTTTACAAGACTTATTGCTTATACCGTTAAAGTGAACACACTTATCAGCTATTTGCATTTTAATTTGTTCTATAACAGGTATCATAATCCAAGTAAGTTTTTTACGTGTTCAAAATTTCTGGATTCTATTTTAGCATCTTCAGGATAATTTACTGCTGTTTTAATCCATCTTTCGTAATCGTTCTGACAATAAACTCTATTTAGAACGGCAACATAATAACCACCTAAACCTTCATCTGTTGTTGAA